>Ga0209777_10001364_pt1 | contig 35733 bp, 36 predicted proteins | sample FrelakmetHBP12HB_FD_187147 | JGI IMG/M metagenome (GOLD analysis project Ga0209777, IMG submission 187147) | Freshwater lake sediment microbial communities from the University of Notre Dame, USA, for methane emissions studies -HBP12 HB (SPAdes)... | ecosystem: Environmental > Aquatic >...
CCGTTGCTGCTTGCTGCGGGACTCCACAAGAAGGATATCCCGATCCCTTGGCTGGGACGAAAGCACCTGCGTCTCCTCTTCGGCTAACGCATGATGTTAAGTCAAAAAACTAACGTGGGAATCCAGGCTATTGACATGTAATGGTGTTGGGAGTATCATCTGGGAAATTGTAGCCTAAAAGACACTAAAAAGAAGGAGGCGGAGGTACGAGCGACTCATCTTAGACATCAACCCAATAGGTTGCCCTGGGCGGCTCCGCGCGGCGAACGGTCCGGCCTTACCCGGTTCTCCTCCGCGCACCCCTGGTGGAGCCCCACGGTCAAGCCTGTGGTACCTCAGACAATGCGTCCCTGTGGGGCGACATCCCGGCCAAAAGCTGGTGCATTGATCCACGGCCATGGCCATGGCTTTCTACTGCCGGGGTAAGCTTCCCAAAAACGTTCCCGCTCTTTGGAATTGTGGAGATCCATGGCGTTCACCCTGAAATGCATTTTAATTTCAGTGAGTTAGGCAATATTTTGACACTTAATGATAGGCGGAATTATTATATCACAATATAATATTTCCGTCTACTATCTGTTGAGCGGCGCGTATACGCGCCGCTCAACGGCGAGCTGCTCCGCCGCGTCTTGCCGGTCGGCGCACAATGCGCGCCGCCCAACAAGACGCTGGAGCCCTTAGCCGCCTAAAAACGGCAACAGGGCCGCCGTCTTAGGGGGCACGGGCTCAGCTCGCCGTTAGATTCAGGAGAACATAAATCGAATGGATAAAGAGCAAATCCAATCCTTGCTTAACAACAAGGTGAGCTCGTATATGCCTGAACAAGCGTGGGATAGTACCGTTTCTATTGTTATCGCGTATAACCATAATGTCTATCAATTTGGAAGCGGTGTTCTCTTTCGTATTGCGGACGACCACTTTGTAGTCACAGCAGGCCATGTCATTAAGGAGGCTCACAAACTCAATAAGACTCTCGGCATTACATCAGCAAACGAATCCTTCATTGCGCTGCATGGTGAATGGATATGCTCTTCTGAAGGTCAATACGGTACGGACAATGATCCCTTTGATGTCGCCGTTTTCAATCTTTCACAACTTGCTGTTCAAAGGCTTGTCGGGAAGACGTTTCTTTGTCTCAATGATATTGATTTTGATCTAAAGTCAGGAAATGGGGTTTATACCCTATTTGGATATCCAGCAATCTGGTCAGAACCGAGCACGGGCAGTTCAGAAAAACTGCAATTAAGACCATTCCAGTATACGACTATAGCGTTTAGCCGAGACACAACATCTTTCAAAGAATATCAAGAGCGTTTTCATTTACTGCTCGAAGCGCAGTTAGAGAATAGCACCACAGAGAAGGGCTCACAGGCCACATTTGAAGATTTAAAAGGTAGTTCCGTACCGTTCCCAAAAGAATTGGGTGGCATCAGTGGTTGCAGTGTTTGGCAAATCGGAGATTTAGATGTTCCGATTGACGATTGGGGTCAAAACCAACCAAAAATTGTTGCCGTCCAAACAGGCGTATATCATACAAGCCAAGCGATCAAAGCAACAAAATGGATAGCAGTAACTACTTTGATACATGGGGCATTTCCGAAACTTCGTTCAGCAATGGATTTATGGCGGCCATAATGAGGCAATCTAACCAGTCGTTGGAGCCGATCGCTTACGCTCCGGCTCAACTCATCGTTAGGAGAAAATAAGGAGCAAGCAAAATGGAAAACTATCTCAGCTATATTCTCACGGCAATAGCTTCTTTTGTCGTCGCCTTTGGCTTGAAATACGTCGGCCCTCGTTCCCGGCTCGTTTGGTGGAGTCCGCATTCTTTTACATTTGATGTGCCCATGTCTTCTCCTGAAGGTCAACCTATGCCGCCTATCATTCTTACATCTCATTCTATCGCCATACAGAATTTAGGTACCGCACCAACAAAATATATTGAAATAGTCCATAAAACTAAACCTGATCTTTTCCGCTTGCAACCGGCACTGGACTATACAGAAACTGAAACGCCGCAAGGGGAACACGTTATTCGTATTCCTTTTTTGGCCCCCAAAGAATTTTTCCACCTTGAATTTCTTACATATAAACACTTTGCCGACCTCCTTTATATCAGGTCTGAATGGGGGCTATCTAATCCCATCCCTGTGCAACCAAGTCGGGTTATGCCACGGTGGACAATTTTGATACTTTATTTCTTTATTCTAATCGGAATCATATCATCTTGTTTCGCTTTCGTAAAAATCACTCTCTTTCTTTGGCCTAAGATATTTAATTAACGCCATACCATAGGAATAAAAAAAGAAATATGATCAAAGATATCACAAAAAGCCCAAATCAAACGACGCGGTAGATTGAACATAACTATAAACCTCCTAACAAGCGGGTGAACTTGACCCGTGATAGCCCGGCGCTTCTCACGATTGAGGGTGGCCGGGCAAGTTACCCTTTCCGCTGGGAGAGTAATAAGGTCATAAAAAATGCCCCTGAAAGCAACGCTACTAAAATGGCTGAAATTGTTCGGCGGCGATACGCGACGAGCAATAGTCTCTTATATTGTTGCGGGTCTAATCCTTGCTGGGGGTGGCGTTCTGGTCCTAACCAAAACTGCCCTAGCTTGGGTGATTCAAATAGCAAATATACCAACGCCACTATGGGCAACTATCCTCCTGATTCTCCTATGTGGTTTATATACCTATGTAAAAGCTGCAAAACTTCTATCCAAGTTAAATCAAAAGGGTCAAGCAAGCAAAACACCTCCTCAATATTCCGAATATCAGCCAACTCCTGGAGTGTTCGTATATGTTTACAAAACCTCTATAGAACCAAACATAGATTGGTATTGTAAACATTGTGCCGATATAGAAAGAACTCAATCCACTCTTCAGATGGTACATCATTCGGCAGCGGGTAAGAGATATCAATGCCACAAGTGCAAATTTTCATTTCTTATTCCATATCCTTAAAAAATGATAAAACCACAAAATCTCCCAACAAGGCGTTCAACCCGACGCAGAATAGCATCGGTGGCTTTGGCGCAGGTTCTTGCCTGCGCGGGTTAACTCTATCGTTCGCGCCGCGCTGGGCGCGCCGCGAACGCCGAGTTGAGCGGCCCTGACCTTATAAAGATCGACTAAATCTTAAAAACTAGAAGGAGGGATCGATTATGTCTAAAAGAAAATCAACGGGGTTTCTTTGGGGCTTTTTCATCATTACAGTTTGGCTCTTTCTTTCGCAACAATTGTTCGCCCAAGCCCAGCAGGCGGCTGTGCCAGTTGAGCAGGAACCCCGCCACCGAACTGTCTTTCAGAACCAATACGTGCGAATTTACGATTGCCTTATTCCCCCCGGAGACATAACCCTTTTTCACACACACTCTTTTGATAATGTCTCCACGACGGTAAGCGGTGGAAAACTAAGAGAAGAAATCCCGGGTAAAACGCCGACGGAGCGTGGTCCACTTACTGGCAACATAGGTTTCGCCAAGGGTACGAACGCCCCCTACACCCACCGACTTGAAAACATTGGCACCACTCCTCTTCGATTTGTCGTTGCCGAGGTGCACGCCTCCTCGGCGTCCCCGGGTGCCCCAGCGGCTCTGGACGCCGTGCCCGGACACAAATTCGTGGTGGAAAATGACCGCGTGAAGGTCTACCGCGTATCCATCGATCCTAAACAGGCAACTGGCATCCGTTCACGCACTTTACCATGGCTTAGGATTTCAATATCGCAGAGCATGATCTCCATCCACCAAGCAGGGAAACCCCCGGAGACCCTGGAGACAAAACCTGGCGATTATCACTGGCACGAAGGCAATACCACCGATTCCATAGAGAATGTCGGATCGACCAAATACGAGGCAACAGAGATCGAGTGGAAATAGCTCACGGCCCAAAGGATCTGGCTATCGATTCTTGGCGGCGCGACACCCAACAATCCGGTTAACGCGGACGCTGGGAAGGCATCGGTCGGCATCGGGGTCGGCCCTTAACAGAGGACAAGGAAAAGAGTGACAACCACGCCCAACAAGGCAATCCAGCGGACGTCTTACAGCCGCCGCTGATTTTGTCGTTGGGCGGCGCGAAGACGCGCCGCCCAACAATCCGCTGGAGCCTCGCCGTTAGATTGTGTGCTTCCGGTGAGCTTGTGTAGAGGGGAGAAAGAGGGCCACGCAGGGACTGATTGGAGATTGGGGTCTCGATCAGCCCCTACGCGGTTAGGTAAGGTTCGTCACGGTCTGGTGGTAATTCCAGGGGAGCCAGCGCTTGGGATGTTTGAACAACTCTGAGGAGTGTTTCTGAAGAGTCGTCAGGTAATGGAACGGGTTGACGTGGTTGAGAGTGCAAGTGTGAATAGGGCTCATGAACAGATCTCCGATGTAAGCGCCGTGTTCGGTCTTGAAGAACAAGGCATTCTTCCGATGGAGGATCGCCCGCTTTAGCAATTGCTCACAGATATTGTTATCTAAGGGTGCTCCCGGAACTCGCAGAAACAGGGTGAGTGCTTCCCAATGGTTGAGCATATAGGCGATAGCCTTTCCCAGGGAAGAGTTTGGCTCGACCTTCCGTTGATCCAATTGTTTTTGTAGCCACTCGTTGAGCCTTTCCATGACCGGGCCACTTTGGTCCTGATGGAACCGAAGGCGCTGGTCTTTTGACAGGTCTTGTTGCTTAGCCATCTTGTCATGATGATAAACCTCGGCCAGGGCTTCGATCACATAGCGGCACTGCTCCGGGAAGCTTGGGATTAGATCCACAAAGTTGCGCCTGCCATGAGTGAGGCAATTGGCCAGAAGGGTCTCAACGTCTTTGGACACATTGCGGCTCGCGGCATCACACATCTGGATGGGTGGGCTCAGACCCGAGGCCCTTTGCTCGAGCAGTTTGGCCAGATTCTCCCCGGCATGTTTGGGGCCGGTAAAAAAGAGAGCCATGCGGCGCTCCCCTGCCACGGCCAGGACCCCTGTGGTGAAACTGCCTTTTCGAGATTTCTCGTCCTCCGTCTCGATTTCCTTGAGGTTCGAGAGGATCTTCATGAGGGTGTCATCATGGTGGAAGAGGTTGCCTTGGGCGGCCTGCCGGATCAGTTCGTCATAGGCCGGATAGATCTTATCTGCGCTTGCTTCCGTCATCTCCCACTGAGTGGACGCGGGAAGAGGGACTCCGAGGCTCTCTTGCAGCTTCTCCAAACGGTTGAAGGGAAGACCGCTTCCGTACTTGAGAAGAGCCACCATCGCCCCGGCGGTCTCGTCGTATTTGTCCTTGCAGGCTTCTTCGGGGACCGGAGCGGTAAAGACCTTGCCACAGAGATTGCAACGCAATTTCTCCAGTTCATAGACGGTGGCTTCCAAGGGCGCTCTGCCCACAATGCGTACCTCGACCCCTGGCTCATAAAACGGATAAAGCTTACCCTTGGGACAGAGGGGACACCGATCTCCCGCTTTGTAGCAGGGATGAGGGACACACACTTTCTCAGCACCCTGATACGAGGAGGCACCGTTTCGGCCATGCCCTTTGGGCTTTTCCTTGAGAGATCCCTTTTGAGCCATCCTCGATGGGCTTGGTTCTTGCTCTGGAGAGGGGCTTTTGAACACTCCTTCAGCTTTCTCCGTGCGATGACCAAAAAGCCGGTTTACAAAGCGTAGGAGGGTGTGGGATTGTTCCTGATGAATCCGATCGAGGGTGAAGTAGTTTCTTACGATCGCGACCAGAAGGGGATAGTCTGGCTTGATAAGGCTCTCCTGTTGCGTCCGCTCGATGAGCGCGTCTACTTCTTGAACCGTCAGTTCAATCCTCTTGGGCTGCTCTTTAGTCATTCGATCTCTCAGGCCGCGGGATCGCCAGCAGCCGCCCGAGCTCATCTTTGGAAGGAAGTTTGCCCTCCCAGTAAAGATCCCTTAAGGTGAAGGTCCTTTCGATGATCGCCTTGAGGAGCTGCCCGTCGCCTTCTTTCAAGGACCGGGCCTCGACCCGCTCAAGCAGTACCAAAAGTTCCTCCCGGCTCACCAAGTTCTCTTTTTTCACCCTCTTCTTCACGTCTTACCTCACAGAGTCTTCTTTTAAAATCCCGGCACAGAGGATAACCCCACACCGCCTTGATGGAACGATTGGGCTTATAGGTGTGATCACTTTTGCCCCGTCCGGTGGTCTTCCCCAGATAGAGCCAGTTGGCTGCCTTATAACAAGTCCCTTTGAACCGCTCCAAGTCCACAAAGGTCTCCTGGAAGTAGACCGGGTGCTGATAGAGCGCTTGCCAGTCCGTGGACAATTCCTTCGCCATCCGTCCCAGAAGATGGGAGGCTAAATGAGGCACCCTCACCCAGGGCAGAATCAGAAATCGACTTTGGTAGGCCATGAGATGGAGATTTTGACGACGGATCTGGACGGGCCAGCCGATAAAACGATCCCGGCAACCAATATGGCGGGGCGCTGAGCTATAGATCATACAGGCCACAGGCCTTTGCCCGGCAAAGACCAGATACTTCAGGTGCTCTCCCACCGGCTGGCAATAACCCAAATAGTGATACTGCTCGATCAAGCTGTTGCAAAGCTTCTCATGGGCCGTCCGCCGTACCTCAAGGATCCCAAGGGGGAGAATTGACGAAAGGGGACCTTCGATCGGGTCCGGGTCAATGACCACCGGGGCGGGTTTTTCTCTTTGAACCAGGGGATTGAGAGGATTGCGTCTCTTGGCTGGCAACTCAATATATCCGGCCCGCTGAAGTGCCAGCATCAAACCCCGGCAGACCATGTCACGAAGAGCCCCATTGGCCTGTCGCCAGTTCCAGGCCTGACAGAGTTTCTGAGATAATCTCCAGCGCGAATCCCCGGGGTTTTGGGCGACGAGCATGCGGATAAAGACCACATCCTCTTGGGTAATCCTCTTGCCTCGATAGGTCAGCAGCATCTCCATGCAAGAAGATATAACCCAAAAGGTTTCGGAACGCAAGAGCAGGGAAAGAAAAACATCCCGTAAAAACCCACTCCCTCAGATCCTACCCGGGAGTCGTCTCCATAAAGGCCCTACCTGCCCTCCGGCTGGATTGCCATTCCAAATCAAGAGCTGCAGCTCATGGGCCATCAGAACCTTCAACTTCCCAACCGGATCGCTTGGCCACCACCGAAACCGGCCCCGGCTCAACCTCTTTTGGCAAAGCCAAAATCCTTGGCCATCATAAACGAGGATCTTGATCGCCGTGCCTCGCTTGTTGCGAAAGACAAACAGATACCCCGAAAAAGGATCCGCCTTCAATACCTCCCGGCACACCCGGGCCAATCCATCGATGCCCCGACGAAAGTCCACCGCTTCGACCGCCATCCAGATCTCCATCTGAGGAGTCACCTGGATCATCACCCCTGTCTCCAGAAGGCGCGACCCAGTTCCACCGGATCAACATCCCTCAGGCCCCCCCTCAAGCACATCCTCATCTTCGCGCCGTTGGGAGCTTCCACCTCTACCAGACATTCTGAAGGCACTATCGGTGCTCCAAGATCGAGCTTTACAAAGCCAAGGTCAGAACGCTTCCCAACGGCAAGACCCATGTCCCTCGCCTTCGGAGTACGATCCTTCAGGCCATTGTAATTGACTCGCAATGATCGGGACACCTCACAAATAGAGTGCTCCCGGCACAGTCCCACTGCTGCTTCCCATAAGGCCTCTGGGATCCGGCCCCGACGCCCTCTTCTCTTACGCCAGATTTCAAATCGATGACGGACACTTTCAATGGTGGGTCTTATGGCGGGTGTGCTAATGCAGGAGATCGTCTCTCTCATCGGCTGTCCTCCTCTCCTTTCTGGATAACCGATGATAACTCCTTGCCTCACTGCATTTCATGCAGGCTTACCGGAAAAACACGGTAGATTGCCGGAAGATAATGCACCAACCCGGGGACGTAGTTTACTTATTTCAATAGTTTTACCATATTGGTTGATTGTGACGGTGGGAAGGTTTGCGAAGAGGACTACGATTACGATTACATGCTCCTGGAACCCCACATTATGTCACGGTCCGGGGACTCGCGAAGAGGCGAAGTTTCGAAAGTAACCGCTAAGAAATCATAGAAAAGTTTCTTAAATAATTAAACTACGTCCCCGAGGCGGTTTCCGAACGTCGGCGCATCGAGTCGGAAGAAAGCGGTGGGATCTGATATCGATCTCCACTCCCCAGAATGAAAACCTGCGGGGAGGGTCCTAAGATCTAAATTCAGATTCCTGCCTTCACTGTCGACATCCACCGTAGAATCTCGCCTGATCAAGCATCACAATGATACTTTGCCAGGAATCAATTCTGCCTACAGGTTTTTCATAAAGCGGCCCTTCCCCAACCTCTGCGTCCCCGATGCAAGGTCTCCTGGGTCTGTTGCCAAAAAGCACACAATGTGCTACGTTAGAAACGATGAAAGATATGAATTGGAATACAGAGAAAAGTCAATTTCTTCAGCAATCACGAGGAATCTGTTTTGAGGATATCGTGTTTCATATTGAAAAGGGAGACACACTGGACGACTATTCACATCCCGATCAGCGGAAGTACCCCGGTCAACGCATCATGGTAATTGGTGTTGACGACTACGCCTATCTTGTCCCGTATATCGAGACCGAGGAGGAACTGTTCCTGAAAACAATTATCCCGAGCAGGAAGGCAACCGCGAGGTACTTTGGAGAAAAGCATGAAGACAAAACTGTCAAAAGAAGAAAAAGAAATTCTTGAGAGTTTCGAGAAGGACGAATGGGTTCCCGTGGCGAATCTTTCTGAAAGAAAGAAGGCGCTCGCCGAGTACGCGCGGAACACCTTGAAAAAAGATAGGCGGCTGAACATCCGGATTTCCGAACGAGATCTTACAGAGCTGCAGAGAAAAGCAGTCAGGGAAGGCCTGCCCTATCAGACATACGTTTCAAGCCTTCTTCATAAGTTCGTGAACGGAACCCTGGTGGAGGTTAAGTGACCGGCCAACCCGGTTAATCGCCGGGGGAAGCCACACAAACGGAACGCTATTTGACTATCGATACCGGCCGTAAGACCTCGCTTCATCAAACATCGCAATGATGTTTTCCGGGGGAACTTCCCTCTGGAGATTGTGGACGCTTGCGAGGACGTATCCGCCGCCTTTCCCAAGGCAGTCAATCACCCTCCTGACCTCTGCCCGGACCTCTTCTGGGGTTCCGAATGGTAAGATCCGCTGAGTGTCTATAGCGCCCCAGAACGCAAGGCGGTCACCAAATTCCTTTTTCAGCTTTTCCGGATCCATATTCTTTGCGGCCACTTGAACCGGGTTAAGGACATCGATCCCGATCTCGATCAGGTCTTCGATGATGGCATAAACGGAACCGCAGCTATGAAGGAAGATTTTTGCGTCGCTCCGAGATTTGATGGCATCAACCATTCTCTTGTGCCGCGGCTTGAGCATCTCCCGATAGACCTGCGGGCTCACAAAGGTGCCCTCCTGCATGCCCAGATCATCTGCCATGGCGACAATGTCGATGTTCTTGCCCACAATCTCAAGGGCCTTCTCCACTATCCTTGTCCAGATATCCGTCATGATGTCCATCAAACGGCAGGCAAACTCCTTATTCATGTAAAGATCCGTCAACCACTCAACGAATCCCCGCACAAACCAGCCCTGAAGCATGATGCCGTTCGGTAGATCTAACACAATCGCACAGTCGGTACTCTTGCGAAGTGATTCAGCTCTTACTTTCAGACCCTCATAAAGTCCGGGGTCGTTCGGGTCCGGCCAATCAAATGTTTCAAGAATCTCTATCCTGGGATCACCTTTCTGAAAAGGTCCCTCCGCATTGATGTAATGGCCCTCCGGGGTCTTCTTCCAGGTTGTGCCCCAAACATCGATAAAGGAATTCGCATCTATCCTTTTCGATGGCTTCTTCTTGAAATCTCCGAGCATGAGAAGACGGGTGTCGATATCAAGCCTTTCCAAAACGGTGTCGTCCGGAACGACAGAATTCTGATATTGCCACATCAATTTTGTCTCGTGATTCAATCCAAGGTAGTTCTTCAGATTCTCATAAGAAGCGATAATCATTGTTGTGGCCCTCGTGCTTCCAAGGTCTACCGGAACACGGTCCGGTTGCTTGCGATTGATCGCCGTCAAAACCCTCTCCCGATGCGACATCGATGCCATGGCTCATCTCCTTTGGAGCTATCTTCCGTTACTTACTACACCGGTGAAGATGTTTTGTCAACACCTTTCTGTTGACAAATGATACGCAACCTATAGAATAAGGACTGCGACATCACTCCAGGTCTTTAAAGAGGAGGGACAAACCTTGCTGAAGAAACTTCACCACGTGGGGATTCTCGTGAAAGGCCTCGATCTTGGAATTAAGAGATTTCAAGGGTTCGGACTCAAATGCAGCGAAATCGTCGAAAAAAAGGATGGGAGCTCCAGGATCGCTTTCTTCCCGATTGGGGATACTCTTATCGAGTTCGTCAGTTACAACCCGGATTGGGCGCCGGATCATCTGAACGCCCTTGTCCAGGCTCAAACAGGGGCCATCAACCACCTCTGTTTCGAGGTTGAGGATATTGAAGCGGCGATCCGGGATTTCGAAAGAAATGGGGCCAAACTCGTGGAGGGGACACCCCTCTCCGTCGAGATGGGGCGTATTGCTTTTTTCTACCCAGAGACCACCGAGGGCGTTCTGATAGAGATCTGTCAGTTGTAAGAGCTACAAGGTGGACTCGCGGGCGGGCGCAAGACCCGCCCCTACAATCCACCCTATTCCTCTTTCAGAACCTGTTGGCGTTCACGCTATGCGCTCTGCGGTTTTCTTTCACGCCATATACAATCCCCCGTTCACATCGAGGACGACCCCGGATATAAAATTGGAGGCCTGAGAAGCCAGGAAGACGACTGCTTCGGCAATATCTTCCGGATGGCCCATCCTTCCCACTGGAATCCCGTCTGCGCTGAAAGGTTCGTTTATCGTCATGGGTGTGATCGTGGGACCGGGAGCAATCCCGTTGACAAGGATGCCGTGGCCGGCGCCGTTCTTTGCCATCCATTTTACCAGGGCATGAATCCCTCCCTTGGCCGCTGCATAGTGGGGCCCTGCCAGGACCCCTCCCGTCTTCCCTGCACTTGATCCAATGCAGACAATTTTTCCGAAGCTCTGTCTTTTCATTATCGCCCACACTTGCTGGCAGAAAAGGAACGTACCCCGGAGGTTGATTTCGAGCATGCGGTCCCATTCATCGACATCAATCTCCTCGATTGACCTGCCTCCGAAGATGCCTGCGTTTGCCACCAGGATGTCAACCCTTCCGAATTTCTTCACGACCCGCTCAACGGATCTTACGATTTCACCCTTCCTCTGAATATCGCATCGAAACCCTATTGTGGGATGTCCGAATCTCTTGATCCCATCAAGGGTCTCCGTGACTGGTAGGACGTCACAAACCGCAACGGTAGTGCCTTCCCGTGCCAGGGCCCAGCAGCTTGCCTGCCCAATGCCCCGGGCCCCTCCTGTCACGATCGCAACCTTCCCCGTTAGATCAATCGGTCCGCTGATCGGTACTGCCATAGCTCCTCCCTCTGCATCAATATGCTTGTCCTTCATCTTCTCATCTTCGTGCCCATTTTCTAAAACCCATCCGTCAAGAGGGTCCTGAGTTCTACCCTCGACAACTGAGAAAGGCCTAAAGACTGGAGTGTTCTTCCAGCCTTCATAAAATCGATCCCCGCGACCGCTCCTGCAAGGCACAGAAGAGATCGGGCCACAGGAATGGTGGCTCCTATGTAGTCGGCTGCCGAGTTGAGAAAGGCCAGCCCACACGCAATATCTTCCGTCACATAGCGGTGCTTGTAGTCGATCTTCTCATACCACAATCGGCTTTCCATTAGAAGCTTCTTGGCAATCCTCGGATACATCCACTCATTGGGTCGTGTCTCATCGTAATAATCCTCAAGAGGGTAGTGGTTCGGTTGATATCCAAAAGCCTCCCTCACCGTAATTCTTTCTCCGTCGAGAAGAGAGATGGCCTTTCGGATGCCCGGGGTCGTTCCTTCATTATGGATATCATAGGGCGCCGGATTCTCAATCGGTCCAGTATTGAGTACGATCAACGGAGGATGAATGACAGGACCTGCGTTCATGAGGGCGCCGGAAAGGGCATCTTCAACCGGATGAACGGAAGGGAAAACAGCTCTGATCTTTTCGATGGCCTCCTTCGTCTTTCGGGCAGGAAAAACTCCGGTCGGCAGGTTACAGGCCCTGACGACAATCCGCGATTCCTCCGGACTGATCTTTCGTGTGAGGAACGGCAGAGTCCCTGTCTCGCCGATCGCAAACTCTCTCTTGCAGCCTCTTTCTCGCAAATGCTTATACATCAGGTAAGAACCAAATGTTCCCGGTGAGAGAAAGATGACCTGACCGTCTTCGATGTGGGGGAGAAGACTCTCTGCCACATCGACCTGAGTAAAGGCAGGAATCGGGGAGCAGATGAGGTCTGCTCCCTTTATGGCTTTTTCCATCTTATCTGTAATTACGGCGATTCTGGCCTCACCCTGTTCGAGGGGACCGCTCACCTTGATCCTGTTCGTCTTCTTGATTTCCTTCAATTCGTCCGGGTACTTGCTCCACATCCGGACTTCAAATCCCTGGAGCGCAAGATCCGAAGCCATAGCAAACGCTCCGTTTCCTCCACCCAGGACAGCAACTTTTCTTCCCATTTTGTTTTCTCCCTCCGAGTCTTTGGATGGTGGATCCGCTTCGCTTGATCCACCCTACCAACTGTTCTTCGTTCTCGTGAAAGCAGAGAGCGGGAATCCAGGAAAAGAAGATCGAAAAATGCTGGATTCCTGCTTCCGCAGGAATGACGAGCTAAGAAAACCGGTCTTCTAACGTGGGTTCTACAACAACCTGTTCTTCTTCATGAACCGGAGCAGCTTGATCAGGTCCTTGTATCTCTTCTCAAACATGGCTCGAACGTCTACGTCCCGGTACTCAAAGATCCCCTTCCCGGTGCGGGGGCCGATCTCTCCCCTTTTCATCTTCTCTTCGACCAGTTTCGGTTTCTTGAATCTTTCGCTTTTGAATGCGGAGTATAAAAAATCATCGGCATAGGAAAGGATGTCCAGTCCGCCCAGATCGACAAATTCGAGTAAACCCAGAACCCCCAGCCTGAAAGCGAACCCCGTTCTAATGGCTTTATCAATGTCTTCTGCCGTTGCCACGCCTTCTTCGAAAATTCGAATGGCCTCGTTCATGGCAAGGGCCTGGATCCGGGGGATGATAAACCCTGGGCTGTCTTTCAAAACAACGGGGACCTTACCGATTTTGGTCAGGACCTTTTTCATCCGGTCGATGGATCCGGCACTCGTCTGATCCGAGACGGCAACCTCAACGAGAGGGATGATGAAGGCCGGATTCAGCCAGTGTGTAATCATGAGCCGCTCCGGGTTCTTGACACCCAGTTTGAGTGTCTTGAGATCGATCGTTGATGTGGCGGAGGCGAGAATAGTATCCTTCTCAATCCATGGAGAGACTCTCCTGAAAAGCTCGATCTTCCAGTCCGGTTTCTCAGGAATGGCCTCAAAGACAAAGGGGACTTTGAAGACTTCAGGCTCCAGATTGTGGGAAAAAGATATCCTGCGCAGGATATTGTCTGAGGAACCCTTCAGGTATCCGATCTTCCTCAAGAGTCTCACATTTGAACGGAGTTCCTCTTTCCCCTTTTTCCAAACGGTTACGTAGGCCTCCTCGGTCCTCTCTTTCCCGTCGACGATGGTGACGCGGAATCCGTTCAGGGCAAAGGCAAGGACAATCCCCAGGCCCATTCTGCCCGGACCAATAACCACTATGTTCTTCCTTCCCGTAGAGTTCATGAAAGCCCCTCCCCCTGGAACATCAGGGGAATCCCAGCGCATCATCTCGGCTATCGCCTTCCGCGGGTCAGCCGCCTCACAATCGCTGACACGAGCTTCCTCGCGTTCTCGATCTTTGCCTCCTGTCCTTTGGTCCAGACCAGATTTTTCGAGATGGCCGCACCATGCTGTCTGAGCATCCGGATGACCTGTTTCTTTCCGGGACCGCCCAGAATATTTCTGTTCGCGATGAAATATCTTGGGTCCATGGCCTTCCGGACCGTTTCGTCCTTCATCCTAAGAGATCGCCCTGTAATCGCCAAGGACGCATCATCCACCATCGCCGAGGTCACCTCAGCAGGCGATTTCCCCTGATCCATGCAGTTTTTGACCAGTCTCCCTACTATTCTGTGAGCCGTTCGAAAGGCCAGGTCTTTCTCCTTGACAATGATCTCGGCAAGCTGGGTTGCCTGTGTGAAGTTCGCTCCTGCTCGCGCAGCCATCACGTCTTTGTTGATCTTCAACGTGGAAAGAACCCCTTTCATCAACCTCGAAGCCATCTGGGCATAATCGAAGGTCTGCCAGGCAACAGGTCCTGTCGCCTCTAAATCCCCAAGCTGTTCGGACTCGGTTTTGAGCTGGGCAAATACCGTCATCGTGTTGCCCATACCGAGAGCGGAAAGGTATCTCAGCCTTTCCAGAGAGGACGGATTCTTTTTTTGGGGCATGATGGAAGACGTCCCGCAATAAGCATCCGAAAGCTCAATCATCCCGAATTCGTAGGTACACCAGATGTTCAGATCATCTGCTAAGGCGGAGATATTCGACAGGAGGATCGCCGCACGGGTGATGCTTTCCAGGGTGAAATCCCTCGATATCGATGCGTCCCGGGTATTCTCAACGACTCCATCGAACCCGAGGAGCTCCGCCATCCGCGGCCTGTTGAGCGGAAACCCCGTACCCGACACAATGGCCGATCCCATGGGGCTTTGATTCACCCTCCGGTAGGTCTCCTGGAGCCGCTGAATATCTCTTTGATACCGGTCTGCAAAGGAAAGGAGATAATGGGCAAAGGTCGTGGGTTGAGCATGTTGAAGGAGGGTATAGCCCGGCATCACGGTTTCAACGTGCTTCTCCGAAATTTCCACAATCGTTTCGATCAGTGCCATGACATCCCGAATCAGTCCGAGGATCTTCTCCCTCAGGATCATCCTTTCGGAGCAGACATACATATCGCCCCGGCTTCTTCCCGAATGCATTCTGCCGCCGGCATCCTCTCCGATCTTCTCGATCAGGTAGGATTCAATGTTGTAGAATAGCTCCCCCTTACTGGGATTGAGTGGAAACCGCTCAATTCCCATTGCGTCAATTTGATCCAGCACTCGCAGGATCTTGGAGACATCCCTCCGCTTGATGACGCCCTGTTCATGGAGCATGATCGTATGAGCCTTATGATTCCAGAGTTCATGAGGGAACGTATACTTTGCCTCGTTCATCCGGAGCTTATAGCCGTACTCGATCATCTCTTTTGCAGGCCCTTCTGAAAACCTCGTTCCCACCCCGGGCCCTTTCCGGTGAAGATCCATTTTCTTATCGCGACTCATGACTGTGTCCTCCTCTCAGAATTCGATGTCCGTTAGAACGGCTCCTTTGACAAATCCCTCCCAGCCTCCCTTTTTCAAAGGGAGGAGAAACTTTTCCCCCTTTTGACAAAGGGGGATGAAGGGGGATTAGATGTCCTTTTTCAAGAGCCTGATTAGCTCGAAGTTCGTGGCGTTCGCTTCAAAAGTTGTGCCAGCTCCCTGATCCTCTTGATCCTCTCGAGATCGTTCACAAGATCCACGATGTCTTCGATATGTTTTCTCCTCAGAAAAGGCCCCATGTTCCGAATGAATTTTTCTCTGACCTCAGCCATGGTGAGAGAACGGCACACAGGTTCTTCGACAAAAGCGTTCCTATCTTTGCAGAACACCTCGATCCTTGTCTTCACGGTGATCTCCGGATCGCTCACGAGCTTTACCTTCCTCATCACACCCCTGACGAACGGATCATTAAGGTTCTTCGTGGTAAACTCCTCTAAACCCGCACCGCCCTTGACAGCCATTAAGGCCATGCAAAAGGGAAGGCTGAATTTTGCCTCATAGACATCTGTCGGCCTTTCGTTACCCACCAACCAGGTGCGCATCGGTTTCATGGTCACCCGGACCGAGTCGATGTCCTGATGACTCAGGCGATTCTCCTTGAGGATTTTCTCGATCCCCTCGATCCCCTCGAAACAGGCCCGGCAGCATGCGTATCTCTTAAAGAAGTTTTTCATGATGAAGAAGGGCTTGCCAAAATCCTCCGTCAGGCGGTGGAGATCCTCTTCCGTTGCTTTCGATGACGAGACGAGGAACCCCTTCTCTCCTTCAATGATTCTCTCCGATCCTTTAAACCCTTCCTTCGCAAGGAGTGCCGAGAAAACTCCGTTCGATGCAGCCTTCCCGCTGTGGAGATGCTTTGCGGAGGTTGCTTCGGCGTTGAGGGATTCCCAGAAGCCGGCTGCCTGGGTTCCAGCCAATCCGAGGGCCATGGCCATCTTCCCTTCGTCCAGATGAAGCAGCTTCCCTCCGGCTGCCGCTGCGCCAAACGTGTTACAGGTCCCTGTTGTATGCCAGAATTGATAGTGACTCGCCCCGGCGGCCCGAGCCATTCTCGCCGAGATATCATATCCCACGACCAGGGAAGCAACCAGGTCTCTTCCGGAGGAGCCACACAATTCCGCGACCGCCAGGGCCGCTGGGATGACCCCGATTCCCGTGTGGAGGGAGGCCTCTTCATGGACATCGTCGATCTCCATGACCGCTGAGATCATTCCGTTATACAAGGCTGCTTCTGCTGGAGGGACGGAAAAACCGCACCCCACGAGGGTGGCAATCCTTCTCCCACCCCTCTCCCGGATCAGCTTCTCCATGATTCGATCGGTGGGAGAGCCTTTGCCCGAGTAGGCGCTCCCGATCCAGTCGAGAAGGCACATCTTCGCCCGCTCGACCACGTCTGCCGGGAGAGCACCATAATCTGTATGGGCAACAAAAGCGGATAATTTTTTCGTTATGCCGCCGGATGGAGATGACATTCTACTGCAGTTCCTTTCCTTTCTGCTTCGGATTCAAGGCATCATTCAGACCATCACCAACGAGATTAAATCCCATGACCACGAGAAAAATGGCCATGCCCGGAAACATTGCCGTCCACCAGGCATGTCTCAGGAACCGCTGGGCATTATAGAGCATGACTCCCCAGCTGATCTGATTGGGATCTCCGAGCCCAAGGAAGCTGAGACCCGCCTCCATCAGAATGGCCCGAGCGATCTGGAGCGACCCGCTCACAACGATGGGAGGCGTTGCATTGGGGAGAATATGGCTGAGGATGATTCTCAGATCCGAGGCGCCAATGGCCCTCGCCCCCTCCACGAACTCTTTTTCTCTGATGGCCAGGAATTCGATCCTGACGAGTCTCGCTGTGACCGGCCAGCTCAGGACACCGATGACAAGGATTACATTCCATATGCTATTTCCGAAAAGAGCCACAATCACAAGGACCAGGAAGAACCGGGGAATGACGAGGAAGAACTCCGTTACCCTCATGAGGAGATCGTCGATGACTCCCCCGTAATATCCCGCCAGCGCACCGATGATCACTCCGATCACGGTGGACGTCAAGGCAGCGAGGAGCCCCACCATGATCGATGTCCTCGCTCCCCAGAGAACGCCGCTGAAGAGATCGCGGCCCAGGTCATCGGTCCCCATGAGATAACGGGAATCCGGCGTATGAAAGGAATCCTTCCCCGTGCTCAACGGAGCGAAGGGGGCCAGGATTGGAGAAAGGATTGCCAGAAATAGGAATACGCTGATGACCACCAACCCGAAAACGGCTGCCCTGTTTCTTCGGTATTTTTTCCAGAACTCTCTCATGGAGCTACCGGATCCTGATTCTTGGGTCAAGGACCGAATAGAAGATATCGGTCATCAAATTCACAACAATCACCATGATGGAGATGAAGATGAACATCCCCATGAGGACAGGATAATCCCTGGCATAGATCGAATCGTACATCAGCCTGCCAAGCCCCGGCCAGGCAAAGACGGTTTCGGTCAAGACAGCGCCTGCAAGGAGAAAACCAAAATTCAAACCCGTCAGGGTGACCAGTGGAAGCAACGCGTTTCTCAGGGCATGTTTGTAGATGACCCTTCTCTCGGAAAGCCCCTTTGCCCGGGCTGTCCTCACATAATCCTGACCCATTACCTCGATCATGCTCGCCCGGGTGAACCGGGTGTTAATGGCAAGGTAGCTCAACCCAAGCGCAAAAACGGGAAGGATGAGATGGTGAAACACGTCGGCCCAGTGGGCAAGGCCCGTGTAGGATTCCCTCAGAGACTCCATCCCCTGGGCCGGAAAGACAGGGACCTTCAGGCTGAATGCGATCAGGAGGATCTGGCCGAGCCAGAAAACGGGAAGGGAGTATCCGATAAGCGAGATGAAGGTGATGAAGTTATCCGTTTTCGAATACTGCCTCCTCGATGAGATGACACCAAGGATCACACCCAGTATGGATGAAAAGAGCATCGTCACGACCATGAGCAGAAGTGTCGCAGGGACGCGCTCCATGATGACATGGATGACAGGTTGCTTGAACGAGAAGGAGTATCCGAAATCTCCCTTCAATACGTTAAAGATATAGATGAAGAGCTGGACGAACACGGGCTTATCCAGGCCATACTGTCTCTTCACATTCTCAATATACTCGACGGAGACCTGGAACTCGCCTACGAGAGAGAGGATGGGGTCTCCCGGGGCTAAATGGATCAGACAGAAATTGACGATGACGATGCCCAGGATAAGCGGAACGGCCTGAATGAGGCGTTTCAGAACATAAGCTTTGAGAGAGGCTGTTTCCTTTCCCATAGTATCATACTTGCAGGGGCTGAAGATTTTCAGCCCCTACAGCCTCCGGATGGGTACAGAGATTTTGGTCGTTTTCAAATCTGACCTTTGGTCATTGTTTCGGATTTCGAGATTCGAATTTCTCTGTAGGGGCAGGGTTCACCCCTGCCCAGGGCGGGCGTAAAACCCGCCCTCACTTCGGAGGCGTATCCTTCCCCTTTGTCCACCAGACATCATCCCCAAGGCTAATATACGATCTCGCACACCAGCTATGTACGCCCTTGAACTCATCCCTCCAGGCAGAATTGAGGCCGTACTCGGAGAGCCAGAGATAGGGCAAGTCTTTTACAAGGATCTCCTGTACCTTCTGATAATACTCTGCCCTTTTCTTCACGGCGGGCGCCCTCTCGGCGAGGCTGAAGAGATCGTCAACCTCCTTGTTGCTGTACCCGGAGGCGTTTGCGAAGGCCACCGGTTTGATGTTGCTGGAAACATAGGTTCTCGCCACGGCAATGGCGGGATCCGGTCCCGTTCCGAGGCCATGAACCTGCATATCAAAATCCCACCGGATATAAGTCGCATCGATCATACTCGATCGGTCCAGCAATTTGAGCTCCACGCTGATCCCCACCCTTGAGAGATAATCCCGGATGATCTCAGCCGCCTTCGAATATAAGAAGGAACCCCGGTCCGCGATAATCGAGGTCTTGAACCTGATTCCGTCGGGTCCCTTCGGATACCCGGCCTCATCGAGCAACTGCTCGGCTTTCCTCGGATTGAAATCGTACTTCAACACACCGGGGTTATAGGCCCAGGTCGTCACGCTGGGAATCGGTCCTGTAGCTGCCTTCCCGAGCCCATAGTCGGCCTTCTCCTCGATGTACTCTTTGTCGACGGCATGGGCGATAGCCTGTCTCATCTTCAGGTTGTTAAACGGCGCCTTTCTCAGGTTAAACGCAACGAGCATGACCGAAGGCCCATCCTCGTGTCCCTTTGAGGAAACGACGAACCCGGGCCGATTCTTGAATCTCGAAACTTCGGAGGATGGGAGATTGATATAGTAAAGGTAATCAATCTCCTTGGCCTCAAAGGCAATCATCCGGGACGAGGCATCCGGCACCATCTTGATGATCATTCTATCCAGATAGGGTCTGTCTTTCTTAAAGTAGGAAGGATTCCTTTCCAGAGTAATGTGGCTTCCCTTCTTCCACTCTTTGAAAAGAAAGGGACCGGTTCCAACGGGGTTTAAGTTGTAGGGGTTTTTCAGTAAGTCGGTATTTTCATAAAGATGTTTGGGAATGATGAATGCCTCATTTCCCATAAACTTCAGCAACGGGTCATAGGGGTATTTCAGTTTAAACACCACGGTGTAAGGGTCCGGCGTCTCAATCGCTTCTATGGCACTCAGTGTAACGGCCCCCCGGGGGTGGTGCTTGCTCAAAACCTCTGCGAACGTGAATTTCACGTCGGCAGAGGTAAAAGGCCTTTTGTCATGCCACGCCGCGTTTTTAACAAGATTGAATGTATAGGTAAGGCCATCTTCTGAGATCTTCCAGGACTCCGCAAGATCGGGGCGGGGGTTCAGGTCATAGTCCGATTTGACCAGACAGTTGAAGATACTCGATGCAGCCAACGTATCGAAGCCGCTGAAACTCGCGGCCAGGTTCAATGTCGCAGGATCGCCTCCCGATCCCACGATAAATGTGCCTCCATATTTGGGTCTTTCCTGGCAGGAGGCAAAACCAGCAAAGAAAGAGACTGAACAGATCACGGCAGCCGCAAATATGGCAATGAACCACGCAAGCATTAGAATTCCTTGAAATGTTCGATTCATACTCCCCCCCTTTCCTCAAAACCCAGCCACACCACTCTATATAATGCACATCTCTTTTTGTCAACCCTCTGACCTAAGCGCAGCCGTTCCTTGACAAAGTACCCATTTTGATATATTTAGCCGCTATTACAAATGCGATGACGGGAGGGAATCCATGGAACTCAATCGACCGATGAAAATCACCAATATAAAGCCTTATCTGGTTCGTCCTTTCAGCGCGAACCCGAACTGGACCATTCAGAAGCACTGGCTTCTCGTGAAGGTGGAAACCGACCAGGGCATTGAGGGTTGGGGCGAGGCCTTTACGATGAAGTACAGGGAGAGAAACATCGCTCAGTACGTCAGCGAACTCGCCCCCTTCCTTCTCGGAAGAAATCCTTTCCGCATCAAAGAATTCACTCAAAAGGTTTTTAACAAATTTGCAGAGAGAAGGGGTGGGGTAGACCTCTATTGTGCTATGAGCGGAATCGAACAGGCCCTCTGGGACATTGTGGGCAAGAGCCTAAGTGTCCCCGTCTATGACCTGCTCGGAGGTCCGTTGAGGGATAAGATCAGGGTCTATGCCAACGGATACAGCCGTGGGGCGAATACTCCCGAGAAGATGGCGGAAAGGACGCTCGAAGCTGTGAAACTGGGTTTCACGGCCGTCAAGCTCTACCCCTTTCTCAACTCCGAAAATGAAGATACGGTCGTGGAGTACGTCCGCACTGTCCGTCAGGCGGTGGGGCCGGAGGTAGATATCCTTATCGACATCTGGCGCCGTCCGTCACCTCTTCAGGCAATTCGGGTGGCAAGAAGGATCGAGGAATTCAATGTATTCTGGTATGAGGAGCCTGTCTCTTCTGATAATCTGGAGGTCCTGGCGGACGTACGGCGCTCGATCGGGTTGCCGGTGGTAACCGGAGAATGCCTCTATACGAAACCCGAGTTTAGAAACGTGCTTGAAAAGAGGGCTGCCGACATCCTTAACCCTGACGTGGCGAGCTGCGGGGGGATTCTGGAACTCAAAGAGCTTGCTGCCATGGCGGAACCCTACTCGGTTCTGATCGCTCCCCATAACTGGAACAGCACGACAATGGCCCTCGCTGCAACGATTCAGGTCGCTGCCATGATCCCCAATTTCCTCATCGTTGAATACTTCGTCAGCTTTGCAGAAAGCGGAAATGCGATCACTGTGAATCCCTTCAAGATTGAGAATGGCTGTATTAGGCTCCCAACAACACCCGGCCTGGGATTGGAGATCAACGAAGCAGCCTTGAAGAAGTACCCTTTCAGGGAATACCCTCCCGATTGACGGTCCGACCGTCCTGACCTCCGCGACCCCCCGCTCCGTTCGTCCTGAGCTTGTCGAAGGCTGAACGCTTATCGCGCACAATTACCCTGACCTTCGTGGCCCTCCCTTATCCTGCTTTGTTCATTCCCGAGAATGGAATAGGTCCACTTCTTTCCCGTTCTGGTCTTGAATCCCCGCTCATCCAGAAGCTTAAGGATCGTCTTCCTTTCTGATCCCTTCTCCATCTCGCTGCGGATGACCTGTAATGCCGTCTCAAATTGGTCTTTGTAGGTCTCTCGAACCGAAGGCTTTCGTGTTTCAAATGTTTCTACCGGTTGTTCAGCCGCATAATCTATGACAGGTTCCCTGCTTTTCCTCTCCATGAGCCTGGCTTGCATATCAGCATATACTGGACAGTTGCCACCGCACTGGGCACTGAAAGGGTTATCATCACATTCGCACACAAATGGAATGTCAGCGCGGTATATGTAGTTGACGTTCGACTTGGTGCTGTGTCGTATTCCTGATGTGGACGTCCTGGAGATCGAAGAAAGCATGCCCACGCAGTATTCGATCAGCCACCCTCGACAGTCTTCTTCGATTAGCCCCGCATGCTTGCACCATGCCGCTATGTACTGGGTTATATCTTGACGTGTTGGAGTCCGATCAGCCGGAGAAAATTTCGCCACGGGAAGACCATTTTCAACCAGATCCTGGATGCAGGGATAGATCACATCCCCACCCCGGTCCCCAAGGAGGGTTCTCAGCCCAATCAGAAAAGGAGGGTGTATCCTCTTGGTATCCATTCTAAGACCTGTCCATAACCCTACCGTTCGCGTGTGGTAGAAACGCCGCCACGTGCAGCCGCTTCTTCGTTGACTTCCACTCCAATCTCATAAAGGAAATCGGGGGAAAAATCAGCGTTATTTGGCCAGGCGACTGTGTCAATATCCGTGTTGACAGCGAAGCGACGGAAGTATTGCAGATCTTTAAGCGGTTCGAAAATCGGGCCATCCAGGTGCGAACTCAAGTCCACTACCTTGACCTGCCCGGTCTCAAACCGCACCTTGATTTTGTAACCAGACTCATAAGTTACCTCCACGACGTAATGCATCATACACCTCTCATTCCAGCGGTTCTATCTCTTCAGAAGGCCGCGCCGAGACTACCGAGAGGCTCCGGATGCAAGCTCCCGTTACTTTTCCTTTAGTCTCTTTGGCGTTGGGTGAAACGGTTGGTTAGGTGGTTTCTTTTTGTCGGCAGATACCAGCTATCATTAGGTGCAAACAATACTGGCAGATGTCACACTCAACTTCCGTTCCATCTCCAAATACGGATGCGTACCCCCCTGTAAATTTGATATGATGAAATTCTTGCACCTCGCAGTCCTGCGCCTCGTATTCTTTCCCGCATTTATCGCACTTCACGGAGATGATTTCTTCAACTGTTCTCGTCAAACTCTTGTATCTTATCATATCTATTTCTGCACATAACGCACGGCTAAGCGGGCCCGCACAACGCCGCCACCGAACTTTGGAAAGAATGCCACCAAATTCGCCGGCGTGGTTCGGGTCCGCTTGAGCGGCATATTCGCCATTATAGGTTGGTTCCTCTTTTCTATGCCGCCTTGGCTGCTCCACGAGGAGCGGGGGCACCCTGTAAGAGGCCTTGGGTACTGAGGTCCTCATCAATGTCTGGCCAATGTATTCCGTACCCTGCTCCGGCAATATGCCAGTTCGCCCGCTGCTCTGGCGTCGCATGCAGCAACCGCGGGTACCAGGCCAGGGGAACCGTTATGGTTCGTCCGTCGAAAAGATCAACACTGAGGGCGTCGTCAGTTACGCGCACGTCCCTGACTCGTTCACCTGCTTTAGGTTCCAAAGTAGTCATACCATGCCTCCAATAATTCTTCTTGGTGCTCCGAGGTGAGCGCTTCCAATTTGCTCAATTCCCTCGCCGGGTACCCAAGATTGTACGCCAATGCTACAGGACTGAGCCAGAACTTGGCTGAAAAGGCGTCCCGGTCGATGTGGACGTGTGGTGGTTCGTGCAGGTCATGACTGACGAAGTAGAACCTGTATGGTCCTGACCTCAAGACTGCTGGGGACATCTTCCTATTCCTTGTCTATCATTTTGGCGCGGCCTTTCAGCACGTCCGGTGGGGTGAGCTGCTCGCGGGCTATTCTTTATCCAATTTCTCTTTCAGTTTCTCCGGGAGCGCGGCTGACACTTCTGGAAAAGCCTCTACGATTCGTAAAATATCTGCCAGATCCTTCTGCCGTTTACTCCTGCGCCGCTCCGTGTCCATGTAAGCCCACACTTTGCCCTGCACCACGTCTCGCACATTGGCCACTTTCATCTTGTATCCCAGAACCTCGCGGGTCTCCGCACGGGCAATGAATTCCTGATATCGGGAATCGGTCCGAAGCTGAATTCGCAAGTCCGAGTCCTTGCTGTTGACATTCAGGCTATGTTCGAATCGCTCAGTCGTTAAACCTTCTTCCAAGGCTTTGGAGCAAATGACATCCACATCTTCCACCGCAGCTACAATATCCAAGTCAAGGCTCACTACGGGTTCAACGTAGGCATTCACCGCAAGCCCGCCGATCAAACAGTACCGCGAATGGGTTTCATCCAGAATGTCCAGAAGGACCTGAATAATATCCAGCTTTCCGTTCGCCAGCGAATTAATGAATTCCTTACCTGTCATCAGCTTTCTTCCTTCAAGTTCAGCTACTTAATCTGCTGTTTCACAATCGAGTCAATTCTTATCGGGCGCGAAGGATCGATCCCTTTCCCATCCGCACGAATCAACTTTCGACTTCTCCGTGTCAAAGCCCAGCGTTCAATTTCGGCTGGGGATGAAGGGTCAGGCCGCAAGTAGGTTGTTGGTTCGAATATACAGAATTTTGGGAAATTGGTCAAGCGAAACTTTTGGGAAGCTTTTGGGAAGGGACCGGTTCAACATTGGAGGATTAATAGACGGATCAAAACAGGGGATAACACACTGGCAGTATATCGGAACCCACCTTCACCCTGACCCTCTCCCGCCAGCAGGAGACGGGTAATTATTCGTCCCAGGTTGGGTATTGTTCGGGGGGGTTACCGTGCATCTCAAGAACGACCGGCTTCTTAACCACCTTCTTCTGATCAACCTGCTCCAGGGTCACCTCGAACTCCCAATTGTCGCCGAAGTCATACAGGTAGGTCATCCTCTGTCCGACACGAAGCGGTACATCGCCCACCTTCACGTCACTTGCCCATGGCCCCTCGTCTATATAAGGGTGATTGACCCTCTCCAGGGCACCAAAGGCGTTTTCATATTCGAAGTGATATAGATGGTCGTAATCAAACTTGACCGCGTTGAGAATGGCAGACGCCAGTGATTCCAGAGCAGAATTTGCTGCAATAGTAATCCGGAACCATAATCGCCCCAGAGAGACCCTAAAGATGTGCGTTCCCTCTCGAAAGACCCATTCGGGAATAGAAAAGTTCTTCTTCCAGTCCGGGAAATAGGGCTGGATAACAGGCTGGAGCACACCGACCGGCACTTTTCCTTCCTCTTCCAAATTCGAAGTAAGGTTCATATTTCTCAAAAACTCACTGTAAAGCAAAGCAAACAGGGCATCGCCAAATGCAGTGCGGTCGATACGTTCGATCTGCCATCCCTTCTCCTCTATAGGCGAACCGGGCTGTATGGCAATCAGGCCAAACAAGTCCAGCAGGCCCAAGTTATGCAAGCCCGGTACATACCTCAGTAGATACTCGGCATTTCTGTTCCCAGCGACCTGTAACCCCTTCTCAGACATCTGTCTGAAGAGTTCCACCCATCCTCGAAAGTTACCAAGGATCGAGAACAGACCTCCCCCCCTCTCCCCGACTATTTCCCCCTTTCCCCGGATCAACCAGCTTTCCAGCAATGTAAAGTATTGCTCGGTGGGATTCAGACTTTTCCATATCTGGTATACTCCATTATCCACAGAGAGAAATAGCTTTCCACCTGTTCCGCCAATGCAAGCAAGTCCTGAAGCCCGCAAGAGTAGATACAACCCTTGAATGTGCGGGTACGACTTTGGCTGGGGTCGCTTCAGCCGAAGTTCGATGGGACGGGTCAGGCGTCCATTGATCTCCGCCAACACATTCCTCGGCAGTTGGTGTGTGCCCGCAACCGGTAACTCCTGTTTTCTGAGGTAATCCAGGAGCGAATCAAAATCCCTTAGAATGGTGCCAGGGCCGCTGTCCGTGATAACGACATCTTTTAACACCTGCCTATGTTCAGATGAAAACTTTTCCCTTTCGAATGACAAAGCGCGCATCACTCAACCTCGAAGTCTTTGATACCTGCATCCGTGTGGACCGCCTTCACATAGGCCCTCTCCCGCCGGCGGGAGAGGGAGGATTTGACCCAGTTATTTCGGAGGCGCGTCCTTTCCTTTTGTCCACCAGGCGTCGTCGCCGTAGCTCATGAAAGATCTCGCGCACCAGCTATGGAGACCCTTGAATTCATCCCTGAAGGCCGAATTGAGACCATATTCGGAGATGAAGAAATAGGGGAGGTCCTTCACAATAATATCCTGGACCTTGAAGTAGTATTCCGCTCTCTTCTTGACCGTAGGCGCCTTCTCGGCCAGGGCAAAGAGTTCGTCGACCTCTTTGTTGCTGTATCCGGAATTGTTGGCAAAGGGGATGGGCTTGATATTGCTCGACACATAGGTTCTGGCCACAGCGATGGCAGGGTCAGGTCCTGTTCCCAGGCCATGCACCTGGAGGTCAAAATCCCAGCGGATGTAGGAAGCGTCCACCATGCTCGACCGATCCAGCAGCTTCAGTTCCACGGGAATCCCTATCTTGCCTAAGTAATCCCGGATGATCTCTGACGCCTTGGCATAAAGAAAATCACCCCGGTCGGCGATGATAGACGTCTTAAATCGGGTCCCATCCGCTCCCCTCGGATATCCGGCCTCATCGAGCAGTTGTTCGGCCTTCCTGGGGTTGAAGTCGTAACGGGTCACATTGGGGTTAAAGGCCCACTTGATCGCACTGGCAATGGGGCCGATGGCTGGTTTCCCCAGGCCGTAATCCGCCTTCTCCTCGATGTATTGGCAATCAATGGCATGGGCAATGGCCTGCCTCACCTTGACATTATTGAAAGGAGTCTTCCTCAGATTGAAGGCCATCATCAGGATGGAGGGGCCGACTTCATGGCCTTTCGAAGTCACCACGAAACCGGGCCTGTTCTTGAATCTCGAAACCTCCGACGAAGGAAGATTGACATAGTAAAGGTAGTCGATCTCTCCTGCCTCGAACGCAATCATCCGGGATGAAGCGTCGGGGACGATCTTGACGATAATCTTATCGAGATAAGGTTTGCCCTTCTTGAAATAGTTTGGGTTTCTTTCCAGGGTAATATGGCTCCCCTTTTTCCATTCCTTGAAGACGAAAGGACCAGTTCCGATCGGTTTGAGGTTGTTAGGGTTTTTCAGGATATCCGTATTCTCATAAAGGTGCTTTGGAAGGATAAAGGCCTCGTTACCAATAAACTTCATCAGCGGGTCGTAGGGATAATTTAACTTGAAGACCACCGTGTAAGGATCAGGTGTTTCAATCGATTCAACCGCCTTCAGGACAACAGAGCCTCTCGGATGGTGCTTGTTCAGGACCTCTGCAAAGGTAAACTTAACGTCTGCGGATGTGAAAGGCTTACCATCGTGCCAGGTGACATTCCTAACGAGATTGAAGGTATAGGTAAGACCATCCTCGGATACCTTCCATGACTCTGCAAGATCGGGTCTCGGATTGAGATCGTAATCCGATTTGGTCAAGAGGCTGAAGACGCTCGATACGGCAAGGGTGTCAATAATATTATACGTGATCGACAGGTTCAGGGTGCTCGGATCGCTTCCGGCTCCTACAATGAGGGTACCCCCGTATTTGGGTCTTTCCTGGGCGTGACAAAGTCCGAAAAAGAAAAGAGTCGAAAAACTGATCGCAACGAAAAGGACTGCCCACCGAGGCGACGACAACAGGTTTCGCATTCTTCGGCACATCGATTTTCCCTCCTTCTGGATTCGACCTCTTTCTAATCTTTCCCTCTATTTTTGTCAAGAAAAGACCATGGGTATGTTTTCAGCTCTTCGAAATCCTCCAATAAACCCGGAAGCATTTAGATCTCGTAGGGCAACCCTTCAGGGTTGCTCACCGCAAGGCTGAGGCCTTGCCCTACGGATCATTTCGATCGGTCATTCCTACGCCAGTCATTCCTACGCCAGTTGAACCTTTAGGAAATTGCTGTTAAATTTACCTTCGTGATGGAAGATATTCTTCTCAAGGTCAGAGACCTCCATACCTATTTTCACACGGACGAAGGAAACGTCAAGGCGGTGAACGGTATCGACTTCTCCATCCGGAGGGGAGAAACCGTCGGACTGGTTGGGGAGTCGGGCTGTGGAAAGAGCGTTACGGCCCTCTCCATCATGCGGTTGATTCCACAGCCACCCGGACGAATCGTCAGAGGAGAGATCCTGTTTGAGGGGCGAGATCTCCTGAGGCTCGATGAGGCCTTGATGCGAGACATCCGCGGGAATCGCATCTCGATGATTTTCCAGGAGCCCATGACCTCCCTCAATCCCGTCTTCCGGGTCGGAGATCAGATCGCGGAGGCCATCTGGCTTCATCAAAAGCAACCCATGAAGAAAGCATCGGGTCTTGCCATTGAAATGCTGAAGAAGGTTGGAATACCCGATGCGGAAACGAGGGCGAGCGAATATCCCCATCAACTGAGCGGCGGCATGCGTCAGCGCGTGATGATCGCGATGGCCCTCTCCTGCAACCCGAAGATGATCATCGCCGATGAGCCCACGACGGCGCTGGACGTGACCATCCAGGCCCAGATCCTCGAACTCATGAATGCGTTAAAGCAGGAAACGGGCACCTCCATTCTTCTCATCACGCACGATCTGGGCGTCGTCGCAGAAATGGCCCAGGCCGTGATCGTGATTTATGCCGGAAGGATCGTTGAATCCGCTCCTGCTCTCGACCTTTTCAATTCACCGAAGCATCCCTATACTCAGGGTCTGATGGCCTCGATTCCGAATATGGATGAGCCGGTTCCAGAGGACAAGATCCTTCAGGCCATCCCGGGTGTTGTCCCGAGCCTTCTTCAACTGCCCCCGGGATGCTCCTTTCAGGAACGCTGCCTTCAAGGCTCTGACCCATGCAGGGAGCAGGAGCCACCTCTTCTTGAAGCAGGGCCCGGCCATCTGGTGAGGTGCTGGCATCATGAATGATCAAAACCTTCTGGTGGTCAGAAATCTGAAGAAGTACTTCCCCGTGGGGAAAGGTTTTTTCAAGAAAGCATCCGCCCAGGTCAGGGCAGTGGAAGACGTGGATCTTTCGGTGAGAAGAGGCGAGACCGTCGGGCTGGTTGGAGAATCGGGCTGCGGAAAGACCACGCTCGGCCGTTGCATCCTGAGGCTGGAAGAACCTACCGAGGGAAAGATCTATTTTGAGAATAAAGACATCCTCTCCTATGACCGGGGGACGTTAAGGCAGCTTCGCCGTGATATGCAGATCATTTTTCAAGATCCCTACTCCTCCCTGAATCCTCGAAAGACCGTGGGCCAGATCATCGGCGAAGGTTTTCTCGTCCACCGAATGCTTTCAAGGAAGGAGAGCATCGAACGGGTGAGAGAGCTGATGCAGACCGTCGGCCTTCTGCCAGAACAGATCAACCGTTATCCCCATGAATTTAGCGGCGGCCAGAGGCAACGGATCAGCATCGCACGTGCTCTCTCCCTCCACCCGAAGTTGGTCATCGCCGATGAGCCCGTCTCCTCTCTGGACGTCTCGATCCAGGCCCAGATCCTCAATCTCCTGGTGGAACTTCAGAGGAAGTTCGGCCTTACCTATGTCTTCATCTCTCACGGGTTAAGCGTCGTCAGGCACCTGAGTGACCGGGTTGCGGTGATGTATCTGGGGCGCATCGTGGAACTTGCGACCAGCCGCTCTCTGTTCAGCCATCCCCTTCATCCGTATACGGAAGCCCTCATGTCGGCAGTCCCCAAGATAAACCCGCTGAAAAAAAAAGAACGGATTCTCCTTCAAGGAGATGTCCCCAGTCCGATCGATCCTCCTCCCGGATGCAGTTTCCATCCTCGATGCCGGTATCGTCAGCAAATCTGCAAGGAAGGGGTCCCCGGAATGGAGGAGGCTGAAGAAAACCACTGGGTGAGATGTCACTTCCCAAGGATATAATCTGGAACAATGGAATATTGGAATGATGGAATAATGGGTACGAGCGAAAACCAAAAAACTCTGTAATATCTTAGCTATTTCGGAAAGAACAAACGAAACCCGTAGTGTTGGGTTTTATGCCCGCAGAAAAAACATGAACAAATTTGGTCTTCAGGTCTTTAACATACGGCCGCAAGGGCCTACACTACGATTGTTTTTCAAAAAGATAGACTGTCACAAACGTTTTATCTCTGATCTTTTCTCATTATTCCAGTCTTCCAATATTCCATTATTCCCGTAATTCTCTTCCAATATTCCATCATTTTTTCGGGGATTCCGGAATGATTCTCTTATATCCTGTTGGTGGAGCAAAAACCTCAGTTTTCAATTCCTTTTGCTCAATCTTCTTGACCTCGAGGACATCTATTCCTCCCGGACCGTATGTCACCGCATAATCCTTAATGAGAATGGGAAACCCATAAGGTCTCAGCTTTTCATGGATCTCACGGCCCTCTTTCATCTCGGACCGAAACTCGTTTGAAAAGCTCTGAGATGCCCGGTCCATCACCCTTTCAAATTCTCCCATGTCCAGGTCGCGGGTAACCCAGTTCTCCTCGATCAACTCGCCGTCCACCAGGACCTGGACCTTCTCCGTCTTAAAGCCATTGATGAATGCAGTCTCTCCGGTCTTTTTCACGACGACCTTTCGCTGCCCCGAAGAAACGGGAGGAACGGCCTTCTTGAGCCCTGCTGAAACCTCTTTCTCCCATTGAGAGAATTTGACTTCGACATACTGCCTGGAAACATGGTCGATCATCACCATCCGATCGCCCTTAAAGTCCACAATCGTTGTGAGTTTGCTTACCTCGTCGTCGGTCCGTAGCTGTTCGGCCGAGACATAAAGGACTACCTTGGAGGCCCTCCCATCCCTGTCCTTCATCATCTGCTCGACGACCATACCCGCCTTCGAGCCTTCGGGAATCGAAACAAGAAATAAAAGGACCAGCCCCGATCCCATCGCCCATGTCAGTTTTTTCATCGGCCCTCCTCAGATATCGAACTTCTGGAATAATGGAATCCTGGAATAGTGGAATCGTGGGGAAAAGCAAAGATCAAAGGGAATCATTCCAGTGTCTTGTTTTTGGATTTCCCATCATTCAATATTCCATCTTTGATGAATCCGTAAAAAGTCGAAAAGGGCTAATGATCGTCATTCCGGCGAAAGCCGGAATCCAGTGATCTTAGGTAGTTGTCAAAATACTGGACACCGGTTTTCACCGGTGACACGACCTTTTACGAGATCATCATCTTTCCATTATTCCATTTTTTGCATCATTCCATCATTCCATCTTTCCATTATTCCTTTTTGCCTTCATGATCTCCCCGTCAGGAAAATCATCAGTAAAGCGGCGCCCAGAAGAGAGGCCACCGGGAGCCAGACGAGACGGTAAACTCCTTTCCAGTCGGCATGGAAAAATTCTCTCGTCAGGACAAGACACGGATGGAAAGGAGACAGCAAGACTCCGCAGATCCCGCTGACAAACCCCGCCCCCATGTAATGGTAAAAGTTCGGGTCCCCGCGAAGCAAGGGGATGAGAATCGGAAATCCAATGGCTATCGGACTAACCGTAAAGCCTGTCATCAGGCCGATCAGCAGGGGAATGAGCATCGCGATGAGCCAAATTGGAACTCCCGATGACGACAACGTGGCGGAGACCGCAGGGATGGCCTGAGAGGATTCCAGTACCCTTTTGAATCCCATGACGAGGGTCACCGTCAAAAGAAGCTCGAGGCCAAGGCTCTCCTTGAATCCCTTTAGAACTTTGTGCTTCCCGATTCTGTAGAAAACGATCATCCCAAGAATCGTCACACCGAAGGCATAGGCCAATTCCACTTTGAACCCGACGACAAGAAGGATGCCGAAAAGGAGAGGGAAGAGGTTCTTGAATAACTCCCACCCGGAAATACTTCCTGCCCCGTCTTCTCTTCGCACCGGCTTGGAAACCCCCCAGTATCCAACCAGGATTCCGACGAGGATCGCTAAGGGCGTGAAGGGGAGATTGATCCAGCAGAGCTTCCTCACGGGAATCCGCATCAGGGTGGCCGCCAAGATCAGTGCCGGGTAGGTCGGAAGGACAAATTCCCAGATATGACGAAACCAGTAATTGAGAAAGGTTCTCCTCTCCTCTGACAGTCTCAACTCATCGCACCCCGGCACCACCATGGGAGCACTGAGCAGTGCCCCACCGATGATGGGCATCAAGCCGATGATCGCAGGGAGCAGAACGACCACGACGCGGACATCCTTAAGAAGATGTCTGAACCCTTCCAGGATCTTCTCGAGACGGCCCGTCTCCTTCAGGAGATTGCTGAAGAAGAGGATCGCCACCAGGGCTCCCAGAAGGAGTAGGGTGTCCCCATCCCACGCAGAAGAGAGAAGATCCATGGCAATCCTGCCGATTGGCAAGCGAAAGAGGAGGCCGAGCAGGACCGTGGTGATAAGAAGGCTTATCCAGAGGCTCACCTTCTTTAAGGTGAGAAAAACAAGGACGAGAAAGACAGCAACGATTTTCAGAAGATCAAACACAATCCTCCCTTTGTTATTGAAGAGCCCCCTCACCCGCACCCCGATGGGACATAATCGCTAACTTAAGCCGACCTTGATGCCCCGTGAGTGGACATTCATGAAAATAGCCCGGCGATTCATCGCCGGGGCGCAGATAAGATGAAACGAACGTCCCATCGGGACGATCGAATCTTAATCCCGTGAATATTTTGCAAATCCCTTTTTCTTTCGTCCCTACGGGACTTTTTATTACGCTTCCGGTTCCCGGCGATAAATCGCCGGTCTATTTTCAGACATCCCTATCGGGATTTTCTCAAATCTCGCCATCTCCTTAAGTCAGCGCTTATGCCCCGACGGGGAGAGGGACTGGGGGATTACAGTTCCTCTCCCAGCTCTTCTACCCGTTTGTTGATCTCTTCCAGTTGTCTCAGCAATTGAGGATCCTCAGACCTTCTTCCCTTCCATCTTTCTCTCTTCAGCTTCCGGCGGAGGCGGCGATAATTGTCTTCCAGTTGCCTGAAGAGAAACGGGAGCGTCACCCCTGGCGCAGGAGCTGCCTCTTTTTCTTTCACAGCCTCTTCCGGTCTCTCTTCCTCCGGCACTTCGATTTCTTCAGGACCGAAGAGGGTTCTTTTCTCCTTCCAGCGGGGAACCGATGTATCAAGATGGAACTTCTGTCGTATCAACTCAGCCAGTTCCATAGCGACCCTCTCTTCTCCATGATTCACGAAGACCTTGAGCCCAGGGTTCTTGATGTGGGACACCCATTCGAGGAGCCCCTTCTGATCAGCGTGGGCGGAAAACCCTCCGAGAGTGTGGATATGGGCATGAATGGCGATCTCTTCTCCAAAGAGCTTGACCGTCTTTCCGCCTTCGACGATCCTCCTTCCGACAGTCCCTTCAGCCTGAAAGCCGATGAACACAATGTGTGAGTCCTTTCGCCAGAGGTGATGTTTCAGATGATGTTGGATCCTTCCGGAGTCACACATCCCGCTTGCCGAGATAATGATCCCGGATCCCGGGTCTTCATTGATGGCTCTTGACTCTTCCGTCGTCCGCGTATAGATGATCTGAGGAAGATCGAGTGGATGCACTCCCGCCAGAAGCAGGTCTTTCGTCTCCTGATCAAAACAGTCCGGATTCCGCTTGAAGATCTCCGTCGCGGAGATGGCCAACGGGCTGTCGATATAGATGGGAATGGAAGGGATCCATTTTTTCCTTAAGAATTCTCCAATCGTATAAATAATGTCCTGGGTTCGCTCCACGGCAAAAGCAGGGATGACCACTTTCGACTTGCTGCCGATCGCCTCCTGAAGAATTTTCAGGAATTCCTGAGTCGTTTCCTCCTTCGACTTATGAAGCCTGTTCCCATAGGTTGACTCCAACCAGAGGACATCTGCTTCTTCAATACGTGATGGATCTCTGACGATGGGCTGATCCAGATTGCCCACGTCTCCCGAGAAGACCAGTTTCTTCTCCTGCCCCTTCTCCTCGACCCAAATTTCGATCATGGCAGAACCGAGAATATGGCCTGCATCCTGAAACCGAGCCTTGACTCCTTCCGAGAGTGGAATCATTTCTTCGTAGTGTACAGGGCGAAAATATTCGAGACACCTCTCCGCATCTTTCAGGGTGTAGAGTGGCTCGACGGTCCCTTTGCCCGATCGCCTATTCTTGCGACTCTGCCACTCCGCTTCCGTCTCCTGGATGTGGGCGCTATCCCTGAGCATCGCTTCACAGAGATCGAATGTGGCCTTTGTACAGATCACCTTTCCACGAAAGCCTTCCCGGACGAGCTTGGGGATCAGGCCGCTGTGATCGATGTGGGCATGGGTGAGTAAAATAAAAGGGAGTTCTTCGGGATGGTACGGCTGAACGGTCCGATTTCGATCTTCAAGGGCTTTGCTCCCTTGAAACATGCCGCAATCGACCAGCCACTTCAACGAATCCTTTTCAAGGAGGGTCGCCGATCCCGTTACCGTTCTCGCCCCTCCCAGGAATTCCACCTTCATACGATCCCTCGGGATTGACTTTAGAGCTTCTTTTTCCTAATATAAAATCTCTGGGATTTCAAACGCTTCCGTTTCGAAGATATCTTTTAGCTCTATGCACTATTCGCTACGCGCTTTGCCGCCTTTCAATGGAATGGCCCAGTCGATGCGTGTTATGATGAAAAAAAGGAGGCACCATGGCAGAAAAACAGTATCTCATCAATGAAATACCGGTGACCGAATCCTGGAGGCTCTTTCACATCATGGCCGAGCTTGTGGAAGGGTTTGAGGCCCTTGCCGATCTCCATCCGTGCGTCAGCGTCTTCGGCTCGACCAGGGTCAAACCTGAGGACGCGGTCTACCAAAAAGCAGAGCGTATAGGACGGCTCCTTGCGGAAAAAGGCTTTGGTGTCATCACAGGCGGGGGCCCCGGAGTGATGGAGGCCGTCAATAAGGGTGCCCTCGAAGCAGGAGGGAAATCCGTCGGACTGAACATCGAGCTTCCTTTCGAACAAAAGCCAAACCCCTACACGAATGTCAGGTTGAGTTTCCGCTACTTCTTTGTGCGGAAGGTGATGTTTGTAAAGTATGCCGTCGCCTTCATCATCCTTCCCGGCGGGTTTGGAACGATGGATGAGCTGTTCGAGTCGATCACCCTCATTCAAACCCACAAGATTAAGCCTTTCCCGGTCTTTCTCGTCGGTTCGGATTACTGGAGAGGTCTTCTCAACTGGATCAAGGGAGTCGTGTTGAAAGAAGGAAAGATCTCACCCGAAGATCTGAATATCGTTCAGCTCATCGACGACCCCGAAGAAATCGTTAAGACGATCAAAAGGACGGTCATCGTGTGATGAAGTCGTAAAAAGTCGAAAGAGGCCGCTGATCGTCATTCCGGCGAACCCCGGACCTGATCCGGGGCGGAATCTAGTATAAAGTTTCATTAAAACGTATACATTAAAAGTTTTGTGCAAAATTGAATTTTTTCCATCGGTGTACAACAGGAGAATCATTGATTTCTTTAATACCGAGAAGAATTCTATCTTTGAGTTCCTTCTTGGAAGTCACGCGAATATGTTTCAGAAAGGTTCT
>Ga0209777_10001365_pt1 | contig 35720 bp, 32 predicted proteins | sample FrelakmetHBP12HB_FD_187147 | JGI IMG/M metagenome (GOLD analysis project Ga0209777, IMG submission 187147) | Freshwater lake sediment microbial communities from the University of Notre Dame, USA, for methane emissions studies -HBP12 HB (SPAdes)... | ecosystem: Environmental > Aquatic >...
ACTTTACGGCACGGCTGAAGCCATGCCCTGATACAAACCAAGCCTATTGCGAGCCGGAAAGCGTCGCGTACCCCTACGCTCGGATTCCTGCGAATTGGTCAGAAACCGGCAACCGCGCCACTTCTTTGTCGCGCACCCACTGCGAACGCGGTCCGGTCTTCGACATCGGGTATGATGAGGATGCGTCCGGAGGCCCATTGAGCGCCGCTGCCAGTCCTTTAAGTCTCGAATCGCACTCCCGCGCCGCCAGGCGGAAGGGAATCTGGCTGGTTGTGCTCTGCACCCTGCTCGGTGCGGCGGGCCAGATTCTCATCAAAACGGGCGCAAACTCACTGGCGCACCCGGGCCCGCTGTCCACCCTGATCGCCATGTTCACAAACCCGCCCCTGTTTGCGGGCTACTGCCTCTACGCGGTGATGACCGTGCTGTTCATCTTCGCGTTGAAGGATGGCGAGCTTTCCATCCTGTACCCGATCATCTCCCTCACGTACGTCTGGGTCGCCGGTCTCTCGGTCTACTACTTTCACGACCGCTTGAATCTGCTGAAGCTCGTGGGCATCGTGACGATCATCGGCGGAGTCGCCGTGCTCGGCAGGGATGCGCACAAATGACGCCGGTCCGCTCCATGGTGCTGGTTCTGTGCGCCTCGTTCCTCGGCTCCATCGGGGCAGGCTTCCTCAAAGCCGGCGCTGCCAGGCTGCACGATGGCTTGAAGTATCTCTTCCTGAACTTCAAGCTGGCGCTGGGAGTCTTCTTCTTCGTCGCCTCCTCGGTGCTCTACGTCATGGGAATCAAGCAGGGAGAGCTCAGCGTCCTCTACCCGCTGGTCTCGCTCAGCTACATCTGGGCGCTGGTCTGGTCGCGAATCTTCTTCCAAGAAAAGTTCACGAGCAGGAAATTTGCGGGCCTCTGCCTCATCCTCCTCGGCATCGTCTTCGTGGGGCTGGGCAGCCGGTAGTGTACTGTCCAGGAAATAACTGGACAATCCATGCTGTGTCTACCCCTCCAAAGCCGGCGCGTCAAGCGGCTCCGGAATCTAGAAACGATGGACGATACGCTTCCACTCAACATGCCTCGAAGGCCGAGTTCCGTGAGCAGCGCGCGCTCGTGAGCTTTCTCGAGGAATCCGGCACCATGAGTGTTGGAGACCTCAAACACGGCGCCGGGCACGCGCTCGGTCAGTGAACCGAAAGAATCCGCGCACTCGGCGTTTATCGGCGGTCAATACTTATTTGCCGCGCCAACGCAAAGCTCTCAGAACAATTGTTAGCCGCCGATCAACGCCGATAAACGCGGATGCGGTGAACCGCGGGGGTCAATTTGTCCAGCTATTTCTTGGACGCCACGCTAAGCCAGGCCGGCCCCGTTCCCGGCGCCCTTCCGCCTCCTGTATCCTGGCTTCCATCATGCTGTCTCGTTGCCTCATCCTCTTCGCCTGCGCGCCCCTGCTCGCCCAGAGCCCGTTCAGATTTCGCGAGCCCGATGGCAGCTCGCTCGAGCTGCTCGAGAACGGAGCGCCGGTCTTCGTCTACAACAACGGCATGATCCTGCGGCGCGGCGCCTCGGAAAACATGCGCCGCTGCTGCTATCTCCACCCCGTCTATGCCCCCGGCGGCACGGTGATCACCGACGACTTCAACCCGGACCACGCCCACCACCGCGGCATCTCCTGGATGTGGCCTGTAGTGCGTTACGGCGGCCGCACCTACGACATGTGGACACTCGCCGGCGATCTGCGCGACCGCTTCGTGCGCTGGACGGCGCGTGAAGCCCTGCCCGATGCCGCCGTCCTCGGCGTCGAGAATGGCTGGTTCCTCGGCGACCGCCGCCTTGTCAAGGAGAACGTGGAGATCCGCGTCTCCCCTGCCGCGTCCGGCCGTCGCACCCTCGACTTCATCGTCCGGCTCGAACCCGAAACAGACCCGGTCGAAATCGTCGGCACTCCAGAGGACAACAAGGGCTTCGGCGGGTTCTCATTCCGCTTCGCGCCTCGGGACGGTGGTCCACCGAAAACCACAATTCGCACCGAACGCGGAGTCGAGGAGAAGGATGGCGTTCTCGCGCAGCGCCGGTGGGCCGGGATCGAGGGCATCTTCGCTGGGCGCAGGGCCGGCGCCCGGGTCTACGATGACCCGGCCAATCCAGGCTTCCCGAATGGCTGGCTCATGCGGCACGGCTTCGGGTTCCTGAACGTCTCCTTCCCCGGGCTGAACGCCGTGCGGCTCGAACCCGGCCGTCCGCTGGTCCTCAAATACCGCGTCGTCCTGTTCTCGGATCGCCCTCCGCCGGAGTAAGGATGGGCGGCGTCGATGAACTGTACCGGCAGCGGCACTCGCGTGCCTGGCGCTACCGCTTGTGGCGGCTGATTGCGCCTCCTCCGCCGCGGATCATGAATCCGCGCGAGCCGCGCGATTTCCCCCTCGGCCGTTGGAACCTCTATATCGGCGGCGCGGGCTCAACTGTCCCCGGCTACGTGAACGTGGACCTCTCTGCCGCTCCGGGAGTGAACGTGGCCGCCGATGCGGCGCATCTGCCGTTTCCGCCGGACCTCTTCACGCGCGTCGAGTGCGATGCGGTCCTCGAACATGTCCGCTCGCCTGAGCAGGTAATGCGGGAGATCACTCGCGTGCTCGCTCCCGGTGGTTACGCGCACGTGGTGGTGCCTTTCTGTCACCCGTTCCACGCCTATCCGGAGGACTACCGCCGCTTCACACCCGATGGCCTGCGTTTGCTTGCCCCCCAGCTCGAGCCCTGCGCACAGGGTTGGCGCACCGGCCCCACCGCCACCGTGCTCCTGTTCGTCCTCGAGTACGTGAAACTGTTGTTCCCCTGGCGCTTCTGGCGGGCGGCTGTCCATTTCACTCTCGGCTGGCCCTTCGCCCTTCTCCGTTACGCCGACCTCCTTCTGCTCCGCTCCGGCCGCGCCGCGCTGCTCGGCAATCACTGCTACATCTGGTTCCGAAAGCCCCTCCCTGCCGCAGAGAGCTGACCCGCGCCGCGTGATCAACGCTTCTGCGGTGCGGCAGTTGCCGTGTGCTCGCCGGCGCTGCTCGCGCCGCTGGAGTTGCCGCCCTTGCTCGAGGCGTTCGGCCCGCCGCCGTTGTTCTCCTTGCCGCCTTTCGCTTCGCCGCCGTGGTTCTCCGGCTCGGCATCGTAGCCGGCCTGGTTGAGGATCACCACGTCCACCCGCCGGTTCCGCGCGCGCCCTTCTTCCGTGTCGTTCGTCTCTATCGGAACCTTGTCGGCATATCCGGCCACGGCGATGCGGATCTCCGGAATGCCGCACCGTGTTGACACCAGGTTCAGCATTGCAATGCTGCGCGCCGAGGAAAGCTCCCAATTGCTCCGGAACCGGGAATTGTGAATGGGCACCGAGTCCGTGTGCCCTTCCATCCGGATCGGATTCGGCAGCCCTTTGATGACGGCGGCAATCTTCTCGATGCTCGCGTACCCAACCGTGTCGATCGTGTCGTTGCCGGACTGGAAGAACGCGGCTTCGCGCAGGCTGATCACCAGACCGCGCCTCTCCAGGTGCAGTTGTAGCTTCCCGGCTCTGATTTCGTCTTCCAGGTCCTTCGTCAGCGCCTTCATCGTAGGCAGCAGTTCGGCCATCACCGTCGTGTTGGGCTCCGCCGCCGTAGGCTTGGAGTTGACGCCGCCGGGCCCCTTCATCATCGCGTTGCCTTTGCCTTTGTCGTTAACCGTTCCGCCCAGGATGCCCGCAATCGCCGCGGCCACCTGGTTCTCCTCGAGCGCCTTCTTCACGCTCTCGGAGACCTGCTGGGCTTTCCCCTTATCCGTCTGCGAGCTGGCGAACATCACTACGAAGAATGCGAAGAGCAGAGTGATGAAATCCGCATAGGAGACCAGCCAGCGTTCGTGGTTTTCTTGCTCTGCGGCTTTTGCTTTCCGGCTCATCGGCCTGCGCTACGCGGCGGCTGCCGCGCCTTTCTTCTCCGGCTCCGGCTTCGCGCCGGTCTTGTCCTTGTCTTTCGCGCCCGTCTTGTCCTTGTCTTTCGCGCCGCCCTCCTTGGCCTTGGCTGGCTTCGTCGGTTCGACGTAGGCCTCCAGCTTGGTGCGGATGAGCTTCGGGTTCAGCCCTTCCACGATGCCGGCCACCCCTTCCAGCATCAGCTCTTTCATCTGCACGCCGGCATGCGCGCGCGCCTTGATCTTGTTCCCCGCCGGCAGGAGAAAAATGTTCGCCGCGCCAACACCGTAGATCGTGGCGACGAACGCAGTCGCGATGCCTCTGCCCACCTCGTCGATATTGGCGAGGTTTTTCATCACCTGGATCAACCCCATCACCGCGCCGATGATGCCCACCGTGGGAGAGTACCCGCCCGCCGCCTCGAATACCTTCGCCGCGGCCTCGCCGCGTTGTTCGTCCACCGTGATTTCGAGCTCCATCATCTTGCGGATCTCCTGCAGGTCGGTGCCATCCACGGCGAGGCTGAGCGCCTTCCGAAGAAACGGATCGGCCGCATCAGCCGCCTCCTGCTCGAGCGAAACAATGCCGTTCTTCCTGGCCTTGGTTGCGTAGGCAATGATTTCGTCAATGATCGTCTGCGGCGACTCCTTCTTCTCGAAGAGAACCGCAACCAGGGCTCGAACTCCTCGCAGTAGCACGTTCATCGGCATCGTGATCATCACCGCGCCGATCGTTCCGCCGAAGACGATCATGGCCGCCGTCGGGCGAAGCACGTCGCCGATGCTGCCGCCCTCCGCCAACAGGCCTCCCAGAATGCCGGCCAGCGCTAGCACCGCACCGCCGACCGTGGCGATGTCGATCTTCCCGCCGCCGGAGCGGCTGGGCTTCGCGGGGGCTGCTGCCGGTTTGGGTGCCGGTTTGGCTGCCGGTTTGGCTGCCGGTTTGGCTGGTTGTTCGGCCATGGCGTGTTAAGACCAGCCTTCGTCCGGGTCTGGCTCCATAATCGGTGCCTTTCCTTCACACCGCGCGCCACATATCGACCGCCGGTATTCGAGAATGCGCTGCGCCACCTCTTCGGCCGTCTCTAGAACCATGTACTGATGTCCTGAGCTGAGATTGATGACCGTGTCCGGGGTGGTTTCTATGTGCTCGATCAGATCCGGATTGAGCAGAAAAGGGCCGTGATTCAAGCGCGTAAGCCGGATCACAAGCGTGGCCCTCCTCAGTCCGCATATCGGCGGGCGTGCCCCCGCCATGAGCAGCGCGCTCAGGCTGCGGTTCTCACAGAGTCCGCTCTTGCCCTGCACGCGGCGGCCGATGAGCACTTCGGGAGGTGCGCGGTGTCTCGCGGGGTCCACAGCGCAATCGGCAGCCTTCTGGCCGCGATTGGTCATTCCGGCGGGAGCCGCCTTGAGAGGGCCTTGCGCCGCACCGAAGCGCTCTCGTTATGTAACGGGCCCGGCAGTGACGCCGCGGAGCGGGCCGAGGTCTTCGCCGCCGTCGCCAAAGATCTGCGCGTCATCTTCGCGTCGCACGGCCAGGGTCCCCGGCACCGGCTGCCGAGCCTCGATGCGCACCTGCTGCTGCTCGAACACCTGGCGCACCCAGTTCCCCCTTGCCCCGGGCCCTCGCGATCCGGCGCGTCCTCCTGGCGGGGATCTCGTGCGTGCGAGCCGCAAGAGCTGCCGCGGCTGGCTGTCTCACTTCAGCAGCTTGAGAATCTCGGCGAGTTCGCCGCGAATCGCCTGTAGGTCAGCAGACGCGTCTGCCGATGCGAAAAGATCGCGCTGGGTGGTTCGAGGCGCCCGTTCCCGGCGTGCAGGCTTGGCCTGGAGTTCCAGATGCCGCCGCGCCCCCTCGATCGTGAATCGCTTGTCGTAAAGCAGTTGCTTGATCTGCAGCAGCAGCTCCACGTCTTTGCGCCGGTAGAAGCGGTGGCCCGAGCCGGCCTTTTTCGGCGCGAGCGCGGGGAATTCCGTTTCCCAGTAACGCAAAACGTACGGCTGCACTCCTACCAGCCGCCCGACTTCCCCGATGCGGAAGTACAGCTTTCCGGGGATTTCGGGCAGCGGCTCCTGTTTGACCCCGGGCTGGCTCATGGAATCCAGACGAACACCGCCATCCTAAGTAGAAATGCTCGCCCGCGTCAACCGCCCCTGCTGAATGGGCGCCGTTCGGAGTATTTCAGCAGCCTGCTAAGGCAAACAGCCGATCGGCACGGTCAAGGATTTCACCGATCACTTGGAGGGAAGCAGTCCTATGCTCAGAGCAATCGTTATCTCGCGAGACTCGGATCTTGCCGAACGGCTCATGATTGCGGTCGCCGAAACCGGAATGGTCGCTTTCTCCCGCCGGCTCGAAGACTATCCCGCCACGCACGAGCTGGCCCGCATCTTCCGGGCCCATGCCCCCCATGTCTTCCTTATTGACGTCGCCCGGCTCGAAAGTGCCGTCGAGGTCGCCGAGGCGGTCCAGGCCGAATTGCCGGGCGTGCAGGTCATTGCCTTCGGAACTGGTTGGCAGAGCAAGACTTTGCTCGAGCTGATGCGCGCCGGCGTCAGGGAGTTCGTGGCTATCCCCGAGGGCCTCCTAGAGCTGCGTAATACCCTGGCCCGCGTCTCAACCGCTCTCGAGCGGACACCTCCCGCCGTTCCGTTCACCGAAGAAGTCCTCGCGTTTCTGCCGTCGAAGCCCGGTGTGGGCTGTTCCACGGTCGCGCTGAATACCAGCATGGCGCTTGCCGCCGATGCTCGGGTCCTCCTCGCCGATTTCGACCTCAACTGCGGCGTGCTCGCCTTCATGCTGCACCTCGACGCGTCGTATTCCCTGGTGGACGCCGCCGAGCATGCGCATCAGCTCGACGAGGACATGTGGCCCAAACTCGTGGCCAAGTCCGGGAAACTCGATCTGCTCCCCTCCGGCCTCATGCGCCCGGGCTTCCGCATCGAACTACCCGCCGTGCGCTACCTGCTCGATTTCGCCCGGCGAAACTACGACGTGGTCTGCGCGGATCTCTCCGGCCTCATGGAGCGGTACTCCGTCGAGATTCTGCACGAATCCAAGCGCATCTTCCTGGTCGCCACTCCGGAGCTGCCGGCGCTCCACCTCGCCCGCCAGAAGCTGGACTACCTGCGCAGCCTCGGCCTCGATAGCCGCGTTTCACTCCTGCTCAACCGCTCCACAAAACGCAACCCCATCAACGCCGCCGAGATCGAGAAAGCCATCGGTGTGCCGGTCGCGCTCGAGGTCCCCAACGACTATCGCGCCGTGCACAGGGCCCTCTCGGAGGCTGCCGCCGTGCCTGCCTCTACCGACCTCGGCAAAGTGTTCGCGGAACTGGCCCGGCGTATCCTCGACAAACAGAAAGAGCCCGAGAAAAAAACGGCCCGCTTCATCGATCAGTTCGTGCTGAACCCCGCGCGCTACTCGCTCGTCAGGCGCTGAGACCTCCGTCTTGCTGTGCCACAATGAAGGCGCGGATCCGGTGCTCCGCTCCCGATGACCTCGATCGTTGCGCTCCTTTCTGCATTCCCGATCCTTACGCTCTTCGTCGTCATCGGCCTCGGCTATTTCCTCGGCCGCATCACCGTCTACGGCTTCCGCCTCGGCGTCGCCGGAGTGCTCTTCGCCGGTCTCGCCGTCGGCTCCCTCGGCGCCGAACTCGCTCTGCCGAACATCGTCTCCGTGCTCGGCCTCATCATCTTCATCTACACCATCGGCATTCAGTCGGGCCCCACGTTCATCAACCCCTTCAGCCGCGAAGGTTACCGTGATAACCTGTTCGCCGTCCTCGTGCTCACCACCGGCGCAGGCGTCGCGCTGGCCCTGGCCTGGAGCCTGAAAATGGACGGGCCCGTCATCGCCGGGCTTTTCACCGGCGCGCTCACCAATGCTCCCGCACTCGCCGCCGCCCAGGAAGTCCTCCGCATCTCGGCGCACACCCGCGAGCTCGGCGCCGCCGCAACGCAGGCGCTCACCGACCAGCCCGTCATCGGCTTCGGTATCGCCTACCCCTTCGGCGTTCTCGGCGTCATGCTCGGCTTCCACATCTTCCGGAAGCTTTGGAAGGTCCGCATGGAACCTCCTGAGCAGGGCGCCGACATCCTGGCGCGCGACTTCGCGGTCCGCAATCCCGGCATCTGCGGCCGCACCATCGGCGACCTGCTGCGCCTCCACCCCGCGCTCGGCTTCGTCGTCAGCCGCGTGCAACACGAAGGCAGGACCGCCATCGCCAACCCGGAAACCCGGCTCGCCTCGGGAGACATCGTCGTAGCGGTGGGCGATACCGAAGCTCTGGAACGGGCCCAGCAGATCTTCGGAGAGTCCGCCCAAGCGCAGATCGAACTGGATCGCAACGAGCTCGATTACCGCCGCGTCTTCGTCTCTAATCCTGAACTCGTGGGACGCCGCATCGGCGAATTGGATCTGTACGAGCGCCACTCCGCGGTCATCACGCGCGTCCGGCGCGGCGATCAGGAGCTTGTCCCCACGCCGGACATGCGTATTGAAAACGGAGACCTGGTCCGCGTCCTCACCTACCGCAGCAACTTCCAGGCGGTGTCTGCGTTTCTCGGCGACTCCATCCGCGGCACCGCGGAGACGGATTACGGCTCCGCTGCCCTCGGCATGGCCCTCGGCGTCATCGTCGGCATGATCCCCGTTCCGCTCTTCGGGACCACCATCAGGCTCGGCCTCGCCGGTGGCCCGCTCCTGGTCGCTCTCGTGCTCGGCCGTCTTGGCAGAACGGGTCCGGTCTCCTGGGCCATGCCGCTCAGCGCCAACTTCACCCTGCGCCAGATCGGCCTCATCCTGTTCCAGGCGGGCGTCGGAACGCGGGCTGGCCTCGCTTTTGTCCAGACCATCCGAACCAGCGGCCTCGAAATGCTTCTGGCCGGAGGCGCCATCACCCTGGCCGTTTCCTTTACCGCGCTGGTTCTCGGCTATAAAGCCCTGAAAATCCCCTATGACACGCTGATGGGCCTGGTTTCCGCAATCCACACGGAGCCCGCAAGCCTCAACTACGCCGGCCATGCGGCGGCCTCAGACGTCCCGCAGAGCTCCTACGCGCGCATCTTCCCCGTCTGCACGGTGGCGAAGATCGTGCTTGCGCAGTTGCTCGTCGCCTGGCCGGGAAGGTAACCCGAATGTCCTCACTCCGAATAGGCGTGCATCCGGTGCTCGAGGCCTTGCGCACCCGGCAGCCCCTCACGCACATCCTCGTGCTCAAAGGGATTTCCGGCCCCCGCCTCCAGGAGGTCATCGACCTCTGCCGCGAACAGGCCATTCCCGTAAGGTTCGAACCACGTGAGGTGTTGGACCGCGTGGCCGGAAGCTCTGCTCATCAGGGCGTCGTGGCGCTCGGCGCGGCGCACCGCCACGCCGCTCTGGAGGATCTGGCGGCCCGCGCGCAACTCCTGGTCGTCCTCGATGGCGTCGAGGATCCGCATAATCTCGGCGCGATCGTGAGGACCGCCCATGCCGCCGGAGCCGCGGGAGTCGTCATCCCGGAGCGCCGTGCCGTCGGCCTGACCGAAACCGTGGCCAAAGCCGCCGCCGGCGCCCTCGAGCACCTGCCCGTGGCGCGCGTCGCCAATATCTCGCAGGCCCTCGAAATGCTCAAGAGCCGCGGCTTCTGGATCTATGGGCTCGACGAGCGCGGCGATCAGGACTATGACCGCGTCGAGTACAACGTCCCCACCGTCCTCGTGCTCGGCGGCGAGGGCAAGGGCATCCACCAGTTGGTCCGCAGGCACTGCGACGTACTCGTCCGTATCCCGCTCGCGGGAAGAATCTCCTCGTTGAACGTCTCCGTCGCCGCCGGCATCGTGCTCTTCGAGTGGAAGCGCCGCAGCGCGCCGCGCCATGTCGAGCGGCTCCCCTGAGCCGTGCCGGACGCCCGGCTTCCGCACTGCCGGCGCACACGGAAGCGTGTCGCATCATTCGATCGTGTACGGCCCGGGCTGCTCCACCTGCACTTCCATCCCCCCACCCGTCAGCGCCGATACCTTGACCTCGACGCCTCGCGCCTGGTCGTCCATCTGCCAGGTGAACTCTGTCTCTTCGCCCGGCTCGAACACCGTCTGGTCGATCTTGCCGCGCCGGCGGCTGGCCACATCTCCGTCGCTTGAAATCACGTCGAAAATCAGCACGAGCCCGGGAATCGAGTGCCCACCGATGTTCCGCGCCCGCCCCTCCACCGTGATGACGCCCTCGTCGGACGACCGGCGCACCGAAAGCTCGACCATGCGGACCGCCCACTTCGCCTTTGTCTTTTTCTGCGCGTCCAGACGGCCCGCAACCCACACCGCCAGAAGCGGAGGGACCACCCGAAGCACATCGCGGCGCGAAACTGCCATACGACTGAATGTAGCAGCGCGCGCCTCCACAATGCCTGCCCTGCCTCGCTGCACTGCGCTGCAATTCGTTACTATGCAATTTGCCCGGCACCGGGCCGGGCGCGAAACGAGGAAGTAATGATCAATAGACGCCAGTGGATGATGGGCTCCGCGCTGCTGCCTGCGGCGCGGGTGGCGGGAGCCGCTGCTCCGAAGAACATCGTGATTTCCAGCGCGAACGGTCTTCAGGCCTGCGCTCGCGCGATGGAATACCTGCAGGCGAACCGGGACACGCTCGACGCCGTGGTCGCGGGTGTGAACATCGTCGAAGAGGATCCCGAAGATACATCGGTCGGTTACGGCGGCCTGCCCAATGAGGAGGGCGTGGTCGAACTCGACGCCTCCGTCATGCATGGGCCCACCCGGCGCTGCGGCTCTGTCGCCGCCATCCGCAACATCAAGACGCCGTCCAAAGCGGCTCAGCTCGTCATGGAGCAAAGCGATCACGTCATGCTGGTCGGTGACGGCGCGCTGCGGTTCGCCAAAGCGATGGGCTTCGCCGAAGCGAACCTGCTCACCGACAAGGCACGGCTTGCCTGGCTCGTCTGGAAGCAGTCCCTGCACTCCGATGAGGGCCGCACTGGATGGGGTCCCGGCTTGGACACGCCGCCTGCGAAGCCGGGCGCGCGGCTCAAACAACTCTTCCCCGGTGTGGACGATGAGACTCTCGAGTGGGCTTCGCACGTGGCGCGTCATCCGCCCACCGGCACCATCAACTGCCTTGCCCTGAACCACAAGGGCGAAATATCGGGCGTCACCACCACCAGCGGCCTCGCCTGGAAGATTCCGGGACGCGTCGGCGACTCACCCATCCTCGGCGCCGGCCTCTGGGTCGATCAGGACGTCGGCGCAGCCGGCTCGACGGGCCGTGGCGAAGAGAACATCCGGGTCGCAGGCGCGCACACCATCGTGGAGAACATGCGGCACGGCATGACCGCGAAGGAAGCGTGTTTGGACGCTCTCCGCCGCGTCGTTCGCAATTTCGACAATGACACTGCTCGCCTGCAGCAGTTCGACCTGAACTTCTACGCGCTGAGAAAGGACGGGGACTACGCCGGCGCCGCCCTGTGGAACAGCGTGTTGCAGCGCGGTGTTTTCGTGAACCGGAGCTTCGCCGTCAACGACGGGAACGGCCCCAGCCGCCTCGAGAACTGCGTTTCCCTGCTCGACCGCAGGTAGCGCCGCGCCCGTGCGCGCATTGTGTGCGCGGCGAGGCCCGCGCTCAGGCAGCGGGACAGGCCTCCAGGCGCGGCTGCAACGTTGAGGCATATCAGAACGACAGGCCAGGAGGCCTGTCCCACACGACAACGCCTTATCCGAGCAGGTCCTCGAGCGCGGGCCCGAGTTCCGCGAAACGGAACCGGAACCCCCGATCCAGGAGCACCCGCGGCGCCACCCTCTGGCTGTCCAGGAGCACGGACGCCATGTCGCCGTACGCGAGCCGCAGCGCAAACGCCGGCACCACCGCGAACGCCGGACGCCGGAGTGCGCGCCCCAGTTCCCGCGTGAACTCCGCGTTCGTCAGCGGAAACGGCGCCGTGGCGTTCAGCGGCCCGCCCACCGCCTCCTCCGCCAGCGCGAGCTCGAACACCGAGAGCAGGTCTTCCAGGTGTATCCAGGACATCCACTGCCGCCCCGAACCCAGCCGCCCTCCCATACCCAGCCGGAAAACAGGCAGCATCCGTTCGAGCGCGCCGCCGCCGCGGCCCAGCACGACGCCAACGCGCGGTGTGACCACGCGTGCGCCGAAGGCGGTCGCACGCCGCGCTTCCTGCTCCCACTTCGCCGTGAGTTCGGCGAGGAAACCCTGGCCCGGCAGCGACGCCTCGGTCAGTAGTTCATCACCGCGCGCGCCGTAATAGCCCACCGCGGAAGCGCTCACGAAAACCCGTGGCGGCGCCGCCAGCGCGCCCAGCTCATCGACCAGCCGCCGCGTTCCTTCGATACGGCTGCTCGTGATCCGTCCGCGCGCCTCCGCGGTCCACCGCTGCGCGACGGGCTCGCCCGCCAGGTGGACCACCGCGTCGCATGCCGCCACGGCCCGCTGCTCGCGCAATCGCACCGGCAGCACCTCATGCCCTCGCGCGCGAAGCCGATCGGAAAGCGCCCGGCCGATGAAGCCGCTCGCGCCTGTCATCGCGATGATCATGAGCCCTCAACCTTATCTGCCGAAGCTGCCGCCGCTACCCGAAAATGGCGTGCAAAAAGCGACTAATTAGCGCGATTTGACGTGCAAAATGCGACATCTAAGCGCACTTTGCGCACGTTTTCAGCGCGGTGCGGACAACTGGGCCGTATCCGCCGTCAGCGGATTCGGCAGGTGGTGCGAGGCGTAGTAGCCGGGCCGCACCCGCTCCACAATCTGCGCCGCCGGCCGCTCCAGCACGCTGAAGAACGGCTTCGGGTAAATGCCGATCCAGAACGCGCAAACAAGCAGCGGCGCAAACACCGCGATTTCGCGCAGCGAAAGATCGCGCAGCTTCGCGTTCTTCTCGGACACCTCGCCCAGCATCGTCCGCTGGAACAGCCAGATCAGGTACGCCGCCCCCAGCGCCACGCCCACCGCCGCCCAGAAGGCCCAGTTGAACGACATCTGGTACGCGCCCTGCAGAATCGAGATCTCACCGATGAACCCGTTCAGCACCGGCATCCCCATCGAGCTCAGCGCCGTGATGAAGAAGATGATGGTGAACACCGGCATCACGCGCAGCAGGCCGCCGTATTCGGAGATCTCGCGCGTGTGCCGCCGCTCGTAAACCACACCCACGATCAGGAAGAGCATGCCCGTCGAGATGCCGTGGTTGATCTGCTGCAGGATCGAGCCGGCAATTCCCGCCGGATTCAGCGCAAAGATCCCCAGCGTGCAGAATCCCAGGTGGCTCACCGACGAGTAGGCGATCAGCTTCTTCCAGTCCGTCTGCATCAGGCACACGAGCGCGCCGTAAACGATCGCCACCAGCGAGAGCACCGCCATCACGTTCACGACGCGCGGGTCCTTCGCAGCATCGGGCAGCAGCGGCAGCGAGAAGCGGAGGAACCCATACGTGCCCATCTTCAGCAGGATGCTCGCCAGGATCACCGACCCGGCGGTCGGCGCCTCCGTGTGCGCGTCCGGCAGCCACGTGTGCAGCGGCCACATCGGCACCTTCACGGCGAAGCCGGCGAAGAACGCCCAGAACACCCACCATTGCAGTGAGGGCGAGATCGACGTTCGCATCAGCTCAGGGATGGCGAACGTGTAGGTCTGGTATTCGGAATAGTGCGCGAAGTACAGCGCCAGGATGCCCAGGAACATCAGCACGGAGCCGATGAACGTGTAAATGATGAACTTGAAGGCCGAATAGACGCGCCTCGGTCCGCCCCAGATCGCGATGATGAAGTACATCGGCACCAGGCCGAGTTCCCAGAACACGAAGAACAGCAGGAAGTCCCGCGCCATGAAGACCCCCAGCATGGAGGTCTGCAGGATCAGGAAGTTGGCGTAGTATTCCTTCAACCTGGTATCGATCGCATTCCAGCTCGAGAGGCAGGTCACGAAACCGATCAGCCCGGTGAGGACCACCAGCAGCAGGCTGTAGCCGTCAATTCCCAGCGAGTACGACGCTCCGATCGACGGGATCCAGTCCGCCTTTTCGACGAACTGGAAGTCCTTCGTGCGGTCGAACCCGATGACGAGCGGCACGCACGTCAGAAAGCTGATGAAGAACGCGATGTTGGCCCATAGCTTGACCAACCGGGGCCGTGACGAAGGGATCAGAAGCAGGACCAGAAGTCCCGCCAGAGGGGTAAACAAAACAATCGAAAGCATGTGGTCGATACCGGCGGCAGTTCACCATATTAGCAGGGCGCTTTGCCGCGTGAGGAAGAGTGCAAAAGCGAAACAGGCGAGGAGGGCAGACCGCCCGGTCCGCCCTCCTGGACTTTCCACATTTATGGTGAGGACTCTTCGCCTCGTGGTCCATTATCTTGGAGTCGTCCGCCACCGAGCCCGAAGGGCGAAAGATCAGAGCCCACGGCGCAAGCCGTTGGGAACACATCGGTCGGCCACCAAGACCCGGAACGGGTCGTAAGTCTGAGGCTGAGACCAGCCTTTCGCCCCGTTCCGGGGCTCGCTATCCCTAACACGCTATTCCACACGGCTCACGCCGTGGGCTAGTATCTTCCGCCCGTCGGGCTTGAAAGATGTAGAACTCCAGAGGGCAGACCGCCCGGTCCGCCCTCCTCGTCGCCAACTAAGGACGCCGCGAACCCGCCGGCGCCGCGACAGCCGTTATGGCTGGTAGGGCACCAACTCCGCCGAGAAGAACTCGTACACGAAGCTCAGAACATCGAGCCCGTTCGGCATCGTGATGGTCGCTTTGTTCTTGGTCGGGAAGTTCCCGACCTCGAGGACGCCGGACGTAGTGCCGCTCACGTCCGCGCTCACCGGCAGCGCCATCAGCACTTCCTTCGGCACCGTGAACTGGTGGTCAGAATTCTTCGCGATGCAGATGAATCCTGCGCCGCTGTTCTGATCGAGCCCCGACATGCCCATGATCAGCACGGCGTCATCCGGTGCGCCGCCAGACCACGTGATCGGCAGATCGGCGCTCAGGTGCACCACCGTGATGTCAGTCATGTTCGTCCACAGCAGCGGCGTTGGAACTGGGAGGCTGGCCGTAATAATTGGCCCTACATCCGCGCCGCCCGGCCCCGTAATCTTGTATGTGCCAGTCTGGTCCAGGAAGGGCGACCCAAGCGGGTTTTGGGGGTCGAACGGGATGGAGTAGGAGCCCTTGCCATCGGCGGTAGTCCCCTGCGACAGTGTCTTCGTGCTGCCGTCGGGCAGTGTGAGAGTCAATTGCGGACCTGCGTCGAGCGGTGTGCCCGTCGCCGAACTCGTTGACGAGCCGCTTCGATACGTGTAGACGCGGCAGGCGCCATAGACCGAAACGCCGAACTGCCCGTTCATCGCTTGTGTGGCGGCGGGCGTGAATTTCTCAAAAACGCCGGATGCGCTATCCGTGCTCACTAACTGCCCCAATAAGGAGAATGACACGCGCGTGAGCCCTAGCGAGCCCAGCCGCAAACCGTTCGCCAGCTCGCTGCTGGTGAAAGCCGAATTGAAGTCGTCGGTGCAGTTCAACGCCGTGCCGGATGCGATCGCCATGTTGGCTGTATTGCTGACCACTCCATTCACGACGACGTATATGGGCACATAGCAACCTGGCGGGGCGTCCGCAGGAACCTGGAAGTTGAACTGGTCCTCGCCGGCGTATAGCGAGCGACCGGCGTACTGCACGCTCGCCGCGATCCCGCCTACGTAGACCTTCACGCCCGTCGCGTCCTTCATGTCGATCTGCTGCGGTTGGTTCCGTTCATCGAACCCGGCCGGCAGAATCGGTCCCAGGCCCGTTCCCCACAGAATCACCACCTGGCCGGGGTGGGCCGCCTGGTTGACGGCATTCTGCGGCTGGCTGCTCGCCGAATTGTAGTTGTAGAGCGCCGCCGGGCCGGTCCCGCCCTGATTCACCGTGAAGATCCCGACGCTGGCCTTCACCACCTGGATCTGTATGCTGCTCGAACTTCCTCCGTTGGTGACCGTAAGCGTCGCCGGTCCCACTGGAACCGCTGACGGCATTACGGCGTTGATCTGGCCGTCGCTCGTAAAAAGCAGAATGGCGTATGTGACCGAACCGCCCGAAGGCGTAACGGTCACAGTTGCGCCGCCGAGCCCATCGGCCGCCGGCAACGGGAACGAAGACGCCCTCGCGCTCGACGCCAAGCCCGATCCGAAGATCGAGAATATGGATCCCTGTGCGATTTTGCCGTTCGGCAACGGCGCCAGCGCGTAACTCGCCGAGTTCACGGCCCCGTTCTCGAATACCTGCACCGCGGCGGGCAGGACGAGCGCGCACACCATCATCAGTAACAACCCCTTGACTGCAAACCTCATGTTCAGCATCCTCCTAGGTCTTGAAGTCGATTCGGGAGCGCACACGGGCGCGGGTATGTGAGTCCTCCCCGCCGCCCCTCCTGACTCCCCTCACTCGCACTGCTATGAGTGTGCTCTCTATGATACAACCCGGCTGGACTCCGAAACCGGAATATTCGCAGCCCGGCGAAGCAACTAGACTGGTCCGGCGCAAATAATGCGTGGATTGCCGGTTTGTGTGGGGCGGCTCCCCAGAGCCGCAACCCGACCCCCAGGTCGGGTTTGGCCGGGTCAGGGGACCCGGCGCGGTCCAGGGGGACCGCCCCACTCAAGGCCCAGGATTAACGCCGCACTGCACTTGCCCTGACCTCGGGAGAGCATCCCTCCCGGCAGCGTCACGGGCCCGTAACACAGGCGCTTGCCTCAGCCGCGCCGCCCGACTCAGCGGAAGCTGATCACCTTGGCGGTTAAATACCGGTAGACGATGTTCGCCGTATCCAGCCCCGGCGGGGCCGGTTGCAGGGCCGATTTCGCCGGCGTGGCATACGTCGCCAGCCCGATCATCCCTGTCGAAACCTCGTTCTCGTCCTGGCTGCTCGCAGGCAACGCCAGCAGCACGTCCAGGGGAACCGTGAACCCGCCTTTGGAGGACTGCTCGAGGCAAATAAAGCCCGCTCCCGATTTGTCTGAAGTGGCCGAGTGCCCCACGATCAGCACCGCGTCCTGCGCATCGGCGCCCGCCCAGGTCAGTTGGACGGCTTGGGTGCGGTCCATGTCGCCGATGTCGCCCGCATTCGTCCACGTCAGCGGCGCCCCGGCGGTTACCGACGCCTGGAACGCGGGCACGTCCGGCCCACCCGCTGCACTGATTTGGTATGTTCCCGGCCCGAGAAACGGCGTGAGCGGAACCCCGAGCGGCGTTCCGATAAGGTACGTCCCCGAGTAAGTGTCACGGGCCAGGGTCTTCGTGCCCCCGCCCGGCAGCGTCAGTTTCATCGTGAGCCCCGCGCTCAGCATGGTTCGCGGCGAGGGTTCGCTGAACGACGCGTCGTTCCCCTTGTAGGAGTAAATCGTGCACGTGCCATACGCCGAGACACCGAGTGCGCCGTGCATCGCTCTGTCCCAGTACGCGTCGTACGCCTCGAGTGCCGCCGTCGCCATGTCCCTGATCACGGTCGTGCTGCCCGGCCCGCTCACCGTGCTCCGCGAAAGCAGGATCGTGCCTCGCTTCAGGCCTTGGTCCAACTTCGTGACATCGATGCCCGTCATCTCGTCCGAGCACGCCCGCCCGGAGCCCGAAGTGATCGCCATGGTCGTCACGTTGCTGATGATCCCGTTCACCTTCAGCCGCACCGGGACGTAGCAGCCCTCTATGCCCGACGGCACGCGGAAATTGATCTGATCGACGCCCGCGTATCCGGAACGCCCCGCGTAATCCGGCTTCACCGCAATCTCGCCCACATAAACCATCACCCCGGTCTGATCTTTCATGTCATAGCTCTGCGGCGGCTGGCTCTCATCGAAGTTAACCGGGCCCAGGCCGGTGCCCCACAACACGACGGGCTGGTCGGGCTGCGCCGCCTCGGTCAGGGTGTTCCGCGGCAGAATGGCCGTATCCGGATACCAGTTCTGCAGCGCGCCCGGGCCGCTCCCCGCCTGGTTGGCGGCGAACACGCCGATGCTGTTCGGCACTACCGTGATTTGCTGGGGCTTGCTGGTTGCATCGCTATACTTCACCCGCACCGAGGCCAGCCCCTCCGGCACCGTCGAGGGGAGGATCGCATTGATCTGCCAGGGGCTCACGAAGAGCATCACCGCATAAATCGGCGTGTCCGAACCGTCCGGAGTGATCGCGACCGTCACGCCGCCCAGCCCGTCGGAAGTCTGGAGCGGCCACGACAATTGCGGAGATGCCGCCGGCCCGAGTCCCTGGCCGTAGATCGAGAAGATCGACCCGCGCGCAAGCGGCGAGTTCGGCAGGCCGACGCGCGCGAAGCTCGCGCCGTTCACGATCCCGCTGGGATAGATCTGCGGCGCTGCCGCCGCCACTACGGCCGAAAGCAAAATGCAACCGGCAAGTGCAGTGATTCGCATGAGTGCTCTCCAAGGTGATCAACACCGCACGCTCGTAGACCTGACCTCCTTCTCTCACATGCTGTCTGTTGCGACGCACGAAATCGTGTGAGAGAAGCAGGTCTACGAGCGGATGGATTGTCCGGGGCTTTCGATACGGCCCCGTTCGGACGCGTTTGACTGCTGAGGTTTTATGATACTACCGCCTGAGTCGCGGGCACCAGCTTTTTCGGACTGAAAAACCCGGGGACAGACGGAACGTTTCGCCGATTCTGGGCGGACTCTACATCGGGACGGCCGGCGCGAGCAAGACCGCGGAAACGGTGAAACGTTCCGTCTGTCCCCGGGTTTTTCCAGCATGTTACGCTGATGTCTGACCACGAATGTCAGCTCGCACGGTCTACGCCGCTCTCGTTGAGACTGCCGCCCTCCGCGGCGCAGCCCCCGCGCTTCATCAGCCCATCCCGGGCGCCGGGTTCCAGGTCTATAGCTGGGAGGAGTACCGCCGGGCCGTAGAGGAGATCGCGGCAGGACTGCGATCCTTCGGCATCGGCAAGGGCGACATCGTGGGCCTCGCGTCGGACGCGCGCGCCGAGTTCTATTTCGCCGACGTCGGGGTGATGACAAACGGTTCGATCGCCGCCGCGCTCTATCCGAACTATCCCCCACCCGAGCAGGCCAAGGCCCTCGAAGCCTGCGACGCCCGTGCCGTCTTCGTCGAGTCGCCCTCCGTGCTGCGCCCGCTGCTCGCCGAGAAGCTGCCGCAAGGAATCATCCCCATCCTCCTCAGCGGCGAGGACGATCGCGCCATCTCACTGGACGCACTTCGCGCGCGCGGCCGTGAAGCGCTGGCGGCCGACCCCGGGTTCACCGCGCGCCTGCTCTCGGAGGTCACCGAGAGCGATCACGCCATTCTCTACCTCACCTCCGGCGCAACCGGCGAGCCGAAGATGGGCCTTGTGACACAGGGCGCCGTGATGGCGAATGTCGCCATGGGACCCCAGGTGCTCGAAATGGGCGAAGACGACGCCATCCTCGCCTTCCTGCCGCCGGCCCACATCATGCAGCGGCTCGTGGTCGAGCTGCTGCCCCTCTACTGCGGCGTGCCGGTCTGGTTCGCCGAAAGCCTGCTCAGGCTGCCCCAGGAATTCGCTCGCGTTCGCCCTACCATCTTCGTCGCGCCGCCCCGCCTTTACGAGCGCGTGCACGCAACCGTCAGGGCCGAAGTTCGAAAGCGCGGCCGCGCCGCCGTCGCGGCCTTCGGACTCGCGCTTCGCCTGGGCAGTGAGTCCGTGCGGCTCGCCCGCCTGGGCCGCCGCCTGCTCCTCCCCAAGCGACTGCTTCTGGCCGTGCTCGACGCGCTGTTCTTCCGCAAGATACGCGGCCGTTTTGGAGGGCGCCTCCGCATCGCCGCGTCCGGCTCCGCTCCGCTCGGCCGCGAGCTCGGCGAGTTCTTCCTCGCCGCCGGGCTGCCGGTCGTCGAGGGCTTCGGCCTCACCGAGGGCGGCGTCGTCATCATCAACCCGCCCGGAAAGATGAAGCCCGGCAGCATCGGCAAGCCTTTGCCCGGCGTCGAAATCCGCCTGGCATCCGACGGCGAGCTTCTCGTCCGCAGCGCCACGCTGTTCAGCGGCTACTACAAGGACCCGGCGGCCACCGCGGAGGTGCTCCGCGACGGCTGGCTCCATACGGGCGACCTCGCCGAGATCGACAGCGACGGCTACCTCTACATCACCGGCCGCAAGAAGGAAATCATCGTCGCCTCGAACGGCCGCAAGATCTTCCCTTCGCGCATCGAGTCGCTGTTCCGCCTCGAGCCGGTCGTCAGCAACGTCGTGCTCGCCGGGGAAGGCCTTCCCTACCTCACCGCGCTGCTCACCGTGAACACCGAAGTCGCCGGCGCGCTGCCCGGCATGGACCGCTTCCGCAACCGTCCCCCGGCCGAGGTCGTCCAGGCGCCGCCGGTCACGCGCGCCCTTCGCGCCGCCGTGGACCGGGTCAACTCCAAACTCGCTCCCTTCGAGCAGGTCCGCCGCTACCAGGTGCTCGAGCGCGATTTCTCCATCCTCGCCGGCGAGCTCACCGCCACGCTGAAGGTCCGCCGCATGCGCGCTCTCGAGAATTTCCGCGACACTGTCGCGGAACTCTACCGCGCCTCAGAGAAGCAGCGGGCGTAGACGCGCGCGGCCGCCGCCGGCCGGGTTCTTCACCACGATCTTGACGAGCCGCAGTGCGCCACTCGCCGAGAAGCGGCAATCGCATTATCAGCGCGATTTCACGGTTGGCGACGCGAGCGCCGCGGCCAGCGGGCTCCCGGCAAGCTTCCGCCCGTAACTCCAGTACGTGTCGCTGCAACGCAGGCGGTCGAACTCGGAAATATGGAAGCGCGCCGGCGCCGCCGCGCTGGCTTCCAGATAATACGCGCCCCACTCGCCGATCAGCATCGGCATTTGGAGCCGCTCGGTCTCCTCCTGGTGCCGGTTCAGAATGAACCTCACCCGGACGCTGCCGCCTTTGGAATCGGCGGGGCCGATGTCCGTGGTCACGTCGTAGGCGTGCGGCGTGTAGGCCTGCTGCGGATCGCGCTTCCCGTTCGCATCCCTGAGGGGCGCAATTGCCGTGCGCACGCCTCCGCAACCCTCGATGTTGGGCTCCAGGAACAGAAGGTGCCGTTGGTCCACTTGCCGGATCGCGCGCGCCACCTGAGTGTAAAGAGGCATCAGGCGCGTGGTTTCGAACCGCTGCATGATGGGCTCCCCCGCATCCGCCATGGCGGCGAATACCTCGACGTCCTGTAGCAGTGAGAGCGCCTGCTTCTGTCCCTCGGGAGTCTCCAGGAACGCTTCCATGCCCTGCGGCGGCGTGATCCCTCGCTTCGCCATGGCTTTGGCCAGCGCATCGATCGACGCTGCGCGCCACCGCACGTAATCCCTGCCCGGAGGCGGTTCGTTCATGAGGTCGTACCCGACCACCGCAGGCTCGGAAGCAAAGCGGCGCGCCACCGCCTGCCACACCCTGGCGTAATGCTCCTGGAGGGGCACGCCGTCCGGCGCAGGCTTGTTGGCCCAGAAGTTGTCGAGCGCGGCCGCTACGGCGTCGCTTCGGAAATACGCGTAGGACCAGACCGGCGTGGCGGTGAACTTCTTGCCCTGCGCCAGCGTGGCCCACTCCGGGGCGCCATCGCTGTACAGCACGCTGTACAGGTCCTGGTGCATGTCGAGCAGGACGTAAAGGCCCTGCGCCTTGGCGGCATCCACCAGGCGCGCGACTTTTTCGAGGTAGGCGCGGTCGATCTTTCCGGGCTGCGGCTCAAAACCGTCCCAGATGATCGTCAGCCGGATGCAGTTCATCCCGAAGCCGCGGATCGTGACGAAGTCGGCGGCGCCGAGGTCGCCGATGTAGCCCTCGGCTTTCACTTTGTTCTCCACATTGACGCCGTGGAGGATGAGCGGTTTGCCTCCGCCGTCGAGAAACCGCGTGCCGGACGCCGTGACGAACCCGGCAGCTCCCGCCGGCTTTACCGGCGCGCCGCTCTGCTGCGCCGCCGCCGTGGAGGCGAACGGCAAAAGAGCGGCAGCGAGTAGCACAAGAATCAACCCGGCGGCGCGCGGGAACCGTTCGGTCGTGTGGCGCAAGAGCCGTTTAGTCATCGGATGCTGCATACATTCCCTCCGGCCGATCGCCGCTCAACAGTGCGGGTACGAAGGAACCGGCCAGGTGGCATTATCGTACGGAAGATCCCGCCTGGGAAGCTCCAGTTTCTATCCCGGCGCAGCCCGGCGAAGCGAATGGCTCCGGCACCGAGCCACGACCGGAGGGAGTGGCCAGGGTTCCGGCGCAACGGCTGCAGAACGTCACGGCGCCTTCCTGAACCGCTTCACATTTGTTGCCACCCCGCGGCGGCGCACCTGGGCCAGGTCGTACTTCATTTGCAGGCGGAGCCAGAACTTCGGTTCGCTCCCGAACGCTTTCGAAAGGCGGACCGCCATCTCCGCCGAGACCCCAGCCTTGCCGTTGACAAGGTTGTTCAGCGTTTGACGGGTTACACCCAAAACCTTCGCGGCCCCGGTGACGGAAAGGCCGAGCGGCTCGAGGCAGTCGTGCCGGACGATCTCGCCGGGATGGGACGGGTTCTTCATCTTCATGGGGTGCAATCCTCAGTTGATGCCGGAACGTTGGAATCAAACCCGACTGTAAACTGACAATTGTCGCTTGTCAAATGCCAGCCGGTTTCCTCGGCAGCAACATCCGCAGGTCGAAAAACAGTTGGACAGGCCTCCTGGCCTGTCTGGAGTTAAAGCATTTCGGAACGACAGGCCAGGAGGCCTGTCCAACTTCGAAGTTGTGGCAGCGATCTTCATATCCGTGGGCTCTGTCGTCGCCTGGCTTCCGGCTTCTCGCTACATGCTGATCTCGCGGCCATCGTCCACGTCCTTCAGCCGGATCTCGATCCGTTCGGGCGGCCACATATGCGGGAACCGCTCGCCCCACTCCACCAGCACCACGGCCTCGCGCTCCAGCAACTCGTCCAGCCCCAGCGTGCGGATCTCGCGCGGCTCATCGATCCTGTACAGGTCGATGTGGTACACGCGCCCGCCCCCGTATTCGTGAATCAGCGTGAAGGTCGGGCTCGATACCTCGTCCTCCTCCGCCGCACCGAGACCTTTGATGATGCCCTTCGCCAGCGTGGTCTTGCCAGCCCCCAGGTTGCCGATCAACAAGACTACGCAGCGCCGCGGCAATTCCCGCGCGATCGCTTCGCCCAGCGCGACAGTCTCCTCTGCGGAGCCGGTGCGGTATACAGGCATCAGCAGCGGCACCCGGCTTCCGCGCCGGCCGCGATCCTTTCCATGGCTGCCGGGTAGAATCGCAGGAGGTCGGTTGCGATCAGGCTCTTCTCTCCCGTCTCCGCCGCTGCCATTTCGCCCGCCAGCCCGTGCAGGTAGACAGCCGCCGCGACTGCCCGGTCCGCATCCTGGGGGAACTGCGCGAGGAGAGCCGCGATCGTGCCCGTCAGGATGTCGCCGGCGCCGCCGGTGGCCATCGCCGGCGTTCCTGTCGGGTTGATCCACACGCGCCCGTCCCGGAACGCAATCAGGGTGCGATAGCCCTTCAAGACCACGGTTGCGCCGTGCTCCATCGCAAAGCCACGCGCTGTTTCGACGCGGGCGGCCTGAACCTCTCCCGTCGTGCGCCCCGCCAGGCGCGCCATTTCGCCGGGGTGCGGCGTGAGCACGCGGACCCAGCCGTCCCCCGCAAACTCCGTCCCCGCCACCGCATTCAAGCCGTCCGCATCGATCACCATCGGTTCCGGTGTTTCATTCGCCAGCCGCCGGATCATCTCCACCGTTTCGGGATCCGTGCCCAGGCCGGGCCCGGCCGCGAGCACGTCCTTGCCGGAGATCACTTTGTCCATGCGGCCATAGTCGAAGCAGCGCAGCGAGATCCCGCCCGACTCGGTCTCCGGCATCGGCTCGGTCATCAGCTCCGCTGCGTGGCCCGCAATCACCGGAATCGCGCTCGCGGCCGACGCCACCGTCACCAATCCCGCCCCGCTCCTCAGCGCCGCCAAGCCACTCAACGCCGCCGCACCCGTCTTGCCGCGCGAGCCGCCGATGACCAGCACGTGCCCGAAATCCCCTTTGTGCGCCCAGGGCTTGCGCGCACCAAACAGCGGCGCGATGTCCCTCGCCTCAACCAGCGAGAGGAAAACCGAAGCGTCGTCCTCGAACAGGGATGGCGGGCTGCCGATCGGGGCCACGCGCAACCGGCCGCACCGCGCCGAGTTCTCCCCGAGCACCTGCGCCACCTTCGGAGCCGTGAACGTCACCGTGAAATCCGCCCGCGCCGCCTCTCCCTCGCTCTCGGGTGCGTCGCTCGGTATGCCCGATGGAATATCCACGGCCACTACTCGCGCCTGCGGAAACCCATGGTTCACTTCGCGCACCCACTCGAGCATCGGACCCGTCACCGGCCCACGCAAACCGGTTCCGAGCAGCGCGTCCACTACGACGGTGGCGTCGCGCATTTCAGGAGTGATGGCATGCGAAACGGGGCAGCCGCAGGCGCGCAGCATGCGGTAGTTCTCGAGTGCCTCTCCCTTCAGTTCCTCGGGCGTTGCCGCAAGCACGACGTACAGCGCCGCGGGGCAAAGCCGCGTGTGCAACTGCCGGGCCACCACCATGCCGTCGCCGCCGTTGTTGCCTTTCCCGCACAGGATGATTACCCGCTGCTTCGAAAACGGCCTGAACGTCTCCGCGAGGAATTCCGTCACGCGGTGCCCCGCGTTCTCCATCAGCACGATGCCCGGAATTCCGAGTTCCCCGGTGCGGCGGTCCACCTCGCGCATCTGCGCCGCCGTGAGCACCTTCATGCGTGCACCCCCGAAAGCAGGCCCTCCAGCTTGCGCACGCTCTCATGCTCACCCATGACGATCAGGAAGTCGCCGGCCTCGAGCACCGCCTCGGCGGGAGGATTGAAAATCATTTCGCCCTTAGAGCGCCGGATCGCGAGCACGATGACGCCGAGGTCTCGCCGAAGCTGGATCTGCTTCAGCGACTTCTCGACCAGCTCCGAATCCGGGCCCACACGCATCTGCTCCAGGCACACGTTCAGGCCGATGTTCTTCGTCGCCAGGTCCAGGAACTGCACCACGTGCGGCCGCACCAGCGAGAGCGCCAGTTGCTGCCCGGCTTGCGCGTAGGGCGCGGAGACCGTGTCCGCGCCGGCGCGGCGGAGCTTGCCCTCGGCGTTCTCCTCGCCCACGCGAGCCGCCACCCGCAGCGCCGGATTCAGGTTTTTCGCCGAGAGAATCAGGAAGAGGTTGTCGGCATCCGAGCCGAGCGCCGCCACGAGCCCCTTGGCTCTCGCGATGCCTGCCTCTACGAGGGTTTCGTCGTGAGTCGAATCGGCGGCGAACGCGGTCAGCCCTTCGCGGATTGCCTGTTCCACCTTCTCCGGATCACGGTCCACGATCACCAGGGCCGCGCCCTCGTGCTGTAATTCGCGGGCCGCCGCGCGTCCCACCCGGCCGAACCCGCAGACGATGTAATGCTCGTCAAGCTTGTCGATCATGCGTTTCACCCGCCGCTTCCCGAAAAACTCGCCCAACTCCAACTCGATCACCGTCTGTGTCATCGCCCCGATGGCGAAGAACATCGTAGTCACGCCGAAGACAATCACGAAGGAATTGAAAATGCGTCCCGCCTGGCTGAGCGGCCGGAGCTCCTGGTAGCCCACCGTGGTGATCGTGATGAGCGTCATGTAGAACGCGTCGAACGGGGGATACTTCTCGATGACGGTGAAGCCGATTGTGCCCGTAATCAGCGCAGCCAGGATCAGCAAGCCGAGCACCGCCAGCCGCCGCTTCAGACGGTTCGCCATCAGATCCTCCTGGCGAGCAGCAACGTCATGTCGTCCTGCAGTTCGGGCGAGCCGGTCCAGTGGCGCACGGACTCCATCACCGCGCCGATGATCTCATCGGAAGGAGAGTGCGCGTGCTTCACCACGACGTCCGCGAGCCGGTCCTCACCGAACATCTCGCCGAACTCGTTCTCCGGCTCGGTCACACCGTCTGTGAAGCATACAAGCAGATCGCCCTTTTCGAGCACCACCGAAGTCTCGCCGTATTGCGAGAAAGAGAATGCGCCCACCACCGTGCCCGTCACTTCGAGCCGTGTCGTCGTCCCGTTCCGCACCAGCAGCGGCGGCAGGTGGCCTGCGTTCGTGTACGTCATCAGCCCCGAGACGTCGTCATAGAGCGCGAACCAGAACGTCGCGAACTTCTCGGGCGAGGTGAACGCGTAGAGCTGCTGGTTCAGCCGCGAGACGAGGGCCGCCGTCGAAAGCTGGTATGCCGGCCCGCCGTTCGCGGCTTCGGCGGCCATCTCGCGCCCCGCAAGTAACTGCGTGCGCATCGTGGATTGCACCGTTGCCATCAGCAGCGCCGCCGAGATCCCCTTCCCGGCAACGTCGCCGATCGCGAAGGCGAGCTGCTGAGAATCTTCCAGGTTGAGGTAGTCGTAGTAGTCTCCTGAAACCAGACGCGCCGGGAGGCACGTGGCCGCAAGCTCCAGCGTCTTTGACACCGGTTTGGATTTCGGGAAAAGCTGGTTTTGCACCTCGCGCGCGATCTCGATCTCCGATTGCAGCCGCTCTTTTTCCTTCGCTACTTCTACGAGCTGCTGCAGGTTCTCGGTCATGCGGTTGAACGATTGCGTCAGTTCGGCGAGCTGGTCGTTCCCCTGCACGTCGATGCGATGAGCGAAATCGCCTTCGCGGACGTGCTGCGTTCCCAGGTAAAGGTTGTGGACGGCCCGCGTGATCGACCGTGTCAGCCGCACGCCGATCACCACCGACACCAGCTCCACGATCAGGAACACCGCACCGACCGCGAGGAAAATGAGGGCGGCGAACGAGCCCATCGTCTCGCCCGGCTGCCATTGCAGTTTCTGCCCGAAGATCGTGCGCAACACGGCCGAAGGCCGCGTCACCAGAAACAGAGCGTCGTTATCGAACTTGCCCGGAGAATCCCACAACGCCACCGGCACGACCGTCGCATAAAAGACCTGCCGGTCGAAGTAGTGCTCGGGCGGGGGAACGCGTGTGCGCTGGCTCGCTTCATCCGAGTTGAGCTTCTCGGCCGGCGCTCCGGCTCCGTGTCTGCGGAACGAGAGGTCGCCGAGTCCCGGCAGCAGTTCCGAAATCAGCCTCGAGGTAAGGGGCACGATCATGGTGACGTCCGCCGCTCCGTTTGCGGCGTGCGCCCACAGGTACAGGTTGCCGTCCTTGCGGAGCAGGCCGCTGACGTCTCCCCAACCCGGCGGCGGCGGTTCCAGGGTGCTGTTATCCGGATAGCGCCAAACGCTGCGAGGGTCTTTCGCGACCATCTCCATACCCGCAAAACGATGCCAGAAGGCGGGTGCGACCCATTGCGCATACTGCGGACGCGCCGCTGCTTCGGTCCAGGCGAGCCCGCGCGCGGGCATCAGCAGGTCCGCGGTCTGGCGCTCCAGTTCCGTCAACACCAGGTATGCCGCCACCTGTCCCGTAAGTACGTACGCGCCCAGCCACACCAGCGCGCCGATGAGCAGAATGGGCACGACCGCAATGAAGACGTAAGCCACCAGCAGCCGGTACCGCAGGCGCCAGATCACCCGCTTCATCCCGACTACGAGCCACTTGAACGCGACGATCGTGAAAAGGACAAACGCGGTGAACGAAAGCAGCAGCTCGAAATCGCCCGCCGGAAACGCGTAGTTTCCCACGACGGCGAGGATCAGCACCGCGAGGAAGGTCTTCTCGATCTTCCCCAGCTTGCGGAGCAGCGCTTTCAAACGGGCCGGCATAGGTACTCAGGATGCAAGCGGATGGGTGCGTTTCTTCATAGGGAAGTATACGCGCCCGCCGGTCATCTGGGATTCATAAGCTGCCATCGCCATCTCGACGGCCCAAAGCGCGTCGCGGCCGTTCGCCTTGGGCTGCCGGTTTTCTTCAATCGCGGCGATGAGGTCCTCGACCAGTTCGCGGTTGGCCTCGTCCGGTGTGCGCGGCGGTGTGTCTGGAAGCGTGAGGCGCGTCCACGGCGCCCCCGCGCCCTCGTTCGTTTGCATGAGGTACACCACCGGGTTGGCCATGTCCGCGCGAATCGCGATCACGCCGCGGCTGCCGTAAAGGTCCAGGCCCCAGCGCTTTCCGCTCTCATCGTCGCTGCGGCGGCTGGCAAAATACCCGGCCGTGCCGTAGCGAAAGGAGTACATCGCGGCGACGTTGTCGCCGGCCACGAGGCCGAGGCCTTCGCGCCCTTCGTGGACGTCGCGGCGCTCCATCTCGTTCGCGCCCGCGGTGATTCGCGCTGAAGCCCACACCGGGTCGCCGGCTAATTGCCGCATCAGGTCGAACACGTGCGTGCCGAGAACCATCAGGTCCTCGCCGCCCGCCCGCCCATCTTCCTTCCCGCGACCGCGCATCTCGAGCAGCTTTCCGATCGCGCCCTCTGCGAGTTTCTGCTTCGCGACGTCAATCAAGGGCGAGATGCGCATCTGGTGCGCGACGGCGAGCTTCACACCTTTCGCATCGCACGCGCTGAGGATGCGGTCCGCCTCGGCCGGGGTGCGCGCGATGGGCTTGTCCATATAAATGCCCATCGCCTTTGCCTCCACCGCCGCAAGCGCCATCTCCACATGCTGGTCGGGCCAGCGCGTGGCAATCGCCACCAGGTCCGGCGCCTCCTGCCGCAGCATCTCGCGATAATCGGCGTAGGCGGCCGGCGTGCCGAGCCTTCGCGCGGCCTCCTGCAAGCCCGCGGGATCCGCATCGGCCACCGCGGCCACCTTCGTACTCCCGACCAGTTTCCACACGAGGTCGAGCCGGTGCCCATAGTTGCCGCGCCCAGTGTGCCCGATCACTCCGACCCGGTAAACCCGCATCGTCACGGCGTATTGTAGCACCTGCGCACGGGCGGCCTCGTTGTGCAGGAGCCGCGCAAAGCGTTGCACGGGCGGGCCTCCCCGATGCATCCCTAAGGCATCGGCAGGGGGGCCACTTGCGCCGTACCCGGCAAATAGACCATACTCTATAGAGAATAGGAACATTCCCCGAGGGAGATGCCACGTGGTTTATAACGACAACACACTTTCCATCGGCCGCACCCCGCTGGTGAAACTCAACCGTGTCACCGACGGCGCCGAGGCCACCGTCCTAGCCAAAGTGGAGGGCCGGAACCCCGCCTACTCCGTGAAGTGCCGCATCGGCGCTTCCATGGTCTGGGATGCCGAGAAGCGCGGCGTGCTCAAGCCTGGTGTAGAACTGGTGGAACCCACCAGCGGCAACACCGGAATCGCGCTCGCCTTCGTCGCCGCCTCGCGCGGATACCGGCTCACCCTGACCATGCCGGAGACGATGTCGCTGGAGCGGCGCAAGGTGCTGAAGGCATTTGGCGCGAACCTCGTGCTCACCGAGGGCCCGCTAGGGATGAAGGGCGCCATTGCGAAGGCCGAGGAGATCCAGAAGTCTGCCCCGGACCGGTTCCTGGTGCTGCAGCAGTTCAAGAACCCCGCCAACCCGGAGATCCATTTCCAGACAACCGGGCCGGAGATCTGGGAGGACACCGGCGGCGCCATTGACGTGCTCGTGAGCGGTGTGGGCACCGGCGGCACCATCACCGGCGTGTCCCGCTACATCAAGTGCGTGAAAAACAAGAACATTCAGTCGATTGCGGTTGAGCCGACCGGCAGTCCGGTGATCACGCAGAAGCTCAAGGGCGAACCGCTGGCCCCCGGACCGCACAAGATCCAGGGCATCGGCGCCGGGTTCATTCCCGATGTGCTGGACCTCTCGCTGGTGGACGGCGTCGAGCAGGTGACGAACGAAGAGTCGATCGAGATGGCGCGGCGCCTGGCGCGCGAAGAGGGCATTCTGTCCGGCATCTCGTGCGGCGCGGCGACGGTCGCGGCCGTGCGATTGGCAAAGCGGCCCGAGTACAAGGGCAAGACGATCGTGGTCGTGCTGCCCGATTCCGGCGAGCGCTACCTCAGCTCGGTTCTTTTCGAGGGAATCGTCTAGTCCGCTTCTCTCACACTGTTTCGTCGGGAGACGCAGGAGATGCCCGTGCGTCGCAACAGACTGCGTGTGAGAGATGCGGACCAGCAGGCGCAAACAGCGTGCAGAATGCGTCTAATTGACGTATTTTAAGGCGCTCATTGGCGCATCTTTGCACGCCTCTTTGGCGTTTGCGCCTACCTGGAATAATCGGGCGGCGGCACGTGCTGGCTCCGGTTCTCCATCAGCCTCCGCACCGAGTTCGCCTGCGCGCACCCCGGCGATGTGCTCTGGTTCGACACGCCCGGCGTGGTCAGGGATGTAGCCCTGGCGGTTCGAAGAATTGGCTGAAGTGCTCGCGGCGAACACCGTCTTTCGCGACTCACCGGCGCACAGCAGAGGCTCCGTTCGGTGAGCGCTGCGAAAAAAACAACACCATGGGTTCGAAGAGCCCTACTTTCGGCTCGCACCGCCCGCAGATTACGTCATACCTGGGGTTGATGGCTCTGACAGTCTTCGGGATCGCATCAGCATCATCCGGCAGGTGCTCAGCCGCGATTGCCATGCGCGGATGATACTTGCGCAGCGTGGCCGCAGCGCCTCGCAGAGCCGGCTTTTCCGCCCCTTCAATATCCATGGAAATGAAGTCGACCCGGGGCAGGCCCAGGCTGGCGACAATTTCATCGATCGTCGTAACCGGCACGACGCGCTTCCGGGAATCGCGATCGAGAACGACGCTGTCACCGCCGAGCTCGACGGTGCCATCGTGATCCCATACCCCGGCCGGTACAACGACGACCCGGCCAGTTTCGATCTCGCCGGCGAAGGTCCGCCGGAGGCAGGGTATCTTGTCGGGGTCGATTTCGATAGCGACCACTTTACGAGCTCCCGACCGCAATGCCCGCCACGTAACCGAGCCGAAATCGGCCCCGACATCCAACACAATGTCGTCCGGTTGGATGTGAACCGCCGGGTGATAGTACTGGTTCGCAACCTGTTCCGCAAAGGCGTGCGCATTCAGGGAGTCAAACTTCTTGAAGACCCAAAATTTACGTGCGCCGGGAACGTCCCACAACTGCAGGTCACCATCCTTCGTGACCATCCGGGCCGAGCCCTGAATACGGTCCCGCGCGGCACGGAACTCCCGGGCATAGGCGCACATACGCAGAGTCTCGGGCCAGTTACACGCACTGCGCCCGGCCAATTTGAGCAACGCATACGGAGCCGACGGCCAAAACACGATCTCGATGAGGGCAACGGCTGTAACGAGACCGATCAGGACTTTCAACAGGCGGGCGACGACAAGGCGACGAGACATCGTAAGGCATTATAGATTGCGTGGGTGCGAGCCGGGAACTTCGGATGCAGTCTTCGCGTATCTGTGTTTGCCGGAACTCTGCTATCGCGACTGTTTCGCATCGTGCTGAGAGAATCGGGGCTACGATAGAAGAGACCGGAGGGTAACGTGTCGCTGCGCGACTTTCTTGCCAAGCAGTTCATCGATGTCATCCAGTGGACCGAATCCGAGGACGGCGTTCTGGCCTGGCGCTACCCCATGCAGGACATGGAAATTCAGAACGGTGGCAAGCTCACCGTCCGCGAATCGCAGATGGCCATGTTCGTGAACGAGGGGCGGATTGCCGATGTCTTCAGTCCGGGGCTGTACACGATCAACACGCGAACACTGCCGCTGCTGACGAACCTGCTGAACTGGGACAAAGAGTTTCAGTCGCCGTTCAAGTCGGACGTGTACTTCTTCTCGGCCCGCCTGCAGGTGAACCAGAGGTGGGGAACGGCGACGCCGATCACGATCCGCGACCAGGAGTTCGGAGCGGTGCGCCTGCGCGCTTACGGCATCTACGCCTACAAGATCGCCGACCCGCGCGTGTTCTACAACAAGGTGAGCGGCACGCGCGACCTGTACCCCGTGGCGGATCTCGAGGGGCAGTTGCGCAACACGATTGTCGGCCGGATTACAGACACGTTCGCTTCGAGCAAGATCCCATTCCTTGACATGGCCGCCAACCAGGTGGCCCTCGGGCAGCGGATCGCCGAACAGATGCGGCCGTCGTTCACGGACCTCGGGCTCTCGCTCGAAGCTTTCGTGGTGGAGAACCTCTCGCTTCCGGATGAGCTGCAGAAGATCCTCGACCAGCGCATCGGCATGACGATGGTGGGTGACATGGGCCGCTACACGCAGTTCAACGTAGCGCAGTCGCTGCCGATCGCGGCGGCCAACGAAGGCGGGGGTGCGGCGGGCGTGGGCGTCGGGCTCGGCGCCGGGCTCACGATGGCGCAGCAGATGATGAACGCGATGAGGCCGTTCGAAGGTGGCGCGCCGCAGCCGCAGGGAGGCGCCCCGGGTGCGGGCGGCGCCGCGACGGCAGGCGAGAGCAAGTTCTGCATCAACTGCGGGAAGCCGATTCCGGGGAAAGCGAAGTTCTGCCCGGAGTGCGGGAGTTCCCAGGGGTAGGCGTGGGACAGGCCTCCTGGCCTGTCAGAGACATTCCGCTGGAGTTTCTACATTCAGCATGGGCATCCTCGCGTTCCGCTGCCTCGCGCGCTCACAACCCAAGATTGCCGCCTTGTGTCAGGGCATGGCTTCAGCCGTGCCGCAAAGCCCGGCCAATCACTGGGCTTTAGCCCTGCCTTTCTCGTCGCCAGGTATGCGAAACCATAGGGAAAGTCATGGGCTTTATTCCCGATGCTCTCGCCATTACCCGGGGGCTAAAGCCCGACTCTTTTCCACGCCGGTTCGGCACGGCTGAAGCCATGCCCTGATACAAAGCCGATCATATTCTGATGCGCTCCCAAATGTAGAAACTCCAGTGGCCTGTCAATCTGGCGAAACGGACAGGCCAGGAGGCCTGTCCCACGCCGCCGTTTCGCCGTACAATGATCCTTCCCGGCGAAGTCGTGCCGAGCAACATGCGCATGACAGGCATTGAGTGGGTTGTTGAAGCCTACGGCTGCCGCGAGTCCGCGCTTGCGGATCTCGAACTCATGCGTTCCTTTTTCGAACGGCTGATCGGCGAAACGTCGCTGTTTCCCGTCGGCCGGACCATGTGGCACCAGTTCCCCGAGACCGGCGGCATCACGGGTCTGTGCCTGCTGGCCGAATCTCATCTGGCCTGCCACACGTTCCCGGAGCACGGGTCCTTGTGTCTGAACCTGTTCTGCTGCCGGCCCCGGCCGGAGTGGGACTTCGCTTCCGGTCTGAAGGCCGGATTCGGCGCCTCGGAGGTTCGCGTGCGGCGCCTCGAACGGCCCTACGAATTCCATGAGCGTAACCGCGAACTGCCCGAACTGCGGCGCACCGATCCAGTTCCTCTGGTCTAGCGCGGTGCAGACGGTCTGCCCGTTCTGCAAGTCGATCCTCGTGCGCCGGGACGTGAATCTCGAGCGCGTAGGCGCGGTAGCCGATCTGCCGCAGGACGGCTCGCCGATCCAGATCGCGACCGAGGGCGTCTACCGGAATCACTCGTTCGTGGTTGTCGGGCGCATTCTGTACGAGTACGGCGAAGGCGGCTGGAACGAGTGGCACATTGTGCTGAACGACGGATCGAGCGGCTGGCTTTCGGACGCGCAGGCCGAGTACGCGGTGTCCTTTCTCACGCCGATGGCGGGGCTGCCGCCGGCGGACCGTGTTGCGCCGGGGCAGCAATATCGCTGGAACGGTGTGGTCTACGAAGTCATCTGCGTCACGCGCGCCCGCTATCGGGGCGTCGAGGGCGAGCTGCCGTTCGAGTATTGGGACAAGAGCGATGTGATCTTCGCCGATCTCGAGTCCCGTGACGCGCGATTCGCCACGCTCGATTACAGCGACCCGCAGCCGCTGCTCTTCACGGGCGAGACGGTGGACTGCGACGCGCTGCGGCTGAAGAATCTGCGCCAGTTCGAGGGATGGTAATGAGCGCCCCGGCACAACCCCCGCAAGTGAAAGCGCTGAACTGCCCGAACTGCGCCGCTCCGCTCACGATACGCGGTTTCGAGCACACGCTCACCGTGGTGTGCCCGAACTGCCTTTCGGTGCTCGATGCGAAAGACCCGAATTTCGCCATCCTCGAGAAGTTTCAGGCGAAACAGCGGGTTGAGCCGCTGATCCCGCTCGGAACGCGTGGCAAATGGCGCGGCGACCCGTGGGAGGTGATCGGGTTCCAGGTGCGGACGATCATGGCGGACGGCGTGCCGTACAGTTGGTCGGAGTACCTGCTGTTTAACCCGTTCAAAGGCTTCCGGTACCTGACGGAATACCAGGGGCACTGGAACGACGTAACGGTGCTGCGGACGCTGCCCGAGGTTGCGATGTCCTCGGGGAATCGCATCGCCAGGGTGCTCGGGCAAACATTCCGGCACTTCCAGACAGCGGAGGCCGAGACGACGTTCGTGCTCGGCGAATTCCCCTGGCGCGTCCACGCGGGCGAAAGAGCCAGGGTGATGGATTTCGTGGCGCCGCCGCGAATGCTCTCGAGCGAGCAGACAGAGTCGGAAACGGTGTGGTCGCTGGGTGAATACACGGCGGGCGCGAGGATCTGGGAGGCGTTTCAACTTCCCGGAAAGCCGCCAAGGCCGGTCGGAGTATTCGAGAACCAGCCTTCGCCGTATACGGGGAGCGTGAAGCAGATCTGGCTGTTGTGCCTGTTCCTGCTGCTCAGCCTGTTGTCGGTTTCGCAGCTCTTCCTGATCTTCGACCGGCAGGAAAAGGTGTTCGAGCACTCATACGACTTCAAGCCCGGAGCGACGCAGGAGGCGTCGTTCGTCACACCGGAGTTCGATTTGAAGGGGCGCACCTCGACGGTGGAAGTCGAGATATCCACGGACATCGCCAATAACTGGGCGTACTTCAACCTGGCCCTGATCAACACGGAGACAGGGCAGGCGCTCGATTTCGGGCGCGAGGTGAGCTACTACTACGGCCGGGACAGCGACGGTTCCTGGAGCGAGGGCGGGCCGCACACGACTGCGCTGGTTCCCTCGGTGCCTCCCGGGCGCTACTATCTGCGGGTGGAGCCGGAGCGCGACCCGGCGGCGTCAGGGATGCGGTACGGGATCGTCATCCGCCGCGATGTGCCGTCGATGATGTTCTTATGGATTGCGGCCCTGCTGCTGGTGATTCCGCCGGCGTTCGTCACCTTCCGCGCGATGGGCTTTGAAACAACCCGCTGGCGCGAGAGCGACTACGCGCCCTCCGGCGGAGGAGGCGACTGATGCGGCACCCCATCTACCTGATCTACGGGCTGCTGCTGCTCGGCATGGTGACGCTGGCCGAGTATCGCGGCTGGACTTTTACGAGCGTGAACGAATTGAAGAACGTGCCCAAGTCGGTACGCGACAACCCCGGCGCGTACCGGTCGCACTACATGTATTACGCGCGGCACGTCGGGGGCAAGTGACGGAGAGATTCCCATGAACGACTTCCATCCCGGCTACATTCTGAACGCGTTGATCTACTCGGCGCTCGGCATCGTGATCTTCGTGACGGCCTTCGCGATTATCGACAAGCTCACGCCGTATCACCTGTGGAAGGAGATTGTCGAGGACCACAACACCGCGCTGGCGGTGCTGATCGGCGCGATGTCGATCGGCATGTGCATCATCATCGCGGCGGCGATTCACTGAGGCGGGGCGGGTGTGAGGCAGGCGGATCCGCGGCCTGGCCGACTCCCTTACGGTCGCGGCGCGGAACGGATGTGGGCCGGAACGCATCGCGACCTCGTGCATCTCGGGCGGACCCGCGGCCTGGCCGACTCCCTTACGGTCGGTTACCAGGATAAGCCTGGCTGATCTTGTGAACTGAAAGGAGTTCACCATGTAAATTGCCTGTTCAGCATGTAGCCGAACGAGCGTGGGTTCCAGCAATGGGACTGGC
>Ga0209777_10001366_pt1 | contig 35709 bp, 27 predicted proteins | sample FrelakmetHBP12HB_FD_187147 | JGI IMG/M metagenome (GOLD analysis project Ga0209777, IMG submission 187147) | Freshwater lake sediment microbial communities from the University of Notre Dame, USA, for methane emissions studies -HBP12 HB (SPAdes)... | ecosystem: Environmental > Aquatic >...
ATCTTGACAATGGTACGGTAGTCACCTCTGAAGACGGCCGGAATTGGGCGGTGGGAGAAACGGGTCTGCCGATCGATATGGGTGCTCTCGCCTACGGCTCGGGTCTGTTTGTTGGCGTCGGGCAAAATGGCACAGTAGCAACGTCCCCGGATGGTCGTGTCTGGAAGCAGGTCACGACCGGAGTGACTGTTGATCTGAATGGCGTCATGTACCAAGACAGCCGGTTCGTCGCGGTAGGCAGCGGGGGGACTATCTTGACCTCGAGCAATGGTATGACGTGGATGCCCCAGAAGGCAGGGACTACAGCGTCTCTGTTTAGTGTGACTTCGCAGAATGGCGTCCTCGTTGCTGTCGGCGACAAGGGAACCGTTGTGACCTCGACAGATGCGATCCGTTGGAGTGTTAGTACCACGCCGACCAAGGAGATTCTCTATGGCTGTGCGGCGCGAGGCAGCACGTTTGTTGCCGTCGGCAGCAGCGACACGACCATGTGGACGTCCGACCTGGTCGCGCCGGCATCCCCTGCGCCAATACGGCCGCTTGTGGGCGCTACAGTGGACATGGGATCGGTCACGCTGACCTGGTCGACCGTCCCCGGAGCAGTGACATATGACGTCCAGACCGCTACGACAGCGGACTTCAGCAAGGTGACCATCGAGAAGCATGGCGTGTCCTGGACGTCAGTCACGCTGAGCGCTGCGGAAGTTGCTGATACTGGGATGACCTACTGGAGGGTCCGGGCAGTCGGCGCTGCTCTTGTCTCAGCGTGGTCCGCGGTCCAGTCCTTTACTGTCCGGGTCGTTCCTCCTCCCCAGCCGCGTCAGATTATCCTCGTGCTGCACGTGGCGAGCACGCAGATGTCGGTCAACGGGATGCCGGTGACCATTGATGTTGCGCCGCAGATCGTCGAGGGCCGTACACTTCTTCCAATCAAGTGGGTCGCAGAGCCGCTGGGCGCTGATGTGTCCTGGAACGCGACGGACCGCAAGGTTACGATTTCATTGAATGGAACGATCCTGGAGCTCTGGGTGGGCAAGAGTCAAGCTCGCGTCAACGGCGCACCTGTCGCCATCGATACCACAAATGCCAAGGTCGTACCAGTGATCGTGAGTGGCCGCACGATGTTGCCCGTCCGCTTCGTCGCCGAGCAGCTGGGCGCCGACGTGCAGTGGGAGCAGTCCACGAAGACAATCACCATTACGTATCAGCAGCCGTAGGTTCGTGGGCATCGTCACATAGTCCCGAGAACCCAGCCGCGTGACTGGGCTTCTGCCGTATATTGCTGCCACTCCTTGTCATCTATCTGTATTGTGGTCTCCCTTCTTCACAGGATAGCGCGTACGAAACCCCTCCCCTCCCTGTACTAGAGGTGGCAGCATCCATGGGTGCCGCACTCCGGGGGTGACCCCGTAACAGAGGAGACCACATGAGGAAATCGTTGGGAAAGGTAGTCCTGGCAGTTGTCATCGCCGGGCTCCTTACAGGCGGCATCGCCATAGTATCAGCAGCGACCAAGGTACGGATCGTGACGACGCCGCAAGGGACCACTGTCGATGTCATCTCGGTGACGGGCACAGTGACGGAAGTCTCGACAGCGGGCACGGCTGAGCCCGGTCAGGGTATCATGGGCATGTTCCGCCGTGGTCATGCAGGCTATGCGAAGATCAAGGACAGCACGGACGGAACGATCTACACGCTCCAACTTGGTCGCGAAGAAGCCGCAGGTATCACAATAAAGGTTGGTGACACCGTCACCGTCGAAGGGACGTCAGAAACGCGAAACAGTGTCAACGAACTGCAGATCTGGACGTTCACCGGCGCTGACGGTAAGACCGTGACTCTGCGCAAAGCTGACGGGACGCCCAACATTGAGACGGTGAGCGTCGCGGGAACGGTTACAGAAGTCGACGTGCCGACGACGACCCCCTCGACTGGTGAGAGGGCGAAACCGGCTCCAAAGGCAATGGCGACGATCAAGGTCAAGCAGGCCGACGGTACCATCGTGACAGTGGTCCTCGGACATGACGAAAGCAGCATCACCGTGAAGGTCGGCGATGAGGTCAAGGTTGAAGGCTTCAAAACCCCGATGGACACGAATACGATCATGGCTACCTCATTCACAGGTGCTGACGGCAAGACGGTTACCCTTCGTGGCCTGAATGGCATAGGTGGTGACCATAGCATACAGGGTGAGAGCGTGAGCGTGTCGGGCACGGTGACTGAGGTCACCCAGGCGACCACCGAGGCCCCCTCAAACGGTGACACAGCAAAGCCGGCTCCAGAGGCGATGACGACGATCAAGGTCAAACAGGCCGACGGCACTGTGCTCACGGTGCTCCTCGGACGTGACGCGAGCAGCATTACCGTGAAGGTCGGCGATGCAGTGAAGATCGAAGGCTTCAAGATGTCGACGGACGCGAATACGATCCTGGCTACCTCGTTCACCGGCGCAGACGGCAAGACCGTAACGCTTGGTGGCAAGGGATTTGGCGGCTGTGGCCCGCGTGGTGACAAGGGCGATGGACAAGGTATTGGCCGCGGGTTCCATGGTGGCATGATGGGCCCAGGATCCAGCTCGAACTCCTTCGCACCATCCAATACGTAGTACACTCTTCCTCTCAGGATGTGAGTCGACCCCCGCTGAAGCGGGGGTCGAGCATTTCATGCAAGGATGGATGCCCGCCTGCGCGGGCATGACAGAAGGAAGGTACGCTGGCGTCGGTTGGCTCTTGTCGTTCCCGCGAGCACTTCAGTTCAATGCCCCCGAGCACTTTCTTCCCATGCGAGGGGCGCTTCTGAGCGGTGCTTTCCCGCGTAGGCGGGAACCTATGCAATGAGGTGGACTGGATGCCCGCCTACGCGGGCATGACAACTTGGGCTATGTTGTATGCACGGTGTGTGTCACATCGGGAAACAATAGGGTATACTATCAGAGCACAGGCGGCAGAGGGTACTGTCGCCCTGCCGGGTCCGAGGTGGAGAAATCGCTGCAGAGGGGGTTGACGTGTCAAACAAGTTCAGCATGAACGTCGGCGGCAAGTCGTTCGACGTTGAGATTGAGGAAATCGGTGCAGGAAGCAGGCCAGATGTGGCACCTCCATCGTCCAGTATGGCTCCGGCTCACAAGGTCGGCATCATGGAGACGGTCCTCCGGGATGCGCAGCAGTCGCTTATTGCTACCCGCATGACCACGAAGGAGATGGAGCCTGCATTCGAGGCGATCGACGCGGTCGGGTATCGCTGCATCGAGATGTGGGGTGGGGCCACCTTCGACTCCTGCCTCCGGTTCCTCCACGAAGACCCATGGGAGCGAATTCGTATAATCCGCCGGGCTATGAAGCATACCAAGCTGCAGATGCTGCTGCGCGGCCAGAACGTTCTCGGCTACAAGAACTACGCGGACGACGTCGTGGACGCATTTGTCGAGAAGTCGCTCAAAAATGGCATCGACATCATCCGCGTCTTCGACGCCCTCAACGACATGCGCAACGTTGAACGCGCCATCCGCACGACCAAGAAGCTGGGCGGGAACGCTCAGGGCTGCATCGTCTTTACCATTGCCCCGACGTATACGGTCGACAAGTACGTTGGTATCGCCCGCGAACTTGAGCAGATGGGCGTGGACAGCATCGCTATCAAGGACATGGCCGGTCTGCTGACCCCCTATGAGACCTATGACCTGGTAGCTGCCCTCAAGAAGATGACCAACCTGCCTATCCAGATCCACAGTCACTACACGACCGGTCTGGCCGGGCAGTCGTACCTCAAAGGGATCGAGGCGGGTGCCGACGTCGTCGACTGCGCGATATCACCTTTTGCGATGGCGACTTCGCAACCATGCACGGAGACGATGGTGGCTGCGCTCAGAGGTACGCCGTACGACACGGGTATCAACCTCGAAGCACTGAACGCCGTGGCGCAGGTCTTCATGCCGGTCCGCGAGAAGGCGCTTGAGTCAGGTCTGCTGGACGCCAAGGTTATGGGGGTAGATGTGAACGCGCTCATCTACCAACTGCCCGGCGGCATGATCTCCAACATGGTCAGCCAACTCAAACAAGCCAACATGCTCGACCGATACCAGGAGGTTCTCAAGGAGGTGCCGCAGGTGCGAGCGGACCTTGGCTACCCGCCCCTCGTCACCCCCACGTCGCAGATCGTCGGCACGCAGGCCGTGTTCAACGTGATGATGGGTCGCTACGTCCAGTGCACCAAGGAGACCAAAGCACTCGTCAGAGGTGAGTACGGCCGCGCGTCAGTGCCCATCTCCGATGAGATCAAGCAGCTGATCATCGGCGACGAACCGGTCATCGACTGCCGCCCCGCCGATCTGATCGAACCCCAGATGGCCAAGTTCCGTGACGAGATCAAAGAGTACGTGCAACAGGAAGAAGACGTCCTGTCCTATGCCATCTTCCCTCAGGTGGCACTCGACTTCTTCAAGTGGCGCAAGGAACAGCAGGAGAACAAGGTCTGATTGACCGTTTTCTGTCCAGCAAGTTGTCGGGGGCTTTCGTGAGAGAGCCCCCGTTTTCACAAGGATGTCTCCGGCGAGGTCGTCGGGGACGTTTCTGTCCCCGGAAGCTGAGTTCGCAGGCGACCATCCCCGGGTTGTCCCGCATAGTGAACCATGGCCAGTTCCAGCACCGGAATCGCGCCGCCGCCGTTTGCTCTGTGTCGGTACTGCCTGTTGATGTTGCATGTGAGGAGAACGAGTTCCGGAGACTTCTCCAAGCAAGTCCAAGCAAATCCTTTGCAACATGGACGTCACGCCCTGCCCCGCTTGACAAAAAAAACCATTCGTGTAATGTTCAGATAGCTGTTGGCGTACCTTGTCGTGCGTCGTGGTGTAACAGGAACGTGGACCATGTGGAGTCTGGTAGCGAATCTATGCGAATCGGTAACCGTGACTGAGTAACTGAGGTTAATGAATACTATGACTGCCTGCGAGGAAGGAGGTGCTTGCCAACCACCGTTCCACCTGAATTGTCGTCAGCAACTACTCTGTTAAGGAAGGAGAATTACATGAGGAGATTCCTGTCTATTGTTGTTGCAGTCGTTATGCTGCTTGCTGTCTGCTCGCCAGTCCTCACCGCGCGCGCCGCCGGCTTCAAGGACGTCGCCGCGTCGTACTGGGCGTATGATGAGATCACCGCGCTGGCCGCGAAGAACGTTATCGCCGGCTATGCCGATGGTACCTTTAAGCCCGAGGGAAAGGTCACCCGCGAAGAGTTCGCCAAGATGATCGTTCTCGCCAAGGGTCTCGCCCTGGTGAAGCCCACCACGGCGACATTCACCGATGTTGCGACGTCCCGCTGGTCATATGGCTATGTCGAAGCCGCCGTCAAGGCCGGCTACATCAGGGGTATCGGTGGTGGCAAGTTCGCCCCCGCTTCCCAGATCAAGCGCCAGGACATGGCTATCCTGCTGGTCCGTGTCCTTGGCAAGGAAGCTGAGTCCCAAACCATCAATGAGCCTGTCGCTTTTGCCAACGACGAGCCCATGATCGGCGCCTACGCCATCGGCGCGGTCACCATCGCCGTTCGCCCGCGCGTTCAAGTCCTGACGTGGGACAAGTTCCGTAATATCAACCCCACGATGTCCGCCACTCGTGGCGATTGCGCGTTCGCGATCTACAACACCATCGTGCCTCCAACTACCGGCAAGAAGAGTGTTGAGATAGCTGACGAGAATGCCCCTGAGAGCTTGTTCCCACTTACCTCCGACTCCGCCTATACCATCAATGCCGTGACCTTCCTGGCCAGTGGCGTCGTCTCGGAGACTCCCTATGGCATCATTTACCCGGAGATGGGGAGGTGGGTACCGTCCCTCGCAAACGGACACCTGATCCGCAACGCGGACGGGACCGTCATCACAGACGTCGCTCTCCGTAAGGGCCTGAAGTGGTCCGACGGCCAGCCTGTCACGATCGATGACTACATCTTCTCGCACAAGCTGTACATGAGCGACGACATCCAGGTCGTGTCCCGCTCACCCATGGACCTTGTCACCAACATCCAGAAGATCGACGACCTTACCTGCCGTGTCACCTGGAAGAACTGGGATGCTTACATTCCGCTTGGATGGGGCATCTACCCGCAGCACATCCTGGGACCCCAGTTCGACAAGGACCCCAAGAGCATCAACACCTCTGACTTTGCGAACAACCCCGTCTACTGCGGACCCTACACCATCAAGACCAAGGTCGAAGGCCAGTATACCGTCTTCACCTCCAACAAGAACTGGTTCGGCGGTGCACCCGTCATCGAGACCATCACCGATCGGTACATCAGCGACACCAACACCCTGCTGATCAATATGCTGACCGGCACGATCGACGTCTCCTCGGCGTCGCTGACCCTTGACCTTGCCCAGGAGTTCGAAGCGAAGATGGGCAAGAACTTCAACGTCTATTACAACCCGGGAACGAGCGAGGGCATCATGGAGTGGAACATTGCCTCCCCGTGGTTCAAAGATGTACGCGTCCGCCAGGCCTTCTACTACGGCATCGACCGCCAGATGATCACCGTGAAGGCCATGGTTGGTACCGACGCCACCCTGTCACCGATTTCCTCTGGTTCCGCCTACTACAAGCCGGTCCTGGCCAAGTACGCCTATGACCCCGACAAGGCCAACGCGCTCCTGGATGCCGCGGGATGGAAGTGGAACGCCGCGCATACCGAGCGCATTCTTCCTGACGGCACCGCAGCGGTCCTGAAGGTTCCATATTCAGCTGGCGCCGCCTTCCGTATCAGGGAAACTACCCTGATGCAGCCGATGCTCGCCAAGCTCGGCATCACCGTTCAGCATGACCCCATGGATTTCAACGCCCTGCTGGACTCGGAAACGAACGGTGATTACATCATTACCCTGCACGGCCTCAGCACCGACAACTACGACCCGTACGGATCAGTGCTCAGCTTCCGGAGCGACCAGATCCCGACCGCAGCCAACGGCATGCAGGGACAGAACGTCACCCGCTACAACAGCCCCGAGATGGACAAGTGGCTCTACGCAGCGCAGAAGGCCACGACGGCTGTCGCCCTCAATGAGGCCTATGGTCACATCCAAGACATCTTTGCTGAAGATCTTCCAACCCTCTATCTTGAGAGCCGCATGTATCCCGACGAGGTCCGCAAGGGTCTCAAGGGCTACGACCACTTCTTCGCGGCTGTCATCTACGAGAACTGGAACGTTCAGTACTGGTATTGGGGGAAGTAATCAGGATCTGACAAACAGCACCACGAGAAACAGCATCGCATAGCTCCAAGGCCCCGCGCCGGCAAGGGTGCGGGGCCCTCTTTATGTCCACCGCGACCGTTGTATACTGTCTATCAGGATAGGAGGTCGCTATGGATTATGGCCCACCGCGTGTGCAGGGACAGGATCATTGGCAGCGGACCAACGGCACCGGCGGAGACATACCCACCGGATACCGTCCGTGCCCGTTCTGCCATGCTGTTATCCCATGGGAGTCGGAACGGTGCCCGTCGTGCGGTCGCGTGCTCGTCGAACGCGTAGGCCTTCCCAGTTTCTCGAAAAACCCGCCGTCTTCCGCGCCGTCAGCGCAGCCGGCCTCGCGGTGGTCAGCCGGCGTTCGTCCGCTGCTGGCGCGCATGAAGAATACTGCAGTGCAGGCAGGGCGGCGCCCCTGGACGGGAATTCGTTCCGCATCACGGGACACATGGGCGACAACGAGCCGAGGAACCTCCTGGTCTGTGTTTCAGCCGACCCAGCACCCTGTGCGCTCATGGTGGCGGGGTTCCATCCCCGCGCCCACGGAGCAGGAGCGTCAGATTCTGTTCTTTACGTCCGCCCTGATGGTCATTCTCTTCCTGGCCGCCCTCCTTGGGGTCAAGCGTTAACTTTCCCGAGTGTTAACTTCTGGAGGTGACACCATGACAATCTGGGAACTGTTTCCGGCCGTTCTTGCAGTGACTGCTGCCTATCTGCTGGGGTCCATTCCGTCGGCGGTCGTCGTAGCCCGGCGGGCCGGTGGTGTCGACATTCGGGAAGTGGGCGACGGGAACATGGGGGCACGCAACGTGGCGCGCACCATCGGAGCTGGCCCTGCCGTGATCGTGGCAGTTTGCGACTTCCTCAAGGGAGCAGCGGCCGTCCTGCTGGCACGGACTCTTGGGCTCTCGCAAGGCTGGGTCCTTGCCGCGGCTTGGGCGGCCGTTCTCGGCCACGACTTCCCGCTGTTTGCACATTTCCGCGGGGGACAGGGTCTGGCGACGACGTTTGGGACCCTGCTCGTACTGATGCCGCTTGAGATTTTGGTGGCCCTGGGACTGTTCGGTTCCCTGTACCTGCTGACGCACAACTCTGATCTGGGCGCGAGCGTCGGCCTCGCGTGCGGGCTGTACCTTGCGTACCGAGCGGGGCGCTCACCGGCGCTGTTGTTTTACATGGTGGCGTCGCTGCTGTCCGTCCCCACAAAGCAGTTACTCGACCGCCATCGGCGCATTGCCATCCAGCACCGACTTGCTCCCTAGCACTCCCAAGGGGTCAAGCGTTACCATTCGCGGGTGTTAACTTTTGGCTTCCACAAGGCGCTCATCGATAACAACCATATCATGAGCGTCAGCGCTTGACGCCGGAAACAAACCTGCTGATAGCGACGTTGCTGACGCCAAGTTCCTTGGCGATAGCCCGCTGACTGTACCCGGCGTCCAGGGCCCCCCGGATGCGAGCGTAGAGCGCATCGTTGCCGCCACGGACCCAGGTGCAGCCAGCCAGGATGTCTGCAAGCGGCGGGGCAATTCGGTCGGTCATCAGCGGCACCTCAGCAGGAATCTGGTGCGTCCGAATTTCCGAGGAATGCTGGGGGTGCAGGAGGTCGCACGATTTTCCTATGCCTTCACGAACCCAGTCGATGTATCCGTCGGGGCCCCCATTCTCAGTGACTCTCTCGCAAACCCACGCGGCATCCAGACATGAGATTGCGCCAGTCAGTCCAGCCGACGTGCGGTAGCTGCTCCACTGCCAATCGGCTGGGTCCCCGACGAGCGCAGCCCGGACGGGATTAAGCACGACGTACCGGCAAGCTTCCAGCAGGTGTTGCTCGGATATGATAACTTGAGACTTGTAGCGACCCTGAAACACATGCCCGACGCGTCCGTAGATGCGGTTGAACCGCTGCGTATACACGCCGTTCAGGCGGGCCATACCTGTGGCCAGGTTCGGACTGGTTGTCTCAAGCATCAGGTGGTAGTGATTGTCCATGAGGCAATAGGCGAGCACGTGCCAGTGACATGATGCGGACGTGGTATTGAGAAGCTGAAGGAAACTGACGCGATCGGCATCGCAGGTAAACACTGCTTCCTTGCGGTCTCCGCGGTCAGTGACGTGATAGTACGCACCCGGATACTGCAGGCGGATTGGTCGTGCCATGACTACCCTCCCCATGTCATATGGTAACACTCATATATGGTAACGTTTGACCCCAAAGAACACAATCAACTGGTGATGTGAAACCAGCGGAAGACGACCAACTTGTAGAAATCGAGCAGGACACTGTACAGTACGACGCCCAGGAGCATGACTGCCAGAACGTTCAATGGCAGAGACACCATAAGGATTCCACGTGAAGCCATGAACCCAATCACCAGCAGGTCACCCAGCGTGCTCAGGATGAGCGCCCGTCCCGGCCGTGATTGCCAGAAGTGACGACGCTCACGGACCAGATAGACGTTCGCCTGTCCGGTCAGGACCAGCATGACAAAGACCATGGTCTGCAAGTGCGGCAGGTCGTAGTGAAGGACGCTGGTTCCGATGTACAGCGTGCCAAATGCGACTGTCAGCCAGCCGACCGCCAGCAGGAGAGCACTGCCGGTGAGTTGTGATACGCGCCACCGGTCTGGCAGTTGCGACGCTGTCGCCGTGTCGGAGGCAAGGGACATCGTCACAAAGTCATTGGCGAACAGGAGCAAGATAATCAGGCGTGGTGATGTAACAAAGCGGCCGGTCAGGAAGAACGCCACAGCGAGAAACAGGGCTATCCCCAAGGTCTTGATGATCTTGTTGAGGGTATAGCTCAGCATACGCTGATAGATCTGACGCCCTGTCACCACCGCCGTGACGATTCCGCTGAGACCGGGACTGGTCAGGATGGCGCTTGCAGCTGCCCTTGCGACATCCGTTGCGTTGGAGACGGCGATACCCACCTCCGCCTGCTTGAGGGCCGGCGCGTCGTTGATACCGTCGCCGGTCATGCCGACGATGCTGCCGGCATGCTGAGAGCGCTGAACCAGCGTGTACTTGTCTTCGGGAAGGACCCCAGCTACGACATCGCAATCCAGAGTACCCGCGTCGGGCATGCTGTCCCGCAACGTGGCCACATCACATGCGTGTGTGCCCAGCCCGATCTGCGCGGCGATGGTGCGAGCAGTCTCAGGCGTGTCGCCGGTAACCATCACCACTCTGATGCCGAGGTCCTTCAGGTCATGGATCAGCTTTGCCGAGTCGCTGCGTGGAGGATCCTCCAGTGCCAGCAATCCAGCCATAGCCAGATGATCCTCTGATCCGGCTGCCACGGCGAGCACGCGGTTTCCCCTCGCAGCAAGGCGCTCGACATCCTGTGCGAAGGGTTGACCCTCTGCGACGAGAGCCTCAATGATTTGGGGAGACCCCTTCACGATGCGCGTGCTCACACCATCCTGAACGGCAATCGCCTCCGTGCGCTTGGTCGCTGAATCAAACGGGATGAAGCTGGAAATGGTGGCCGTACCGGGTGAGATGCCTGACTCACGTGCGCGCGTGATGATGGCAAGGTCGATAGGGTCCTGTGAACGTTCGTCAGAACACAGCAGCGCAAGACGCAGAACGTCACCCTCTGTCATGCCTGGCACTGGCACAATATTGACCAGCTTCAGTCGGTTTTCGGTGATCGTTCCTGTCTTGTCACTATACAGGACAGTCATAGCGGCCGCTTCCTCGATAGCTGAAAGGCGAGTTACCAGGACCCCCCGGCTGGCCAGCTCCTGAGCACCGACCGCAGAGGCAAGGGTAAAGACGGCGGGCAGCGCGACGGGCACAGACGAGACCAACAACATCAGCGAAAAGGAGACCATGTCCAGCAACGGGATGGTGTGTATCCATGAATACACCAGAACGCCGATGACCAGCAGCGCATCCAAGGCAAGCAGGTACTTCACAATACCAAGAATGGTCTCCTGCAGATGGCTGGCGGTTGTTGCTGAACCGACCAGCTGGGCAGTCCGCCCGAAATAGGTATGGGTGCCGGTGCCCGTGACTTTGCCGCTTGCCTCGCCGCGCTTCACTACGCTGCCAGCATAGATGCTACTACCGACCACGGCATCTACCGGTAGCGATTCACCGGTCAGTGCAGACTGGTCGACAGACAGAGTGCCGTCTGACAGTGTGATATCTGCAGGGACCAGGTCTCCCATGCGCAGGTGGACGATATCGTCGGGCACGATCAGCCGTGAATCCATGGTCTGCCAGGTGCCGTCGCGTAGGACCCTGACGTGAACGACGAGACGCTGCTGAAGAAGCCTCAGCGCGTCCTGTGCCCGGTGCTCCTGGACAAAACTGATGACGGCATTGAAGACAATGAGCGCGCCGATGATGGTTGCCTGAGTATAGTGGCGCGTGATCAGCTCAAGAATCAGGCTGACTTCGAGCATCCAGGGGACAGGACCCCATACCTTGCGGAACAGGACCAGCCACGATGGATCATGGTGTTCGGGAATCTCGTTGGGTCCGACCTGTTCAAGTCTCTGCTGTGCTGTTGCGCTTGTCAACCCTGGTTTCATGGGTTTCTCCCGTACCTGAGGCTGTTTATCTTGTCGGCGGTCTCCTGCGGGTATGCCAACAAGGTATACCATTTTGTTCAGCATGTGCGTGAATCGGTACCTTCGGTACCATGACTATTGAGCTGGACGTAACAGTCTTGCTCCATAGGACTTTCTCAGCTTGGACCGTCTGGATGAGGTGTCTCATGGGAAAGCATTGGCCAGCACGGAACGCGACGGTCATGCGCGGCTATGAGATGAAAGGGCTTCAGTCTCTTTACGAATGTTGACATCCCAACGAAATGAATATATATTCATATCGTGCTAGGAGATGACATGCCCAGACGACAGGTTGCCCGAAGATGCGGCACATATGATGCAGCGCCATCTCTCTGTCCGGAGGCTGCAGGGACGTTGCATGTCCTTGGAGCCGACGAGATGGAGGCATTGCGTCTCAGCGACTTGCTGGGTCTGGATCAGACAGAAGCCGCATGCCGCATGGGTATCTCCCAGAGCACGTTTCACCGCATTCTTGTAGGGGCTCATCACAAGGTTGCTGCGTCACTCGTTTACGGCCATCCGCTGACGGTTGCACGGGCGTGGGACGTTGACATGAACGACGTGCAAGTCCGGAAATGCCACGAAAATCGAACAGGAGGTAGTAGCATGACAACCCGCATCGCACTACCGACCGATGATGGCACAACGCTGTGTCAGCACTTCGGCCGCGCTCACTTCTACAAGGTCGTCGAGATCACGGATGGAAAGGTGACTTCAGCGGAATTGCGTGACAAGTTCGCGCACGTTCATGGTGAGGAGAATCATGGAGAATTCGATGTAAGCCACGAAAAGGTGCACGGCCGCATGGCCGACGCGGCGCATGGCTGTGATACCATCATCGCGGGCGGGATGGGTGGGGGAGCCATGAATGCATTGACCGCCTCAGGCTATACCGTGATGCAGACCGACATGGGCAACCTGGACGAGATTGTGGAGACCTACCGCGCAGGGACATTTGTCAACTTGGCCGGAAAGGTATCCTGCCATCATGAAGGAGGGGGGCATGGCAACTGCTGACAATGAACAGAACATGACGTCACAGGTCAACCATGTGCGGCACGTGCTCGCGGTCGCCAGTGGCAAGGGCGGTGTCGGCAAGTCCCTCATGTCCGCCATGGCGGCGGTCGAGCTGGCACGCCGCGGCTTGAAGGCAGGTATCATGGATGCGGACATCACGGGCCCATCCATCCCGCGCCTGTTCGGCCTGACCGCGCGGCCCGAGTCCTCGATGGTCGGGATCATCCCGCCCGAGACGGCAACCGGTATCAAGATCATCTCCATGAACCTGTTCCTGGACAACTCCGGTCAGCCAGTCATCTGGCGCGGCCCGCTGCTCACGTCCGCCATCAAGCAGTTTTGGACTGACGTGGCGTGGGGAGACCTCGACGTCCTCATCGTTGACCTGCCACCAGGAACGGCGGACGTCCCCCTGACCGCGTTTCAGTCCCTGCCTGTCGACGGCATCCTTATGGTCACGACGCCACAGGAGCTGGCCAGCATGATCGTCGAGAAGGCTGCAGGCCTGGCGAAGCAAATGCACAAGCCGATTCTGGGCATCGTCGAGAACATGGCGATGGTCACGTGCCCCCACTGTGGTGAAGTATTTGAGCTGTTCGGGCCCAGTCACGCCGAGGAACTGGCAGACCACATCGGTGCTCCGGTTCTTGCACGGCTGCCCATCGATTCTACGGTGACTGCCCTTGCCGACACCGGTCACGTCGAAGACATCCAGATGTCGGCCTTCGCCCCGGTCACCGAGGCGCTGGCGGAGTATGTCGCTACAGTGCCCCCTGTTGTTGCTGCTCCCGCGAGGACCGATGCAGCTACAGAGTCGTGCCAGTCCTGTTCGGGTGACAGCGGGGATTGCTGATTACCCAGAAGCAGTTCGCAGAAGATGACGGAAGCCCCGGCGTACGATCCTGCGCCAGGGCTTCTGCATATAGGGCGTTGGCAGCCAGAACGTCAGAGACAATAACGCATGATACGTAACGCACTCTGCGTCATGAACAGCAAAGCACAGGAAATGCCTGCTATTTCAGTTGGATTGCAGCGAGCCTGCTCTACCAAATGTGGCTAGACTTACTGGTGTGAATCTGTTCTGTGATGAGGAGGTTCGATGAGCAGCGAGATTGTGCGCATCGGGATGATCTTGTGCAACAGGTACCATACGTGTGCAGGAGGAAAGTGTTTCAGGGCCATGAGGAACCGCGAGGGGGCTTTCAGTATCTACGCGGGGAAGGAGGTGGAACTCGTCGGCTGTACCACATGTGGCGGATGTCCCGGGGGCAATATCGAATACGCTCCCGCCGAGATGAAGAAGAATGGAGTGACCGTTATCCATCTGGCCACGGGTATGCTTGTCGGCTACCCGCCGTGCACGCGGATCGACGAGTTCCGACGGTTCATCCAGGAACAATATGGCATTCCTGTCGTCGTCGGAACCCACCCCATCCCTCAGAAGTACTTCAAGATCCACGACGCGTTGGGTTCCTGGAAAAGCCCGTTATGGCAGGAACTCATCCAGCCCACGTTTGCCACCGAGGAGATCCGGCTGGCATATGACTAGACTGCATTGTGAAGACCATTGTACCTGGTACAATGGTCTTCACAATCAATGGACGAACGCTAGGCAACTGGCAGGATAATGGAGAACGTGCTGCCTTTGTCGACCTCGCTGGTGACGGCGACACGGCCGTGCATGGCTTCCACCGCCTTGCGGACGATCGCCAGGCCCAGGCCGTTTCCTCCCGACTCGCGGCTGCGGCTTGGATCCAGGCGTGTGAAGCGGTCCCAGATGTGGGGCAGAGCTTCTTGTGGCATGCCAGTCCCCCGATCCGTGACGGCTATGGTCACCTTCCCGTCGGTTCGCTGTGCAGTGACAGTGACAGCCGTCCCCTCAGGCGCATAGCGGATGGCGTTCTCGACCAGATTGTCGAGCGCGACGGACAGGAGTTCGCGATTGGCTGTGATGGTCAGTACCTCGGACGGTGTCTGCAGCATCACCGACTTCGCATTCAACGTTTCAGCATGTGCATTGTGCAGGTCGGTCCAGATGTCCAGCAACTGGACGGGCGCCAGTGGAGCGTGCTGCTCGCGGTCGAGACGTGCCAGCAGGAGCAGTGACTCCGAGAGGTTTGTGGAACGCTCTGCCTGTGACGTGATGGCCGTCAGGTGCCTGCGGAATTCGTCCGGCTGCAGGTCCTGGTTGAGCGCGACCTGCGCGTTGAGGCGGATGGAGCTGAGAGGCGTCCGCAATTCATGGCTGGCGTCACCGGTGAATTGCTCCAGCCGGCGCATCGATTCGGCGACCGGGCGCAGGGCGAGACTGGCCGCGACGACACCGGCAAGGACGATGAACAGAAATGCGACGGGTCCAGCCCACATGGCGGCCTTCCAGAGTTCTTGCATGTCCTGTTGGACGGGTCGCATCGTTGTCCCCAGCAGGAAGGTGTAGACCGTGCCGTCTTTCAGCCGGCCGCTACCGCCGATGACGCGCACGACCAGGTTGTCGCCGGGGGGGACGGACCAATCGGTATGATTTGCGATGATGCGGGCGGTTGGCGTATCTGTCGCCGCTACAGAACTAAGTAGGTTGCCTGCCGGGTTGTTGCTGATCCCGCCTTCCCACCCATCCTTGAGCTGGAACTTCAGCGAGTAGACCATGCCGGTCCGGGCGATGGCCAGCGCCGAATCCGCAATCTGGAGGGATTTCTTGGCGGCTACTGATGGGTCCAGGTTGCTCAGCACGCCGCTGAGAGTTGCAGCGTCATCCTGCAGGGTCTTGTCGAGCCGGGCGACAGCTGCTGCCTCATATGTCTGGACGAACCAGCCGGCAGCGGGCAGCAGCGCCAGGCAGACGACGATGACCGTGAGAACCGCCTGGCGCACGACAGCATGGCGGAGGATCTCTTCAGAGGACGGGACGGTGTGTTCGAGCCGGCGGCCTGTCAGGTATCCCAGCGCGAAGAGGAGGGCGAGAAGGGCGGGAACCGCCCACAGAAGCGTGTGGCGCAGGCGAATGGCTTGCCAGTAGTCTGGCTCCGGTGCCACCATCTCTAGCATGACATTGCCCTTCGTGGCACTCGTCAGGTAGGCGGGCCGCGGCGTGCTACCCTCGAGAACAGGAGCCAAGTTGCGCCACGTCGCCGGGTCGCCAGGCTTCTGATAGGCGGCGGGACCGTAGTCGATGCCCGCCCGGTCCTTCAGCTTGCCGTCCACCAGGATGCGGAACGAGCAGTCTGGGTCGGACATGACATACGTCGCGTGCAGGTATGCCGCCGAAACCTCGCCCGTCGAGAGCTCTTCAGACATGGTGTTCACTGTGGACGTCACGACGAAGTCCGTCCCTCTGGCAAACTGTTCCCGCGCAGCGGCGTGCGTCCTGCTGACCAGCGTCCATACGGCGGGAACAGCAAGCACGGCGCCGACCAGCACCAGGGCCAGTCCGCGACGCAGTGGTGTCCATAACCTCCCCCTTCGAGCTATGTGGTTCGCAGGCACCACAAATACCGCGATGACACACACAGCTGCGAGGCACAGACACACCCACATGGCGATCATGAAGGCAACAGAGGTCCTGGCCTGAGCTGCAGTGGGACCTGCGCTGCCGATGATGATTTCGCCCCAGTAGTTGCCCATGCCGGAATTTGAATAGGTCACGTACAACGGCTGGAGTTCTTCCGGCGCATTCACAGGGGCGAGCGACAGGCGATAGTGCCAGAAGGGCTCGCCTATTGTGCCTCCCAGGACCTGCTTGAGGTTATAGTCGGTGCCCACGAGGACGTCAATGTTCCTGCTCGCGATGTGCACACGAATGAACCCTTGCGCACCGAGGGCAGGCAGCTGGTCTTCGATCGCAGCCCGCACCGCCTCTTCGGTTATCACGCTAGTGTCCAGGTTTGCGATACGCTCCTGGATTGTTGTGCTTACTTCGGCCGTCGTGATCTCCTGCGTGTCCGGGTCTGCCGCTCCAGAAGTGGACCGCCGCATGAGGCTCCCCAGGACGATCGCGGCGATGAACAGCAGAACTGCGATGAGAACCAGAAACGAGCGCGTTCGTGCAAGCTTACGAGTCATGTCCGTCTCCCTTTTCGGAGGATGCGACGATGCCGTAGCCCAGTCCGCGCACGGTTGTGATGAGTGGATGCACCGGGTCGGTATCCAGCTTGGCACGCAAATACCGCACGTGTGTGCGCAGTGTGTCAGACCACAGCGACGCCTGAGCATCCCACAGGTGGTCTTCCAGCTCTTCACGCGGCACAATACGGCCTTGGTTACGCAGCAGATACTCGAGAAGCTGCTCTTCCTTCGTGGCCAATGGCACCGTGCTTCCGTGCAGACGACAGACATGGGTCACGGTGTCCAGTTCTACCACTCCTGCTCGCAGGATTGATGTTTTGGAGCTTCCATCCCTGCGCAGGAGCGCACGCACCCGAGCCAGCAGTTCGTCGAGATTAAAGGGTTTGGTCAGGTAGTCGTCGGCGCCCGCGTCCAGGCCGGCAACCTTGTCGTTCGCCAGGTCTCGCGCCGTCAGCACCAACACAGGCATGGTGTATCCTTCGGACCGGATCGTCCTGAGGAACGTGAGGCCGTCCATGTGGGGCATCATCAGGTCCAGCAGGACCAGGTCGTATGCTTGCTCGATATGGATCTTGCTGAGCGCATCGCGACCGTCCAGCGCGGTGTCGACCGTCAGCCGCTCATGTGTCAGGGCATCGGAAAGTGCGGACAACATCGTTGGTTCGTCTTCTACCACCAGTACTCTCATCGTCACTCTCCTCCTCTCTTGGAATGTCGCAGGTTTCCCTGCGCGCCCCGATAATAACAGCATAGCGTTAACCCATCGTTAAGTGGAGACATGCCGGTTGCGCTCCGGCGGCATGAGAGCACAATACTTGCATGAGGAACGATAACTGGAATGTGAAGACCATTGTACCTGGTACAAAGGGCGTTCACAATTCATGAACAGGAAGAATCCCGAGGGAGAACAGCGCAGGAGTCCCGTCGCCGGTATGTATGTGCTGGTGCGGTCACGTCGCCGGACCGTGGGGCTGGAGGTGCGACCTGATGCCACGCTCGTCGTACGGGCACCGGTTCGCACGCCGGTATGGTTCGTGGAGTCTCTGTTGCGGGAGAAGGCGGGGTGGATCGAGGACAAGCTTGCGAAGGCGCGCAATCACGTATCCCTCCTGCCACGGCATGACTTCCTGACGGGTGAGCGCTTCCCGTACCTTGGGCGAGAATGGCCCGTCGCAGTGCTTGCGTTCCAATCGCAGCCGCTTTCGTTTGACCCTGCAGCAGGGTTCACGCTAGACATGGCGGCGTTCGACCGCGGAGAAGTGGTCTTCGAGGAGTGGTACCGTGCCCGGGCACGTGAACTTCTTGCTGAACGTGTCCGTCACTACGCGCCCCTGGTTGGCGTGAACGCTCCCCTGCTGCGCATCACGGGCGCCGAACGGCGCTGGGGATCGTGCAGTACGAGCGGCACCATCAGCTTCGCCTGGCGCCTCATCATGGCCCCCATGGACGTAGTCGACTATGTGGTTGTGCACGAGCTGGCACACCTGCGCGAGATGAACCACTCTGCACGGTTCTGGACGGTCGTCGCGTCGATTCTTCCGGACTACGACACGCGCCGGCGCTGGCTTAAGGATCACGGGGGGCTGCTGACGATCTAGGACGGAGAAGTGGGGCTACCGGCTGAGTACCCACCAGATATCGCGGCCGGTGAAGCCACAACGGCGGAAGAGGTGGTCGGGTTCACAGGGGTTCTTCACCTGACCAGCAACCGTCGTGAACGCGACCCTCTGCTCCAGGCGATAGACAATTTCCTGAACGAGCATGGTGCCCAGCCCGAGACCGCGAAACGCAGGCAGGACCTGAACCCACTCGAGGGATGCTTCGTCAGTGAGCCTGTCAGTCTCGGCGATGCCAAGAGCGACAGGACGCTTCTCCTTGCGATCGATGACCCACAGCCAGGCGTGCGGGTCAAAGACCAGATGCTTCGTCCACATCATGACCTCATCAGTACCCGGCGTAGGAGTATCATAGCAGGCATGCAGGATCGTGGCCACGAGCGGAAGTTCAGTTGTCGTGTCTACCTCGCGGATGGTGTAGCCGGGGACCGTGGCGCGCAGTGGCAACTCGCTGCCGGTATGGAGCAGGCGGAAGAAGGCTTCTTTATGGTCAAACCATGGGGCAAGAGGAGCTACGAAGTCGTTGTGAATGTATACGGTTGGTACCCCGTCCAGCTTGACCGACGCAGCCTTGAGAGGATCCTGCGTCCGCGTGCCATAGATGAGCAGTTTTCCGGGCTCTCGCAGTTCGACGCCCGTCACCGAGCCGGCGTCATCGATAAACCGGCACTCCAGGGACTGGAGGCGTATGACGGTCTTCCACAGTGCATTTGGTAGAATGCGTGACGGATCCTTGCGGTACAGGGCGCGAAGTGCCGCCTCGTCGGATGACGTGTCTCTGGGCGGGGCTATGACTGTTGCTTTTCGTCGGGGCATAGGGGCAGGATAGCGCCCCTGCAGCTCACGTCAACTGATCAGCAGGTCCTTGGCCCAGCGGATCAGGTCGGCAGAGCACTGCTCCTTGTCCATCTTGAGCGGCAGCTTGAAGCCGATGTGGCCGACGACCTTGGCTCCTGGCACCAGCGATGCCAAGATTCGGCGGGTCTTCACGTCGTTGTCGCCGTAGCTGGTAAAGAAGGCAACCCTTGTTTCCTTGAGGTCGGCACCCTTCAGGAACGTGCGCACAGCCGGGGCAGGGCGTTTGTTCCAGACAGGCGTCCCAACGAAAATCAGATCATAGTGCCCGGCCTCATGGGCCAGCGGTCGGAGTGGGGGTGTGGCGCCGGTGGCAGCCAGAAACCCGCCCTTGAAATACTTCATGAACCCGTGTGCAGGGTGCGGTTTGACCAGCTCCAGCTCCATAGAGTCCAGAGCGAGCTCCTTGGCAAGCGCCCGGGCCAGAAACCGGACGTCACCGTCCAGTGAATAGAACACAACCAATGCATTTGGCATTATTGACCTCCCTTTCAGCTCAGGCTAGTCCTGCATACTAATGTGTCAAGTGGAGGCCTCTTCGCAGCAGGCCGGGCCAGGAACCATAGGGAGGACAGCCGGGCGGTGCTCCCGCGTACTCTCCCCGGGTGCAACTATGCGTGGATGCCGGTCGGCTTCTTCCCCAGCGACGCGCAGTAGATGACGAACTGCTGCTCGGGGTCGAAGCCAAGGTAGGCGTTGAACTCGTCGTCCAGGAACGCGTTGATGCCGCAGACGCCGCAGCCGACAGGCTCGGCAGCCAGGTACAGGTTCTGGCAGACATGCCCTGCGTCGAGGAACAGGCCGCGGTAGGCGCGCTGGCTGTAGCGCCAGATCATGCGGTAGGGCACGGCCGTCCAGATAAACGTGACGGCACTCAGCTCGACCATCTTCTGGTCCACGCACAGGTGTGTGACGTCCTGCAGCGTCTGTGTCCCAGGCTTGACGAGCTGTAGCTTGTGCTCGATGGCGAGGAATCGGTAGATCCCCGGTTGGAGTCCTGTGACCGCCCGAACCATGAGGTAGGTCTCGAATGCATGGCGGGCGCCCCCCGATGGGACGGTGCGCAGAGTACAGGGACGCGGCGTGACGGCCTTGACGCCTTGCGTGCACCACAGGAGGAACGAGAGCTCCTCCAGCGTGAGTGCTTCGTCGCGGTACAGGCGGATGCTGTGGCGCCGTTCGATAGCCATCCGAAGGTCGATAGACGGGATGACCAGCGTTTTCGGATCCGGCAGATCGATCATGGGCATGCTGTCGTCAAATGGCAATTCGAGGGGCGGTTGTGGAAGACCTTTTTCCTGGTCTGAAGGTTCGTCCGGCATGTCGGACGCGTAGCGTGTGTCGTGCAGAAACTGCTGGCCAATCCCCATGGTTCACCTCGGCATCGTGGTATGATTTCAGTGTAGCTGCCCTCGAATTGTTTGCAATCCGAACGGATATCGTACAGGGGTGGTGTAACCATTTGTTCCCGCTCGCGTTATCTTATAGAGATAGAGCGGTAGAGGAGAACAGTAATGAAACATGTTGGGCGCATCCTGATAGCGGTCCTGGTCGTGTTTGTCTTGGCTGTTTTCTGGTATGCCCGGGCGGGTGAAGCCGTTGTTATGCGGTATGTCTTCACCAATGCGACAGGCATCTCCGAGGGGACAACGTGGGTGCGATCGGACAAGGGGCTCTTTGGGGGGCCGGTCACAGCCATTGCCAGCCTTTCTTCCGATGAATCGGTCGTCTACACTGGTACACGTGAAGATGAAATCTACGTCTCCTCCGATGGAGGAACCCGTTGGACGCCACTCGGTGGCGCTTCATCTGGCCACTATGTCGCAGGCATCGAGCTTGACCCGAGGGCGGGTGGAAAGATTGTCGGCAAGGCAGTGTATGGCGCCGGCTTCTTCCTCTCCGAGGACGGAGGTCAGACGTGGAAGAACGCGAGTCGAGGCCTGGGCAGCCGGTCGGTATCGTGCCTTGCTTCTGCTGCTGGCGCTCCCGACACCTTGTTCGCAGGCACGGGCGACGCCGGTCTCTTCGTCTCGCGGGACGGAGGCCGTTCGTGGAGCCGGACGGGTCGCAAAAACCTGGGGGACCGCATCATGGCCGTTGATGTCACCAGGGACGGCAGGACGGTCTACGCAGGAACGCAGGAGAGTGGTCTCTTCGTCTCGCGGGACGCAGGCGACACATGGAATGCCGCCCCCCTGCCATTCGGGACACAGTGCATGGTGACGGGCATCGACATTGATCCCGCAGACGAGCTCAATCTGGTTGTCACCGTGACCGGCGGCGGCACAGGACTGTCGAAGGACGGAGGTCGAACGTGGGTCACTTCCCGCAAGGGATCGCTCCCGTCAGACTGTGCGGTGGTCCACTTCCTTCCGGACGGTGCGTCAGGACTTGCCGTCGGCACACAATCCGGTGCACTATACTTCTCGGCAGGCGGCCTCGACTGGCAGCTGATGTTTCAGCTGCCCGACGGCGGGCATGTCTTCGGATTGACGTGCTCAGGCACACGAGTGCTGGCTGCGACATCACATGGGGTCTTCTCTTCTGCTGATGGCATTACATGGAGTGAATCCAGCAATGGTATCACGAATCTGACCCTTGCTGGATTGGCCGCGTCGCCGGTCGATGCAGGTGTCCTCTTCGCGGCGACGGACGAGGGGGTCTTCCGCAGTCCCGACGCCGGTATCTCGTGGTCGCGCTGCTCCGAGTCGAAGGGGATTATGAGCGTTCTCGTGCTGCACGATGGACACACTGTCCTTGCCGGCACGTCCGATGGGTCAGTGTTGCGCAGTGCTGACGGCGGGGATCACTGGGCCTCCATCACTCGCGGTATCCCCGGCGTCAGGGTAAGCATCTTGGCGTCCAGTCCTACAGGGCCTACGATAGTCTATGCTGGTACGGACGGGGGATTCGCGGTTTCGAGCGATGGAGGTCTGACCTGGGAACCGAGAAACGTCGGTCTCGTTGCTAAGGCGTCGGCCGGGACCCCGACACCGCGCGCCGAGATTGCCGCGCTCCTGCCGGATGTCAAGACACCAGGCACGGTGATCCTCTCACTGCTGGGCCAGGGCTTGTACGTAACGACGGACGATGGTAGCCACTGGAATCGTCTGCAATCATCGATTGGCACACCCTGGGTCGACAGCCTCGCCGTCGACGAACAGACAGGTCGGCTCTATGCCGGTACAGATGCCTGGGATGTGTATATCTCGCAGAACGGTGGGACGACGTGGTCCCGGTCCAGCAGCGGGCTGTCGACCATCCTCTCCGTATCTGGAGCAGTCAACACGATCGCGGTCGCCCCGGATGGCACCGTATACGCAGGAACGCAGGCACGCGGAATGGCGAGGTCACGGGACGACGGGGTCACGTGGCAGCGTCTGAACAGCGGACTGCCCGACCTTGACGTACGGCGTATCGTTGTGGCAGGGGGCCGCGTGTTCGCCATGACGGCGCACTGCGTAGTTCGCCTCCAGATTCAGTAGTTCGCCAGAACCCAGCGCTCAAAACTGAGGGCACCCGAGATGTGATCCCAAAGCTGTTCACTCGGTTGCAGCATGGCGTTCCACTACGGCACCTCATCCTGGCAGTTCCGTCAGATGTCCAGACGCCTGAGCTCAGGAGGTGTCAATGGCGTCGGCAGCCGCCCCGCCATGATGAGGGCTGCCTGCTCGAATAACCCAAGCAGGCCCTCCGTCTCCAGTTCGAAGCGTACAATGATCAGCAAGACCTGCTCGCCGTCACGAGCCGCCGCCGCGACCGACTGCACAGCCCTGTTGCTGCCGGATCGGTAGTTGTTGAGACTGATGGCCCCAAGGAGCGCCGTGTTCTCGAAGCAGTCAAAGAGGGCATCGATGCTTGCCGCCCTTGCATCGGCGGTGGGGACGGCGAACACGAAGAAGGTTCCGGCCGGATCGAACCCGATGGAACCTTTCCCTTTCACGTCGATGACAGGCATGGGATACGGAGAGCGTGTCCATCCGTCGGGTTCGGGAAATGGATTTCCATCCACCGACATCAGGTGTGCTGACAGACCCGATGCGCGAATCTCCTCCAGGCATCTCGATGCTCGGGCGTGGAGGAGCACCAGACGCCGGTGCACAAGGCGAGTCATTTCGTCTATAGACGCCTCCCGGGTTCCTCTCAGCAGTATAGGAGCGCCCTGACATGGCGCAAGGAATACCGCTTGTTCCGGCTGTAACGCGCCGGCTTGGTTCGACGATTCTGTAAGTGCCAGGCCCGTCCTCGTCCACGAGGTCGAGGCTTGGCAGTCTTCCTCAGGGGCGGAATCGCGACCGCCCCCTCGTTTAATCCTCCTTCGAGTACATACCACACACCATACGGCCGACCCTCAAAACCGGTCTTTTCCATGGTACAGCAGGCGGCTACCACACAACTTATCATAGACGCGGTAGCGGTGGCACCTCTTGATGGCTGGCGTGCTATACTAAACAGACAGGAGAATGGGCGGCGCAGACAGCGGTCTGTGGTGCAGGAGAGGCGATACTCCTTGATGAGAGAAGACATGACGTATGTTGTGGAATTGGTGTGGAAGGACCAGCAACGTACCAGCGCTTGGAACGGCGGGACAACGACCGAGATTGCTATCTACCCGAAGAAAGCTGTCTACAGCCGCCGCGATTTCGCGTGGCGCATCAGTTCGGCCCGCGTTGAATCAGAGGAATCGGAATTCACCCCACTGCCCGGCATCTGGAGGCTGCTCATGGTTCTCGAAGGGGATTTGACCCTTGAGCATGAGCATCACTACAGTGTACGGCTGCAGCCATTTCAGCAGGATGCGTTTGCCGGAGACTGGGTGACGAGAAGCAGGGGGAGGGCCACGGATGTCAACATCATGCTTTCGGGAGCCTGCACCGGGCAGATGCAGGCTGTCAGCGTACGAGGACAATCCAGCTTAGCACTGGTTGGCGAGCCGGTTGAAAAGTGCGACAAAGGCAAGAAAGCCGTGCAAATTCTCTACAGCGTGGATGGTACGATTGCGGTCAGCGTTGGTGTTGGTGAGACATGGAGAGTAGGTGCAGGGGATGCGTTGCTTCTCACAACCGACCATCAAGGAGCAGCGGGAAACGTGAAGCTGTTTAATCAGAACGACGCCCCCGTCCACGTTGTGCTGGCAACCATACGGTATGAAGACGTCCCCCGGCAGGAGCCGCGCGCTCATCCGTGATTCTCACCTGCCCTTCGGTCATTCCCGCGCATGCGGGAATCTATATGCATTGTCGAAGGTACGGTAAAGGTGTAACATTCTCGGGACGGTTCCGAGAATGTTACACTCCCACAATGTATGGGTCTCAGCCTTCGCGGGAACGACGTACAGACCCGATGATCTGTCATTCCCGCGCATGCGGGAATCCATCCTTGTTTCAACGTGTAAGTCCTCCCCTGCGTGCAGTTTCCGCGGGCCTGTGCTCTTTCGCCCGGCGGGCTTATACTGTCACAGTCAAGCAATGACACGGAGTCTGGGAGGCAACGATGCATAGTGATGAGTTCCGGTATCGCAGCAAGGACAACCTGAACCTGTACGCCCGCGTGTGGACGCCCGAAGGGGACGTGCGCGGCGTGGTTCTTCTGGTACACGGCTTGGGCGAATATGGAGGCCGGTACACGGAGATTGGACGCAGCTTTGTCGACCGCGGGTACGTGTTCGTGGCAGGAGATCTTCGCGGGCACGGTGTGTCCGAGGGCAGACGGGCGTTTGTCCCACGTCTCGACGACTTCATGGACGACCTGGACCGGTACTGCGCCGAGATCAGGGCACGCTTCCCTGGCAAACCGCTGTTTCTGTATGGTTTCAGCATGGGTTCATCGCTCTCTGCTGCCTACCTTATCCGCAGACACCCCCAGCTGGCGGGCGCCATTCTGTGCAGCGGTGGGTTCCTGATGCCGGAAGCCTCGGAGCGAGCGTTAGCCAAGGCACGGGTTTTGAATTTCATTACCCCCACGATGGTCATTTCGAATGGGATGGGAGCCGTGAGGGGCAAGGTGTGCCACGACGTGGGCGTCCTGAACGCCTATGATGCGGACTCGCTGGTATACAAGAAGCTAACGATCGGCTTGGCCGTGGCCATTGCCGAGGCCAACCATGATGTCCTTGCGCGCGCAGCTGAGATCCACGTCCCGGTTCTCGTCATGCACGGAGAGGACGATATTATTGCCCTTCCCGAAGGTTCGCGCCGGTTGGCAGCCGGCATCACGGGAGACGTGACACTCAAGCTGTGGCCCGGACTGTACCACTTCATCCACCATGAGCCGGACGGGGCAAAGGAGCGCGTACTGGCCTTCGCGGCCGATTGGCTGGATCAGCATCTCACCGTGGCTGACTGACACTTGTTGAACCGGCGGTCCTCAGAGGCCATCGCCTGGAACAAAAACGCCCCCACTTGAGTGGGGGCGTTGAACACTCGTGCTGGGCTTGGATTGTTACGGAGTTGCTGTTAGTGCAGTATCAGCCGTGACGAGACCGGCGCCCGTGGCGTCGGCACCCCAGCTTACATCTTAAGTCATCAGTGTAACAACAAGGAGGTGATGTCAGCCTGCGGAGTCCAGTGCCACCTCACCGACGCCGACGTGGATGTCGATGTCGAGTGCCGGCGTTGCGCCGGGAGCGTAGTTGATGTAGTTGCGGCCGTCCTGGATGAAACCTCGGACATTGACGGCACCGATACCCTTATTTACATGGATACGGGTCGGCGTGGTCCGCGGTATGCGGATCTGGAGTGCTCCGACACCGCCATGAATACTGCCGCGTGCCGGGGTGCTCGGCGATCCCCTGATCTCCAAGTCGAGCCGTCCCGCCCCTGTCTGCAGGTCAAAGTGTTCGAGCCTGGACGCGAGGATGACGACGTGACCCTGGCCGGCGCCGGTCCGCGCCCGCAGCTGCTGGACCGGGACGGTACTCAGGTCGATGTCGATCGTCCCCGCCCCGGACTCGAGGTCGATGGTCGCAGGGACATCGTCTGCACAGCGCAGGCGCCACTCGTAGCGCAGGTGTGGCGCCGACATAAACAGGCGGCCTGACGGCTGAGTGATGCTGACCTCGCAGGTGCTGTCGTTCGTGCGGTAAACGAACTCAGGTTCCAGCTCGGGCTGGTTGCTGACGAAGTCGGCATCCACCAGTCCGGCGGCTCCTCCCTGCAGTGACAGCACGCCCGCCCCCATGCGCAAGTGCAGGTCCGTGTGCTGTGTGCCGTCCCTCGGAATGCTGCGGTGTTCTGTGCGAATCCCCTCACTCGAACTCCCGAAGACTCCCTGTCGCCACAGGACAGCCACAAGTACGGCGAGTCCCCCAAGCACGACAACTGGCTCGATCGTCATGAATACACCTCCATACGTGACGCGTAGTGTCTCATCAGTCTCGGTCCGGCTCAGATGGCCGGCTCGCTCTCGAGTTTCTTCTCGCCCGTTAGGGCACGGATCTCGGTGCAGTCCTGTGAGACCTCGAGGGTCCCCTGGTAGGTACCATCCTTACCGTAGACGGCGAAATAGCGGATATAGACGAACTTGCCACCCAGCTCCAGCCAGAAGTCGGCCGAGGAACGCTTTTTCGCACGAAAGTCGTCCAGGATCCGCTGGACCTTGGCGACGCTCTGGGGTGGGTGGCAGCGCTGTACTCTCCGTCCGATGTCCAGTCGTGTGCGCGGGAAGATGCGCCCGGCGGCAGGCAGGTTGAAGTAGGTCACCTCGTCGTCCGCGTTCACAAACGAGACGTCGACGGGCAGCGTATCGAACAGCGCAAGCAGAACCTCCAGGTCCATGCCCTCGAACAGGTCGCAACTGGTATCGCTCATCAATGTTCCTCCTCTGGGATTGCAAAGAACCCCAGTTCCTGGGATTCCTGCTCAAGTTCCTGCCAGTCCTTCTCAGACAGCAGGTCGAGTGCCACGTTGTACAGGATTTCCTGTTCCTTCTTCGCGTGCTGGACGAAGGTCTCCAACCAGTGCTGAAACGCTCCTGCCAGCACCTGTGCGAACTGCGCGTAGAGCATAGCATCGGGAACTCCCTGGAGAGTCTTGTCGACAACGTCGCGTGTCGCCTTCATGCGGTTGTGCTCAGCCCACATGATGGCAGGAGGTTCTTCGACGCCGTAGCGTTCCAGCAGGGGAAACAGCGTGTTCTCCTGCCGCGCGTCATGGCTCTGGGCCTCATGCAGATGCTGCATCAAGCCGCGCAGTTCTGCGAGGGCGCTTTCCGCCGCTGCATAGCCGTTCAACGTCCCGAGTGTCCTGGCCAGGGCGAGTCCCTGCTCGAGCCAGGCGATAATGGCATCTTGTTCGCGGATGAAACGCTTCAGCGGATGGCCATCCGGCACCACGGTCCGCGAGCTTGCCAGCTGGTCGCGGAAGACGTCCATGTGGACGTCACATGCTTCCATGAGCTGGTCAGTGGAGAACCCCTCGCGTGCCAGTTCCGCCTCGGCTGTTGCGATGAGCAGCGGATCCGCCTTGGCGATAAGCTCCTTGAACTGCCCCTTGCACGAGGCAGGGTCTTCGCCTGCGTACAGTCTCCGGAGAACAGCCTTGAGGTCCTCTTTGAGCTTGGCCGGATCCTCTTCCGATGTCGCTGGTGCGGTTCCCTCGGTGTCACTGCAAACTACGGCCGCTTCCAGCTCTTCGACGGTCCAGCCGGCGCGTTCGGCGACCTTCCGCAGGTCGGTGCGTGGAGCCATGAGGCCGATGACGACCGGATTACCGAGGAGCTTGAGCTGTGGGTTGATCGATGCAAGATAAGCCGCCGCGCGTGGGTGGTCGGTCAGGACAGCGGAGAGTTTCGTCGTCGGTTTGTACATCAGGGTTACCTCCCATACGGAACGCTGCATGCCAGGAACCTCGTGTGCATCACATGCTCAGTATACAGGAAACTCCGCGGCGGTATAATGGATGCTCGCGTGACACAAGGCCGCGATGACAGGAGCCCGCATGAACGATGAACTGGCAGTCCATATCGCGGCGTTCGCCGCTGCAATCGAGGACGAAGTCACCGCTGAGAAGGCCTCCGAGCGGATACATCGTCATGCCCTCATTGAGGGAACGCTGGTGTCGGACACCGGCGACGAGAACTTCCTCTACTTCTTCAGTACCCCGTATGAGGTCAACCTGCCCGAGGAAGCCATGATACAGCTCGACGTGGACGGCCGTGTCGTGCAGGGCGTATACGTGGGCGGGGACCGGGACCTGGTGTCGATTGCCTCCAGCGAGTTCCTGGGGGCCCGGGTGCGCGCCGCCACCATGATCGCCACGCCATGGGACCTTCTGCTGAAGCTGGAAGAACGGCTGAACGCGCTGGGGAATGAAGACGATTGCGGCCGAGCTCTTGCTCTGCTCAGTCCTCCTGTCCCTGGGAGCAGTCTACCCGAGCTGAATGGCGCCTTTATGGGTAACCGATGGCTGGACCCATCGCAGCGGGACGCACTGCAGAAGGTCGCTGAGTGCGACGTCAGCTTCATCTGGGGTCCTCCGGGCACCGGCAAGACCCGGACCGTTGCCTATCTCGTGCGCGAGCTCATGGAGCGTCACAAGAGCGTCCTTCTGCTGGCGCACAGCAACGCGGCAGTCGACGTCGCGACGCTGGCCGTGGTGAACGCCTGCCGAGGGACACCGTACCTTTCCTGCGGCGCAGTGATCCGCTACGGTATCATCACGAAGCGCGACCTCCTGGTCGAGTCCGACATCAACCCGCTCAACATCCTCGCGCGGCGCAACGTCGACGCTGAGCGCTTCGTGGGGCTTCAGTCCAGGCGACGTGACCTGCTGGAACATGCGAGGCGGGAGGAGTTGTTCGACATGGCGGAGTTCGAGACGGTCAGGGGCGACATGGGCAAGTTGCGCCGTCGTGTTGACAAGGAACTGAAGAAGCTGGTTGCCGAGACGCAGGTCGTCGCGACGACGCTGACGAAGCTGGCCCTGTCGGACGAACTGATGAAACGCTCGTTCGACGTCGTCATTATCGACGAGGCCAGTATGTCGCTCGTCCCGTACGACGTACTGGCTGCCTCGAGGGCGCAGGGCAAGATCGTCTTCGCGGGAGACTTCATGCAGCTGCCACCGATTGCATCCGGCACGACGGCCGCCGTCCGCGAGTGGCTTCAGCGGGACATCTACCAGATACGGGGTATTACGAAGGCGGTGCGCGCTGGTCAGGACGTTTCCAACATGGCGATGCTGCGCACGCAGTACCGCATGCATCCGTCTATCCGTTCAGCGGTGAGCCGGCTGTTCTACCAGGACCGGCTGGACGATGGTGAGCGCACCATCATCCGCACCAGCTCGATCGCACGCCTTGCCCCGTTCGAGGGACAGGCCATGGCTGCCGTGGATACTTCACTGCTGCAGACACAGTGTTACCGGGAGATCAAGGGGTACTCCCGCCTGAACCTGGTGGAGGCGGTCACGGTTATGACCATCGCCGCCGGTATACTTTCGCGCTACCCGGACATCAGCATCGGGGTGGTGACGCCCTATGCCGTCCAGGCACGCCTGCTGGGGACCATGGCGCGCGAACTGGCCCTGGACCGGGAACGGCTGACGATCTCGACCGTCCACCGTTACCAGGGGTCAGAGGTAGACGTCGTCATCTTCTCGCTGACCGATGGACAACCGCAGTGGTCCATGTCGGCGCTGACACGGGGGAATCTTGAGGACTGGGACGTCGACCCGGCGCCTCGCCTGCTGAACGTTGCACTCAGCCGTGCGCGGGGCAAGTTCATCCTGGTGGGTGACCTCGATTTCGTGCACGACCGTGGCGTGCAGGATTCCGTCCTGAGGCATATCGTCAGCATCATTGAGCAGGAAGGGGCGGTGCGGCGCATCGACCCGAGGGCTCTCAGTGAACTCCGGGAGTGGCTACCCAATCATGTCGTGGGTGGTCAGCGCATCGTTGTGGGCGAACGCGCCCGTCATCAAGGCTGGTTGCTCGAGCAGGCGCGCGGCGCGCGCCACACAGTGACAGTGGGTGTTCCACAGGGCGCACGCGTCTCACCTCTCATGACACGCCTGCTGGCGTCGATCTCACCGGATTGCCGTCTGCATTATGCCGACCACGACGGCCTGCGCGCGGCTGCAGGGCACTTCGGCGCGTCCGAGTCATATCCCTGTGAGGGCGTCCTCGAAAGCTTCGTCCAGATCGGTTCCCATCCGCTGCTGCTGGAGGGGACACTGGAACGTGGGGCACGCCCGGTCTACCTGGCTCTCGACCTGCCTGCGACCAACTGGTTCTTCCTCAAGAACGCGGGGTTCGTGCCCGAATCCCTCCTGGGTCGCAATCCCGAGGCAGCGAAGGGCAAGGGGCGCAGGCGTCGCGGACTTGGGGACGACGTGACGGCGCAGGACACCGTGTCCGCATCCGCACCACATCGCAGCGTGGCGCCCGCGCAGCCGGAAGAGCCGCCGCTTCCTCTCTAACCCGTGGGGTCAAGCGTTACCATTTGCAGTGTTAACTTTCGTCGCAAGAATCAGACACTTGCTCCATCAGCTTGCTGAGTCGCATTTCTTCTTGACGGTCCTCGGACGGATTCCCGGGTGAGTCTTGGCTGTTTCAGGAACATCCAGCAATGGTAACACTTTTCCGATGGTAACGCTTGACCCCAGGAAGGAGCAGTTGACAGGGGACAGTCCTCCGCCACACTAATATTGAAAATATTGAAAATGCATGTTTTCCGGAGGCGCCGATGTTCCTGCTGATTGCTGTGCTGAACAGTGATGCACATGTGCGCAAGGTACTGGAGGGGTTTACTGCCATTGATGTCGGTGGCGCAACGGTCATCGACAGCCGAGGTATGGGTCAGATGCTTGCGGCCGACATCCCGATCGTGGCCAGCATTGCTCGCCTGCTGGGTGGATCGCCGGTGCAGGAGAGCAGTAGAACGATCTTCTCGGTTATCAGCAACACAGAAGCCCTGGAGCGCGCCAAGAAGATCGTGCTGGGCGCAGTCGGGGACATGTCCCAGAAGGGCGTTGGCATCATGTTCGTGGTTCCCGTCAGTGAGGCATTCGGACTGATCGAGCCGAAACCGCTGTCCCCGGATATCCTCTAGCCAGGCGTCGATTCCAGCCGGAATCGGCCGCTAGCCGGTCGGACGGATGCCAATAGCCTGGCGCAGGGGCTCGAACTGTAAATTCTCCATGAAGTTGCGGGTGGCCTGAGTGAGCGATGGCATTTCTTCGAAGTCGACTCGGGTCTGGAGGACGACGTCGAGAATGCGCGAACGCAGGAGGTGACACGCCTCTCCAATGCGCTTTCGCTCCTTTTCCCCGCCCTCGGCGCAGAACACCTCTATCTCAAGCCGCTCCACGAACTCAACAACTGGATCGCCTGCTGACGCCGATTCGTCGGCAGCCTGGATGAGTGTCGTGAGTGGAATGACGTGGTCGACGAGGACATAGTAGCCGAGCTGAAGGAGCCCTGCTACCGTCAGTCGTGGCCGTATGTCCGCAAACCTGTCTCCATAGCTGGTCGCCAACTCACGCTCGTAGCGAGTGATATTGGCGGCCATCAGGTCGACAGCCTGCTGAGCTGTCATGGCTTGCTCGTCGGTCGAACCGGCTGCACCCTCTTCCTGAAGGTCGGCATCAGGAGCCGTGCATTCGAGCACAGAGCCTGTGCGTTCGCGGTACAGATCGATGAGAGTCCGCAGGACGGCGTGCGCGAAGAACCCGTTCTCGTCGACGAGATGATTGGTTGCAACCCCGGATGCCGTCGATCTTCTGGTTACCTCGGCGTCGACCACCTTCCGGTCCGAGCCCTCCTGTGACGAGAACCAGAGAGCAACATCCGGATAGGCTGCGAGAAACCAGGTCGGGAAGCCGGTAGGATGCTGCGTCAACAAAGCCATTTTGGCCGCCGAAGGGCTCGGTTGGACTTCACTCTCCTCGGCAGCACCTTCCATCAGCGCAGCCACGTTGGCCAGATAGACAGAAGGAGCAATGCTGTCAGGCATGAAGAACTCGCGGGCGTAGTGCTCGAACTGCTCAGCCTGCTGGTCCCCCTGCGGCAGACCTGTGATACTGTTTTCCCAGATGCGTGTGTTGGTATTCATGACGGGCCTCCCAATGGACGAGCACGGCAATGCGCTTCATGACTGCAAGTTCATGCTACCGCCCCTGTGCCGGTTTGTCAATCGTGTCCGTCGTGGGTTCGCGCGGTCTCGTTTCTATCGTTCTCACAAAGAGTGGGGACCCACATCCTTCTAATGCCAACTGTGTAGATGCACGGGAGTGGCGGGCCGGCTCCTGACCCCCGTCAAGCTACCCCAAAGAGAGAAGGCGAAAGTGAGATCGTAAGGTCGGACTTCGCTTTCCGGCGATGACAGGGAGAGGAAGAAGCAAGAGCGAGACTGCCACGCTCCTTATGGTCGGTCGAAGTGACAGCAGAGTAATGGGTGGCCCGCTCTCGTAAAGGCTAATAGTAACAGGAGCGGGGTTTCAGATTCACCTTCGCGAATCTTTCGTCAAATAAATCATCTCCTATTGATACAGTCTCTACTCCATCACTCGAATTGACATGTGAGAGAACGTTAATTTCGTGTTGGTCCCCAATGACGTAAGTTGAAAGATCGTCACTCTTTCAGCAGGTGCCAAAGTCATGGAGGTGCGAGAGCATCATATTTCTCCTCTTGTCATCAATCTTGGTATCGGACACGAGTAACGCGTGTGAGATCTTGACAATGAAAGAGTGTCTGCTACAGTTGTTGCAGGAGCCAAGGGAAGGCTGTGATGTTTGGCGCGAAAACGGTTGCCTGCGTCGAATGGAGCCAATGGCAAGACCGGTCCTCTTGAGATCAAGACTCAAGGGGTAGGAATGAAACAGGCAATGCATATGATTGAAACTCCCCTGATGGCGCGTGCCTTGGTGACGACACTCGTGGTTATTCCGGGACACCGGCGACCGGGCGGATTACCGCTTGGTTAAATGGGGACACACCTTCTACATCGCCAACCCAAACAATCTCTCTGTACGGGGGAGTCCATCCCACTCCAATTGCCCAGCGTCTGCGGCAAGGGCCTTCATGGCTGGGGTCATGAGATCGTCATTTGCACGTTCCGTTCATGCTGACGTCCGCGTGGGCTGAGGCGTACGCGCGTCGCCATCATCCTCGCTACTGGCGGCACATCCTGAAGGGGAGAGGTACATGAGAAAGGCTCTGTCGGTTTTCATCGCAGGATGTCTCGTCGTTGCCCTGTGCACCGGTGTCTTTGTTACTGTGCCCGAGGCAAGAGCGGACACCGATGGGGATTATACCTATACCGTCTCTGGCGGTAACGCCACGATTACAGGCTACACAGGACCGGGCGGCGCGGTCATCATCCCCGCCACACTTGGCACGCTTCCTCCGTATCCAGTGACCGGTATCGGCAGTTTCGCGTTCGGTGGTCAATCCGCACTAACCAGTGTGACCATCCCCGACAGCGTGACCAGTATCGGCTTCTATGCGTTCCATGAGTGCAGCGCACTAACCAGTGTGACCATCCCCGACAACGTGACCAGTATCGACGAATATGCGTTCCAGGGCTGTACGGGGCTGGCCAGTGTTACCATCGGCAGCGGCGTGACCAGTATCCGCTATAATGTATTCTGGAGTTGTACCGCACTGACCCAATTCACTGTAGATGCAAGTAACCTGTCATATTCATCAAGCGAAACGGGCGTGCTGTTTAGCAAGAATGGGACGTCTCTTATCCTCTACCCTCCTGGCAAATCGGGAGGTTATGTGATCCCCGACAGCGTGACAAGTCTTGGCGATTGGGCATTCTATTATTGTACCGGACTGACCAGCGTGACCATCGGGAGCGGCATGACCAGTATTGGCGATGCTGCGTTTCTGGGTTGTACTGGACTGACCCAATTCATTGTAGATGCAAGTAACCTGTCATATTCATCAAGCGAAACGGGCGTGCTGTTTAGCAAGAATGGGACGTCTCTTATCCTCTACCCTCCTGGCAAATCGGGAGGTTGTGTGATCCCCGACAGCGTGACCAATATCGGCGGTTGTGCGTTCCGGAGTTGCACCGGGCTGACCAGCGTGACCATCGGCAGCGGCGTGACCAGTATCAGCTATAATGCATTCCAGAGTTGTACCGCACTGACCACCGTGACTATCCCCGACAGCGTGACCAGTATTGGCGGTAGCGCATTCCAGAGTTGCACCGGGCTGACCAGCGTGACCATCGGGAGCGGTGTGACCAGTATCGGCTATTTTGCGTTTACGGGTTGTGGGGGACTGACCAGCGTAACCATCCCCGACAGCGTGACCAGTATTGGCGGTTATGCGGTCTCTTATTGTTGGGGGCTGACCAGCGTGACCATCGGGAGCGGTGTGACCAGTATTGGCGATGGTGCGTTCCAGGCTTGTGGCGGACTGACCAGCGTGATCATCCCCAACAGCGTGACAAGTCTTGGCGGTTGGGCGTTCTCTGATTGTTGGGGGCTGACCAGCGTGACCATCGGGAGCGGCGTGACCAGTATCGGCGGTGCTGCGTTCTCTGGTTGTGTGGGACTGACCGCAGCACACTTCTTGGGCAATGCACCCACAATGGGTACTACTGTGTTTGCATCTTGTGGGGTCGGACTTACGTTTACGGTCCTCTATGATAATAGCACCAGTGGTTGGACCAACCCGTGGTATACATATCCAACTGCAGCCTTCGCCTCTTATATCACTCCGTCTGCCGGCCCTGGCGGGAGCATCTCCCCGTCCTCGAAAGTCCTGGTGATGCTCAATCACGATCAGACCTTCACGATCACCCCCAGCACCAACTACCACGTGGCGGACGTCCTCGTGGACGGCAACTCAGTGGGTGCGGTGTCCTCCTATACCTTCACGAACGTGATGGCGGCCCACACCATCACGGCGTCTTTTACCATCGACACGCACACCCTGACCGTGAACACGGTCGGCGTTGGAACCGTAGGGAAGAGTCCGGATCAGGCGTCGTACGACTATGGCACGGTCGTCACACTCACCGCCTCCCCCACCGCCGGCCACCATTTTCTGAGCTGGAGCGGTGCCACGCCGGTCACCGGCCATCCTGACCAAGCGACCGTGACGATGGACGCCGCCAAGACCGTCACCGCCACCTTCACCACCATTATCGACACGTTTGCGATCACAGCATTGGCTGGTGTCAACGGCACCATTACTCCATCCGGCTCCGTGCTCGTGACCTACGGCTCCTCGCAGTCCTTCACCATCGCCCCAAACCTAAACTACATGATCGATACACTCACCGTCGATGGTGTCGTCGTCAGCAATGCGACCAACCAGTTGGGGTGGACTGTGACCCTCACCAATGTCATGAGCAGCCACACGATCACGGTGACGTTCAAGTCTG
>Ga0209777_10001367_pt1 | contig 35683 bp, 42 predicted proteins | sample FrelakmetHBP12HB_FD_187147 | JGI IMG/M metagenome (GOLD analysis project Ga0209777, IMG submission 187147) | Freshwater lake sediment microbial communities from the University of Notre Dame, USA, for methane emissions studies -HBP12 HB (SPAdes)... | ecosystem: Environmental > Aquatic >...
ATCGTTTTGATCGTATATTAGAAGTATTAATAGATGATTCAATGATAATTGAAATAGAAGAACAGCCAAATGAAATGTTCGAAATAGAAGATTATCAAACAAAGCCAGAAGATTATGAAATACCAACATTACCTAATATAGATGAAATATTAGAAACATCTGAAAAGGAACAAGGTCAAGAACTCCCATATGACCAAAGCTTGCAATATATACGAGAAAAAAATGAGGAGATATAAAATCAAATGAGCCTAATATCAAAAAGTTGCATAATTAAATGGAATTCAGCTAACAAAAAACATTACAAATTAAAAGGGTATAAATTTACAAAAATTGGAGACGAATTTGAAGTTAAAATAGAAGATGTAACCAAAGCATGCTGCTCTTTAATAGAATATAATTGTGATTATTGTAAAAAAGTTTTTGAATCTTCATATAGAGAACATTATAGACGCAAAAACGGTAAAAGTATTATAAAAAACGATGTTTGTGATGATTGCATAGGTATAAAAAGAAAAGAAACTAATAAAATTTTAAATGAAAAAAATCCAAATAGAAAAGATATTATAAAAAACAAAACTAGACAAACTAATTTAAATAAATATGGAGTAGAATATGTATCTCAAGTTGGTAAATTTAAAGAAAAAATCAAAAAAACTAATTTAGAAAAATATGGAGTTGAATGTAATTTACAATCTCAAGAAATTAAAGAAAAAATTAAACAAACTAATTTAAAAAAATATGGAGTAGAACATTATGTTAAAACACAAAAATTTAAAAAACAAGTTAAAGAGACTAATTTAAAAAAATACGGAGTAGAAAATGTTTATGCTTCTGAAAAAATTAAAAATAAAATTAAACAAACAAATTTAGATAAATATGGAGTAGAATATTTATTTCAAGATAGAGAAAAAATGTCCCAAGGAATGTTACGAAAACATGGAGTAAAATATCCTCATCAATCTAAAGAAATTAGGCAAAAAGTAGTTGAGGCTTTTTATAAAAATGGAAATGGACCTAGTAGTAAACCGCAAGACTATCTATGTAAATTATTAAATGGTAAAAATAATTATCCTGTAGGCGGTCTTTCTCTAGATATAGCATATCCAGAAGAAATGTTATATATAGAATATAATGGCGGCGGTCATTATATTAGAGCTAGTCTAGAAGAAGTAAATAAAAAAGATATGAAAAGAAGATATTATTTGATAGGACAAGGGTGGAAATCAATAACGATAATTTCTAAAAAAGATAAAATGTTAAGTGATGATATTACTATACAATTAATAGATAAATGTAAAGAGTATTTAAATTCTGAAAAACATTGGATTGAAGTAGATATTGACAACGATATGATTAATTGTAGTGAATATAATAAAAAAAATAAAATTGTAAACATAAGAAATTTTTTAAATTAAATATTAAAATATAGAAAAGGGGATTTACAATGGGTAATAAAAATTATCATTTAAATGATGATAAAAAAGAAGATAGCAAGATGGCTGATTGGTTAGAATCAGCACTAGAAAAAATAGATGGATTAGAAAATAAAGGTATTAGAAAAAATTATAATATATCTAATAACCCCAATGCAAATGTTAAAGATAAAATGCCGGAATGGTTAGAACCAGTTTTAGAAGCTAAAAAAATAGAATCTAAAGATAATTACTTTGAAGGCGTTAAAGACCCTATATTAAATCCGAAGAACGAAGGAGTAGAGAAGAAAAAATGTAAAAAGTGCGGCTGCGTACTATCTTTAAACGAAATTGGAAATTGTAAAAAATGTAAATAACAAGGGTGAATTATATTGAAAAGATTAATAATAAGTGAATGGTTTAGTTCTGAAAATATTAAAAATAATTATATTGAAGTATTTAAAAATCCAACTTCTAAAGAGTGGAATGAAACATATAAATTAAATAATAATATTAGAGGTATTTTTAATGAAAAAGGAGATATATATATAACAACTGGGGAATTAACACACGACGTTATGGTGAACCAATTAAAAGTTCCAGATGCAATTCATTTTGAAGGGGGAGATAAAAATAAAATTATTATACGACCCACTGAAGATGATTATGTAGAACAATGTAAAACTTTGTTTGAAAACTGTAAATCTTTATTTAATTTTTATACTAAAAATACTAAAGTTGGTTTTGAAGGTTTGGATGCAAGAGAAGACCTTACAATTAAAGACTATATGGAAAATCCAGGCAAAGATATGATTTATAATGAAGATGGAAGTTTTAATATCGAATTTATAAAGGAAAATAAAAACAAAATAAACAGTAATACGTGGAATAATATATCTTTTTATGAAAAATTATCTGAAGATTTTATAAGAGAATTTCAAGATAAAGTAGATTGGGGTAATATATGTTTAAAACAATCTTTATCTGAAGATTTTATAAGAGAATTTCAAGATAAAGTAGATTGGGGTAATATATCTTATATGCAAAAATTGTCTGAAGATTTTATAAGAGAATTTCAAGATAAATTATATTTAAAAGGATTAAAAAATAATAGTAAAATTAATTTATCAGAAGAATTTAAAGAAGAATTTAAAGATAAACTTGCGAGCGTAAGTAGATTAAGAAAAATAATAATTAAAACAGTTTACAATGTCAAATGAATGTGTTATGATAAGAATATAAACAATTTCAACAAAATAAATTCAAAAATAATTTTAAAAAAGATTAAAAAAATATTAAAAATTTAATATAATATATTTAAGAGTGTAAAACTCCCAAAAAATAAGCGCCCATTATGGCCAAAATAAAACAATGGAGGAAAAAACATGGAAAAAAATATGGAAAAAGAATTTGAATTAGAAAGTGGATTATACGAGGAATGCGATTCTACAAATGATACAAAAAATAAAGGTCTAGAAGAAATAGAAGCAATATCTCTTGATAAAGACACCATTCAAACATATGTAAGATTATCGGGAGAAGATCTAGATAATTTCATTGAACAAGCGATAAATGATTTTAATGCCGGAATAACCGAAGCCTTTGATAGGGTATTTAAGCATTATCAACCTATTTTAGAAAGATTAAGTTATCGTCAAAATAATGAAGATTTAGTACAAGAATTAAGCATGGTTTTATTTAGAGTAATGCAAACATTTAAATCTAATAAAGGTGCAAAATTTAATACTTATTTTTGGAAATGTGCACAAAATCAATTAGGTTCAATTAACGTTTATAATAAAGCTAAAAAAAGAACCGCTGAAAATGGTACCATATCAATGCAACAATGTTATAGTTCTGAAAAATCATCAGATGTTCAATTAGAAGCTTTCTTAGAAGACAATGATGCAAAGAAATTTCAAGAAAGCTCCGTATTTAAAATTTCTCTTAGAGATAATATTTATCCCTTATTAAAAGAAGATGAAATTATTGCATGTGAAATGATTCAAGAGGGATATGGATTAGAAGCAATTGGAAAAAAATTAGGGGGAATTTCAGCCCCAGCTGTACATGTTAAATTAAGAAGATTAGCAAATAAAAAGAATATAGGTAAAAAATTAAAAAAATTATATAATGAAGAAGATTATAGATAAAATAATAAAGTTAATTTAGAGAGCTGGATAGGTGGGCTATATTAAATATCAATTTATTTATTTTTAAAGAAATATATTTTAATATGTTGCTCCACCAGTTTAATAAATATATTAGTAATATCGTAGGCGAAAGCATAATATTACGGAAAAAAATGCCCGACATAGAGGCATTTTTTTCTATTCAAAATAAAAAAAAAGAATAAATTTCTCTATTTTTTTATAAATTAAATAAGGTTTTTAATTGATTTTTATTTTAAAAAAACAAAAGAAATAACTATAATATACTAAAATGGCTTGGAGGTAATATAATGAGTGATTTTAACTTAAAAGATAGTGGAGATAGAACTATATTTGGTGAAAATAAAGCGGTACGAGAACCAACTAGCGGGAAAGGCAGATATGATCTTATTTCTCCTTTTGCCATGAAAAGACTAGCATTAGTTCTTGAAAAAGGAGCTGTTAAATACGCAGACAGAAACTGGGAAAAAGGTGGAATCCCATTTGGAAGATATTTAGAATCCTTGAAACGACATATTAATCAATTTGAAATGGGTATGGAAGATGAAGACCATTTAGGTCAAGCGATGTATAATTTAATGGCTTTACTTCATTTTGATGAATTAGGTGATTTTACTGATGATAATTTACCTAAATATTTAAAAAATAAAAAAATAGAAGAAAAAATAGAAATAGAAGAAAAAATAGAAAAAAATAAAAAAAAATAATGTAAAAAATGATGTGTCTGAGGAATGGTAGAAATAATGGATAATATAATCTATATACATACCGATGGGGGTGCACGGCCCAACCCTGGAGTCGGAGGGATAGGTATAGTAATTCAATACAAAGGATTAACCAAAGAAATAAACGACGCTTTTGAATTAACTACAAATAATAGAATGGAAATTATGTCTGTTATTTATGCTCTTAAATTTTTAAATAGTAAAAAAATATATCAAAAATGTAATGAAGTTCAATTATTTTCAGATTCACAATATGTTATTAATACATTTAAAAAGAAATGGATTAATGTTTGGGAAAAAAATAATTGGAAAAATGGAAATGTTAAAAACATTGATCTTTGGAAACAATTATTAGAAGAAATACAATTTTATAAAGTAGAGTGGAATTGGGTAAAATCACATGCTGATAATGAAAATAATTGTAGGTGTGATGCTTTAGCGACTCAAGCTATTAAAAGTGGAATATATAAAAAAGATTTAGGATATAAATAATTAAAGTAGTGTACAAAAAAGATTTTTCATGTTATAATAATATAAAAGAAGATACAAAAAGGAGAAAAAGTGTTTAAAATAATCAAGAAAAATGATAATTCAGCACAAGAACAAATAAAAGTTTATGGGATAATAGGACAAAGTTATTTCTTAATTTATGAAAAAGAAAAATGGATATTAGTAAATATGCAAGATTATAAACCTGCAATAGAAGATATTTTGAAATAAAAAAAAGAAGAAGAGATTAAAACTCATCTTCTTTTATATCTTCATCATCTAATTCTTCATCATCTAATTCATCTTCATCTATTTCATTATCCTGTTTTAATATTTTCATTAAATCATCTTTGATAAAACTTTCATCCTTTATTATTTTGTGCATTTGCATTGTTAACTTATATTCTGTTCTTTCATTTTGAGGTAAATTATATTCATAAAGAAAATGTTGCAAAATTGTATCAGACCAACCTACAAAATGTTCTTTAACCCATTGCTTAAAAAGTTTACAAACTGCTTTTGAATTTACTGTATCCTGATCAAAAGCTTCAAATGTTAATTTAGTTGTTAAAACTATTTCTTTTTTCTTTTTACGAGGAATTGCCTGTTTGATCAATCTTTTCACAAAAATCCTCCTTTTATTTAAAAAATACTCATTATTTTAATAAAATATTAATGAATTAAAATTACAATTATTGAAAATAAAGGTGAATTTATGAATAATACAAAAATGATTTTAATGTTAGAGAATGAAAAAATAATAAAATGTGATGGATTTGGATATATTCAAGAAAGTGTTGGAGAAATAGTTTTTAACACTGGAATGGCAGGATATCAAGATACTTTCACAGATCCTTCATATTTTGGTCAAATTATTATTATGACATATCCACTTATAGGAAATTGTGGAATAAATTTAGATGATAACGAATCAAATGGACCTAAAATAAGAGGATTAGTAATTAATGAATTATGTGAATACCCAAGTAATTTTAGAAATGTAATGTTATTAAGTGAATATTTATATAATAATAAAATTGTTGGAGTCCAAAATATTGATACTAGAGAATTAGTAAAAATTATTAGAGATAGTGGAACTATGAAAGCAATAATTACTCCAGAAAGTTCATTTAATTTAGAAGATGCAAAGAAAAAAATAGAAAAATTTTATGAAAAGAATATTATTAGTAATGTATCAACAAAAAAAATTATACATCATGAAGGAAACGGAAAAAGAATTGTAATAATAGATTGTGGAGTTAAAGAAAATATTATACGCTCATTATTACAAAGAAATTGTGAAATATATCAAGTTCCTTATAATATAAATTATGAAGAAATTTTTAATTTAAATCCTGATGGAATAATTTTATCAAATGGACCTGGAGATCCAAAGGATTGTATTGAGGTTATAGAAACAACAAAAAAATTATTTAGTAAGATCCCAATATTTGGCATATGTTTAGGTCATCAAATATTAGCACTAGCAAATGGAGCCGATACTGAAAAATTAAAATATGGACATAGAGGAATTAATCACCCTGTTAAAGATTTAGATAATAATTTAATTTACATAACTTCACAAAATCATGGATATACAATTGTAAAAAATTCAATTAAAGATGGCATAATGAAGGTTAGTCACATTAACGTAAATGATGATTCTATTGAAGGAGTGGTATATAAAGATACGTTTACATCAAGCGTTCAATTTCATCCTGAAGCATCTCCAGGACCTAAAGATACAGCATATTTGTTTGATAAATTTATTGATAAAATTTAAAATTTAAAATAATCATTTTTGGAGGGTATTATGCCAAGGAATTTTGATATAAAAAAAGTATTAGTTATAGGTTCAGGCCCTATCATAATAGGGCAAGCTGCAGAATTTGATTATGCAGGAACTCAAGCGTGTAAAACACTCAAAGAAGAAGGAATTGAAGTTGTACTAATCAACAGTAATCCGGCTACTATTATGACTGACGCGAATATAGCAAATAAAATATATATCGAACCTCTCAATGTTGATATTATTAAAAAAATTATTATAAAAGAAAAACCAGATAGTATTTTGCCAACTTTAGGTGGGCAAATTGCATTAAATTTAACTATGGAATTATATGAAAGTGGATTTTTAGATAATCTTAATATTAAGTTATTAGGAACAAAAATAGAATCAATTAAAAAAGCAGAAGATAGAAAAATATTTAAAGAAACTATGGAAAAAATAAATGAACCTTGTATTATAAGCGATGTTTTTTCTGATCTTGAAAATGCTTTAATTTTCGCTCATAAAATTAAATTTCCAGTGATTATTAGACCAGCTTATACATTAGGTGGTTCTGGTGGAGGAATTGCAAATGATGAAGTAGAGTTTATTAAAATTGCTACAAATGGATTAAAACTAAGTAGAGTTAATCAAATTCTCGTTGAAAGATGTATTTCTGGGTGGAAAGAAATAGAATATGAAGTAATAAGAGATGCAAATAATAATGTAATAATAGTATGTAATATGGAAAATATGGATCCAGTAGGTATTCATACGGGAGACAGTATTGTAGTGGCTCCATCGCAAACTTTAACTGATAAAGAATATCAAACATTAAGAAGTTCATCATTAAAAATTATAAGTGAGCTAGAAATTGAAGGCGGATGTAATGTACAATTTGCATTAAATCCTAATAGTTTTGAATATGTAATAATTGAAGTTAATCCTAGAGTAAGTAGATCATCAGCATTAGCTTCAAAAGCAACAGGATATCCTATAGCAAAAGTAGCTACAAAAATAGCTATTGGTTATCATTTAGATGAAATAATAAATAGTATAACTGGAAAAACATATGCTTGTTTTGAACCTACATTAGATTATGTAGTTTTAAAAATCCCAAGATGGCCATTTGATAAATTTACTGAAGCTAATAGAAAATTAGGAACGCAAATGAAGGCTACCGGTGAAGTTATGGCAATAAGTACTTCTTTCGAAGGTGCTTTAGTAAAAGCTATAAGGTCATTAGAATTAAATACATCCTTGATACTAAATGATAATGCTAAGAAATTAACTTATGATGAAATTTTATATAAACTTATAAATGTTGATGATGAAAGAATATTTATTCTTACAGAGGCTTTAAATAGAGGTATAAATCCACAATTAATACACAATATTACAAAAATAGATTTATTTTTTATAGAAAAAATTAATGCCATTATAAAAATTAAAAAAACTTTAGAATTAGAATATTATGGAAATAAATTTTATACTATTGATTTAAATTTATTGAAAAAAATAAAAAAATTCGGATTTACTGATAATGACATTTCACAACTAGTTAATATCGATATAGAATCTATTAAATCATTTAGATATGATAATAATATTAAAGCTACCTTTAAAGTGGTTGATACATGTGCAGCTGAATTTAAAGCTATTACACCATATTATTATTCAACATATGAAAATGAATGTGAGATAATTTGTTCTGATAAAGAAAAAGTTTTAATAATTGGATCAGGTCCAATTAGAATTGGACAGGGAATTGAGTTTGATTATTGTTCGATACATTCAATATTGGCATTAAAGGAATTAGGATATGAAACAATCATTATAAATAATAATCCTGAAACCATTAGTACTGATTTTGATGTAGCTGATAAATTATATTTTGAACCAATTACTTATGAAAACGTTGAAAATATAATTTATGCTGAAAAAATTAAAAATGTTATTGTTCAATTTGGTGGACAAACAGCACTAAAAATGGCAAAGCATTTAATAAAAATGGGAGTTAAAATATTAGGAACGTCATTAGAAGATATTGATATTTCTGAAGATAGAGAAAAATTTGATCAAGTTTTAGAAAAAATAAATATTAGAAGGCCAAAAGGCAAAACTATTTTTACAATAGAAGAAGCAATTAAAACAGCAAAAGAATTACAATATCCAGTATTAATTAGACCTTCATATGTTTTAGGTGGATATGGGATGAGTATTGCGCATAATGAAAAAGATGTTGTTAAAATTATGACATTTATTATTGATAATTTTCAATCGCATCCTATTTTAATAGATAAATATTTAAGTGGAATTGAAATTGAAGTTGACGCTATTTATGATGGAGAAGATACATTAATTCCTGGAATTATGGAACATATTGAAAAAGCTGGAATACACTCAGGAGATAGTATTTCATCATATCCTCCATATTCATTAAGCGAAGATATTAAAAACCAAGTTATAGAATATACAAAAAAATTAGCTAAAAATTTAAAAGTTATAGGATTAATGAATATTCAATATGTTCTTTATGATAATGAATTATGTGTTATTGAAGTTAACTTAAGATCGAGTAGAACTATTCCGTATATTAGTAAAGTTACAGGAATACCAATTGTTAATTTAGCTACAAAAGTTATTATGGGTATAAAATTAAAAGATCTTAATTTTGGAACTGGATTATATAAAGAATCTCAATATTGTTGTCTAAAATTTCCTGTATTTTCATTTGAGAAATTATCAAATTTAGATATTACATTAGGTCCAGAAATGAAATCAACTGGTGAAATTTTAAGCATATCTAAAGATATGTATGATGCATTTTATAAAGGATTAATTTCTACAAATTTTAACTTTGATAGTTTTGAAAATGGAATATTACTCACTTTTAAAGAGTTTGATATGCACGATGCATCAGAAATTATTGACAGATTAATAAAATTAAATTTAAAAATTTATTTATACAGTCAAGATATTGATATATTAAAAGATTTTAATAGCAATAATATTTTACAAATAAAAAATAATGATGTTGAAAAACTAATAAAAGATAAAAAAATATCACTAATTGTTAATACAAATTCTAAAAATAATGTAAACTATGATTTAAATATTAAAAAAATAGCTATTGAAAATTTCATTCCATGTATAACATCAATTGATACTTTTCAAATGATGTTAAAATGTTTAGAATTAAATAAAAATATTAATGATGTGGATGTTTATGATTTAGGATCTTTAAATTAATTGTTTATTTTTTAATGTAAATGTGATATAATAATAAAAAGACATAAAAGGGGAAATAATAATGGATATTTTATTAACTTTAGGACATAATTCTTCTGCTATCGGAATAAAAAATGGTGAAATTATTGCAGCTTATGAAGAAGAAAGACTAACAAGGAAAAAATCATCTTCTGAATTTCCTTTGAACGCTATTAAAAAAATCCAAACACTAAATAATGAAAAAATAGAAAGATTATTTATTTCACATTGGTATGATGATTTTAATTTTTATACAAAAAAACATGAAAAAATTAATAAGAATTTCAATTATGACTATATTAATAATCTCAAAGATATTGAAATTATTTCTTTAAGAGATGAATTTACTCATCATGATGCCCATGCTTATGCAGCATTTAGTTTTTTAAAAAACCATGTAAAAAATAATCAAATATTAAATGAAAAATTTAATATCATCGTAACTGATGGATTTGGTAATAAACAAGAAGTTTTATCTATTTATGAATTAAATAATGGTAAAATTACAATGATAGATAGATTTTATGATTATGATATGTCAATGGGGTTATTATATCAATATGCAACTAGTTTTGTAGGAATGAAAGAAAATGAAGATGAATATAAATTTCTAGGTTATGAACCTTTAATAATTAACATTTTAGATCAAAATCAAATTTCAGTAGTTAAGGATTTATCAAAAAATTATGTTAATGATTATATGATTAATTTAGAAAATAAAAAAACTATTCCAAGTACTATTTCTTCTGAATATATTAATGTTGAATATTTAATGGAAATTAAAAATAATTATTTTTATAAAATATTTGAAGATGTAATATTAAAAGTATTTAATGTTGAAAATCATAATGAAGTTGACAATAATTCTAAAAGAATTGTAATCGGACACTTTATTCAAAATATTATAGAAATGATTCATGTAGAATTAATCAATAAATATAATATAAAGAATGCTTTAGTGGCTGGTGGACTATATTATAATGTTAAATTAAATAACACTATATTAAAAAACATTGATGGATATTTTTGTGTTATACCTGTATCCGGAGACCAAGGATCGGCTTTAGGAGTTTATGAAAAATTTAGTGGTGAAACATTAAAATTTGATTCACTTTTATTAGGTAAAAGAAACCTAACAGATGATATTATTCATGAAAGAGTTATTTATGTAGATAATATTGATGATTTAGTTAATGTTGTAAGTGAAAAATTAAAAAATGATGAAATTGTTCAAGTTGTAGCCAATGATATGGAGTTTGGACCAAGAGCTTTATGTAATACTAGCACTTTGGCTTTAGCTCATAAAGATAACGTAAATTTAATAAATTCATTAAATGGTAGAAACACAGTTATGCCAATGGCTCCTGTTATGACTCAAAGCGGATTAGAACATTTATTTAATGATGAATTATATTCAAGAGTAATTGGTAGTGATGAATATATGATTATAACATTTGATTATAAGCAAAGTATTATTGATAATGAAATTGATAAATATTTAGGTGTTATGCATAATTATCCTAATCAAAATTTATATAGTGGAAGACCACAAGTAATTAGAGATAAAAATAATTATGTATATAAAGTTTTAAAAAATTTAGAAGAACAAATTGATTATAAAGCAATTATAAATACGAGTTATAATGTTCATGGAAGACCAATTGTATATTCTTCAAAAGATGCGGTTGATGATTTTAATGTTCAACTACAAAAAGCAAAAGATTTAAATTTAAACGCTGATAAAATTAGTTTAGTTATTTTATGCACAAGAGCTTAGGCTCTTGTGTTTTAAATAAGGAGATAAGAAAAATGGATAATTATGTCATAGCTTTAAGTGGAAGTTCACACAGCGGTAAAACTACATTTAGTAATTTTTTAAAAGAAAAACTACCAAATGATGTAGTTATTTTTGATGAAATTATTAGAAATCTAAATATAGGATTGAGTATTGATGAAATTAGAAAAAATCCTAAAGATTATCTTGAATTACAATTAAAAATAATTTCTGAAAAAATTAAACAAGAAAAAAAATCTTTAGAATTACAAAATAAAGTAATTGTTTTTGATAGATCTTTGATAGATAGTTTATATTATTATATGTTTTATGTTGATAAATCAAATTTAAGTTCTGAAGATATGTTAAAATATACTCAATTTTTAGATGAAATAATATTTACTTGTAAGGATCACTTTCAAAATATTTATGATAAAGTTTTTTTATTTAAACCAATTAATATTAAAGAACAAAATGATTCTTATAGACCAAAATTATTACAATATAAACAAAACAATGAATATGAACTGATTAAATCTTTATCAAATGGATTTTTTTGCATGAGTGATAATTTTACAAAAATACAAGATTTTGATGCAATAAATGAAACTTCAATGTCAGATGTTATTAGAATTTGTAAAAATCCTATTAATAATTTTAATCAATTTACAAAATATTCTGAATATAAAAATTGTGTTGAGGGAAAAAATTATACGTTAGATAATATTATTACAAATAATTATGGAAGTATAGAATTAAAAAGCAAAGATTTATTTTTACCATATATTTCGTCATTATTATACTCAGAAAATAAAATACAAAGTGATGAAATAATTGATGAAATTAAAAAGCTAAATATTGATGAATCTATGATGAATTCTAGATGTTATCCTACAGGAATTTTTAAAGATAATAATGTAATGATTATAGGAGAAGCACCTGGAAATAAAGGCAGAGGAATAAAAAATTCATATTTAAAACCATCATTCATATTTTCACAAACTTCACATTATTTAAGATACACATTATTTAATTTATTTCAAAGTAATTGTCCATATATTACAAATTTATCAAAATATGCAAATACAAATAATAAAATAACTAATGAAGATTTTAATAAATGTTTTGATATTTTTAAAAAAGAAATTCAAGCTATAAATCCACCTTATATTGTAGCATTAGGAAATAATGTATATAAATATCTTTATGATAATTTAGAAAATTTTGATAAAAATAAAATAATAAAAATTAAACATCCATCATCTGTATTATACAATGGAACAACTATAGAGAAATATTTTGAAGATTTTAAAAATCAACTAGGAGGATTATTATGAAAATTAATATAGAAAAATTGCCTTTATATGAAAACGATGATTATTTAATAAAAATATCTGATGTAAATTTAACTCAAGAAAACATTGATAAATATATTAGTGATCCATATGTAAAATTAAAATTTGAAAAATTTCAAAATTTAGATATTACTTTTAATGGATTTGAAAATTTTAAAAATAAAACGAGTTTAATGTATAGTAGTGTTACGGAATTTAATAGCTCTATTTATACTTATACTTCCCAAGAAAGAAATAATTTAAAATATATTGATATTATTAATAATATAAATGAATTAAGAGAAATAAATCTTAAATCCAGAAGAATAGTTTTGAGATTTGCTAATTCATTTGAAGAATATTATAAATCAGAATTTGATAAAACTATTGATGTAAGTTGTTTAAATTTAATTCAATATTACAATAATGAAGTTAAAATAGTTTTTAGAGCTTCAGACATCAAAGATGAACTGTTTTTGGATTTTTTAACTATTTATTGGTTCTTTATAAAACCGATTTTTAAAAATGAAAATTGCAACATTTCTATTTATGCTATGACGGCACAAAATATCAATACTATAGATGAATTTAAAAATAAAACAACTAAACTAAAGGATTGAAACATATGATTAGATTCAAGAAATTTTGCAATATTTTGCTTGGTAAAAGCGAAATGATACAAATAATGGGGGCTTTCGATGGAGAAAATAAAAATAAAATATATAATTCTATCGCTACTCAAAATGATAGTTTTTATATTTTAAGCGTAGCTAAAACTGCATATGGGGTTCTTGAAGGTTGGGACCTTAAAAAAAATAATGAAACTAAATTATTTGTAAACGATGTTAGTAATAGTTTTTACTATTCTCTTTATATGTCAAAAAAAAATAAATCAATTATTTTTAAAGCTCCAATTATTTTACTTCATAAAAATCTTAATAGCGAAAATAAAAATATTGCAACTTTTTTATCTTATAATTTAAAAAAACTAAACATAACTAAATTTGAATTTATATACAAATGGAAAAATGAATCACTTAAAAATGGAAGTTTAAATGAAATTAAAATATTAATACCTTCAGATATGGATAATGATAATTTTATCCGATTAATAAATTTAATTGAAGGATTAAATTCATTGGTAATTAATAACGATTATAAAGTTTGGGATAATTTAATTGAAATTAAAAAAAATATAAAAATAGATTTTTAAAAAGAGGGATATATGAAACGTTTAAAAAAAATAGCTAAAAATCAAATACAATTAGATATTAAATCGATAGAAGAATGGGTCACCGGAGATCATGATTCAATGGATAATGATGAAATACAAGGGGTAATTAATAGAAATACAGATTGTTTATATTCCGGAGAAGCTTACAGATTATTAGAAATATATAATTATGTTAGTGATATTGACATAAATAATAACAAAGAAGAATATTTAAAAGAATTAAGAAAAAAAATTAAAATATATAACAAATTTCAATCATTTTCAAAATCTTATCAATGGGCAAAAAATTATATTGAAAATGGAGATTTTGGCGATATAAAATCATCTATAATTATAAAAAGTAATATAAAAGGTTTAGATATAAACAAATTTATATCTAAATATAAAGATATTATAAGCACAATGAATACAGCTATTAATTTTTATCCTGAACAAGAAGAAATAATAGCACAATTTGATAATTTTGAAATTATATATGTATTTGGTGTTGAATTATAGAAAATTAAAAATGAGGTTAAAAATACCTCATTTTTAATTTATAATAAATAAGAGGTAGATTGTATGAATAGTTTATTTAAACAATTTAATAGGATGTTAGAGTTTTATGTTAAAAAGAAGATAGAAAATTAATAATTAATAAAGAGGATGAAGGAATTATAATTGAAAAATATAAAGAAAAATTTAGAATTTGATTATATAAAATATGATAAAGAGTGTAATGAAATATTAAATTATTTCGATAGTTTAAGAGTATTCGAAAAGATAAATAATGAATTTGAAACAAGTATTAATTGTATTAGCGAAGATCCATTATTATACGAAATTACTTTGCTTCACAAAAATAATTGGTTAATATTAAAAAATTATCCAAAATTTCAATGTATTTTTTTATTTGATGTTAGTTTGGAAAATCAGTATGATATTTTTAAAAATTATTGTAAAGTAGGCAGATTAGACAAAAGCTATAAAATGAAATTAAAAAAATATTATAAAAATAAATTAAATTTCGATTTTTTAGAATTTACCGAATTTGAATTGTTTAATTCAATGATTGGTATGAATGATAATACACGAGTAAAATGCAACATAAAAGATGTTGATTTAGATAAAATTTTACTATTAAAAGAATTTATGGAGATGGGATAATGAGAAGAGATAAAATTAATTATTATTTAGATATTGCTGAAACAGTATTAGAAAGAAGCACTTGTCTAAGAAGACAATATGGTTCAATAATCGTTAAAAATGATTCTGTAGTATCCACAGGATTTAATGGAGCTCCAAAATCCTGCGTTAGTTGTGATGAAAAAGGAGAATGTATAAGAGAAAAATTAAATGTACCACGTGGAACAAGATATGAATTATGTGCTTCAATACATTCTGAAATGAATGCAATGCTATCAGCAAGCCGAGATGAAATGTTAGGATCAACATTATATATTACAGGAAGACAAGAAAATGGTTATGTAGCAAATATTCATCCTTGTAATTTATGTAAAAAATTAATAATTAATGCTGGTATAGAAAAAGTTATTATTAGAGATGATAGAGATAATTATAGAATAATTTATATAGATGAATGGATTAAAAATCAAGATGTCTTAACAGGAGAAAATGGATATTAAAATTTAATAGTTTTAAAATAGACACCTTATTGTATTTAATATATAAAAGAGGTGTTTTTTATGTTTAAATTTGCAGATGCCAACATAACTGGACAAAGTGTAAAATCATTAGATGGACAAGATATAAGTGCATTAAATTTTACTGGAAGAAATTTATATTATAAAAATGGATATTATGGGCAAGGGGTAATAATTGCAGTATTAGACACTGGTATATCATCACATGTTGAATTTGAAAATAGAGTTTTAGTTGGTAAAAATACAAATAGTTTATATAGTGATTCCAATAATGTCACAGATGATTTTACGGGATGCTATCATGGAACGCACGTAAGTGGAATTATTGCCGGGAAAAATGTAGGTGTAGCTCCACAAGCTAAAATATTACCAGTGAAAGTATTGGGATCAGATGGTAGTGGAAGTATAGCTGATATAATTAATGGTTTAAAATTTGTAAGAGATTGGCGTGGGGTTAATGGAGAAAAAGTAGATATAGTTAATATGTCATTAGGGTGTCCAGAAAGTTATTTTAAAACTAATATGGGAATATTTAATGAATTTAAAACAATAATTACTGAATTAGTGAATGCCGGAATAGTAGTATTAGTAGCAGCTGGAAATAGTGGGGTTGAAGAAGTTATATATCCTGCATATTTTAACGATGTTGTGACAGTTGGAGCCGTAGATATTTATAGAAAAGTAGCTTATTTTAGTACAAAATCAAACGAAGTTGATATATGTCAAAACGGTGTAAATATACTATCTTGTCAGCCTAATAATGAATATGTATTAATGTCCGGAACTTCAATGGCCACTCCAATGGCTGCTGGAATAGCTGCACTAATTATTAGTAAATACAAAACAATGTTTGGGAAATATATGCCTGAAAATGTAATATATGAAACTTTAAAATTAAATACTGTAGATATAGGAGTACCTGGGATTGATAAAGATAGCGGCGCTGGATTTTGTAGCTTAAATCCATATCCTTGCAGGATAGAATTATTCTTGAATAATCCTGTAATGTATGCAAATAGTAAATATGTCATGTTAGATGTTACGCCTCAAATAATTAACAATAGGACAATGGTTCCAATTAGAGCTCCATTTGAATCAGCCGGTGCAACAGTTAGTTGGGATGCAAAATTACAAAAAGTTATTATAGATTTTTAAAATATATAAAATATTAAGAGTAGAATTTTCTACTCTTTGTTGTTGTTGAATGTAATTAAATTATTAATTAATTATATTAAATTATTAGAGAAGTAAAGTATTAGTAAAAATATATAAAATTATTTTTTTATAAGGAGTGATAACTATGTCTCTTTCTTTATATGATTTAAATAATGAAAAAGCTGGGAAAGATGTAGCAACGGTAAGCGTAAATGGCTTAATGCCAGCAACAGATAAAGCCAAATTAAATGGAATAGAAGCTGGTGCAACAGTTAATTCTAACGATTCAACTTTATTAGCTAGAGCTAATCATACGGGAACTCAATCTATTAATACTATAACCAATTTATCTACAGAACTTAGTACAAGAGCTTCTATGGATACAGTTTTAAGTTCTAATTTATCAACAGAAGTTAGTATAAGAACAACTCAATCAACTACTACCTCTATAAGTTTATCTACAGAAGCTAGTACAAGAGCTTCTACTGATACGATTTTAAGTTCTAATTTATCAACAGAGGCTAGTACAAGAAATTCTATAGATTCAGCTATTTCAACTGCTTTATCAACTGAAGTTAGTCAAAGAATATCTACTGATTTAATTTTGGGTGGAGGAATAGTGGGAGATCCAACCGGAGCAGTTACAGGAATAACATGGGCACCAACCGACGATACCACAGGAACATTAACTTGGACTAACCCAATTGATGGAAACTTCGGGAAAGTCATAGTTATGCAACAAACAAATGACTATCCTCAGAGTATTTATGATGGTACACAAATTTATTCAGGAGTAGGGACAAGCACAACTTTTCCTATACAAGCAGGAACAGCAACGCATTTAAGAGCATTTGTCTATAGCAAAGGTGGAATACTTAATAATTCTACTAGTATGAAAGTATTAGGTTTGTACTCTAAGATAACCTCATCAAATGCTTCATATGCATTACCCAGTGTTTCTTTCTCTTCTTTTGACGTGTTCTTAGTAGGTGGCGGTGCCGGTGGTGGTAGTGGGGTTTCTAATGGATATGGTGGCGGCGGTGGTGGCGGCTATACCACAACATCACTTAATATTGGTAAGGCGTTAGGGCAAACGCTTAATATATCAATAGGTATCGGTGGTACGTCTACTCTAAATGGGGGTATTACCTCATTAACATATAACTCAGTAGCTTATCAAGCAAATGGCGGAATTGCTGGAACTAATCATCCTAATGCTTATGGTGGAAATGGCGGCTCAGGAGGAGGTAGCGTTTTTGTGTCCACTAATGGTACTGGTGGAACTGATGGTGGAAATGGCGCTAGCGCTTATGGTGGATACGGCCAAGGTATCACAACCAAAGCGTTTGCGAACTCTAATGGCATAAAGTACGCAGGTGGTGGTTCAGCTAGTGTATATGGTGGTTCAGGTGATGGAAGTGGTGGATGTTATGGTAATGGTTATAACGGTATTGTAAATACTGGCGGTGGCGGTGCCGGAGGTCAAGGCGGTGGAGGATACACTGGAGGCTCAGGTATAGTATTAATTAGGTACAAAATGTAACATATAATTCTTAGGAGGTATTCAATATGAGATATGCTATGATTCAAAATAACATAATTATAAATATAATAGAGTTAGAACAAGATCATTCTGAAGAGTTTGCCCTAGCTACTAATTCTATAGTAATAAATATAGAAAATTATCCTACTTCTATAGGACATACATATACAGATGGAAAGTTCTATAATGAAGATAATGAAGAAATACTATATACTGAAACTCAACCTAATATAATGTCAGATATTCCCCAAGAGCCTATACCAGAAGAAACGCTTACTGTTGAAGAACAAATCAATAATTTAACAGCAACAATAAGTGAAGCAATGGATAAATTAGAAAAACTAAAACAACAGATAGAAAATGAATAAAAATATATAAGAGTAGAATTTTCTACTCTTTTTTATTTAACTTTTTCTTAGTTTTTACATAAAATATATCATATCATATTAAGGAGAATTATAAATGAGAAGTTTTGAATTTGAAAGTTTTGAAGAAGCTTATCCAGAATTATTAAAGGTATTATTAGAAGAGGGAGAAAATGTATCTCCTCGTGGATTTTTAACTAAAGAAATCACTCCAGTTGGAATAACTATTAAAAATCCGAGAAAAGGAATATATTATAATCCACTCAGAAAAGCTAATTACGGCTTTCAAATCGCTGAATTACTTTGGATTCTAAAAGGATCTAATAATCTTGAAGAAATAGCACATTATAATGGTCAATGGAATAATTTTACTGATGATGGAATCACTCTAAATGGAGCATATGGGGACAGAATTTTTAATTATAAAAGTTCTATTTTAACTAAAGATGAGAATGGAAATGAAAATTATACTCCAGTTTTGGTAAATCAATTTGAAATGGCCTATCAACAACTCAAGAAAGACCCTGATACTAGACAAGCAACTATAGTATTATTTAATCCAGGTTCTGATTTTTCTGAAACAAAAGATAAGCCCTGTACAAACTTAATGAGATTTATGATTAGAAATGGTAAATTAAATATGACTGTATTTATGAGAAGTAACGATATAAATAGGGGAGCAATTTACGATATTCCAAATTTTGTGCATATACAAGCTATTATGGCTTCTAAATTAGGCATTGAAATGGGAAAATATACTCATGTAGCTGATTCATTTCATTTATATGAATCTGATTTTGAAATAGCTCAAAAATTAATAGATAATCCATCATCATCTATTTATGAAGGCAAATTAATGACTAATTTAATTCCATCTAATATAGTTGATTCTGAATTACAAAAAATATTTAATATTGAAATATTGACTCGAAGAATAGCAAATATAATAGATTTGAATAAAATTGAAAATATGTTAAATGAAGTTCAAAGTGAATATTGGAGATCTTTAGCTGCAGTAATAGCGATTTATAATATTAGAAAAATTAAAAGACCACAAGAAGATGTAGATTATTTAAAATATTTAGTGACTAATGAATTTTCTATTATAATAAAAGATTGGAAAACACTTAAAAAGGATTAAAAATAAAAATACGCTTTTTAAAGCGTATTTTTTATCTTAAAAATAAAATATTTAATCTCTCTTTTTTTATTCTATTTAAGAAGTAAACTTTTTAACGTAAAAAAGGAGTGTATTAATATGGCAGGTTTTGGTGGAAGTAAAAATAATCCCGAAAATAGAGGGTCAAAAGTCAATAAAAAACTAGCAATTAGTAGTGACTGTGAATCCTGCACAGAGCAATGTCAACGTGGAATAGTATATCTTGAAAGAATGAAAAAAAAGGGAACTGGATTTGGAGTTCCATGTAATAAAAAATAATGTACTTATTTTATTTTTTATGGTATAATTAAAAAGAGGTGACTAAATGAAAAGATTAATTAAGGCAGATGCAGCTATTTTAAAATCAGTAGTTAATCTCAGTAGCGATTTAGCTATTTCCGCTATTAAATCTAAAGCAGTAAATTTCAAAGAAATATATAATTATGACACTGCAGCTGGGTCGTCAGCTATTTTTGGAATGGTGAGTACAGATTTAAAATATATTGTTGAATTTTACGTTTATTTAGATAGAGACGACGAAAGATGGTTATCATCCGTAGTTGCTCCAATAGATAAAATACAAGATGGATCCATTTCAAGTTCAGATTTGAATGTTGATATGAATCATATTGAAAAAATTAGTATGAGTAGTATTAAAGACGTAATTAATAATTCTAATATTTTCAATAATAAAGGTGAACAATTGCAATTTTCAGAATCAGCAATTCAAGAACTGAAAAAATTATCAAATTAATTTTTAGAAGGGAATTTTATGAGTGATAAAGTATTTTTAGAACAAAATGCACAAGATATATTAAACATCATAGAGGCTCTTCAATTTTATAAAGATAATGTGATAAAACCTAAATATAAAAACTTAATCGATATTCAATTAAAAGAAATAGCACAACAACTTAAAATACAAAAAATAAATATTTTATTTAATAATGATGAAAAAAAATTTAATTTTGGAGATATTATTCAATATAATAATAATGAAGCAATTATAGTGGGTATGTCAAATGAAGATAATTTTATAAAAATTTCAATCATTGAAGATAATAAATTTAAAATTATAGAAGTGCCAATATGTTTAATAGAAAAAAGGGAAAATAATGAATAATATTATAGAAAAGCAATTAGTAGAAGTACAAACGTTAATTAAATATGGAATTATATACCAAAAAAATATAAGAGAAGAATCAAAACTTACTCAAGAAGATTTAGATTGTCTAATATCTCAATTTAAAATTAATGAAGAAATTAGAGAATATATTGAATTATTTTGCTCTTTAGATAAAGAATTTAAAGAACATTATGGAGATATTAATGCGGATGAATGGAATCAAAATTTTAAAAATTATAAGCATGATACAACTTGGAGAGGATTTTGGCTTGGAGTTGTTGGGAATGAATTAAGTCTATTTTTAAATTGGTTAAGAGATTGTATTAAAAATGATATAGAAAATATTGATGAAATTTATTTAGAACAAAATAAAAAACTTAACGTAAAACACGTACCATATTCAGTAAAGATAGCTCATGAAATTTATTTAAAATATTTTAAAAATTTGGAGGATAATAATGAGTAATTTAAGAAATAGATTAGCTTCTATGAACAAAGAATCAATTGGTAGATTAAAATTGTTATTATGTGAAGATTGGTTTATTTATGCTTATGATCCTAATGGTAAAGTATACATGATAAATACTGAACTTTGGCCAGAATGGCTAGATATATCTCAAGAAGAACAAAATAAAAGTAATTCAGTAGAAAAATTTATGTTGCCAATTGCAAAGAAAAAATGGAACTTACTATCTTGGCAAGATACTGGCGAAACTGTAAATACTTTTTTTGGAAATATAAACGAAGAAGAATTAAAACAAAAATTTGAAAAATATCAAATAAGTATATCGGAGGATGAATAAATGTTATATGCAAGAATTTTAAAATCTGAAATTGAAAAAAAATCAAATGAAGAGATTCAATTTTATCTAGCAATTGATAATAATTCAAATAGATTTTATGTGGGGAAAAAGAGTGACACGGAAATTTTTTGCATAGATGAAAAATCTAAAGATTTAAAAATTATTCCAAATGGACCACAAAGTGGGCTAAGACTAATTGGAGAGTGCACAAATTCAGAAAATAAAATTGCAAATGAAATAAAAAATAATAATCCTTAATTGGGTTATTTTTTGTTTATAAAACCTAAAAAATATATTATAATAAAATAAAAAGGGTGGATTTTATGAAGTGTGAAAAAATTATTGAAAAGATTGTCAAAAACGGTGGAGTTATTTTAGAAGAAACAACAGAAAAAAACAAAACAGTTAGCATTCATAAAACAGTTTTGCAGCTCAATAAAACATTTTTTAAATTTATATTTGTAAATATTCCAACAAAACAATTAGAAGCAATAAAATTATATAAAACTAATGTAGATGAAGAGTGGAAAGAATTAGATGAAACATTGGTGAATTTTTAAAAATGGTTTACTTTAAATAGTCTATATGTTATAATTAACATGTGGACTATTTTTATGAAGATTTGAGGAAAAATATGTATAATAGTAAAAAATTCGATCTCAATTGTAAAAAATTTGATAAAAAATATTTAAAAGATATTCAAGATGGAATATTAAATTTTTATAATCAAAAATATAAAGGAATTAAAATTGTTTATAAAATAAGTAAATCAAAATATACATTTTTTATTTATGCTCAATTAGAAGTAATAGAGGGTTCAGAGTGGACTTCAGAGACGGTTTTATTAAAATCATATGATAACATAAAGGCTATAGAAATGTTTGCTCAAATACCAATGAGTGAATATATAGATGAATATGACGATAGTAAAAAAAATTATTTACAAAAATTTATTGAGGAAATGGAAGCTGTAGTAATTATGTATACAACTTTGGGATTAAATTTAGAAATATCCCATATTGAAAATTGGAAACGATATAGAGTAAAATACACAATAACCAAAGGAATGGTAGGTCGCTTTTATGTTAATATGATGTATTCATTTGATGATATGATGACTAGACAAGAATATATAAAAAACATTAATAAACTTAAAAGAGAATTATCTAAAAATTATGAAGTTTTTAATAAGGGTTAAAAAATTAATATTTATTATATAAAATAATACAAACTATGAAAATATAAAAAGAGAATTTAAAATTCTCTTTTTATTCCCAATTTTTAATTTTATATTTGTAAAATTTAATTAATTGAATATATTTACTAGGTTCAACAATAATTAATTTTATATTTGGGTATTGTTGTTGAAATAAACCTAATTTTTCTCTAGCATCATCTACCCATCTACCCTTGATTTCGATATAAGTTTCACCTATTTTAAAATCTGGCAAGTATGTAGTTTTCTCTCCGTCAGGTTTAATTAATACCATTCTCTTAAATTCATACTCATAAGATATATTTAAATATTTTAATATACGAGCGTAATTAGCTTCCCAACTTGATCTAACATAATGTCCTAAATCTTCTCTGTATCCATGTTTATAACCATGAGTATGTGTAGGAGATTTACCATATCTAGGATTTTTTTCACCCCTTGCGAGACCTTTTTCAATTCTAACTCTACTAAGATTAGCACGATGTTCATCACTAAATGTACAACCTTTTCTAGATTCACTCATTCTCTTGCGACTTTCTATACTAAATGTTCTACCAGTCAACTTTTCAATAATTTTAGGTTTTGCCTTTTCTTGTGCAATATTTAATTTTTCTTTATCAATTTGAGTCCAATGTTTGTTTTGTCTCCCTAGTTCTTTTGATGCATCAACACCAGCTTCACGAAATTTTTTAATTTGATTTCTAGCTTTTTCATCTCCCAATTGACACCAATGTTTACCCTGTTTTCCTAATTCTTTTGTTTTCTCGTGTGCAGCATTTGTAATTTTATATTTCCACTCAGGATCTTCTCGGACAAACTTATTATAACAATCTTGTGAACAATAATTTTTACCACGTAATATAGTATTTCCACATACACATCTACCTCTACATGTCTTATTTACATGATTTAATAATAATTTCTCAGATTGAAACTCTCTACCACAATTTTGACATTCACATTTAATCACTGTTTTATTTTTATATCCTTGATAACAATTTTGTGAACAATATTTACCTTTCTTAATTTCATTATTACAATTTAAACATATTTTCACATTAATCTCTCCAAATAGTTAATTTTATATATACAATTTAATAATATAATAAGAATAAGAATTTATAATAGTTAAAATACACAGACATAGATACTTAGTACGTTGTTTACTAAAAAAGGAGAAAAAAATATATGAATGATAAATTAGTTCATCTCCATGGTCACGGGTCACACGGATCACTACTAGATGGCCTCACTAAGACAACAGAATTAGTAGATTATACACTAGAATTAGGTCAACCAGCGTCTTGTTTAACGGACCACGGAACTCTCGCAAGCGTCATAGACCATTATCAATATGCAAAAAAAATGGGGCAAAAGCCGATAATAGGATTTGAAGCATATGTCACGAAAGACCATTTAATAAAGGATAAAACAGAAGCACAAGCTGAAACGGAAAATAAAAGAGAACATTTAGTTTTGTTAGCTCAAAATCATGATGCATATAAAAGATTAAATAAAATTTGTTCTATTGGGTGTACCGAAGGTTTTTATTACCGACCAAGAATTGACGATAAAGTTTTAGAAGATATAGGAACAAAAGGAATAATTGGAATGTCTGCTTGTTTAGCAGGGAGAGTAGCTCAACGAATTATAAAAGACGATATTGAAGGTGCAGAAAAGTGGGCAATTTATTATTATAAATTATTTAATAATGAATTTTATTTAGAAATTCAGCCATTAATGGATCCAATACAAGTTAAAGTAAATTTAGGATTAATTGAAATCTATAAAAAAACTGGAATACCAATTGTAGCAACGTCAGATTTTCATTATCTTAAAAAAGAAGATAGTGAGAGTCATGATGTTTTACTAGCAATGCAAAGTAGGAGCTTAATGAGCGATCCAAATAGATGGAGATTTCCAGGTGATACGTTTTATGTTATGACTAGAAATGAAATGAAAAATGCCTTTAATAGTAATGGGCATGAAATTTTAGACCAAAATATAGTAGATTTAGCAATGGATACGACTGTTGAAGTTGCAGAAAAATGTAATGTTGAATTAGATTTGGGAAAACATTATTTACCAATAGTAAAGCCTCCACAAGATGATGAAAAATTTAATGAATGGGCTGAAAAAAGATTAACAGATGAAACTATATCTGATAAATTTTTAAGATATTTATCAATTAAAGGGTTAAAAGAAAGAAATAAAACCACAAAAGAATATAGAGAGAGATTAGATGAAGAATTAGCAGTTATAGCTAAAGCTGGTTTTTCAGATTATTTCTTAATCATGTGGGATATAATGAGATATGCTAGAGAAGAAAAAATTCCATATGGTCCAGGGCGCGGAAGTTCGTGCGGAAGTTTAGTAAGTTTTTCGGTTAGAATTACAAAAGTAGATCCTCTACAATACAACTTAATGTTCGCTCGTTTTCTTAATGAAAAGCGCTTAGCAATTCCTGATATTGATTCTGACCTAGATATTAAAAATGGCCATAAAGTTTTTAGTTATTTAATGGAAAAATATGGAAAAGAATATTGCTGTAATATTGTGACTTTTGGAAGATTACAACTTAAAGCTGTTATTAAAGATCTAGCTAAAACGTTTTCTGTACCTTTTGAAGAAGTGAATGATCTTACTAGGAGTATTCCAGAAGATATTAAGCATATTAACGAATTATATGAAAGTTTTCCACAAGCAAGATTATTCTTAGATAAATATCCACAAATTTTACAACATGCAAAAAAATTAGAAGGTTCTCCAAGACACGTATCACAACATCCTGCCGGGGTTTGTGTTTCACCAATTCCAATTACTGATTTAATTGCAGTACAGAATGCAAAAGATACAACTGACGGGTCCGAACCCTTATATTTAAGTCAATTTGAAAAAGAACAAGTGAGATTAGCAGGATTAGTTAAAATAGATTTACTTAGATTAAAAAACGTCACTGAAATTCAATTTCAAATAGATTCTATTAATAAATTATATCCTGAACTTGTTAAAGAAAAATTTAATGGAGAATTAACAGATGAAACAATTCCATTTGATGATGAAAAAACCTGGGATTTAATTTGTAGTGGTAATTTATTAGGAATATTTCAATTTTCATCACATGTTGCTGCTCCAGTTATTAAAAAAGTTCAGCCTAGAAACATAGAAGAATTATCAGCAGCTAACTCCTTTATACGTCCTGGAGCTTCTGGTGTCGATGAGTATGTTTCTGCAAAAAGTAATATAAAAAATATAAGGAAATTAGATCCTCGTCTAGATAAGCATTTAGATCCTACATATGGAGCCATTGTATATCAAGAACAAATTATGGCTCTCATTGCAGAATTAATGGGTATCAGTTTCGGTGAAGCTGATTTATATCGTAGAGCTTTAGAAAAACCGGATAAAGATAAAGCTGATCTTGTACAGAATTTTAATAATAATGTTGTTGAAAATGCAACAAAACTTGGATTTAACCCGGAAGTCGCAGATTTAGTTCGTAAATTAATTATTGATAATATTGGATATTCTTTTAATAAAAGCCATGCGGTAGCTTATGCAATAATCGCCTATTGGACTGCATATCTTAAAGTTAATTTTCCAGTAATATTTTATACAATGATGTTTAATGGTAATATTGATGAATTAGGAACTTTTATGGCTTCAGCTAAAAAAGGTGGAATCACTATTAAGCCTCCGCATGTTAATTATTCAAAATATGAAACTACTATTGAAGATTTAGAAGGTAAAGTTATTAGAATAGGATTAAATGCAATAAAAGGAATAGGAGACAAAGCTGCTACATCCATAGTTGGATCTCAGCCGTTCACTTCAATAGATGATTTTTTTACTAGAAATGATTTAAGAAGAGTTAATAAAGGAGTTATTGAGGCTTTGCTTAATGTTAATGCGATGGGAGAATTAGGAATTGAAATAGAAAATTCTGATATTCCGACTCAGTTCATTCATCATTTTGATATTCAAAATAAAATTATAAATGGAACTTCTAAAGAATATATATATTTAAATCGTGAACAAATAGTTTGTTGGTATAATAAGTATAATGAAATATTAAATATGAAAAATCCCCCCAATTATGAAATACCCGTAGAGTTAATTAAAGGGAAATATCGTGATATATATGAAATGATAGAAGAGAAATTTGGAACCATAGTTATACCAGAAAGTAGATTAAAAGATTTAGAAATAGAATTAACAAGTGCTCAAATTGTTGAATATCGTAGTAGAAAAAAACCAAAAGGCGAATTTGAAATAATAAAAGAAGATAATAAAACTAGTCCGTTTAGAAAGGTATTTTCTAGACATTATAATAATTTATTAAAAGTCAATCTAAATTATTTAGATATATATCTTAGAGAATCAAAAGAATTAGGTTATTCTTTTCTTGAACATCCTTTAGAAGATAAAATGGATAGAATTAATATTTTTAACGATACAGATGATGGGAAAGAATTAGTAATAGCTGGAATTATTACAGAAGTTGTTTCTAAAAAATCACGAAATAATAAAAAATACTATCACGTGATAGTTAAAACACCTAGAGAAAATGTGAAATTAATAATGTGGGATAATGGAGAGAGCGGTTATGTTAAAAATAAGGATATTATAAAAATAAATAAAATAATTTTAGCTCGAGGCACTAAAGGATATGGTGGGATAACAGTTGAAAATGTTAAATTATTAAAATGACGAAAGTTAACTCAGAGTTATAAAAAGAAGTTTTTTAAAATTAAAAAATATTTACATTACTCTTCTAATGTTAGAAGAGTAATGGTTGTATTTAAATAAAATGTAAAAAAATAATGAAAATAGTTAATAATTTATATAATTTGTAATATTATATAAATATAGAACCGAACACAAATAAAATGTTGAGGTGAAAATTTAATGGCGATAAAATGGGAAGGCAATATTGAGAAACGTAGAATTGCTTTATTAAATGAAGGGAAAAGTTATAATCAAATAGCCTATATATTATCAGATGAATTTAAAACTGATGTTGGATATTATGCAGTACAAGGAAGATGTAGAACAACAAATACACAAATAAAAGATGTACAAAAAGATAAAATGAATGCTAAAGGGATTGTTAAAACAAAAAAAGTAAATTTATTTCCAGATGAATTATATGAAAATGATAGAGGTATGCTTTATAGAGATGTTAAAGAACATCTATCTACAATTCATAATAAATTTAATAAAATTAAACCTAAAAAAATACTAGTTATGTCAGATTTACATGTACCATTTGCAAACTTTAATGCAATAGAGCAAGCAATTAATAATGAGCAAGATGCTGATGTAGTAGTTTTAAATGGTGATGTATTTGATTTATTTTCATTTTCAAGATTTGATAAATGGGAAGATATTGATATTCAAAGAGAATTAGATAGTGTTAGACAATTATTTACAATATTATTTTCAAAATTTAAGTATGTTGTTTGGGTTGGCGGAAATCATGACCTAAGTAGATTTAAAAGATATCTCATGAAAGCTATTATACCCGCATTAAGAGGATTATTTATTGATCCTAGACAATTAATTCAAAAAGAATTTGCAAATTATGATTTAATATTGGTTGATAATACATATGCTCAAATTGGAGATGTAGTATTTTCTCATATTGATACATTTAGCAATGTATCAATGAAAACTGTGACCACAGCTTCGGATATATTAAGAGCAAATAAAAACTTATTGCCTAATCCAAACTTTAATGGAGTTGTAATGGGACATACTCATCAAATGGGGAAAGTAATAGTTAATGATCAGCTTTTAATAGAAGGTGGCTGCTGCTGTCATTTAATGGACTACAGAGTAATATCTCCAACAAGAATGGCATGGTCAACAGGATATTCAGTAATATATTTAGATGATGATATGCACGTAGATTTTAATAAAAGTAAAATAGTATATTTAAAAGACGTTTAGAAAAATATTTGGAAAAATTCAGAAAATATTAGGTATTAATTAAAATTAATATAATATTGGGGTGGTGACCGACACCAGAGGAGAAATTTAATATGGAAAAGAATTTTAACCAAAAACTGTTAGACAATTTGGAAGCAGAAATTGAACAGCTTGGAGAAAAAATTAAAAAAATCAGACTAAACAAAGAGGGAGGTGCAGAATACAAAAATCTAATAACCGCATATAAAGAAGTCGTTCAGTTATATTATCAAGTACAAAAAGATATTGATGATAAAGTTGTAGAAGAAAAAGTAGAAGAAAAAGTCCATAAAAATGGAGTACCATTTTGTTCTAATGTTAATATGCGTGGTAATGAAATCTTTAATCTTAAAGAAGCCACAGAAGATGATCAAGCTGTTAATTTAGGACAAGTAAAAAAAATAATACAAGAAGAAAAAAAGCAACCAATTTTAGAAATTAAAAGAGAATATTATGAAGATAAAAAAACGAAGAAAGAAACTTATTATTTAAATAATAAAGTTCATAGAGAAGATGGACCCGCATTTATAAGTTATTATGAAAATGGAAATATAAAAAGTGAAGAATATTATATAAATGGTCAACGGCATAGAGAAAATGGTCCAGCGATCATATTTTATGATAAAAATAATGGCGGAATTGAAAAAGAAATATATTATACAAACGGTGTGGAATCGTGCTCTCCAGAAGAATTAAAAGACTTAATGGAAAAAACGTATGATATAAAAATATTTACTGAAAAAAGCGATATTTGGGAAGTTAGAAAAGAATTAACCCTAGATAATCATTTGCTTTTTATAAATGGTTATATGCAGCTTCCTATAATGCATTATACTATAGACGGTAAAAAAATTACTTTTGGTTGTAACTTATGGGAAGGTGGAAATGTAAGAATAGTTTGGCTTTAATTAAAAAAAATATATTTAAAAAAGAAAGAGAGGAAATTAAAAATGCTAGATATTCAAGCTGAAATGGATAAGTTGGATGAAAGATTCCAAGAAATCCAAAAAATTAGAAATGAAAAAATTGAAGAAATTAAAAAAATTGATGAAGAAACACTTCAATTACGTGGAGCTTTCGCTGCATTTCAAAAAATGAAGCAAGGCGATGAATCGGTAGAAATAGTAGAATCTGTTGAAGAACCAACTGAAGAAGTATAAGTTTAGAATTCAAAAAAGTTTGAATTTGAGAAGAGAATTAATTCTCTTCTTTTTTTATTATAAAAATATAGGTTGGATTTATGTTCCTATAAAGGGAAGTGAATTTATGAATTTACCTGAAAAATATAGAGTAATGGGAATGGATAATTCTTTAAATTGCACTGGATGGTGTGTTATTGATGTAGATAATGGAGATATTAAATTAATAGATTATGGTTATATAGATACAAAAAAAATTAAAGATAATGGAGATAAATTAGTATTTATAGAAAAGTTTTTTAATGATATAATGACTCAATATAAGCCAGATTATATATCTGCTGAAGCTCCATTTGTCGGAAGTAATCGCGACACCATACAAAAGCTAACTCAAATTATTATATAATATCTCTTTTATTTTATTTAAAAATAAAAAGGAGTATTTTTATATGACTGGAATTTATAAAATAACAAATATTATAAATAAAAAAATGTATATAGGAAAGGCATATAATATAGAAAATAGATGGAAAAAACATTATAATGATTTAAATAAAAATATACATAATAATAAACACTTACAAAATTCATGGAATGAATGGAAAGAAGAAAATTTTAAATTTGAAATATTACATAAATGTGATAAAGAAATGTTAAATGATTTTGAAGAATATTTTATCAGATATTATAATACTAATAATAGACAATTTGGATTTAATGGAACAAAAGGCGGAGATGGTGGAGATACATTTACCAATCACCCCAATCAAGAAGCCATTAGAATAAAACGAAGTCAATCTTCAATTGGTAGAAAATCGTGGAATAAAGGTAATAAAAATTGTTTTAGTCCAGAAACACTTGAAAAAATTTCAAAAGCTAATATTGGGTCTAAAAGAACTCCCGAGCAATGCATTAATATTAGTAATTCTTTAAAGGGTAAAAAACGGTCTAAAGCTATCTGTTTAAAATTAAGTGAATTAAGAAAAGGGAAAGCATCAACAAAAAAAGAGAAACATTATATAAATCAAAGTAATTGTCAAAAAGGTGAAAAAGGCTATTGGTATGGTAAACATAGAAGCGAAAAAACAAAACAGAAAATAAGTAATTTTTATAAAACTAAAGGTCATTCACAAGAAGCGTTAGAAAAAATGAGTCAAGTAAATATAGGGAAAATACAATCAAAAGAAACACGTGAAAAAATAAGCGCAGCAAATAAGGGTAGAAAAGTTTCTGACGAAACAAAACAAAAGCTAGCTTTACTTAATACAAAAAATTTATCAAACGATGAAATTAATCAAATAATAATATTATTTAACAGTGGTGAAAGTATAACAAATATATGTAAAATTACTAAAAATTGTTATGAAAAAATAAAACAAATTGAAAATAAATATCAACATTTAATTACCGAAGAATCTAAAATATTAAAAAAACAAAAGCGGGATTTTAATGCCAAAATCGGTAGTCAATATTCGAAAATTAAAAAAAATATAAGTAAATTTGAATTAATAAAACAATATTTTATGGAACATAGAAATATTAATGAAATATTTGAATTATTAAATAGAAGATATTTAAAAGAAACTTTAGAAAAAATATTTTTAGAAATAAAAAATAATATTTAAAAACAAGGAAGTGAAATAATGAACATATTAGGATTAGATTTGTCATTAAACTCTGCTGGATTTTTTGTTTTCAATACTGATAATTTTGAAATATTAGAATATGGATTTATACCAAATAAAGACATAGATGAATCAGAAAAAATATTAAAAATTTATAACGTAATAATAGGTTTATTTAATAAATATCAAATTGATGGGATTGGTATTGAAGAAGAATTCTATAGCAGAAACGTCTCTACATTAAAAAATCTTGCCCACTGCCATGGTGCTGCTTTATTAGCAATTGCACAAAGAAAAATTCCATATGTTTATTATTCAGTTCTTACAGCAAAATCTGTAACATTATCAGGATTTAAAACTAAACATGCAGATGGCACTAAGAAAAAAAGTAATGAATTAAAAGAAGAAGTAGCTCAAGAGATATTTAAAATATTTGGAAGAGATAAATTTCCGGTAAAAGTTAAAAATGATATTTCTGATGCTGCATCATTAGCTTGGACCTATTATAAAAAGGATGGTAAGCCAATAGAAAAAATTAAAAAATCTAAAAAAAATAAATAAGTTATTAAATAAAAGCTCTAAATGAGCTTTTTTTATGAAAAAATATATGTTTACTTTAAAAATTGTTTATGATATAATAATTATAATACACAATAAAGGAATGAAATTATGTTTTATATTAAACACGATAACTATCACATTGCCGATTATATTGAAAGTGTTCCAGCAGAAAATTTAAAAATAGGAGAATTTATAATTATTTTAAAAGGAATAGATAATATAGTTAGTCTTAACTATAAATTAATTGAAATTAAATATAGTAAAATTTATATATTTAGCAATTTAAATAATGAATATGGAGGATATTTATGTGCTTATAACAATAATGGTTCACTAGTATATTTATGTCAAAATAGTGAAAAATATGGGAATAATAATGATCTTGAAGAAAATGTTAGACTTTCAATTTATAATAATAGTAAAAATAAAAATATTGCAGAAGATATTGTTATAGATTCAAAAATTATTGGAGAAAAAAATGGAGATAAAATTATAAGTTATATAATTATACCATTGGATTCTCAAAATTTTATGTGTTTATTATCAGATTTTAGATATAGCAATTCAGCTTGCTGCAATTATATTATATTTGGAGAATATAGTGAAAATCTAAATAATGAATATGATTTTTATATTTTTTCAAGAAAATTAAAACAATATAATTGTGAAATTATTCCAATATTAAAAGGATTAAAGAATAATTTAAATTATGATACTACAAATTTTGAAGAAATTTTATTTGCACTACATTATAAATTACATAATTACTTAAGCGATTTAGATAGAGAAATTAATATTGAAAAAGTGCAAAATACTTTTTATAAATTAGGAATAGATTTTGATATTAAAAATGAATATAAACCTATTTTTACTCATAAAAGCGGTATAAAATCATATTTTTTTACTGGACATACCGCTGTGACAATTAACGATTATTTTATAAGTTGGAATAATTATGATTGCAAGGATGAATGTATGTATATTAAAAATGGAGATTATGTGTCTATTAAAATTCCGCCTGAATTAAAAAATAAAAAAAATAAAACATTATTTTTTATAGCTAATAGTATAGCTAACTTTGAATGTAAAAATAAAACAGGGCTTGATCCCAGAACAGGAGATTTTTATATAAATGGTAAAATAAGTAATATACATGACGAAAATGAAAATTGCAATACTTTTACCCGTATTGTTGAAAAAAGAAATGAATGTGATGGAATTTTATATAAAGATGCAAAAGGAATTATTCTTAAAGATGGTTATTACGAAAGATATTATATTAAAAAATATGGATATTATGTTGAATATTATGGTTCTAATAAATGTGTAAAAGAATTACAAGATAGATTTAAAATAATAAGTAATTTAACTGAGGAGATTTGATAAAAATGCCGAAAAATATTAAGTGTAAAAAATGTGGGTCCAGCAATATATTTGTAGGAATTGATTATGAAAATGCAAATGAAAAGGATGAATGGGTTACATCATTAACGATTTTTTGTAATGATTGTGATAATAAAGATGAAGAAGACTTAGATTAAAATAATAAAAAATAATTAATATAATGTATTGAGGTGATTTATTTTGAAAATTCTATGCTTTGCAGATTTACATATTGGAACAAAATTGCATGGTTTTCTCGATTCAGAAACAGGGTTAAATACTAGAGAGCTTGATGCTTTAAATTTAATAGATAATATAATTGATTATGCGTTAGATAATAATATAAAAATCATTACATTCGCAGGTGACATGTATAAAAATAATTTACCAACCACCACTTTACAAACGAAAGTAAATGAAAAAATAAAACGTGGAGTAGATAGTGGATTAACTATCTTATTATTAGACGGAAATCATGATATATCTAAAATGGAAACAGCACATTCAGCTCTTAAGAATTTTGATATTTTTGATATAAATGGAATTGTACATACTAGATTTCATAAAGAATTTATATACGAAGAAAATGAAGAGAAAATAAAATTTGTATTTTTACCAACTTATCATACTAAAGAAGAAATTGAAAATATAGTAAATAATACAGTATATGATGTTCCTGTAATATTTATATTTCATGGAACATTATCAGGAGCGAATTTAAACGAATATCTTATCACTTCAAAGGAATGTTATATAGATTCCACTATATTTCATAAAGAGGGAATACTCAGTGTAATCTGTGGTCATTTACATAAATACCAAATAATTAATATGGATCCATTAATTTTTTACACAGGGTCAACTCAGAGAATAGATTTTAATGAAGAAGACCAAGAAAAAGGATTTGTTGTTTTTGATACCGAAAACTTACAATATGATTTTATTGAATTAAATTCACAGAAATTTTTTACTTTAAACATTGATTTGACATTAGAAAATGATATTGAGAAAAAAATATTAGATGAAATTAAATATAATAGTGAAAAAATAAAAGACGCGATTGTTAGAATAAAATTAGATTTAGAAGAAGGTTCTAGATTTAACGAAAGAAAAATATATTTAGAATTACAAAAAATAGGGGCAAAAAATATTTTAAATATTCAAAAAAACTTTAATTATAAAAGAAATATGAGAAATCAAGAATTAACTGAAAATCTTTCTATACAACAAGGATTAGAATTATTTTATAAAAATAAAACTAGAGAAAAAGAGCGGATTGAATTAGGTAATAAATTAATTGAGAAATTGGAGGAAAAATAAAGTGAGTTGGAATAAAAAAAATATTGAAAGTGTAGATTATTTTAATAGAAAAAAATACGAAAAATTAAAAATTAAAGTAATGAATTATGAAAATGATTTACTTAAAAATAATCGGCTAAAAGAACAAAAGTGTAAAAGCTGTACTTATATTAATAATGATTTAATTTCAATGAGTGCGTTTACAACTGAAAATTGTTATATATGTAATAAAGAAATAACTTTTGCTTGCTCTGATACAGATAAATTATGTTTAGATTGTGCACAAGGTAATAATTTATGTAAAAAATGCGGTGGAACTATTGATTAAAGTATTTTTAGATGATTTAAGGAAGCCATTTAAAGGCTTTATTTTAGTTAAAAACTATAAAGAATGTATAGAGTTATTGAAAAATAAAAAAGTAGAAGCCATATCATTAGACCATGACTTGGGTGCAAATAAAAGTGGCTATGACGTAGCTTTATATATGGTGCAAGAAAGTATTTAAAGCTACGTCATAG
>Ga0209777_10001368_pt1 | contig 35666 bp, 33 predicted proteins | sample FrelakmetHBP12HB_FD_187147 | JGI IMG/M metagenome (GOLD analysis project Ga0209777, IMG submission 187147) | Freshwater lake sediment microbial communities from the University of Notre Dame, USA, for methane emissions studies -HBP12 HB (SPAdes)... | ecosystem: Environmental > Aquatic >...
CGCGACCCCAACCTTGGCAAGGTTGTGCTCTACCAACTGAGCTATTCCCGCAGGTGGAGGCGAGGGGGATCGAACCCCTGACCTCGTGAATGCCATTCACGCGCTCTCCCAACTGAGCTACGCCCCCGGCGCCCAAACGGGTGGGTCTTCCGTTTGGAGCCCCGAAAGCTATTTTGGTGCCCCGTCAGGGTCAACGTGAACTTCGATCCCGGTGGCGGGTACCACGGCCCATGAGCCAAAATCCGCCGAGGCGCCGGCTGAAGGCGCCCAGCTATATAAGGAAAGAGATGGCAGATCAGCCAGTTGTTCGGAAGCGCCGCCGGCCGACCAAGCCCCTCCTACCCCTCGGGCCGGGGGAGTCCGACCGGGATATCCTCGACCAGTACCTGTACGAGGTGTCGGTCACCCCGCTCCTCAAGCCGCACGAGGAGATCGAGCTCGCCAAGAAGGTGCGCGCCGGGGACCACGACGCCATGCAGGAGTTGGTACGGCGGAACCTGCGCTTCGTCATCTCGGTCGCGAAGAAGTACCAGAACCGCGGCCTCCCCTTGACCGACCTGATCGGTGAGGGAAACGTCGGGCTGATGACCGCGGCCCGGAAGTTCGACCCCGATCAGGGCGTGAAGTTCATCTCGTACGCGGTGTGGTGGATCCGGCAGGCGATCCTGGCCTCGCTGGCCCGCCAGGGCCGCACGGTGCGCGTGCCGCTGAACCGCACGGCGGACCTGTCCAAGATCGTGCGCACCGCCGAGGCGCTGCGCCAGTCGATGCGCCGCGAGCCCACGCCGGAGGAAGTGGCCAAGGCCACCGGGCTCTCGCTGGAGGTGGTGCAGTCGCTGGCGGCCCTCAACAGCGGCGAGGTGCGGCTCGACGCGCCCCTGGATCCCGACGGTGACCGCTCGCTGATTGAGCGGTTCGTGACCGACGACGGTCCGACGACCGAGGACCGCGCGATGGACCGGTTCCTCGCCCAGGAAATCGAGAGCGCGCTGGCCACGCTCCCGCCGCGGGACGCAAAGGTGCTCCGCCTGTACTTCGGGCTCGACGGCGGCCGCGAGCACACCCTGGAGGAGATCGGCGGGATGCTCGGCGTGACGCGCGAGCGGATCCGCCAGCTCCGGGACCGTGCGTTGAAGCGGCTCCGTGAGGGGCAGGTCGGCAAGGCGCTGGCGAGCTTCGCGGCGTAGGAGGCGGCGGGCACGGGGGCACGGGGGCACAGGGGCACGGGGGCACAGTAGGTTGAAGGCGGTCAGGGGAGGTCTCCGTGGCCGCCTTCGTCTTTCCCGTGCGTCAGTGCGCCCGTGCGCCTGTGCCCCCGTGCCCGCCATCACATTCTTTACCTCCGCGCGGCCGCGGTCTATCTTGCCTTCCATGTTCGCGCCCCTGGGTCACCGCGTCGTTCTTCTCGTCGAGGGGTTCGGCCGGCTGGGCCGGTTCCTTGCCGACGTGGGCCGGGCGCTGCCCGACGTCGGCACGTGGGGGCCACGCACGCTGCAGCAGATGCGGCGGCTGGGCGTGGACTCGCTGCCCATCACCCTGTTCATCTCGGCGTTCACCGGGATCGTGCTGGCGCTGCTGGCGACCTACGTGATCACCAACGCGGTGCCCCTGTACCTCGTCGGCACGCTGGTCGGCAAGACGATGATGCTGGAACTGGGCCCCGTGCTGACCGGTCTGGCCCTGGCCGGCCGGGTCGGCGCCAACATCGCGGCCGAGCTCGGCACGATGCGCGTCACCGAGCAGGTGGACGCGCTGGAGACGCTGGCCTACAACCCATATTCCTACCTGGTGATCCCGCGCGTCCTGGCCGGAATTGTGATGTTCCCCGTCGCGGTGGCGTTCGCGATGGGCATAGGGGTGTTCACGGGATGGGTGTCGGCGACCACGCTGCTGCCGGTGACGAACGCGGAGTTCGTGCGCGGGCTGCGGCTGTTCTTCGTGCCGTTCGACATCCAGTACGGCCTCCTCAAGTCGGCGTCGTTCGGCTTCGTGATCACGCTGATCGGCTGCTACCTGGGGCTCGGGACCCGCGGCGGCGCGGAGGGGGTGGGGCGCGCCACCACCCGCACGGTGGTCTACAGCGCGGAGATGATCCTGGTGCTCGACGCCTACTGGGCGGTGACCCTGCTGCGCGCGTCATGATCGAGTTCACGGACCTGTACAAGGCGTTCGGCGCCAACCGGGTGCTGGAAGGCTTCACGCTGGCGGTGCGTGACGGCGAGACGATGGTGATCATCGGTTACTCCGGCACGGGCAAGAGCGTGGCCATCAAGCACGTGGTGGGGTTGCTCGAGCCGGACGCCGGGCAGGTCGCGGTGGACGGGCAGGTGGTGTCGTCGCTGCGGCGTCCGGCCCTGACCGCGCTGCGCGCCCACATCGGCTTCGTGTTCCAGTTTGCGGCGTTGTTCGACTCGCTTTCGATCTTCGAGAACGTGGCCCTCGGGCTCGAGCGGCGGCGCGACATGACCCGGGCCGAGATCGCGTCCCGGGTGGCCGAGGCGCTGAAGCTCGTGGACTTGGCGGGCGCCGAGCCGCTCATGCCCGCAGAGCTGTCGGGGGGGATGCGCAAGCGGGTGGGCCTGGCGCGGGCCATCGCGCTGCGCCCCAAGTACCTGCTGTACGACGAGCCGACCACCGGGCTCGATCCCGTGACGGCGGCGGTGATCGACCAGTTGATCGTGCGGACCCGGGAGGCCCTCGGCGTGACCAGCATCGTCATCACCCACGACATGCGGTCCGCGTACACGGTGGGGGACCGGATCGCGATGCTCTATCAGGGCCGGATCCGCCAGGTCGGGACGGTGGACGAGATCCGGGCGACCACCGATCCGGTGGTGCGGCAGTTCATCGAGGGCCGGCCGGACGGGCGGGCCGCGGAGCGTGCCAGCCTGATGAACGCGGGCCACGCCCTCGGACAGGAGGATGCGGAATGAAGCGCGCCAACGAGGCCTTGGTCGGAGCGTCGGTGCTGATCGCCATCGCGGTCGTGGTGGCGGGCTCGGTCTGGCTCAGCCAGGCTCGCTTCGGCGGCAGCGACTACACGAAGGAGGTGCGGGTCCGGGCGATCGGCGGCCTCCAGGTCGGCGACCCGGTGCTGCTCCGGGGCGTGCGCATCGGTCGCGTGGACGCGATCGCGCTGGCGGAGAACGATTGGGTGTCGGTGTCGTTGCGGCTGACGGGAACGACGCGCCTCCCGAAGGAGCCGGTCGCCCTGTTCGTGGCGACCACACTGTTCGGCGACTGGGGCGTCCAGATCAGCTCCCGGGCCAGCCTCCCCGCCGACCCGGAGGTGCAGAAGGCGGTCGCCGAAGCGGCCCGGGGTTTGGCTCCCGGCAAGGTGCCCGGCGCGGCCCTGCCGGACGTGGGCCAGCTGACCGCGCAGGCCGGCCGTATCGCGGGCGACATCGCACTGATCGCGACGCGGGTGAACGCCGCCTTCGACTCGTCGTCGGCGGCCCGCCTCAAGAGCGCGTTCCTCGACCTGTCGCGGCTCTCAGCCGTGCTGAAGACGATCGCGCAGGGACAGGAGTCCACCCTGACCCGCATCGGTGGCAACCTCGACACCGGGACGACGCTGCTGGCCCAGTCGGCGAGGTCCTTCGCCCGCGCCGCCTCGCGCGTGGACTCGGCCACCTCGCGCGACCAACTGCAGCGCATCCTCGGCCACAGCGACACGATCGCCGCGGACCTGACCAACGTCTCAGCCAACCTCAGAACGCTGGCCCGGTCGGCGGCCAGCCAACAACAGGCGTTCGAGCGCATCGTCGCGCGGACCGACTCGACGCTGGAGCGGATCCAGGCGGGCGAGGGCACGCTCGGCCGCTTGAGTCGCGACACCACGCTCTACAGCGAGGCGCTCGAGACCGTGCGGGCGCTGCGCACCCTGCTCCAGGACATCCAGAAGAACCCGCGCCGCTACTTCCAGTTCTCGGTTTTCTAGTGGGCGCGAAGCCAATGCCGGTCGAGGAGACTTCAGCGGGAGGGGTGGTGTTTCGCCGGGAGAACGGCGACCAGCCGGTGTTCCTCCTGATCCGGGACTCGTACCGCAACTGGGGACTGCCGAAGGGGCACCTCGAGGCGGGGGAGGAGGCGGCCGACGCCGCCTTGCGCGAGGTCGGAGAAGAGACGGGGCTCACCGACCTGGTGCTGCGCGCGCCGATCCAGGAGATCGACTGGTTCTTCCGCTTCCGCCGCCGCCTGATTCACAAGACCTGTGCCTTCTTCCTGATGGAGAGCGTCTCGGGCGAGCCCTGTCCCCAGCGTGACGAGGGGATCACCGCCTGCCGCTGGCTGCCGTTCGAGACCGCGCTCAAGACCGTCTCCTACGCCAATGCGCGCGAGGTGCTGAGCGCCGCCGGGCAGCTCGTCGGCGGGCTCGGCCGGCCGTGACCCAGCCCACGATCGTGACGCTGCTCCGGAGCCCCGCCGCGCGGACGGCGTTCCGCCGGGCGCTGCCCCGCGGCCGGGTCCGTGTGGTCTCCTGCCGCACCGCCGCGGCGCTGGAGCGGCTGCTCGCCGTTACGCTCGCCGACGCCGTCGTGGTGGATCCCCGTGTCCCCGGCGCCCTCGGCGCGCTCGGAGCCTGCCGGGCGACCTACCCGGGCATCCCGCGCTTCGCCTACTCCGCCTTCCGGCCCGACGAGGCGGAGCTGCTGGCCGCGTGCGTCCGGGGCGCGGGCGCACACCCCATCGTCGAAGGGGTCGAGGACGCGGTGCTCGCGGACCTGATCCTCCCGCGCACGGCGAGCGCAGCCCGCCTCTCGATGCTGGCGGGGGCCCCACGCCTGCTGCGGCTCCTCGACCCGCTGCAGGAAGAGGCGTGGCGCGAGGTGATGCGGCGCGTCGGCGGCCGGCTCAGGACCACCGACATCGCCGCCGAGCTCGGGGTGTCACGCGAGCACCTGTCGCGCCAGTTCGGCGCCGGCGGCGCACCGAACCTGAAGCGGGTCATCGATCTGGCCCGGGCGGTGACCGCGGCGGACCTGCTGGCCAACCCCGGGTATTCCGTCCGCGCGGTGGCTCGCGTCCTCGGCTTCGCGTCGGCGAGCCACCTCTCGGGCGCGGCGCGGCGGGTGGCCGGCGTCACGGCACGCGGCCTCAGCACCCTCGGGCCGGCGGGCGTGCTGAGCGCGTTTCTGCGGGGCCGGACGCGCAGCCGGAGCTGGGCCGCGGCCCGGTAGAGGTCGGTTGCCGGAGGCCGCGTCCTCCGGCTAATTTTCAAGACTGTAGCGGAATCGTCTTCACCCTTCACACAAAGCGTCATGGCCAACGACACGGCACTGCGTCCCGGCGAACTGAAAGACGTCCTCCTCAGGGAAATCGAGGCGGCCGACCTGGCCGCCACCGACCTGGAGGAGGTGGGCACCATCCTCGAGGTCAAGGACGGCGTGGCCCGCATCTACGGGCTGACGGCCGCGATGTCCGGCGAGATGCTTCAGTTCCGGGCCTCCGCCACCGACGAGACGATCAGCGGCCTCGCGCTGAACCTCGAGGAAGACAACATCGGCGCGGTGATCCTCGGCAACTACCTCCAGCTGCGGGAGGGCGACGAGGTCCGCCGCACGGCGCGCGTCTTCGAGGTGCCGGTGGGTGTAGGGATGGTCGGCCGGGTCGTGGACCCGCTGGGACGGCCGCTGGACGGGCTCGGCCCCATCGCCGCGGAGGGCGCCCGCCACGTGGAGATGGTCGCGCCTGGCATCGTCGTCCGGCAGCCCGTGAAGGTGCCTCTCCAGACCGGGATCAAGGCCGTGGACTCGATGATACCGATCGGGCGCGGCCAGCGGGAGCTGATCATCGGCGACCGCGGCACCGGCAAGACGGCCATCGCGATCGACACGATCATCAACCAGAAGGGCGGCGACGTCATCTGTGTGTACGTCGCCATCGGCCAGAAGCAGTCCACCGTCGCCTCGGTGGTCGAACGGCTCCGCAACAGCGGCGCGATGGACTACACGATCGTCGTGATGGCGTCGGCCTCGGACCCCGCGCCGATGCAGTTCATCGCGCCGTACGCCGGGTGCGCGATGGCCGAGCACTTCATGTACACCCAGGGCCGTGACACGCTGTGCGTGTACGACGACCTGTCGAAGCACGCGGCCGCCTACCGGCAGATATCGCTGGTGCTGCGCCGCCCGCCGGGCCGGGAGGCGTACCCGGGCGACGTGTTCTACCTGCACTCGCGGCTGCTGGAGCGCGCGGCCAAGATCGCCGAGGACCCCGCCCTCATCAAGTTCGACCCGCGCATCACGAAGCCGGGCGGCTCCCTGACCGCGCTGCCGATCATCGAGACGCTGGCCGGCGACGTGTCGGCCTACATCCCGACCAACGTCATCTCGATCACCGACGGCCAGATCTTCCTCGAGACCGACCTGTTCTACTCGAACGTGCGCCCCGCGATCAACGTCGGCATCTCGGTGAGCCGCGTCGGCGGCAACGCGCAGATCAAGGCGATGAAGCAGGTCGCCGGCCGGCTGCGGCTCGACCTGGCGCAGTACCGCGAGCTCGAGGCCTTCTCCCAGTTCGGCTCCGATCTCGACCAGGCGACGCTGCGCCAGCTGGCGCGCGGCCAGCGGCTGGTGGAGGTCCTCAAGCAGCCGCAGTACGCCACGATGGAGGTCGCCCAGCAGGTTGAGATCATCTTCGTCGCCACCAACGGGTACCTCGACGATGTGGAGGTCCCGACCATCAAGGCGTGGGAGAAGCAGTTCCACGAGTACATGGCCGCCAGCCACGCCGACATCGCCGAGGAGATCCGGACCAAGAAGGTCCTGTCGGACGACCTCACGGCCCGGCTGCGGAAGGCCATCGAGACCTACAAGGCGCTCAAGAAGTAATGGCGAAGACGCGGGCGCTGCGCCGCCGCATCCGCTCGATCGAGAGCACGCGGCAGGTCACGCGGACGATGGAGATGGTCTCCACCTCCAAGCTGAAGCGCGCCCAGGACCGCGTGGTGGGCGCGCGCCCCTACGCGCGGGCCCTCGCGGAAGTCATCGGCGACCTGCTGAGCCCGGAGCTGGCCGAGCGCTTCCCGCTGCTGCGGCAGCCGGCGCCGCCGTCCAAAGGCGGCCCACACCGCGCCGCCGTGCTCCTCATCACCTCGAACCGCGGCCTCGCCGGCGCGTTCAACGCGAACCTGATCCGCATGGCGCGCGACCGCGTAGCCGAGCTGGAGAGCGCGGGATACGAGGTGGATCTGCTGGTGGTGGGCAAGAAGGCCATCAGCTACTTCAAGTTCATGCGGCGCCCGCTGGCGCTGGCGCGGCTCGACATCGGCGACCGCCCGACCGCGGCCCACGCCGCGGAGCTGGTCGCGCCGCTGATCGCGCGCTTCGAGGCCGGCGAGCTGGCCTCGCTCGACGTGGTGTTCGCGCAATTCAAGTCGGCGCTCACGACGCCGCCGACGGTGCTGCGCGTGTTGCCGGTGCAGCCGGCGGGCGGAGACGCGGGGACGCACGGGGGCACGGGGGCACGGGGGCACGGGAAGGCCACCGCCAACTTCATCCTGAAGCCGGGGGCCGACGAGCTGCTGGGAGCGCTGTTGCCGCTCTACGTCCGCAATCTGGTCTTCCGGGCGCTGGTGGAGACGGCGGCCTCCGAGCACGGCGCGCGCCGCGCCGCCATGAAGAGCGCGACCGACAACGCCGGCGAGATCCTGGACATTCTCCGCCGGACGTACAACCGGGCGAGGCAGGGGCAGATCACGCAGGAGCTGGCAGAAATCGTGGGTGGAGCGGAGGCGCTCAAAGGCTAGGGTCTAGGGTGTGAGGGTGTGAGGGTGTGGGCGAGCGCTGACACACCCTACACCCTACCCCCTACACCCTCTTACAGAGGATCCCATGGCAGCGAAGAATATCGGCAAAGTCGTCCAGGTCATCGGTCCCGTCATCGACGTGGAGTTCGCGCCCGAGCACCTGCCCGAGCTGTACACGGCGCTCCGGGTGGACGAAGCCGGCCCCGGCGACCACGGCGAGCGGGTGCGGCTGGTGGCCGAGGTGCAGCAGCACATCGGCCGCAACCAGGTGCGCGCGGTGGCGATGTCTTCCACCGACGGCCTGGTGCGCGGAATGCCGGCCGAGGACACGGGCGGCCCGATCTCGGTCCCGGTCGGCAAGCACGCCCTGGGCCGGATCCTCAACGTCTTGGGCGAGCCGGTGGACGGCGGGGCGCCGATCCCGGCCGACGCGGAGCGGTGGCCGATTCATCGCGAACCGCCGAAGTTCACCGAGCTGCAGCCCAAGACCGAGGTCTTCGAGACCGGGATCAAGGTCATCGATCTCATCGCCCCGTTCGCCAAGGGCGGGAAGATCGGGCTGTTCGGCGGCGCGGGCGTCGGCAAGACCGTCATCATCCAGGAGCTGATCCACAACGTCGCCATGGGGCACGGCGGCCGGTCGGTGTTCTGCGGCGTCGGCGAGCGGACCCGCGAGGGGAACGACCTGTACCTCGAGATGAAGGAGTCGGGGGTGCTCCCCTCCACGGCCCTCATTTACGGCCAGATGAACGAGCCGCCAGGCGCGCGGCTCCGCGTCGGCCTCTCGGGGATCACCGTGGCGGAGTATTTCCGCGACGTCGAGGGCCAGGACGTGCTGGTCTTCATCGACAACATCTTCCGCTTCACGCAGGCCGGCTCCGAGGTCTCGGCGCTGCTGGGGCGGATGCCGAGCGCCGTGGGGTACCAGCCCACGCTCGGTACCGAGATGGGCGACCTGCAGGAGCGCATCACCTCCACCAAGCGGGGCTCGATCACCTCGGTGCAGGCGATCTTCGTCCCCGCCGACGACCTCACGGACCCGGCGCCGGCGACGGCGTTCGCCCACCTCGATGCCACGGTCGTGCTGTCGCGGCAGATCTTCGAGCTGGGCATCTACCCGGCGGTGGACCCGCTCGACTCCGCCAGCCGGATCCTCGACGCCCAGTACCTCGGCGACCGCCACTACAAGGTCGCGACCCAGGTCCAGCAGATCCTGCAGCGCTACAAGGACCTCCAGGACATCATCGCGATCCTCGGGATGGACGAGCTGTCGGAGGACGACAAGCAGATCGTGGCGCGCGCGCGGCGCGTCCAGCGGTTCCTCTCGCAGCCGTTCCACGTGGCCGAGGTCTTCACCGGCCTGACGGGCCGCTACGTCAAGCTGGACGAGACCATCGAGTCGTTCGAGCGCGTCGTGTCGGGCGAGTTCGACGAGCTGCCGGAGCAGGCCTTCTACATGGTGGCGGGGATCGAGGACGTGATCGAGCGCGCCAAGAAGCTCGAGGCGGCGTGAGAGAGATGGCGGGCACGAGGGCACGGGCGCACGGGGGCGCGGCGTGCGGGTGACCGTCGTATCGCCCGAGCGGCAGCTGTTCGAGGGGGAGGCCACCGCCGTCGTCGCGCCGGCGTACGACGGTGAGGTGGGAATTCTCCCCCGGCACGCCCCGTTCCTGACGCTGCTCGGCAAGGGCAAGCTGGTCGTGCGCCACGGCGGCGCCGAGGCCCAGCACTTCGTGGTGGCGGGCGGCTTCCTGCAGGTCGCCGGCAACCGCGTCCGCGTCGTCGTGGAGCAGGCGCAAGCGCTCTAGCGCATCCAGATTCACCAATTCGTCGAATATCCTACGTCTTCTATCCCCATGAAACCCGTATGCCTGCTGGCTTCCTGGATATCTGAACCGTACCTTGGTGGCCGTGGTGAATCGCACCGCACACCGGTCAGTTCTCGTCCGCGGGGAGGCAACAATGAGGATAGCGCGTGTAGCAGCCTTGGGATTGGTGGTCGCGGTCGCCGTCGCGCCCGCAGCTGGTGCGCAGAAGGTGAAGGGCGGTGGCAGCGAGATGTACGTTGGGCCTTGGGCTGGCCTCAACTTCGCAAGTTTCAGCGTCACCAACCTCCCCGGTGCCACGTTTGGCTCGTACACGGGCTTCGCGATCGGCGGCGAGTTGCAGCGCACGCTGAGCCCGAACATCTTCCTGCGCGTCGGGGCGTTCTACTCGATGAGGGGCTCCGAGCTCACCGACCAATCCGGCGGTGGCTCTGTCACGATTAAACTGAGCTACATCGAGATCCCAGCCGTCGTGGGCTACAGCTTCGCGATGCAGGGCTCGTCGGTACAGCCGTACGTCATGGCGGGCGGGCAGTTCGCGTTCAAGGCGAGCTGCAGTGTCGAGGGGGGGGGCGTGAGCGTGGATTGCGACACGGCTCTCGGGGGCAGCGTGAGCGGCACGGATCTCGGCCTGACCTTCGGCGCGGGTGTCGCATTCCCGGCGGGCAGCGGCAGGGTCATGGTCGATGCGCGGTACCTAATCGGCCTGACCAATCTCGTGTCGGCCATAACCACTGACCAAACAATCAAGAACCAGGGCTTCACGATCACCGCCGGGTACATGATTCCGGTCGGACGGTAGTCCGGAAGCAGGCGGCGGCGAAAGCCGCGCGATCGGTTCACCAGGTGGCCCGCCCGGCTTGTCCGGGCGGGCCACCTGCGTTCCAGGCGGGCCTCCTGCTATCTTAACAGCCGCACGGCGCCAGGGTGGCCCGGCACACTTCCAGGGAGGGAAACGCATGAGGCGCGTCGGTAGGGTGATGATCGCGGCAGCGCTGCCCCTCGTCGCGGGTGCGACGGCCGCACGGGCGCAGCTGGCGGGTATACCGGTCTACTTCAATCCGAGCGGCGGAACGGGCGTGGGTGTCGCGGCGAATCTCGGGTTCCCGGACAAGAATTCCGGTGGCGGCACGGCGTACGGCGTGGCCGGGAGCATCGGGGCAGGGCCGGTGACGCTCACCGGAACGGTCGGGGCGTGGAGTCCCAAGAGCTTCAGTGCGCAGACCTCCTTGGGTGCGGATCTGGCGTACAAGGTATTCGGCGGAGGCCTGCTCCCGCTGGCGGTCGGGGTGCAGGCAGGCATCGGGCAGGTCAAGGCGCCGGTTTCGGACAGCACGACAGCGACGCGGACAACCATCCCCGTGGGCGTCGGGATCAGCCTTGATGTGCCTCTCTTCCCGTTGAAGCCGTGGATCGCGCCGCGGGTTGAGTTTGTCAGCGGCGGGGGCGTCACTGCGTCGAGCTTCCGTGTCTCCGCCGGCGTGAACTTCAACCTGCTCCTGGGTCTCGGCGTTCATGCGGCGGTGGATTGGGGCAAGGTGCCGAGCAAGCTCAATCCCGCGACGCCCAACTCGCTCATCTGGGGCGTGGGCGCGCACTTCAACTTCCACGTGCCGATGACGTAGAGGAAGCGTCCATGACCGGGAGGCGCGCCAGCCGGCGCGCCTCCCGGACCTCCAGTCCCTTCGACCCCGGCATCCGTGACGAAATCACCGCAGTACAGCTCTTTGAGCTTCCTGGTGGCCCTGGTCCTCTCCGTGACGGTGGCCGGGTGCGCGATGACCTTCGACGCCACCAGCCTGGGCGTGCCGGCCGCCATGGCCGCTCCCGCCACCCGGCCGGTGGCCGGCGACACCTTCAACATCCAATCGCACGCCATGTTCCTGTTCTGGGGGCTGTACCCCAGCAGCGTGCCCAGTCTCGAGCGGGCGCTCGAGGGCCAGCTCGCGGGGGGCCGCGGCGTCCAGAACCTCCGCATCCACGTCTACCGCCGCTGGACGGACATCCTGTTCACGGTCCTGTCCGCCGGCATCGTCGCTCCGGCTACCGTGCGCTTCGAGGGCGTGATCACGCCGCAGTCGCCGTAGCCGCCCTTGACGCGGCCTTTGGCGACGCCGCATGTTGGGTCGCTCAGCGCTCCCCGAAGGTACGGATGCTCGAACCCTTGAGTCTGGAGGACGTCATGCCGGGAAACTGGAAGAAGAAGGTCGTGCGGACGATCGCGGTGGGCGGGCTCGTAGTGCTGGGAGCCTGCTACCACACGATCACGACCACGAACCTCACGCCCGGAGTACAGCACACAGAGGCGTGGGTGCCCGCGTTCATCGCCGGACTGGTGCCGGGCAAGGTGGATGCTGGGAAGTTGTGCGGCGGCAAGCCCGTCCAGGCGGTCGAGTCCGAGTACAGCTTCTTGAATCTCCTGGTTGGGGCCATTACGAGCTCTATCTTCACGCCGATGACCGTGACGGTGACCTGCGCTGGCTGAGGCGACACCGCTGCGACGCGAGGGGCCGACGCGATGCGCCGGCCCCTCGTTCCGTCAGGTCATCTCTCTCCAGTAGATGGCGCCAAGCAGGAGCAGCAGAACCGGCCCCGACATGGCCACCAGGCCCCAGTTTCCGGGCCGGACGAGGCCGTAGATGACACGCCCGCCGAACAACAGGGCGATGAGGATCACGCCCCAGCGCCGCATCCGCCACATCCCGTAGAGTCCGGAAGCCGTCGCCGCGACCGCGCCAAGCCCCACGGCCCGCTGTGCGGTCGTCGGTGGCACAATCCAGGGTGCGTTCGTGACGAGCAGCGCGATAGCCACGAGCGCCGCAATCGCGCCGATGACACCGACCGCCGTGATGGGAAAGGGACGCTGGCTCATCCGACCAACCTAGCAGTGGACCGCTTCCCTGCTCAATAGGCTAGAATGGCGACTCCGGTCGCACCGGCCGTGTGATCCAGGTCCCCAAACTCGGTCCGAGTGACAACGGTCACCTGCGCGCGCCGGTCCGGCTGGCTATTCTTCGCCCAGCCCCCGGGCCAGGGTTGGCCTGGCGCTTGTTCGCGGGGCACCACCACTCAGGGAGGATAGCGATGACTCGGATGCACCGTGTGGGCATGGCGGTCGTGATTGGCGCGCTGGCGGCCGGCGCAGCCGCGACGGCCCAGGCGCAGATCCAGGGGATGCCGTTGTTCACCAATCCTCGTTACGCGACCGGTTTCCGCGTGCTCGCCGACCTGGGGCTGCCGACCAGTAAGACCACGAGCTTGGGCGACTACAACGTCATCCAGGGCGGCGTCGCGTTCGCGCTGGGGCCGGTCGGCATCGGGGCGAACCTGGGTACCACGAGCCAGACCTTCAAGGCGGTTCAGGGTGGCACGCCGACGAGTCTGGGATCGCAGGCCAAGTTCACGGCCAGTGCCCTCCTTCAGCTCCGGGTGTACGGGGGCGGCCTTTCGCCGTTGTCGCTGTCGCTGTTCGGCGGCGCGAGCATGGACGTGAACGCCTTCAATTTCACCAAGCTCAGCGCCTTCGGGTCGCTGCCGACGGCGGTTCAGGATTCCATCAAGAGCGCGAACCCCAAGGTCCTGACGATCCCGGTGGGCGTGGCGCTCGGCCTCAAGCTCCCGCTCGTCATCATCAGCCCGAACCTATGGATCGCGCCGCGGCTCAACATGACCAGGGTCATCGGCTGCGGCAGCAGTTGCCCGAGCTCGACTTCCGAGTTCCGGTGGGCGGCAGGCGTGGACGTGCCGATCTTCCGGATCATCTCGGTGCGCGCCGCGTATGACAGCGGCAAGATCAAGAATCTGGTGACCGGAGCCACCACGACGGTGAGCAACTTCGGCGTCGGTGCCTCGATCGGCATCGGTGGGATGCGGTAAGAAGACGGGTGTAGGGTGTAAGGGTGTAGGGTCTAGGGGGTGCGCCGCTCGACGAGGTCGATGACCAGCTGAAGTGAGCGATCGGCCGCGCCCCGACCACGTTCGACGACCGCCCGTGCCGCCGCTCCTGCGACGGCGCGGGCGGTTTCGTCTTGCAGCCAACCGACGAGGGCGGCCGTCAGCTCGGTGCGGTCGCGCGCCGCCAGCGCCCCGCCAGCATCGAGCAGCAGGCGCGCATCGCGGCTCCCCTGCCACCGCGGCCCGAACAGCACGGGGACACCCGCGGCGGCGGGCTCGATCACCGAGTGCAGTCCCTTCCCGTGAAATCCGCCGCCGACATAGGCCAACGACGCCGTCGTGTACAGTTCCGCGAGCAGTCCCACCTGGTCGACCACGACCGCGTCCCAGTTGCCAGACGGCAAGTTGCCAGTTGCCAGTGGTTGCCGGTTGTGAGTTGCCAGAAGCGAGGAGAGGCGCACCAGCGCCATCCCGGGACCCATACAATAGCGGAGCTTCGCTTCGAGGGCCTGGAGGTGCTCCGCGGTGGGTTCGTGCGGCGCGACAACCAGGCGGAACCGGGCGCCCTGCCGGTGTGCGCCCTTGAGGGCTGGCATGAGCGTCCGCACATCGCTCGGCCAGGTGGACCCCGCGACGACGATCGGCCGGTGATCGCGTCCGTCGCCCTTCAGCGCCCTGAGGTGCGGGGCGTCGGGGGTGACGCCGGCGATGCGGGCGTGCGCGGCGTCGTGCCGGGTGTCGCCGGTAACCATGATCCGCGCGCGCGGCACGCCGAGCCGCTCGAGGGCGGCGGCGGCGGCGTCGTCGATCGCGCCCACGCGGTCGAGGGCCCCGTAGGCGGCGCGCAGGAGCCCGCGAGCGGCAGCGCCTCTGCGGCTGGAGGTCGGTGCCAGGGTGGCCGAAATGACGCCCAGCGCGACGTCTCGCGCACTGGCCTGGCGCGTCAGCTCCGGCCAGATGTCGGTGGCGCTGAAGACGATGGTCGTGGGCCGGACGGCCTCGAGCGCCGCTCCCGTGTCGCGGACGGTGTCGAACGGGACATAGCCGGCAACGTCCACCGGAAGCGAGGCGGCCCACCGCTCAGCGGAGGGCGAGCTGAAGGTGTAGACGACCTGCCAGGAGGGCCGCGCGGACCTGAGGCGCAGTAGCACGGCTTCGGCCTGACGCCCCTCGCCCACCGACGCGGCGTGAAACCACACCAGGGGCCGCCCGACGTCGCGTGCGCGCTCCGCCCAGCCCGCCAGCGCGGCGACGGCGCCGAGCCGTCCGTGGAGCGCCCGGCCGAGCTTGCCGCGGGTGAGGGCGAGCGGCGCCGCGAGGGGCCGCGCGAGCCGCCAGGTGAGGCGATAGAGAAACGTCAACACCGGCAGTACGTTACCGCCTGGCATGCTGAAAGACTATCTGCGCCGCTCACGCGCACCGCGTTACAGCATCCTGTTCGCGCTGCCGCTCCTGGTGCTGTACGAGGGGTTGTCGGCCCTGCTCTCCCACTCGGCCGTGGCCGGCGTGCGCAACGGCGCGGACGTGCTGCTCAAGAGCCTGTTCGTTGCCCTCGGCGGGCGGGACGGGCTGGTGGTGTTCGGCCTCCTGCTGGTGGGCGGCGGCGCGGCGGTGGTGGTGCGCGACCTCAGGAAGAGCGGCGAACGGCTCTCCCCCCGCGTGTTCGGCGGGATGCTGATCGAGAGCGGGGTGTACGCGACGCTGTTCGGGTTCGTGGTGGGCTGGCTCACGACGCTGCTGCTCGAGGGGCCGCGCCGCCTCGCGATCGGCGGCGCCGCGGCGCTCGATCTGCACACGCAGCTGGTGGTGTCGCTGGGAGCCGGGATCTACGAGGAGCTGCTGTTCCGCGTTGTGCTGGTGGGAGCGCTGATGTGGGGGGCCCGCCGGCTGCTCCGCGCCGGCACCGGCCTCGCGGCCACCCTCGCCGTGCTCGTTTCCGCCCTGGTTTTCTCGGCCTTCCATTACGTCGGCGCCCTCGGCGACACCTTCACCGTCGCCAGCTTCACGTACCGGGCCATCGCGGGCGTGGCCTTCAGCGCGCTCTACGTCACGCGGGGCTTCGGCATCACCGCCTGGACCCACGCGCTCTACGATCTCGGGTTGTCGCTGCTGCAGGCGTCCTAGTGCGGCGGCGCGGGGGGCTGGGTCTTGACCCTGATGATCGAGTCGAAGATGGGCCGGAACACGTCGATCGGCTCGTCGCCGCTCATCAGGCCGCCCTCGATGTAGAACGACGGGGTCGCGTGCGCCCCGGTACGCAGCGAGCCGTCGTAGTCGGCCTTCACCAAAGGGCGCGTCGCCGCGCTCTCCAGGCAGGCCGTCAGCGCCGCGCGGTCGGCGCCGATCGAGTCGCCGAGCGCCAGGAGATACGGGCCGGGCTCGTCGAGGTTCGACCACTCGCTCTGCCGGCGGAACAGCAGGTCATGCATCTGCCAGAACTTGTTCTGGCGCGCCGCGCACATCGCGACCTCGGCGGCCGGCTCGGCGTTCCGGTGCATCGGGAGCGGCATGTTCACGAACACGACCTTCATCCTGCCGGTCGTGACGTACTCCCGCTCGATGATCGGGAAGGTCTTGCGCGCGAAGTCCCCGCAGAACGGGCACACGAAGTCCGACATGATGTACAGGGTGACCGGGGCCGTGGGGCTGCCCTTGGTGCGCTCTTCGCGGAGGTCGTCCGACTGCTGCGCCAGGGCGAGCGGCGCGGTTGCGGGCAGCGCCAGTGCACACAGCAGCCAGGCGACGAGCTGAGCACGAGTTTCCAATACCGTAACCTCGAGCGGGTGGCGGAACGGGAGTCGAATTCTACGCCGTGCCGGGTGGCTGCGGTAGCGGCTATATTGCCCTGATCATGCCCGTCTCCCTGATCGTTGCGTTCCTCCTCCAGCTGCAGCTCCCGGCGCCCACCGGTTACGTCAACGACTTCGCCAAGGTCGTCGACCCCGCCTCGCGCGAGGCGATGGAGGCGGTGGTCGGCCAGGTGCGCGCGGCGTCGGGCGGGGAGATCGTCGTGGTGACGCTCTCCGATCTCGGGGGGCGCGAGTCGATCGATGCGGCGCGGGACATCGGGCGGGCGTGGAAGGTCGGGGCGCAGGGCGCGGCCGGAGACCCGCGGCGCAACACCGGCGTGGTGCTGCTGCTGGTGCCGGGCGCGCATCCCGGCGATGGGAAGGCGAAGCTGGCGATCGCGGCCGGCAGCGGCGCCGAAGGCTTCATCACGGACGCGTTGGCCGGTCGCGTCCGGGACGAGATCGGCCGGCAGTCGGTAAGCGCCGGGAGCTACGCGTCCGGGCTGGTGGCCGGCGTGCAGCTCCTGGGCGCGGCGTACGCGCGCGAGTTCGGCTTCAAGCTGACGGGGGGAGGGGCCCTTCCGCCGCCGGCGGAGGCACCCGAGTCGGCCCCGCGGGGCAGCGGGAGCCGCCTGGTCAGCCTGGCGTTCCTTGTCCTGCTGTTCCTCGTGTTCGCGCGGCTGGGGCGGCGCCGGGGAGCCTCGGGCCTCGTGCAGGGCATGATTCTCGGGTCCCTCTTCGGCGGCGGCGGGCGGGGAGGGTGGGGCGGGGGTGGTTTCGGCGGCGGCGGGTTCGGCGGGTTCGGCGGTGGCGGCGGGTTCAGCGGCGGTGGCGCCTCGGGAGGGTTCTGATGGCGGCTGACAAGAAGCTCGGGCAAGAGGAGTTCGCCCGCCGCGTGGAGTCGGCGCTGGGCGACAACATCGTTTCCCTGGTTCTGTTCGGCTCGGCCGCACGCGGCACGCACGTCGAGGGCCGATCGGACATCAACCTCCTCCTGATTGTGCAGGACGCATCGGTGGCGGCGCTCCACGCGGCGACGCCGGTGGTGGCGGAGTGGGCCAGGGGCGGGCAACCGCCGCCGCTCATCTTCTCCGAGGCGGAGTGGCGCGCCTCGACCGACGTCTTCCCGATCGAGATCGAGGACATGCGGGACGCGCACCGGGTGCTGGCGGGGCGCGATCCCCTGGACGGGGTCGTCACCACGCGCAACCACTTGAGGTTCGAGCTGGAGCACGAGGTGCGGGGCAAGGTGCTGCGCCTGCGGACCGAATACGCGGCGGCGGCGGCCGACGGGAAGACGCTGGGCCGGCTGCTCGTGCATTCCGCGGGCACGTTCTTCGTGCTGTTCCGCGCCGTCCTGCGACTCACGGGCGGCGTGCCACCGGCCGACCACGACGCGCTGGTGCGCGAAACCGCCGCCGCCGCCGGTCTCGATGCCTCGGTCTTCGAATGGGTGCTCGCCGCGCTCGACGGGAAGAAACCTCCCGAGCTCGCCGCGTACGACCCGATCGCGGGCCGGTATGTCGATGCGATGGAGCAGTTGGCTGACTTTGTGGACGGTATGGAGGCTTGAGCGCGGAAGGGACGCAGAGCAGTTGCGAGACGCTGAGTTGCGAGTGGTCGTGAGTCATGAGGGTTCAGACCAGAGACAAGGCGCCGCCACGAAACCGTGACAGGGCCTGTTCTCATTCTGACGACGATCAACTCAAAACCACTCGCAACTCAGCGTCTCGCAACTGTCCTGGTCGTGGCGTCTCGCAACTACCCTGACTTCTCGACCCTCGCCACTGCCTGCTACTTCAGCCGGATCGTCACGTCCACGCTCATTCCGGGCCGCAGCAGGTGCGCGGAGTCCGCCTGGCCCTCGAGGCGGATGCGCACCGGTATGCGCTGCACAACCTTCGTGAAGTTGCCCGTGGCATTGTCCGGCGGCAGGAGCGAGAACTTGGCGCCGGTCGCCGGGCTCAGGCTCTCCACGTTGCCGTCGAAGACCCGTCCCGGATAGGCGTCGGCCGTGATCATCGCCGGGGCGCCCGGTGCAATGTCGGCGACCTGGGTTTCCTTGAAGTTCGCGACCACCCAGACATCCTCGAGCGGCACGACGCTCATCAGTGGCTGGCCCGCCTGGACCAGCTGACCGAGCTCGACCGCCTTCTTGCTCACCACGCCTGAGACGGGCGCGGTCACCACGGTGTAGGACAGCTGCAGCGCCACCACGTCACGCGCCGCGCGGGCGGCGGCCACGCGGGCCTCGGATCCGGTGAGTGCCGCGCCGGCGGCGACGACCTGCTCCTCGGAGGCAGAGGCGTTGCGCTGGGCGGCGGTGAGCTGCGCGGCCGTGGCGCGGGCGGCGGCCTCCGCGGCGTCGAGCGACTGGCGACTGACGATGTTTCGCGCGCTCAGCGCACGCGCGCGCTCGAGGTCGTTGGTTGCCTTCTCCGCATTGGCTTCCGCCTGAAGCACGGTCGCCGCGGCGGCGGCAGCGGCGGCCTTGGCCTGGTCGAGCTGAGCGACCGCCTGCCCGACCTTCCCGCGCGAGCCCACCGTCGCGATGAGTGCGGCCAGATCGGCGTCGGCCTGGGCGAGCCGGGCGCGCAGATCGCGGTCGTCGAGCACGACCAGGGTGTCGCCGGCCCTGACCTGCTGGTTGTCGCGGATGCGGATCGACACGACGAAGCCTCCGATCCGCGGCGAAATCGGCGTGATGTGCCCGTCCACCTGCGCGTCGTCGGTCGACACGTGGTTGAGGGCGAACCAGACGGCGCGGGCGCCGAGGGCCAGAAGGATCACCGCTATCGCCGCGCCCAAGGGAAGCAGCCACGGCCGGCGGCGGCCGTTACCCTCGGCATCCTCCGGGGGAGGAGCGTCCGCCGGGAGGCCGGCTGCTGCCGGCGAGTGCGGTGGTGGCGCGGTTTGCGTCATCGTTACCATCGGATGTCTCTCACAATCTAGTCAGTAGCCGCTAGTGAATCGTCTCCGCGACGCCTGCGGAGTATGCCAGGCTGACCCGCGCCGCCGCGGTGGTGAAGCGCGAGTCGATTTCGGTGTCGCGCGCGAGGTTCAGGGTGGACTGCGCGTTGATGACGTCGATGTTGCCGGCTACGCCGCTCGCGAACCGCTCGCGCGCCTCGTCGAGCTCCTCCACCGCCAGCGCCAGGCGCTGGGCGGCGACGCCGTGCTGCTCGACGCCGGAGCCAAGATCGAGCAGCGCGGCGCGAACCTGGGCCGCGATATGTCGGCGCAGGTCACTTTCCCTCACGTGGCTCTCCTGCTCGGCCGCCCGCTGCTCGTCGCTCCGCGCCTCGCGGCGGAAGCCGTCGAGGAGCGGGATAGAGACCACGAGCGCGACATCCTGGGTGTTGAAGGCGGTCGGCAGCGTCTTGCCGTTGGGACCGTAGTCCGCCGCGAAGTCGATCCGCGGCAACAGCTCGAACGCAACGGCCCGCCGCTCCGCCCGGGCGCGCTCTCCCGTCGCCGTTTCCGAGGCGAGGTCGGCCCGCCGCACCAGCGCGAGTGCGAGGGCCGCCGCGGTGTCGGCCGGCGCCGATGAAACGCCGAGGTCGCCCGTCAACGTGTCGGCGAGCATGTACGTCGTGGCCGGGTCCGCGCCCAGCGCGAGTGCGAGATCGATGTCCGCCTTCTGGCGCTGGTTGCGAGCCACGAGCAGCGCGCCCTGCGCCGCGACCAACTGGGTCCGGGCCCTCGTCACGTCCAGCGGCGCGCTCACCCCAGCCTGGAGCTGCGCCTCGGCGAGCGAGAGCAGCTGCGTCGCGATCTCCGCGTCGGCTTGCCGCGCGGCCAGCAGCGACGCCGCCCGCACCGCCCGCAAGTAGGCGAGGGCCGAGGCGCGCGCCGCCTCCTCGACCGCGGCCGTGCGGTCAGCCGTGCTGCCGGCCGTCTGGAACCCCTCCGCCCGCAGATGCTGCCAGCTCGAGTAGTCGAACACCGTCTGCGTGAAGCGCACGCGGGCGTCCAGGTTGTTGAACGGCGCTATGAAGGAGGGAAACCCGGGCGCGGCCAGCCCGAAGCTGGCCAAGGTCTCCGACCGGTTGTACCAGGCCCCGGCCACCGACAGGGAAGGCAGCAGGCGCGAGCGTGCCTCACCGACGCGCGCTCGCGCCGCGTCCACGCGGTACGCCGCCCTCTGTACGCCGGGCGCATGCTCCGTCGCTACCTGCACGGCGTCCGCAAGGGAGAGGCGCTGCGGAAGCGCCGCCTGCGCCGCACCACGCGTAGGCGTGAGCAGGGCCGCCGCCGTGGCGACGAGCGCCGCGAGCCTACGCATGGCGAGCCTCCCCGCCGCCGGCCGGCGGCGCGGCCACGCCGCGCAGAAAGATGTCGATCGAAGCGGCCAGGAATTGCTCAACCGGAAACGCTTCCTTCTCGCAGGCGAGGAACGAGTGATTCCAGATCGCGGCCATCAGCACCGGTGCAAGGATCATGCGCACGGCGAGGTCGACATCGACCGTCCGGAAGGCCCCCTGCTCCATGCCGCGGCGCAGCACCTGCGCGAAGATCTGACGGCCGCGCCTCACCACTTCGTCGTACCAGAACTGCGCCAGCTCGGGGAAATTCGTGGCTTCCGATATCACCAGCTTGGGCAGGCCGCCGAGACCCGAGGGGCCCATCGCCTCCCACCAGACAGTCACCAACCGCCGGAGCAGCAGCTCCGGGTCGGCCGCGCGATCGCCAGCCAGCTGTTCCGCCGTCGCGAGGATGGGAACGACGTTCTCCAGGACGACCGCCTTGAACAGCGCTTCCTTGCTCTCGAAGTAGATGTACAGGGTGCCCTTGGTGACCCCAGCCCGCTTCGCGACGTCCTCCAGCTTGGTCGCCGCGTAGCCGTGCTCGACAAACGTCTCCAAGGCCGCAGCCAGGATCTCGCTCGGTCGCGCGTCCTTGCGGCGTTGCCAGCGCGGAGCGGAGGCTTCGACTGTGGTGTCATGGAGTCTCATGGTTCGCTCTCGGTCCATTAGTAACTGACTGGTTGGTAATTTGAATGGCGACATGCGGTGTGTCAATTGGACCATCCGCTCTCAAGCTGAGGCTTCCGTGACGCCAACTGCGCTGCAAAGATCATCGATACGCTATCGTGTCAGTATTGTGAAACTGTCGTAATATGCCATGGGAGGCGCTCGCGCGGCGGGCTGGTTATCTTCCGTGCCGTTTCTACGCAGGCAAGTGACGGTCGCATACCTTCGGAGGGTCTCGAGGATGAAGCGCGCGCTGTTCGCCGCCGCTGCGGTGGTGCTCGCGGGGTGCGGCTACAATCGCATCCAGACGCTGGACGAGCAGGCCAACGCCTACAAGAGCCAGATCGAGGTGCAACTGCAGCGCCGGGCGGATCTGGTGCCCAACCTGGTCGAAACCGTGCGCGGCTACGCGCAGCAGGAGCAGACCATCTTCACGGCCGTCGCCGATGCGCGCGCCCGTCTCGGCGGGGCCGTGCAGACCGGGAACCTGCAGCAGATGTCGGAGGCGAACCAGGGGCTGACGGGCGCCCTGGGCCGCCTGCTGGCGATCTCGGAGAACTACCCGCAGCTCAAGTCGAACGAGAACTTCCGCGCGCTGCAGGACCAGCTCGAGGGGACGGAGAACCGGATCTCGACGGCGCGCCAGGACTACAACAGCGCCGTGCAGGCGTACAACAGCTACATCCGGCGGTTTCCCCAGGTGCTTACGGCAAGGCTGATCGGGAAGGGCGAGCGGGAGTATTTCGAAGTCACGACCGCGCAGGCCCGCGAGGTGCCCAAGGTGAACTTCGCGGCGCCCCAGAAGAAGGGGCAGTAGACAGCAAGGAGCTTGCACAGCAGTTGCGAGACGCCGAGTTGCGAGTGGTTATGAGGCTCGAGTCTGGAGGGTGAGAAAAGGCCCCGCCGCGGCATCGTGGTGGGGCCTTTGACTCGTCTCGGTCAACTCACTTCTCACAACGACTCGCAACTCGGCGTCTCGCAACTGACCTCGCCGCCGTCTTCTCTCCTCCGTCAGTCTGTTATGACGTCCGGCAGGACATACCGCAGTGGATCCACCGGCCTCCCGTTGACCAGCACCTCGTAGTGCAGGTGCGGGCCGGTGGAGAGCCCGGTACTGCCGACCCAGCCGAGCCGGTCGCCGCGCTTGACGGCCTGGCCGACGCCGACGGCGGTGCGGGACATGTGGGCGTACTTGGTCTCCAGCCCATAGCCGTGGTCCATCACGACCATCAGGCCGTAGCCGTTCTCCCATCCAACCTTGACCACCCGGCCCGCCGCCGGGGCGATGATCTGGGTGCCGTACGCGGCGGTGATGTCAATGCCTTCATGGGGTCGGTTCTCGTGCAGGATCGGATGGTAGCGGATCAACGAGAACTTGCTCGTCAGGAAGCCGGTCGTCGGCATGATCGAGGGCGTGGCGGCGAGTTCCTGGGTATGCGCCGACAGGCTATCCGAGGCCTCCTTGAACGACATCGCGAGCACGTTGGCGCGCCGGATCAGCGCGTCGAGATCGACGTGCACGCCCAGCGCCTCGCGTCCCACCACTCCGCCGTTGTTGATCAGGCGCTCCCGCTCGGGCCAGGCGCCGCTCGGACCGCCGATGCCGGCGCGGCGCACGTCGGGGCTCAGCGGATCGAGGCCGGCCACGAGCCGCACCTCTTCGTCGCGCCGCGAGATAAGGGCCAGCGTGTCCGACAGCGCGCCGACGCGCTGCCCCAGGGTGGCGACCTCACTCGACAGGGCCTGGTTGGTCTTCTCGAGCCGCTGGCTGCGCGACAGATCGACGGTGTGCGACACGACGCCGTAGGTGGCGGCCAGCATCGACGCCAGTGCGACGGTCACGACCCCAGCGGCCAGCTTCAGCACGGTCACCGAAACCGACAGTGACTTCGTGCTGCCTGAGCCGTGAGGTACGAGTAGGACCGTCCAGCGGCGACTTGGCATCCGGACTCCGCGTACAGGAGACAACAGAAACACCCGGCGCGGAGCTCGCACCGGTCGAGGGGAATGAAGCGAGACGGCCCAACGTTACCACCCGGTGCGTGCGGCGTCAAGGCGAAAGATCGCTGGTTGGAAGTCGTTGCGCTACAACGCCTTACACTATGGCGCCGGCTTGTCCGCCTTGGGGAAGAGTGGGGGGATCTTGTGCGTGGCGGCTGCCTCGAGCTGCGGAGCGGTGGCCAGTTTCCACGCCTCGGCGGCGGCGGGATGGCCGTCCAGGCCGAGGGCGGTCCACAGCGTCCCCGCCGCATTGGGGATGAACGGCCCCGCGAGCGCGGCGAGCCGGGCGAGGCAACGCGCCAGCGCCGCCAGGGTGGCGTCGAGGGCTGCGGCGTCACCGGCCTTGGCCAGCGCCCACGGTGCCTGCCGTTCCACGAAGGCATTGGCCTCGCTCACCAGCTCCCAGGCGGCGGCGGCGCCGCGATGCAGCAGGAGCGCGTCCATCGCTTCCCGGTAGCGGTCCAGGGCCGCTTCACCCGCGCGGTCGAGGGGCGTCGTCTCCCCCGAGGCGGGCACGGCTCCCCCGCGGTAGCGGTCGAGCATCGCCAGCACGCGGGACGCGAGGTTGCCGAAGGCGTCGGCGAGTTCCGCCACGTACCGCTCGTCGAACCGCTCCATGGAGAAGTCGCCGTCGCCGTCGAACGGGATCTCGCGGAGCAGGAAGTAGCGGAACGCGTCGGGGCCGTAGCGGTCCACGGCCGTGCCCAGGTCGAGGCGCACGCCTGCCGACTTGCTGAACCGCTCACCGCCCAGGGAGATGAACCCGTGAGCCCACACCCGTTCCGGCAGCGGGAGCCCGGCGGCCTCCAGCATGGCGGGCCACACCACGCAGTGATGCCGCGTGATGTCCTTGCCGATGATGTGCAGTTGGGCCGGCCAGCGCGCTTCGAAGCCGGCGGCGGGGTAGCCGGTCGCCGTCAGGTAGTTGGGCAGCGCGTCGAACCACACCCAGGTTCCCTGCTGCTCCCCGTCGCTCGTCGGGTGCGGGAAGGGGATGGCCCACGCGAGGCGGGCGCGGCTGATGGGGATGTCCTCGAGACCCTGCTCGAGCAGGCCGAGGATCTCGTTGCGCCGGCTGTCGGGCTGGAGAAAGTCGCGCCGCTCCAGGAACAGCCGTTTGAGAAACGGCGCGTAGCGGGAGAGGCGGAAGAACCAGTTCCGCTCCGCCGTCCAGGCGAGGGTGCGCGTCTGATGCAGCACGCACTTGCCGTCCACGATCTCGTCGTCGCGCTTGAAGGTCTCGCAGCCGACGCAGTACCACCCCTCGTACGCCCGCTCGTAGCAATCGTCGGGGCGCTGCGCGAAGATGCGCTCGATCAGCGCCCGGACGCCGGCCTCATGTCCCGGATCGGTGGTGCGGATGAACTGGTCGTAGGAGATGCCGAGGCGGCTCCACATGGCGCGGAAGGAATCCGCGAGCCCGTCCACCAGCTGCTGTGGTGGTACGCCACGTTCCTGGGCGGCCTGCGCGACCTTCTGCCCATGCTCGTCCATGCCGATGAGAAAGTGCACGTCGTCGCCCCTGAGCCGGCGGTACCGGGCGACGGCGTCGGCGCCGATCTTCTCCAGGGCGTGCCCGAAATGCGGCTCGCCGTTGGCGTAGTCGATCGCGGTGGTGAGATAGAAGCGGCTCACGGGCGGCGGCGGCGCCGCCGGCGTCCGCCGCGCCGGCCGCGGCGGCGCTCCGGGCCGGCGGCCGCGGGCTCCGGCGTGGCGGTGGCGGTCGGCGCGGACGGGGCGGGCGGCGCCGGTGCGGCTGGCGCGGGCGGCTGCTCCGGCGGCGCGGCGGCCCCCTCGACCTCGCGCTTGAGATCGACCAGCGGCAGGATGCGCGAGGTGCCGTCCTCGGCCCGGAGCGTCACCCGCTCACGGAAGATGTCGAGGCTGGAGACCTTCTCGTTGCCGTGCGAGGTGACGAGGACCTTCCCTTCCTTCGGGAAGCGCTTGCGCGACTGGACGTAGAAGTCGTGCTCGTAGCGCAGGCAGCAGAGCAGCCGGCCGCACGGGCCCGAGATCTGGGTCGGGTTGAGGCTGAGGCGCTGGTCCTTGGCGATCTGCAGCCCGATGGGGCGCAGCTCCGGCAACCAGGTGCAGCAGAGTTGGCGGCCGCACCGGCCGATGCCGTCGAGGCGCTTGGCTTCGTCGCGCACACCGATCTGTCGCAGCTCGATCCTGGTGCGGAACAGCGAGGCGAGGTCGCGGACCAGGTTGCGGAAGTCCACCCGCCGCTCGGCGGTGAAGTACACCGTGAGCTTGTTGCGGTCCCACTGCCACTCGGTGTCGCTGATCTTCATATCGAGTCGGTGCGTCGTCGCCCGCTCGCGCACCTTGCGGCGCACGTCCTCCTCGCCGTGGCGCAGCTCCTCGGCGGCCTGGATGTCCGTGTGGGTGGCGCGCCGCACCACGCGGCGCTCAGGCTCCGGTGCGGCCGCCGAGCGGTCGGGCGGCGCGTCCTGCACGCGGTCGGCCGGAGCATGCCCTTCCGCTCGCTCGCCGCCCTCGCTCGGCGCCTGGGTGCGCATGGCGCAGCGCTCGCACTTCGTCGACGCCACCGCGCCGGTGGCCGAGACGTGGCCCAGATCGAGCCCGCGGTCGGTCTCGACGATCACGGCCTCGTCGGCACCGAGAGGCTCCGGCTCGTGCCAGCGGTAGAAGGCCTTGCGGTCGCCCTTGAAGCGGATCTCAACCAGCTGCGCGCCCACGCCTATGCTTCCTCGAACTTCCCCATCCTGAGGTACTTCTCGGCGCGGCGCGCGACCAGCTCGTCGGTGGGCATGCCGGCGAGCTCGGCCAGATGGGGCTCCAAGGCCACGCCGAGCGCCTCGACGGCGGCGCCGGGGTCCGCGTGCGCACCGCCAGGCGGTTCGGGGACGATCTCGTCCACCAGCCCCATCGCCAGCAGGTCGGGGGCGGTGAGCTTCAGCGCCTCCGCCGCGCGCTCCTTCAGCGACGCGTCTCGCCACAGGATGGCGGCACATCCCTCGGGGGAGATCACCGAGTAGATCGCGTTCTCGAGGATCAGCACCCGGTCGCCGATGGCCAGCGCCAGCGCCCCCCCCGACCCGCCTTCGCCGACGATGGCCACGACGATCGGGGTCTTGAGCGCGGCCATGTCCTCGATGTTGCGGGCGATGGCCTCGGCTTGCCCGCGTTCCTCCGCCCCCAACCCGGGGTGCGCGCCCGGCGTGTCGATCAGCGTCACGATCGGGAGCCGGAACCGCTCGGCGAGACGCATCAGCCGCAACGCCTTCCGGTATCCCTCCGGATGCGGCATCCCGAAGTTGCGCTTGAGGTTTTCCTTGATGTCCCGGCCCTTCTGCTGGCCGATGACGACCACGCTGCGGCCGTGGAGCCTGCCGAGGCCGCCTACGATCGCGGGGTCGTCGCGATACAGCCGGTCGCCATGGAGCTCGATGAAGTCGGCGAACAGCCCGTTGATGTAGTCGAGAGCGTAGGGGCGCCGCGGATGGCGAGCCACCTGGACGCGCTGGTACGGCGTGAGGTTGCGGTAGATCTCCGTCCTCAGCTCGGCGAGCTTGGCTTCGAGCGGGGCGATCTCGCGTGCCACGTCGAGCGAGCGCTGGCTGGCCAGACGCTTCAGATCCTCGATCTGGCGCTCCAGCTCGGCGATCGGCTTCTCGAACTCCAGGGCGAGTGCTGTCGCCATCCGGTTACCCCGCTTTCACGAGTGTGACCGCGTCGCTACCCAACGCGTCCCGCAGCGCGCCCAAGAGGTCCTGCTCCAGCGCGACGGTGAAGGCACGCGAGCGGAGCCGGACCACATCGCGCCCGGTGCCGTCCTCGCTCCACTCCACGTAGACAGGAGCGGGGCCCGGATGCGCGGCGCACAGCGCCGCCACGGTGCGGGCCGCCTCGCCGTTCCGGCCGGCGCGCGGGGCCCAGCGCAGCGCCACGGCGATCCGCCCGGACGCCTTCAGGTCGGCCAGGGGCAGCGCGTCTTCCACGATGAACGGCACGTCCTCCTCGCCGCGGTCGCGCGATGAGTAGCCGCCGACCAGCAGGTACGCGCCGTCCGGCGCGATGACCTTGGCGAGTTTGCCCCACGCCTCGGGGAACACCAGGCACTCGGCGGTGCCGTGGAAGTCCTCGGCGACGAGCTTCGCCCACTCCGCTCCCGAGCGCCGCGCGATCTGCCGCTTGACCGCCGTGACCACCGCCGCGACCGCGAGCTTCTCGCTCGACCACCGGCCGAGGTCAGCGGTGGTGTGGGTGCCGAACAGCGCGGCCTCGTCGGCGTAGCGGTTCAGGGGGTGCCCCGAAACGAAGAATCCCACCAATTCCTTCTCGCGCGCAAGGCGTTCGGCCTCGGTCCACTCGGGAACGACGGGAAGCCGGGGCCGCGCGACGGCGGGTGCGCCCGCCGCATCGTGGCCCGTGCGGGGCGCAGCGGCGCCGAACAGCGTCCCCTGGCCGGAGGCGGTTTCGGCCTGCTTGAGGCTCGCCTCGGCGAGCACGGCGTCGACCGCGGCGAACAGCTGGGCCCGGTGCCCCCCGAGGGCGTCGGTCGCGCCGGAGGCGACCAGGGCCTCCAGCACGCGCTTGTTGCACACGCGGTGATCCACCCGCGCCGCGAGGTCCGCCAGCGAGGTGAACGGGCCGCCGCTCGTGCGCGCCCCGATCACTGCGTCGATCGCGCCCCGGCCCACGTTCTTGATGGCGCCGAGGCCGAAGCGGATCCTCCGGTCGCCCACCACGGTGAAGTGCCAGCCGGACTCGTTGACGTCGGGCGGGAGTACCTCGATGCCCAGCGCCCGACATTCCGCGATGTACGGCACCACCTTGTCGGTGTCGCCGATGGCGGAGGAGAGGAGGGCGGCCATGAACTCCGCGGGATAGTGCGCCTTGAGCCACGCGGTCTGATAGGAGACGATCGAGTAGGCGACGGCGTGCGACTTGTTGAACCCGTACCGGCCGAAGGTCTTGATCTGACCGGAGATCTCCTCAACCACCTTCTTCTTGTGGCCGCGCTCGATGCACCGCGTCACGAACCGGCCCAGCTCCTCGTCAATCAGCTCCTGCTTCTTCTTGCCCACGGCCTTGCGGAGCACGTCGGCCTCGGCGAGCGAGTAGCCCGCCAGCACGCTCGCGATCCGCATCACCTGTTCCTGGTAGACGATGACGCCGTAGGTGGGCTCGAGGATCTCCTTGAGCTCCGGCAGCAGGTAGCGGACCGGTTCCTCGCCCCGCTTGCGGCGGATGTAGACCAGGTGCATGCCGCTGTCGAGCGGGCCCGGGCGCACCAGCGCGTTCGTGGCCACGAGGTCGTCGAACCGGTCGCAGCGCATCCGCTGCAACGCGTCGGTGGCGAGGCTCGACTCGAACTGGAAGACCCCCGCCGTCCGGCCGCCGCGGAGCATGGTGTACACGGCGGGGTCCTCGAGGTCGAGACCGTCGAGGTCCACCTCCACGCCCCGCCGCTCGCGGATCGTGCGCACCGCGCGGTGGAGGATGGTGAGCGTGGTGAGCCCGAGGAAGTCCATCTTCAGCATGCCGACCTTCTCGAGCCCCACCATGTCGTACTGCGTGATGATGGCGTCCTCGCCCCCCGCTCCCCCGGCCCCGGTCCCCTTGCCCGGCATCGTGCACACCGGCACGTAGTCGGTCAGGGGGCCCGGCGCGATCACGATGCCGGCCGCGTGCACCGAGATGTGGCGCGACAGCCCCTCGATGCTGCTGCCGAATTCCACCAGCCGCTGGTAGGTGGGGTTGTGCGCCACCAGCTCCCGGAGCTCGGGGACCTTTTCCGCCGCCTCGCGCAGCGTGAGCGAGTACGCGGGGCCGCTGGGGATGAGCTTGGTCAGGCGGTCGGCGTCGCCGGGCGGGAGCCCCAAGACGCGCGCCACGTCCCTCACGGCCGCGCGGGCCTTCATGGTCCCGAAGGTCACGATCTGGCCCACCGACGTGCGGCCGTAGCGCTCGCGCACGTACTCGATCACTTCGCCGCGCCGCTCCTCGCAGAAGTCCACGTCGATGTCGGGCGGCGAGATGCGCTCCGGGTTGAGGAACCGCTCGAACAGCAGGTCGAACTTGAGCGGATCGACGTTGGTGATGCCCAGGGCGTACGAGACGAGCGAGCCTGCCGCGGAGCCGCGCCCCGGGCCCACCGGGATGCCGTGCTCGCGGGCCCAGCGGATGAAGTCGGCGACGATCAGGAAGTAGCCGGCGTAGCCCACCTTGGTGATGACGCCCAGCTCGTAGTCGAGCCGCTCGCGGACCGGGGGCGGGAGCGGGTCGCCGTACCTGCGCCGCGTCCCCTCCTCGGCCAGGGCGATCACCAGCTCGTTGTCACTCGCGTATTGCGGTGGCCGCGGGAACTCGGGGAGGAAGAAGCGCTTCTCGAAGTCGAACTCGCAGCTCTCGGCGATGCGCTGCGTGTTGGCGAAGAGATCGTCGCGCGCGGGGAAGGCGCGGCGCATCTCCTCCTCGGACTTGACGTAGCTCTCGGTGCCCTGGAAGCGGAACCGCTTCGGATCGTTCAGGTCCTTGCCCGAGCGGATCGCCAGCAGGACGTCGTGCGCGGCCGCGTCCTCGCGCGTCAGGTAGTGGGCGTCGTTGGTGGCGACCACGCCCAGCCCGAGCTCGTCGGCGAGCCGGAACACGCCCTCCTGCACCGCCGGCTCTTCCGCCAGGCCGTGGTTCTGAACCTCGAGCCAGTAGCGCCCCTCGCCGAAGGTGCGGGCGTGCCACTCGGCCGCTTCCCTGGCGCGATCGTACGACCCCTGCCGGAGCCACAAGGCGACCTCGCCCGACATGCACCCCGACAGGCAGGTCAAGCCCTCCGCATACCGCTCGAGCGTCTCGCGGTCGACCCGCGGCCGCCGGTAGTAGCCTTCCACGAAACCGATGGACGACAGCCGGATCAGGTTCCGGTACCCGGCGCGGTCGCGGACCAGCAGGACCAGGTGGGCGTAGGCGCCGGGTGCGTCGGCCGGCTTCTCGCGGGCCTGGCGGGGCCCGAACGCGACGTACGCCTCCATGCCGATGATCGGGCGCACGCCCGCCGCCCGGGCGTCCTGATGGAACTGCCACGCCCCGAACATGTTGCCATGGTCGGTGATGGCGAGGCTGTCCATCCCCAGCGCCTTGATGCGGGCGATGAGGTCGCTGATGCGGTTGGCGCCGTCGAGAAGCGAGTACTCGGAGTGCGTGTGGAGGTGCGCGAAGGCCATCGGTTCGCGCAAGCTAGCCGCGCGTTCCGGGGCTGTCAAAGACGGTGACGGCCGTCCTTGACTTCGGGTCGCCCGGCCACGACCGTACGCGAGGTCCAGGGAAGGAGAGCGGTGGAGAAACCCGGCGTGATGCCGTGCTTCCGGCTCGGCGCGGCGGCGCTCTGCGTGGTCGCTCGGCGCCGCAGCGTGGCGCCGTGCTGAGCGTCCGCGCGCTGGCTCGTGGCGCCCTGACGGGCGTACTCGCGATGACATTGCTCGTTCCGGCGCTGCGCGCGCAGGAGCCGCCGGTCGGGCCCATCGTGCGCGTGCTTCGCGGGCTCTCCCCGGCCGACCGGGAGCAGCTCGCCACCGATTCCGTCGCCGCTCGGATCATGGCGGTGACACGCGACGCGGACGGGGTCGCCGTGGCAAACGTCGTGGTGCGCCTCCGGACCATCGACGCCACGCCGCTGGAGCGCCTCGGGGCGCGACTGGGAACCCAGGTGGGCACGCTGGTCAACGCGCGCGTCCCGCTCGCGGCCCTCGGCCCGCTGCTCGCGGACGGGTCGGTCGCTGCGGTGTACGGGGCGCGGCGCTGGGCGCCGTTCAACGACCTGGGCGTCGCGGATGTCGGCGTCGCGTCGCTGCGCAGCACTACGGGGCCCCACACGTTCACCGGGTCGGTGGGGCGCGGCGTGATCGTGGGCCTGGTGGACACCGGCGTCGACTTCACGCATTCCGATTTCCTGGCGGACGCGCAGGGGCACTCCCGGATTCTGTTCCTGTGGGATCAAACCCTGGCCGGAGCGGGACCCGGGCTGGTGGGCGGGAAGACGTTCGGCTACGGCGTGGAGTGCCCGCAGGCGAGCCTGACGGCCGCGGGGTGCGCCTCGCGCGATAGCGTCGGGCACGGCACGCACGTCCTTGGCACGGCGGCAGGTGACGGCAGCGCGACGGGCGGCGGCCTTCCGGCCGGTCAGTTCGCGGGGGTGGCGCCGGGCGCAGACCTGATCGTCGTCAAGACGTCGTTCCTCACCACCGCGGTCGTGGACGGCGTCAACTACATCTTCAGCCGGGCGGCGCAGCTGGGCCGTGCGGCGGTGGTGAACCTGAGCCTCGGGGCGCAGTGGGGTCCGCACGACGGCACGCTGCCCGAGGAGGAGGAGCTCGATTCGCTGGTGGGCCCCGGCCGGATCGTGGTAGCCGCCGCGGGCAACGAGGGCGACAACCGGAACACGGCGCCCGTGGTGAGTGCCGACGACCTGCACGCCGCCGCAATGCTCGCGGCCGGCCAGCAGGCCACCGTCACGATGACGGTGCCGCCCTACACTCCGGCACCGGGCATCAACAACGATTTCGTCGTGCTCCAGCTATGGTATGCCGCGGCCGACACGCTGACGGTGACGGTGGTCCGGCCCGACGGATCCTCCGTGACCTCGGGCGCGAGCGCGTCGCCGCCGGCGACGGTGACGCAGGACGCGCCCCAGGGCCAGATCCACATCGAGAACGGGCCGGACTCCGCCGTGGCGCTTACGGCCGACAACCTCGGCTTGATCGTGGCCGGCGATCTCGGCGGCGGCACCGCTCCCCAGGCCGGCACGTGGACGATCCGGCTGAACAGCGTCGCGGCGCACAGCGGGAAGCCGGTCCACTTGTGGGTGGCGGACGCGGCGCTGGGAGCGGCGGGCTCCCCGCTCGGCGTCTCGCTGGTCGGCGGCGCGAGCAACGGTTACCTGGTCGCGACACCGGCGTCCGCCACGCGTGTGCTGGCGGTGGGCGCTTACACCACCCGGCTCCAGTGGCTGGACGTGAACGACTCGACCGAGACGTACACGAATCGCGAGCGGCTCGGCGACCTGACCTGGTTCTCGAGCCCCGGACCACGGCGCGACGGCGTACTCAAGCCGGACATCGCCGCCCCCGGACAGGGTGTTGCGTCCGCGCTCTCCGCGACCGCGTCGGTTCCTCAGGGGCGGGTGATGCGCGACGGCCGCCACTGGATCCTCGAGGGCACCTCGATGGCGGCGCCGTTCGTCACCGGGGCGGTGGCGCTGCTGCTGGAGCGCAATCCCACGCTGACCCCCGAGGCGGCGCGCGCCCTCCTCGTGGGCGCGGCGCGGGTGGACAGCTTTGCGCGCCATCCGTTTGACGGCGGGCCCGCCGTCTCGCCGAACGCCTCGTGGGGCTACGGCAAGCTCTACGTCCCGGCGGCACTGAACGCGCTGGGCGCCGGCTCCGGCGGCGGGATCAACATCTCGGAGAACCCGGTGCACGGTTCCTCCGTCATCTTCCACTATCCCGGGGTGGCGAAGCGGGTCGCCATCTACACCTTCACCGGCTCCCTCGTCAGGGAATTCACGTCGCCCCCGGCCGGCCGGCTGCAGTGGGACCTGACCGCCGCCGACGGCCGCCCGATCATCAACGGCGTGTACATCGTGATCGTGGATCAGGGAGGCCCCATCCTGCGGCACCGGCTGTACGTCGCGAGGAGGTCCGGACCATGACGCGGCGTCCGGCCGTGCTGCTCGCGCTGGCCGCGACCGTGGCTGGTGGCGCGGCGTCCGTGGCCCGTGCCCAGGCCACCGGGAGCACGGCTGGTGCAGTGCTCGCGCTCCCCGCCACGACCCGTGCGCTCGGTCTGGACAACGCCTACACGGGCGTGGTCGGTGACGAGGGAAGCCTCTTCGTGAATCCCGCCGGACTGGCGCCGATCCGGAAGGTGGCACTGGGCATGAGCTACCAGCGCTACCTGCTTGACTCCTATCTGGTGAGCGGCGACGTCGTCGTGCGGGCAGGCCGGTTCGACCTCGGCTTCGGCGTCAATGTGCTGGACTACGGACAGGACACGGTCTACCGGCCCGATCCCGCTTTCGGTGGGGATCGCGGCGTGGCGGATCCGGGTGGCGCCATGGTCGGGGCCTACAGTGCGGAGGCGGTCGGCGCGATCGCATACCGTTTCGGCATGTTCTCGTTGGGTGCCAGCGCGAAGTACCTGAAGGACCACCTCACGGTCCCCGACACGACGCTGTACGATGCGAGCGGCTTCGGGTTCGACGCGGGGGCGGCGCTGGCGTTCTTCGACATCGCCGCCTTCGGCGTCGTAGTGCAGAACATCGGCGGCGACCTCAAGACCAGCACCGGCACGCCGGCGCCGCTGCCGAGGACGGTGCGGGCCGGGTTCTCGCTCAACGTCGTGGATCCGCAGGGCACGCCGCGGCTGATGGTCGTCGGCGACTGGGTGTCGCCGCGCGGATCGCGCAACTACTGGATCTTCGGCGTCGAGGGTGGGGTGGTGTCCGATGGCGTCGGCCTGCTCGGGCGGGCCGGGGTCGCGACGGGGCGCGCCCCAACGGACCAGCGGTCGCTGGTGTTCGGCGGAAGCCTCGTCTTCCACAACCTGCAGGTGGACTACGGCTATCAGGGCTTCAGCACTCTGGGTGGCGGCACGTCGCGCGTCGGCGTGAGGTGGGCGCCATAGGGAGCCGGCGGCGCGTGGTGAAGCGCGTCGTGACGGCGCTGCTGGCCCTGGTGGTGGTCGGCGGCGCCGTCGCGTGGTTGGCGAGCCGGGACGTGCGGTACGTCGCGCGGGCAGCGGTGGAGGAGGCGCTCATCCTGGCGCGCCGTCGCGCGATCGCCAAGGTGGTCGCCGATCCCGCCACCGACCCCGCGACGCGCTCCAAGCTCGAGCTGGTGCTCACGGTACGGGGCTTCGCCGCAGACTCCCTGCGGCTCGCGGCAGGCCGGACCTACACCGCGTACTCGCGGGTCCGCAAGGACACGCTGGTCCTGGTCCTGACGGCGAGCCGTTACGACCGGCTGGCCGAGGTCAGCTGGAAGTGGCCGATCGTGGGCCGCGTGCCCTACGAGGGGTTCTTCGACCGCGCGGAGGCGGTGGAGGAGGCGCGGCGGCTCGAGCGGAGCGGGATGGATACCTACCTGCGGGTTTCCAACGCCTTCTCGACCCTGGGATGGTTCAACGATCCGTTGCTCTCGACCATCGTGCGGGAGGATTCGGTGGATCTCGCCGCCACGGTGATTCACGAGATTCTCCATAGCACGGTGTGGGTCCCCGGCAGCGTCCCGTTCAACGAGTCGTTCGCGGACTTCGTAGGATACCGGGGGGCCGAGGCGTTCTTCCGCTCGCGAAATGACCCACGGAACGCCCAGCGTGCGGTGGCGCGCTGGGAAGACGAGATCCGGCTGCAACACTTCTACGACTCGCTGGCGGCGCGGCTGGAGCGGCTGTATGCGCGGGGTCTGGCCGGCCCCGCCCTGCGCGAGCAGCGGCTGCTCCTCTTCGAGGCGGCGCAGGCGGAGCTGGCGGGTCCGGTCGGCCGGACCTTGCAGACGATCGACCCCCGCTGGTTGGTGCGGCGACCCCTCAACAACGCGGTGGTGATCGCGCAGCGGTTATACCGCACCAGGCTCGACCTCTTTGAGGGGATGCTCGCCGAGTCGCACGGCGATCTGGTCGGCGCCATCGCCGAGGTGCGCCGCCGGGTGGCCAGCGGGGGCGATCCCTGGGCCGCGCTGGGGGCGGCGCCCGGCCGCTAGTCGGCGGCCGTTCGCGGAGCGGTCAGGAGGAGTGGTCGGACCCTGCGAGCCGCGTCCGCCAGCGGGCCAGCGGGCTACGGGCCAGGGCGAGAACCTCGTGTTCGACCGCGGTGGCCGGTGGCGGCAGCGCGAGGGCCCGCGAGACCTGCTGCTGGAGTGCGGCCACGTCGCCGGAGCAGCGCAGGGTACCGATGACATCCGCCGACTCGGTGATCCCCTGCGCCTGGGCGAGGGCGAAGGCGTAGCCGCTCTTCCAGCGGTCGAGCCTGGCGAGCTGGTGGCTCCACTCCCGGCCACCCCCGTTCCACGCCGCCACCAGGAGCGGCCGGTCTGCCGGGTCGAGCGCCGCGATCGGCAGGGCCTGCGCGCCAATCGCGCCCGCCACGGCGGTAGCGAGTGCCTCGTCCTCCGCAGCGACTCCGCTGCAGACGACGGGGTGCCACCCCATGGCGTCCACCAGGCTCGCCAGCGACGCGAGGCACGCGGCGAGCAGCGGAGCAAGGTCGGCTGCTGCGGGAGCGGTGGACTCGTCGGCCCCCCGGTCCAACAGCACCGCGCCGAGATCGGCGAAGGCCCGTTCCCGTGCGCTGAAGTGCCGCGGCTTCTTCCCGCCGAGTGCGGCCGAGCGGCGGGTCGCCGCGATCTCCCGCTCGGCCTCGCGCCGCGGCACGTCGTGCTCAGTGGACTGCTGCGCGCCCTCGAACGCGACC
>Ga0209777_10001370_pt1 | contig 35653 bp, 38 predicted proteins | sample FrelakmetHBP12HB_FD_187147 | JGI IMG/M metagenome (GOLD analysis project Ga0209777, IMG submission 187147) | Freshwater lake sediment microbial communities from the University of Notre Dame, USA, for methane emissions studies -HBP12 HB (SPAdes)... | ecosystem: Environmental > Aquatic >...
CCCTCTGCCACCGAACAATGCCGGGGTAAATATTTCTGCGTAGAGTGTATTCCCTTTTCGTCGCACATATTGATAGTTGCATGCAATTTCTTTATCGTCCTTATCTAATAGATCCAGCAACTGTCGTCGTCTTTCACCATAGAACGGGATGGCATAAGCATGATCTCCTTGCCCGATCATATCCTTCTTGTTAACCCCAGTCATCTCCTCCATGGCCCGGTTCCAGGCGATTACCTTTCCTTCTAGATCGATGACAAAGGTTGCATCCGGAAGAAACTCAATAATCGCTTTCAGTTTACTCGTCGATTCCTGCTCGGCATCATCCTTTTGCTTTTGCTCGGTGATGTCTGACAAAAGCCCGGATATTCCCACTGACCGACCCAGTTCGTCGATTTCAGGCCTGCTGGTGGTCCTTACCTGCCGGTATTGATTGTGGTTGTCCCGTATGCGGAATTCGTAAGGCTCAAGCTCGCCTTGCAACGTATTGAAAAAGCTGACTTTCAGTCCGGGCAGGTCCTCGGGGTGAATGAATGCGGTAAAGTCCTCTCCAATTACTTCTTTTGGCTTGTATCCCAGCAGCGGTTCCACTACTGGACTTACGTAAATGATGAGACCCGCGCCGTCCAGGGTAAAGATAACATCATTGAGGTTCTCTACAAGGGTTCGATATTTTTCCTCCGACCCTTTCAGAGACTTTTCCACGTTTTTGTGTTCCGTGATATCTAAAAGAAATCCCTGGTAAGATGAAGCCATATCATTTATCGCACCGGCCTGGATGGAAACCCAAACCCGTCTTCCGTCTTTGCGAAATAACTCCGCCTCGAAGTTCTTCACGCTGCCCGTTTCTTCCAGGAGGCGATGAAACTCCCGTTGCCGCGAAGGATCGACAAAAACCTGCCTATCGATGTCTGTGATGGAATTAATCAAATCCTCCGGAGAATTATATCCCAGGATGTGAGCAAGAGCGGGATTCGCAATCGCATAGCGTCCAGCCGCTGATGTCTGATAGATTCCCAATACCTCATTCTCACAGAGGTATTGGGAGAATTCTCCGGCTCGCATCCAATCGTTTTTCATTTAGATCTTCCTATCAATTTTCCGATCAGATCTCAGTCATCCGTTGGGCTGCCCCTTGATTGGATTAATGGATAACTAACCGGCAAAGATACATAGATGATACATAGATTATGATATACTTTAATCTGATGGATTTTTCGATCAGGATATTCTTCATCCTTTCCACTGCACAATTGCCCGGGAACTGAGGCGATTTTCTGAAAAGATAGCAAAAGAGATTTACCACCATTCCCCATCTGTCTGGCCATGAGATATCTTATACTCTTGGCGCTGGCCCTGCTGCTCTGCTGCTCTGCAGCGCTCGGCCAGACAAACAACACCTCTTTCGATGAATTGAATGCCGGAACTTTGCAGTCTCTGGTGATCGACTCTTCTGCCAGGCTTGAGTCCTACCGCTTTTCCCTGGAGATGGAGCAGAAAATAGATCTGGTCAACCTTACCTCGGGTGATGCCCAGAAACTCTACACGCGCTCTTTCGGCTACGGCATGGCCAACATGACCGATCATGCACTAAAGCTGTCCATGGCCTCACTCACTTATGCAAAAGGCGATGAGGACAATACCAGTGCCATCGCTCTGGAGGAGTATCTTATCAACGACACCATCTACATGAAAATGGATGGAAACTGGACGGCTATAAAGATGCCCGGTGTGGCTGATGCCTGGTCCCAGCAAAACACAATGACTCGGCAGCTCAAAATGTTCAATCAGTCTCGCCTCTCTCTGATTGGCTCGGAGATGGTGGAGGGCCAGAACTGCTACAAAGTCCGGGCGGAGATGGATATGAGCACAGTGGCCGATCAGCTCGCTGGAGAGACGTCATCTCTTGTGCCTATGCCGAGCATGAACTACTCCGAACTCTTCCGCAATATGAGCCTGGACGTCTACTACTGGATAGGCAAAGATACTCACCTTCTCAAGAAGACGGATGTACTGGAAATCTTCACCGTGGCCCCTCAGTTTTTAGGCCTGCCGGCCAACGAATCCGGGACAATGGAGATGCGAATAAATTCTGAGGTATCCATGCTATTCGAGGGCTTCAATGAAAGCGTAAATATCAAGCTTCCAGCCGAGGCCAAGAAGGTCCAGCCCCTCTCCATGGGTTTAATGGTCTCCACACAAGCAGTTCCTGTTGTGCGGGTCGGCAATGAAACGATGGTGAACGAAACATTGCTAAATGAAACAACGCAGGAAAATAATACCACTCAGGCCGCCGCGACGGCCTGAGTGGTATTATTTAATTCAATGCCCTAGATGGCCGCCCGAGCTGCTCTCAATAGGTCCGGCATCCTCGTAGCCCTGTCGCTGCCCCGTGCCGGCCAGACGGGTGAGCATCTCGGGGTGGTAGAGCAGGCGAACCGCATTCAGTGCGTGCTCTTCGGCGCGTCGTTGTGCGAGCAATGCCAGCGTGCGCTCATCAGGGGCCTCATCCTCATGCACAAAGACCTCGATGATGTGCTTGTTGGTCATAAGCTGGGCGGCGATCAGGCCGGTGGAGGCCTCATGGGCACACATCTTATCCTTCTCCGCAGGTCCTGGCATGCCCAGGGCCATGACGATATCGCATTTCTCCTCTTCCAGGAGCTTCTTGGCGGCGAGGGGCAGGTCCTTGATGCCGGGAACGGTATAGCGGACGATCTCTGCGGAGACCTCTTTCTTGATGACGCTGATTGCCGCGCGGGCCATATCCACGCGGGCAAATGTGGTGTCGGCGATGCCGATGCGTTTCATGAATTGAGGAATGATGAGAAAAGTTCTTAGGCTTATCGGTCTGCTCGCAGCGCAAAACCAGCTAACGCTAATGTAGCTTCAACCGACACAGTTAATAAGGGGTAATTGGTTTGCTGATGGCTCGTGGCCTGGGGCGGCTTTTCGATACAATCTCCCTCCTTTACCTTTTGCAGCCTCGGGCCCTTTCCTCCTTTCCATCCAATGGCAATTCTTTGCGGATCAATTTGTCGGATGGGGCCGGCAAAGTTCCTGAATCATTTCTGCCTGCGCGATCACTTCTGCAAAGTTGGTTGCCGACCTTCCCCAGGCAGCTGCCTTTGCAGAACTCTTTCTCTCCAGCACGGCCCGGTCAAGCCACCAAATCGCTTCCCAGTAATTGTTTTCCGCCTCCGCCCATAAATTTGCGGCCTTTTCCGTAGGCTGCTTTTCCATCACCTGGACCGTCATCCACATGGCAGCAGACGCATCCTTTTTGAGGTTAAATACGAGGTCGATCACCCCCAGTCTCTAGGCCTGTTGGCCAATGTACCAGTGGGTCAGAATGTGCGTGTTGAGCTCACCTTGTCTGGTGGCAGTTCCATTAGCTTTACGGTAGCATCTGGACATGGAGTGAGAACAAATTCTAAGGTCACCACGCTCTTCTACGGCTTCAACGAAAGCGCATTAATCACGCTTCCTGCCGAGGCGAAGTGTACTCAGCCTTTTATCATGGACATCAATTTCATGAATAAAGCCATTTCTTCGGCCTTAGAAAGAAATGGGACCCATCCGAACGAAACTACATGAATCGATAACGAAAGTGGTATTGCTCAGGCTAATGCGGCGGCCTGAATCCCATTTTATTTATATAAATATTCACCCGCAGTACTTGCACCCCGGCATTGTCTCTCCGTTGCCTAGGTAGAGTACTTGACTGCGGCTGCCGTAGCGAAAGACAGTGACGCCCTTGCAGCCCAGGTCGTAGGCCAGATTGTAAACCTTCAGGACATCGTCCACCGTGGCGTCTTCCGGAAGGTTCACAGTCTTGGAGACGGCGTTGTCCGTGTACTTCTGGAAGGCGGCCTGGATGCGTACGTGCTGCTCCGGCGGGATGTCCAGGGCTGTGACGAACAGGTCTTTCAGATACTGGGGCACGCCCGCTATATCCGCTGCCGAGCCCGTTCTGGCCAGCTCCGCTTTCATCTTCGGAGTGTAGATGCCGCGCGCCTCTGCGGCCTTTTCAAAGAGGGGCGAGACCTCCAAAAGCCGCGCCCCCTCCAGCACCCGGCGCACAAAGGCCAGCGCAAAGAGGGGCTCGATGCCGCTGGAGGTGCCCGCGATGATGCTGATGGTGCCGGTGGGTGCGATCGTGGTCACGGTTGCATTTCTCATGGCGTTCCAATTCTTGAGCCGGGACTGCTCGAAGAGCGGAAAAGAGCCGCGCTCTTCGCCCAGGCTGGCAGACTGCGCGCGCGCTGCCTGGGTGATAAATTTCATGATCCCTTCCGCTACGCGCACTGCCTCTGGGGAGTTGTAGGAGATATTCATCAGGATGAGCATCTCGGCAAAGCCCATCACCCCGAGACCGATCTTTCGCGACTGCAAGGTGGTCTCTTCGATTTGCTGCAAAGGATAGCGGTTCATATCGATGACATCGTCCAGGAAGCGCACGGCCAATGAGACCAGCTCCATAAGTCGTTCCCAGTTCATCTCACCTCTCTCCACCAGCTTGGCAAGGTTGATGGACCCCAGATTGCAGGACTCGAAAGGCAGCAGGGGCTGCTCGCCGCAGGGATTGGTGCTCTCAATTAGGCCGGGCAGAGGATGAGCGGCATTGATCCTGTCTATGAAGATCATGCCCGGATCACCACCTCGCCAGGCAGAGGTAGCGATGCAGCCCATTGTCTCTCTGGCATTGATCCGGCCTGTGGCCTGCTCTGTTCGCGGATTGATCAGCTCGATCTCGCCGCCCTGCCGCGCCCTGCGCATGAATTCATCGGTTGCCGCCACAGAGATGTTGAAGTTCTCCAAAAACCCCGGTTTTTCTTTGGCCTGGATGAACTCCAAAATGTCCGGGTGATCGACGCGTAGCGTAGCCATGTTGGCGCCCCGGCGGCGGCCTCCCTGCTTGATCACATCCGTGGCCGTCTCGAAGATGCGCATGAAGGATACCGGGCCGCTGGCCACGCCGCCCGTAGCCCGTACCACATCATTTTTTGGCCGCAGCCTGGAGAAGGAAAAGCCCGTGCCTCCCCCGCTCTGGTGGATGAGGGCCATGTTCTTCAGGGCGTCAAAGATGCCGGGCAGAGAGTCTTCCACCGGAAGGACAAAACAGGCCGACAGTTGCCCGAGCGGCAGGCTCGCGTTCATGAGCGTGGGGGAGTTAGGCAGAAATTCCAGGCTACGCATCATCGTCAAAAATTTGCTGCGGCAAATTTTTGCGTCGCCGCCATACTTAATCTCGGCCCGCGAGACATGAGCGGCCACACGCTCGAACATCTCTCCCGGCGTCTCCATTACCAGGCCGCTCTCGTCGCGACGCAGATATCTCTTCTTGAGAACTGTAGCGGCATTGCTGGAGAGCATAAGGTCGTCGGCAATGGCTGCGGCCATCCTCTCCTGGTCAAGTTTTGCGGTCAAGCCATCGCGTTTTCTAATGCTCTTAATCATTGCAGCGTCCCGCTACTGTTATCATGCAGAATCAATATAAACGTACATGTTAGAAATGGACTTAATCATTCTCACGAGGTTTATAAAAATGAAGATTGCAATCTCAGGAAAAGGCGGTGTGGGTAAGACTACCCTGGCCGGCACCTTAGCCCGTCTCTTTGCCCGCGACGGCTACAATGTTCTGGCTATTGACGCGGACCCGAGCATGAACCTGGGCTCAGCTCTGGGCATCCCTAATTTGCCCAAGCCCGTCACCGAGCACAAAGACTTAGTTGAGGAGCGGGCGGGCATGCCCGGCGGCATGTTCAAGATGAATCCCAAGGTCGATGACGTGGTGGCCATGTGCGGCTGCACTGGGCCCGACAATGTCAAGTTAGTGGTCATGGGTACCATCGATTCCGGCGGCTCAGGCTGCATGTGTCCCGCCAATGCGTTTGTGAAAGCCCTCATCAGGCACGTCATCGTTCGGGAAAAGGATCTGGTGATCATGGACATGGAAGCTGGCATCGAGCACTTAGGCAGGGCCACAGCTCGCGGGGTCGATGCCATGATCGCCGTGGTGGAACCGGGCATGAGATCCATTGAGACCGTGGAGAGGATAATGCATCTGGGCAAGGAGATCGGCATTACCAGGTACTTTGCCGTCATAAACAAGGCCGACGACCCGGGTCCCGTGGCCGAGAAGCTGGCCCTGATGGGCATACCGGTCCTGGGAACCATTCCCTTTGACAAATGTCTGGTAGAAGCGGACCTGGCAGGCAAGCCGCCCATTGATGTAAACTGTCCGGCCATAGAATCCATACGAAAGATAAAGACCAAATTAGAAGAGATGTTCGGCGAAAAAAAGCAGCAGGCCTAGAAGGTCATGCTGCCTGCTTTTATTCCCTCTTTTACAATCGATCCGATTACCTTTGCGCCCGGCCCCATGATACGGCAGGCCTTTTGGGCCTCGTTTTCGGCAACTACGACCACGAAGCCCATGCCCATGTTGAAGGTGCGGTACATCTCGCTTTCATCCACATTGCCCAGCTCTTGCAGGAAGCGGAAGATGGATTGCGGCTCCAGTGGATCGGTGATCTCAAAACCGAGCGCAGAGATGCGGCGCAGCTTGAGAAGGCCCGAGCCGGTGATGTGGGCGAGGCCATGCACATCGCACTCCTGCACCAGTTTCACGATCTCGGGATAGATTCGGGTGGGTGTGAGCAGCTCCTCTCCAATGGTATTTTTCCCGCCGGGCATCTGGTCGAAGTAGGTGTACTTAGACTCGGCAATGATGCGCCGGGCCAAAGTATAGCCGTTGCTGTGCAGGCCGCTGCTGGGCACGCCCACCAGAGCATCACCCAGTTGAATCTTCTCGCCCGTCACAACTTTGTCCTTGTCAACGATACCGATGGCGGTGCCTGCCAGGTCGAAGCCTCGAATGATCTGTGGCAAGGAAGCCGTCTCTCCTCCCACAATTGTCATATTGGATATCTCTGCCCCGCGGGCCAAGCCTATCGCAATTTGCCCCGCACGCTCAGGATCCACCTTCTCGACGGCCAGATAGTCCACAAAGGCGATGGGCTCGGCCCCGATGGCATAAAGGTCGTTGACATTCATGGCGATGCAGTCGATGCCGATCGTATCCCACTTGGAAATAGCATTGGCAATGAGGACCTTGGAGCCCACACCATCCGTGGTCATGGCCAGGGCAAAGCTGCCCATATCCAGGAGTCCGGCGTAGTGGCCGATCTCGGTCATGGGTGCTCCGAAGCCTTTGCGTTTCGTCGTCAGCACGGCCTTCATGGCATCAATGGATCTATTCTCCTGGTGAATATCTACGCCCGCCTCTCTGTACGTCAGCCCCTTCATGTTTCTCCTCCCAGGCCAAACTCACGGTGCAGCTCTCTTACCGCCTGCTCGGCGTCCTTGGAGGCGACAACGAATGAGATGTTAAGCTGACCCGATGCCTGGCTGATCATGACCACATTTATCTTGGCCGCTCCCATGGCCTTAAAGACGCGCGCGGCAACGCCCGGTGTGCCTGCCATTCCTGCGCCAACTACTGCCACGGCAGAGACATCATGATCGTGAGAGATGTCTTTGACCAGATCTCTGGGAAACTCGGCTCTTAGTGCATCCTCTGCTTTCTCCACTTGCCGCTCCTCAATGATCATGGAGATATTGACCTCCGACGATCCCTGGCTGATCATGACGATATTGATGCCCGCCTTGGCCAGAGCAGAAAAAGCGCGGGCGGCAACGCCCAGCGTTCCAATCATGCCTGCGCCGGAAATGTTGAGCAGGGCCACATTCTTGTGCAACGTCACTGCCTTTATCACATCTGCTTTGGGTACAACTTCATGCACAATTAGTGTGCCGGGGATATCGGGATCGAAGGTGCATTTTACGCGCACAGGGATGCCCTTTCTGATGGCAGGCTCAATGGAGCGGGGGTGCAGGACCTTGGCCCCGAAGTTGGACAGCTCCATAGCCTCCCGGTAGGAGATGGAGGGAATGGACCTGGCCTCGGGCACGATCTTGGGATCGGTAGTCATGATGCCATAGGTCTCCTTCCAGAACCAGATCTCATCGGCATCAATGGCCGCCCCGATGAGCGAAGCGGACAGATCCGAGCCGCCCCGCCCTAAGGTGGTAATCGTGCCTTTTTCGTCTTTGGCGATGAAGCCGGTGACCACGGGAACGCCCTTGAGCGGCAAGAGCCTTTGGGGAATCAAATTGTAGGTCTTTTCCAGGGGCCTGCAGTCGCCATAGTTGCTGTCTGTGATGATTCCGGCCTCTGAGCCGGTATAGTGTTGAGAGGGTATGCCCATATCTCTCAAGACTCCGGCCAGAATGGGTGCCGCCAGTTGCTCGCCATAGCTGGATATATAATCCAAAGAGCGTGCAGTAAGCTCACCCAGGTAGCAGATGCCGATGTAGGCTTTCTCGAGCTCAGACAGCTTGTTAGATATCGTCTCACTGACCTCTTTGGCGATTTGAGGATCTTTTATGGCATCAGTTATGGCCTGATTGTGCCTATCCGTGAGCTTCTCCATGAAATCGATCACTTCTGAGACATTTCCCTCCTTTGCTGCTTTTTTGGCACAGGCCAAAAGGTCGTCAGTGACGCCTTGCAGGGCGGAAGTAACCAAAACTATCTCATTGTCGCGGCTAAAATGTAAGACCAGATCTCCTACATGCCGCAGTCTGTTTCCGTCAGCAACGGAAACACCACCAAACTTCATTACCAAGCGCGCCATCGTAAAAACCGTTGATCTGCTTTTCTCGCCGCGATTTAAGCTTTATCCATAATTATAATTTCGCGCCAAATTCGATTTTGAAACCGCCCTGAGAAGGCCGAAGGCTTAAATAGATTGAGTCCGAGGAATCTGAGTCCTAGTCTGGATTTAACCTTTATCTTAAACTTCGCGAGGCGTATTATGGGCAAGAGGAAGAAAATAGCAGAACGTGTAACGACTCTGATGGACAAGCCTGAGTTTATCCGGAACATCGGAATCGTAGCACATATTGACCACGGTAAGACAACCCTTTCTGATAACCTTCTGGGAGGCGCAGGCATGATCTCCATGGAACTGGCAGGCAAGCAGCTCTTCATGGATTTCGATCCCCTGGAGCAGGCGCGCGGAATTACTATCGATGCTGCCAATGTATCCATGGTTCACGAGATAGATGGCAAGGAATATCTCATCAACATGATTGATACTCCCGGCCACGTGGACTTTGGAGGCGACGTCACTCGGGCTATGCGGGCGGTTGACGGCGCAGTGGTTGTAGTGGATGCCGTTGAGGGCGCTATGCCTCAGACGGAGACCGTGCTGCGGCAGGCTCTCAAGGAAGGTGTCAGGCCGGTCCTGTTCGTCAATAAAGTGGACCGCATGATCAATGAGCTGAAAGTTGAGCCGAAAGATATGGCCATGCGCCTGGGCAAGGTCATTGACAATGTCAACAAGCTCATCCAAGGAATGGATGAAGAGAAATATAAAGCCGGCTGGAAGCTGGATGCTTCTCGGGGAAATATCGCCTTTGGTTCGGCTCTCTATAATTGGGCCATCAGCGTGCCCGAGATGAAGAAGACAGGCATCGGCTTTGAGCAGGTCGTCGAATACTGCCGGGCAGGAAAGATGAAGGAGCTGGCCGAGAAGGTTCCACTTTATATCGCTGTAAACGATATGATCGTCAAGTTCCTTCCCAGCCCCATTGCTGCCCAGAGGGAGCGGGTCAAGGTCATCTGGCATGGCGATTGGGATAGCGCGGTGGGAAAAGCCATGGCTACCTGCGACCCAAAAGGTCCCGTCGCTTTCATGATCAACAAGTTGAAGATCGACCCGCATGCAGGCGAAGTTGCCACGGGCAGGCTCTTTTCCGGAACCCTGCGTCGAGGCATGGAGCTGTATGTATCCGGCGTGGTCGATACCAATCGTATTCAGCAGACGGGCATCGTCATGGGTGCGGAGAGAGTTGAGGTAGAGGAGATACCAGCCGGAAACATTGCTGCCGTGACTGGTCTTCGGGACGCCATTGTGGGCTCTACCATCTCTTCGGAACAGGACATGTCGCCCTTCGAGCAGATCAAGCACGTCTCCGAACCGGTCATGACCGTAGCCGTCGAGGCCAAGAACACCCGCGACCTGCCAAAGGTTGTAGAGGTCTTAAGGCAGATCGCCAAAGAGGACCCAACTTTGCAGGTCACCATCAACGAGGAAACCGGCGAGCACCTCTTGGCCGGTATGGGCGAGCTGCATCTGGATGTCACTGTAACAAGGCTGCAGCGCGATCGCGGCGTGGAGCTGAAGACCTCTCAGCCCATAGTAGTATATCGTGAGTCCATCGGCGGCAGAGCTGGACCCGTGGAAGGAAAGTCTCCTAACCACCACAACCGCTTCTACATCGAGTTTGAGCCCCTGGAACCGGGCGTGATCGAGGCCTTGAAAGAGGGCAAGATCAGCATGAAGATGGAAGAGGTTGAGCGCAGGAAGGTTCTCCTCGATAACGGCATGGAAAAAGATGAGGCGAAGAGCATTGTCGGATACTTTGGCACCAACATGTTGCTCAACATGACCAAAGGCATCCAGTACCTGAGAGAGACCATGGAGCTCATCTTAGAGGGCTTCGAGGAGGCGCTGAAGAACGGCCCCATCTGCAGGGAACCCGCGCAGGGTATAAAAGCCAAGATCGTGGATGTAAAGCTGCACGAGGACGCCGTGCACCGCGGCCCCGCTCAGGTCATTCCGGCGGTCAGGCAAGCCGTGCAGGCTGGAATACTTATGGCGGATCCGGTTTTATTGGAGCCCTTCCAGAATGTCTATATACAGGTGCCTCAGGATCAAATGGGTGGAGCCATGTCTGAGATCCAGGGAAGGAGAGGCGTTATCCTGAACATGGACAGCCAGGGCGATATGATTATCCTTAAATCCAAGATGCCTGTGGCTCAGATGTTCGGATTCTCCGGGGCCATAAGGTCGGCCACCGAAGGCAGAGCACTCTGGTCCTCGGAGTTCGCCGGCTTTGAGCCCTTGCCTGCCAATTTGCTGCAAGATACCGTCAAGCAGATTCGGACCAGAAAGGGCCTGAAACCTGAGATGCCCAAGCCTTCCGATTACCTGAAGGTCGTTTGAGCGCGACCTCTAGAAAAGATGAAATACTGAAAAATATTGATAGTGCCAGTTGGAGGAAATAAATTATGGCAGATGCAAAGCCACACCTCAATCTCGCATTCATTGGACACGTCGATCACGGCAAGTCGACGACCGTAGGCAGATTGATGTTCGAGACGGGAGCTGTAGATGCTCACGTCATTGATGAGTACAGGAAAGAAGCCGCATCCAAGGGAAAGGCGACCTTCGAGTTCGCCTGGGTCATGGATAGCCTGAAGGAAGAGCGCGAGAGAGGCGTTACCATTGATATCGCCCATCATCGCTTCGATACCGCCAAGTTCTACTTTACCGTGGTGGACTGCCCCGGTCACAGGGACTTCGTAAAGAACATGATTACCGGCGCCAGCCAGGCTGATGCCGCGGTGCTGATCGTGGCCGTCCCGGACGGCGTCATGGCTCAGACCAAGGAGCACGTCTTCCTTTCCAGGACACTGGGAGTCAGCCAGCTTATCGTAGGCATGAACAAGATCGATGCCACCACCCCGCCCTTCGACGAGAAGAGATTCAACGAGGTCAAGGATGAGGTAGCTAAGCTGCTCAAGATGGTTGGATTCAAGGTGGAGGATATACCCTTCGTGCCCATATCCGGCCTGATGGGTGACAATCTTGCCAAGCCCAGTGACAACCTTAAGTGGTACAAGGGCCCAACCCTGTTGGAAGCCCTGAACGGCCTCAAGGTGCCCGCGAAGCCGACCAACCTGCCCCTGCGCGTACCGGTGCAGGATGTCTACACCATCTCAGGTGTGGGCACAGTGCCTGTAGGCCGCGTCGAGACGGGCGTCATGAGAAAGAACGATAAGATCATCTTCGAGCCCGCCGGATCTACTGGCGAGGTCAAGACCATCGAGATGCACCATGAGGAAGTCCTCGAGGCCTTCCCTGGCGACAACATCGGATGGAACGTGCGCGGAGTCGCTAAGAACGACATTCGTCGCGGCGACGTCTGCGGATCGGTAGCTAAGCCCCCGACCGTGGCCAAGGAGTTCAAGGCCCAGATCGTAGTGTTGCAGCACCCCAGCGCCATATCGGCGGGATACACTCCGGTGTTCCACTGCCATACCGCGCAGATCGCGTGCACCCTCACTGCTATTCTGGCCAAGCTGGACCCAAGGTCCGGCGCGGTCAAGGAAGAGAATCCTGCCTTCATCAAGGCTGGAGATGCGGCCATCATCATGGTTACTCCCTCCAAGCCCATGGTCATCGAACCGGTGAAGGAGATTCCTCAACTGGGAAGGTTCGCCATTCGAGATATGGGCACTACCGTCGCAGCCGGCATGTGCATCAGCGTGATACCACGCTAAACTAATTTTTTGGTGTTAAAACATGCAGAAGGCAAGAATTCGACTTTCCGGCACTAATCCCTTGATGCTGGACGATATATGCAGCCAGGTAAAGGGGATAGCTCAGAGAACAGGCGTTCACATGGCGGGACCCATCCCGCTGCCCACCAAAAAGATGGTGGTTCCCTGCCGGAAGAGTCCTGACGGCGAAGGAACTGCCACCTGGGATCACTGGGAAATGAGAGTGCACAAGAGGCTCATCGATCTGGATGCTGATGAGAGGGCGCTTCGCCAGCTCATGAGAATCCAGGTCCCAAAGAATGTAAATATTGAGATTGTGCTGGAAAGCTAAATCATTAGTTAGGGGCTGCTTCCGTGGGTTGAAGGGCCCGCTAACTTATATATTCTAATATTTTACTCATAATGGACTCGTAGTATAGTCTGGATAGAATAGAGGCCTCCGGAGCCTCGGACCCGGGTTCGAATCCCGGCGGGTCCGCTACACTTTTTTAACTCATTGCATCAGAACGTGGCGGCACGATCACTAAACTACCGTCATTGATGGGATTGGCCGCCAGCTTTCCGGAAGCATTAATAAAATGGCCGATGGGCAGCTTTCCCCAGCTCCATAGCTGTGTCTCATTGGTGGTGTTGGCCATGTTGGTGCTGTTGTTTAGATCAATTGTGCCGAGAATGGCACGGCCAGAGTTTCCGCTTAGCTGCAAAGGTACGGCAAAAGAGCTGCCTGCCAACAACACGAATATTAAGCCTAACACTATCGAGTTATTCATATCACTTACCCCTATATTCACGCATTTTATTTCTTTAATCCATGCCACACACTATTACTATGCCTTCATGGCTAATTAATGGTTTGCCTCTCCAGTCATCATTGGTCGTCGCAAGAAATACCAGGGCGAGATAATGGAGGTTCGCGACATACCCCAAGCACCAGGCCCGGCTGGTCTTTTTGCACGGCAAGTGCTTGTTTTGATGTGCCTTCGTCTCCTTTTCATCCCTTCCCTGGCTCAGCCGCAAACTACAAATATCTATAACGATCATATAGATAGTTTGTCGCGTCCTGCAAGGGTTGGCGGGCGTGTCGTGGGCTTAACTGCAATTCCGATAATGCTCTGTTTCAGTAGATGCATGCCTTCGTGGCAACGCATTTGGGCTATGGAGCCTGTGAGGCAAAATGATTCCTGCGGCTGAAAGTTGCATGCAATAAACGGCCTAGCAATCTGCCGGGATCTCTCACGCTAATACACGACCGGGAAACAGGGGCGCGACGCAAACCATTGGCGGAAGGCGAGCACGAGGCCCCATAAGAACGGGTTCCTTTAAAACGGACGCAGTGTCAAATTCCAGTGCTCTGCCGCCTTCCGGCTTTTAGTCGAGGTTCGGGCAGGGTCAGGCCATCACTGCGGTGACTGGCTCCTTCATAAGGACGCTGTGGCTTTCAGCGCTGGCCTGCCTGAGACCTCGATTCGCTCTTTTCTGCTATCTTCTTTGGTAAGGATTCCTGGCTCTTGACCTTTCTTGACGGAAATCCTTAAATATCGGCGAATGACGTATAGTGTATTGGCGAAAGTCGATGGCTATTTTCTCCCTCCTACATCCAGATGACTTTTGCCATTTCTTATTCTTATTCTTCGCTCTCGCATTCCCTTTTGTCATGCAGGCAGCGTTTACGTCTAATGCCCTTTGCTCATCGGAAAACCATTATCGTTATAAACTAAGCATGTGCCGGAAAGAGTGGAAATGTTCCTGGTAACAGGGAGGCTTTTGGGGATGATCAAGCATATCGTTATGTTCAAGCTCAAAGAATGGGCAGAGGGCAGGGATAAGGCGGCAAATATCAAGGCGCTGAAGGCTAAGCTGGAAGCCCTACCTGCCCAAATCGGCGAGATCAAGTTCTTCGAGGTGGGCATCAACTTTCTGGAGGCGAGCGTGGCCTATGATCTGGTCCTCGTTTCAGAATTCGAGAACAAAGAAGCCCTTTACCGCTACCAGAAGCAGCCTGAACACGTCTTGGTGGCAAACTTTGTCGGCAAAGTATGCGAGAGCCGGATAGTGGTGGATTATGTCCTCTGATCTGCCCTAAGAGATCTCATCCTTCAGCCCCTTCTGGAAGTGGCCGTGGGTTATGCCCCCCAGGGTCAGGGGCCGGATGGACTCCTTCAGGCTCTCCAGATCCTGGCGGAGAGTCTCGCCTCCCCGCTCGGTCAGATCTATGGCCTTTCTGTAAATCTCCGCCATCTCGCGGGCGTACTCACGTGTCCGGCCTCGCGCGTCCACGGCCACTCCATCTAGATCGATGGCGAAGATCTCGGGCATCTGGTCCAGCAGGCAGGTCTCGGCAGAGTTAAAGATGTGCGTCCTGTGATCATCATCCAGGCGCAGGGGAAAGATGCGTCTCATGTCCTGCAGGCCCCAGAATTCTTTTGCATCATATTCTCCTTTGGCCGGAAGGGGCATGCAGTCCTCGGCGACCATAACCTCCTGGCTACCCTGCACCATCAGCTCCAGGCGGGGCGCGTCCGAAAGAAGGCGCACAGCGGCGACGGTATTCGCCAGTTGCCGGGCGGACAGCTCCGGCGAGAGGGTGAGTTGCTCTAAGGGCGGAGCTAGCGCCTGCACGGTCAGGTGATTGCAGACATTGAGGCCGGAGGCTCCATAAAGATGGACCTTGGGCCCGGCCTCTATAACGGCCTGCACGGCTCCCACGTTCTCTACCATGATCCCGTCGATGTTTGCCTTGGCCAGCAGGGGATTGGCGAACTTGAAGAAATCGGTGTGCGTGATTTTGGGCCACTTCCAGATCAGCTCAGCATCCCCGCAGATGACCTTTGCCTCTTCTATCAGCTTATTGGTCTTTGCAGCCCTATCTTTCTCCCCCCATCCCAGGACCGGCTCAAAGTAAACCCGCTGGCATCCTCCCAGAACGGCGCCCCTCACCGTCTCCAGGCTATCGGCATAGACGGCCAGCGAAGGTATGCGGCCTACATAAGTGGTCGGGGCGGTGGAGGTAGGACCAGTAGAGGCAGGAGATGCAGAGGCAGACAGGTTCAGCTCTTTCAATATATCTCGCGCCCTCTCTACCTTCTCCTTCGTGGGGCGCCTCTTTTCTAAAAGGGCCTCTTGCACCTTTTCCAAGAGATCACGCCGAGCCTGGTTTAAGGCACCTAAGGGAGCGAAAAGATCCCCGGCGTAGTCCATGGTTATCTTTCGGACGACAAAAGGCGTTCCACCCGTTCGCAGCATCTGCGATTCGATCTGCTGCCGGGAAGTGGGCTGATTTTTGGCATTTTCCATTCTAAAGGCGGCTTTGACCTGAACTATGCGGCCGTCTTCCAGCCGGGCCTCTAGCAGAGGCGTGCCCTCCTGCCAGGTGATGGTCAAATCCAGGGGGATCTGTATCTTGTCGGAGGCGATGATCTCCTGCGCTTTTTTGGCCAGAGCGGTGCTGCCCGTCAGATAGACTTTGCTGCCTGGGCGCACCCTCTCCGGCGTCATCAGCCGCAGCAGGCCATCCTTTTGCACCACTTTTTGCACCACCAGGCCCATCTCCTGGCCAGGGGCCAGAAAGACCAGACCGTCGCCCTTCTCAGGGCAAAAGGGACCGGAGAGCCTTACTGCCGCCTCGCCTCTCTGCACATCGAAAGAGGCCACGCTGCCGATGAGAACGCCCCGGTTGTCCGACATCTCCCGGCCCATGACATCCCTGGCCCCCAGCAGGTGGCCTTTCGTGAAGTCGCGGTTGAAGGACAAGGCCAGGTCTCTTTCATCCTCAGAAGACGGCGACCACTTGCCTTTGGCAATGGCCTGCAGGGCTCTTTTGTAAATGCTGGTTACATTGGCCACGTACTCCGGGGACTTCATCCTCCCTTCAATCTTCAGGGACTCGATCGGCGAGCGGACGATCCTGTCCAGATGCCGGTAAACGCAAAGGTCGCGGGTGGATATGAGAAAGCGCTCTCTTTGTGGCTGGGCTGCCAGGCCGGTTGGCCTGCCGTAACTGTCTTTTTCTCCTCTGAGCAGCACGTAGGGCTTTCTACAGGGCTGGGCGCACATGCCCCGGTTGCCGCTGCGTCCGCCGATGGCCGAGGAGAGAAGGCACTGTCCGGAGTAAGAGTAGCATAGAGCGCCGTGCACGAAAACCTCCAGGCCGATTCCCTGCATAGCTGTATCCTTCTCATTCACCAACTCTTGCCCCATGGTTTTTATCTCATCCAGCCCGACCTCTCTGGCCAGGACCGCTCTCCTAAATCCAGCGCGGGTCGCAAAGAGAGCACCCTCTTTATTATGGATGGTCATCTGGGTGGAGGCGTGCCTCTCCAGCTCTGGTACCATGCGGCCTGCCAGCAGGCCTAGCCCCAGATCCTGTAGCAGCACGGCATCTACCCCCATCTCGAAAAGGCGGAGAAGGTACACAGCCACATCGTAGAGCTCATTTTCTCTGATGAGAGTGTTGACTGTCACATAGACTTTTACGTTCCGGAGGTGGGCGTAGTCTATAGCCCTAGCTAAGTCGGGCTCATCAAAGTTTGCGGCGAATTTTCGTGCCCCAAATCTCTTACCGCTCAGATAAACGGCATCGGCTCCCGCGGCGATGGCTGCGGCCAGGGCCTGGGGCGAGCCGGCGGGGGCGAGCAGCTGTGGCAGTTTTTTCAAGGTTGATCGCCCATAATATCATCAATAGCTTTCACAACACTATGCCATTGCGGGCAATAGTATACTTGATCTGAATAGTCTTCAATATCTGTACCATTTAAGCTCCAGGGGTGCAGGAAAAGAATTCCTCGTCGATTGGGATCGCTTCTGACAAATTCTACGATGTTCATATCCAGGTCATCGATCAGCACGTCGGAGGGTATATTATGCTTGGTGCCGGTCCTGGCATGATAGTATTGCGTGAGGCTGGGAAAGTGCCAGTTCAGCCATCTTTTGGTGGCCTCCTCGGCGTTGGGCCGTCTGGCCGTTACCACAAGAAGATCATGCATGCAAAGCTGCTTTATGGCTTTTTGAGAGCCCTCGATCAACGGCACTCTCATAACGTATTCGGGGTCGGCCAACAACCGGGCTATTTCCGTCCATATCTCTATTCCCGCAAAGCTCCAGTGGGCACGATTGATATCGCTCTTGCAATACGTCTGTCCATAATCTTTTTCGATTTCCTTCAAAACAGCACTGACTTGGTCTGCCAGAACCCCGTCAATGTCTACCGCGATTTTCAAACCATGCCTCCCATACAAATTATTCTACAAACATTGTATGATAAATCTTTTCTGATTCAAGAAATGAGTGGGTTATTTATTGGAGAAGATGCAATTTAATTGCGGTGAATGGGATGAAGTGTATAAATGCAATTCTCGTTTTGATTACAATTGTTCTGCTCTGCTCGCCAGGGCAGGCATTGCGGACTTTTTCAGGAGATACAATTACCATAGACACGGCTATTCCCGACGATATTATCGCTGCGGGCAACATGGTGAGCATCAACGCTCCGGTGGACTCGGCCATAGTTGCCGGCGGCACGGTGAACATCAATGCCCCGGTGAAGGGGGATGTCATCGCAGCCGGTGGCCAGGTTTATGTCAACGCGAACGTGGGGGGAAAGGTTGTAGCTGCGGGCGGAAATGTCAACCTGGGCGGCAACATCGGCACCAATCTGGTGGCTCTAGGCGGCCAGGTGAACATCCTTCCCGGCAATACAATTGAGAGAGATGCTCTCATCGGCGGCGGCCAGGTGGTTAACGCGGGACGGGTCAACGGCACCATCACAGTCAGCGCCAATCAATTCAATAACACCGGCTCGGCTGGAAAGGTGAATTTCCACAAGGTAGAAGATCAGTCTCAAAAGAAAGAGGATTATGATATGGGCTTTAACATCTTCAGCCTGCTGGCCATGCTTGGCTACTTCATTTTGGGATTGATTTTGGTTAAGTACCTGCCCGGCATCATCCAAGCAGTGGATGGCGAGGTGAGAAGCTCGACCCTGCTCAAGACCTTGCTGGGTTTCGTTATGATCATTGCCTCATTTATTGCCTTGTTGCTGGTGGCGGTAACTGTGGTGGGCCTGCCCATTGCCTTGATCTCAATGTTGCTATTCTTCGCAGCCCTCATGCTGAGCGGAACCTTCGTCTCCTTCAGCCTGGGCAGGTGGATTGGCGAGCGGGTAAATAAGAAGCAGAGCGATCTGGTCTACTTCGTGATCGGATTTGTAATCCTCAATGTGCTCTGCTGGCTGCCTCTTGTTGGAGGTCTGATCTCATTGATCTCCATGAGCCTGGGCTTTGCTGCATTGCTCTATGCAGCACGCCGCCTGGCGGCGGGTGGTCAGGCAAAGGCAGCCTGAGATACTTTATTTTTTCCCTTAAAATCGCTATTTGCTTACAGCTTGCTTGCAAAGGGTATCTTTGCAGAAACGCTCAAGGCTAAATACCTTGATATAAAAGAAATTGATGCGTTTATTGATAGTGTGGTGAAGGCTTGAAACTGCTAGTATTCTACAATGGTGAATTTGGCGAGAGGGTTGTGGGCAATCTCATCAACTATTCGGGCTTTTGCATCTCCTGTGCCGATGCCTGCACCCAGTGCAGGAATGTCCGGCCGGGCTATGCCCAGAACATCGTCTCCCTGGTGGAGATGCCCGATCCCGCATCCCTGGGGGACTTCATTGATGATGTGGAGCCGCTGCTGCCCCAGAACATCCCTGCCGCAGACATTGCTCTGGTCATAAATGTTCATCCCGACATTCTCTTCGGCCTGCTTCCCAAACTGAAGGAGGCGGGTGTGAAGGGCATTGTGGGCGGCTCGGAGTCGCCTCGCGATCTTCCGTTGGGCCAGAGAACGCAACTGGAGGTGAAGGCTAAGGAGCTAGGAATGGAGGCGGCCTTTGCCAAGCCATTTTGCGCTCTAGTTCCTGATCCGGCCAAGCCGAACATTTATGCCTTTCTCACGGAGGCTGGCATTGGCGATCCCTTAATCGATGTGACGGTGCAAAAGAGCCGGGTGGGAAAAGACCACATCTTAGCCGCCAGTGTAATCAGATCAGCGCCATGTGGCTCCACCTGGTTTGTGGCCAAGCGTCTCCTGGGCCTGGAGCCGGATCAGCCCGACATCCGGGAGAGGATCTCTGAGGCGCATCATGCCTACCCCTGCACAGGATCGATGGAGAGGGACACGGAGCTTGGCGACACCGTGCTGCACAAGGGCGGCTACATCATCCGCGATGCGGTGGAGGACGCCTTCAAGAGGGCGAAGAGGCAGGACTAGAGATCTTTTCGTCGAAACCTTTTTGCCATAGGAGACAATCCACCAGTTTATGTTCTCTCCAATTCAGGCTTTTTCCGTCCTCATGATGCCATCTGCCAGTGAAATGCAGTCTGCCGATTTTTGGCTGGAGAAAGGAAATGAGCTATGCAATAGCGGGCAGGGGGAAGAGGCGATCAAGGCATACGATCAAGCTCTTAGCATCGACAAGACCCTGATTGATGCCTGGAACAACAAGGGCCTGATCCTGGCCAGCCTGGAACGTTTCCCTGAGGCCCTGCAGTGCTTCGAAGAGGTCCTTAAGCTCACACCAACGCATAAGCATGCTCTGAGCAACAAGGGCATGGTTCTGGCCCAGCAGAAAAAATATACGGAGGCGCTACGCTGCTTTGAGGCGGCCATCGCCGAGGACGCTTATTTTTCCGGGGCCTGGTATAATACGGCGCTGACCTTGCAGTGTCTGGGCCGGATAAAAGAGGCCGCGGCCGCCATGAAGACCGCCGAGACCCTGGAAGGGGGGAGGGGCGGCTGCCGTAGACGGTGAATTATTTCACTTCATTTTTTTCATTTTCATCATCGCTCTGCATTTCCATCTTCGCGCAGCTCGCTATCCGCCAGCGAATTCTCTTTATCAAACCGAGCAGGGTGCGCGCCTCTCTCTGTGTCAGCTCCGCCCTGCCCAAGATGCGGCGCAGCATGAGCAGGGTGAACTCCACCTTGTGCACAGGATAGCAGACCTCAGCGAGGAGCGATCTGGTCTTCTCTTGCAGCAGGGCCATACTCTCCCCGCTGGCCATCTCCACTTTATTGCCGTCTTCGTTCTCGCTCTGGCATAGCTCGTAGAAGAGCACGGCTGCAGAGTGAGAGAGGTTCATGACCGGATAATCGCTGCTGGTAGGGATGGAGACCAGCATGTCGCAAAGAGCTAGTTCTTGGGAATTCAGGCCGCAGTCCTCTCTGCCCAGCAGCAGGGCCACGGTCCCCTCTTTTCCCCTCAGCTTTTCCGCGAGCGTTGCCGGAGTGAAGCAGGGCACGCGTAGATGCAGACGCAAGTGATGCTGCGCCTCATCCAGCCTCTTTCCCGTAGTGCCCACCACCAGGTTTGCGCCCGCCAGGGCCTCCGGCAGGCTGGCATAGGTGCGGGCCATCTGTAGAACATCTCTGGCGTGCGATGCCATGGCCGATCCGAAGTCTTCGATCTTGCAGGGATTGACCAGCACCAGCTCGTGAAAGCCGAAGTTCTTCATGGCCCGAGCTACGGAGCCCACATTGCCCTCGTAAAGGGGCTCCACCAGGACGACGCGAAGGTTCATCGGATCTTATCCCTTTGACACACCCAGTGGCACCAGTCGGGCCACCTTGGTGGCTATGCCCAGATTATGCACCACGTCCACCACATCTCCGGAGGGCTTGTAGACCTGGGGAGCCTCCTCGGCCAGCATGCTGGGGCTGGTGGCCTTGACCACGATGCCGTCTTTGTTCAGGGCGGCCTTCACATTCTGGCCGGTGAACAACTTGAGGGCCTGGCTGCGGCTCATGACCCGGCCCGCGCCGTGGCAGGCGGAGCCGAAGGTGAGGTCCAGGGCCCGATCGTTGCCGCAGAGGACGTAGGAGGAGGTTCCCATGCTGCCCGGTATGAGCACGGGCTGGCCCACGCCTGCGTAGGCCTGCAGCACCTCGCTTCTGCTGGGGCCGAAGGCCCGTGTGGCCCCTTTGCGATGCACATAAAGCCGTTCGCGTTTGCCTTCTACCTCATGCTCCTCGATCTTGGCCACGTTGTGGGCCACGTCATAGACCAGATCGAGCTTTGATCCGGGGAAGTATCTCTCGAAGACCTCTCGCGTCCAGTGGGCAATGATATGCCGGTTGGCCCAGGCGTAGTTGGCGGCACAGACCATGGCTCCGAAGTAATTGTCGGCCTCGGGCGAGCCTAGAGGCGCGCAGGCCAGTTGCTTGTCAGGAATGTCGATGTTGTACTTCTTCACGGCCCGAGATAGGACCTCCAGATGATCGGTGCAGATCTGATGGCCGGCTCCCCGCGAGCCGCAGTGGATCATGACTGTAATCTGGCCCTTGAAAAGGCCAAATTTTTTGGCTACTGGCTCATCATAGATCTCCTCCACCCTCTGTATCTCCAGGAAGTGGTTGCCGCTGCCCAAAGTTCCTAGCTGGGGCCGGCCACGCTTATGCGCTCTCACGCTAACCTGGGCCGGATCGGCTCCCGGCATGTGTCCGCTCTCTTCGCAGTGGGACAGGTCGGCCTCAACGCCGTAGCCCTCCTCCACGGCCCATTGGGAGCCGTTGATGAAAACATCGGTCAGTTGCTGGTCGCTGACATGCAGCCGGCCCGTGGCTCCCAGGCCGGAGGGGATGGCCTCGAAGAGAGCATCGATGAGGGTATTGATACGCGGCTGCACGCTCGTTGCCTGCAGATCAGTGCGTAGCAGTCGCACGCCGCAGTTGATATCAAAGCCTACTCCCCCCGGGCTTATGATGCCATCTTCCTCGCGAAAGGCAGCCACGCCGCCGATGGGAAAGCCGTAGCCCAGATGGGCATCGGGCATGGCCATGGAGTAGTTGACAATGCCGGGCAGGTTGGCAACGTTGGCCACCTGATCGATTGTTCCCGACTCCACCATATCCCGCAATGCCGCGGAGACAAAAATTCGCCCAGGCACGCGCATGCCTGGTCGGTAGCCGATGGGCACCTCGTAAGTATTATCATTGATCTTGCTGATCTCTGCCATAATCACACGTCCAAAATAACCTGAATGCACCACACTTCATTCTTCTTGATGCCAAACTTGTGCCGGGTGATGGCCTTGACCTCATTCTCGAAGGAATGTCTCTGAAGGTCAATCCTCTCCCCGCCAATCTCTGCCAAAAGCCGCATAGATTCAGTCCCATCTTGCTCTAGATTTACGGAAAATGTGGCGAAGACAGCCGACTCCGTCTCGAAGAGGAAGACAATCTCACAGAGCCATTGGTAGGCCAGATCCTCCAGATCAAAGGCCTTCAGCTCCACCTTCCAGGTCTCCTTGACGACGATCGTTGCAGGTTCCACCATGGATTTGAAGAGGGCGGCAGCGGCATTGGAGAGCATCTCGGCCGGCGTTTTTCCGTAGGCTCGAAACTTTATGTCGGCGGTGTGCTCCAGGTACTCAAAGGGAATCATCTACCTATTATTGGGGGCCGCCTGGCATTAAAGCATTCGCAAAAGAAGAAAGGTGCCTGAGCCTGGCGCGGCTTACCAGGGGCGTCTCTTCGCCGTCTTCAAGATAAATTTTATTTAAATCTTTTTATAAACGACTTGTCAATCCAGCTCTTCAGCGAGTAGATCAGTCGGGTAGGCACGCCGATGCAGGTCTTTCCCACCACGCCCACGGCGCAGTCCGCACCTAAGGAAATGAGCGCTACCTGGCTGTCCGTGCTGGCCCGCACCGAATACCTCTCGATAGCCGCCCCTTTAATCAGGTTCCTGAAATGATGGGCCAGGTACTTGGCCTGTCGCTCCGCCTCCAGGCCGGTCTTGGTTGCCAGCTTGCCATCGACCTCTATCCAGGCGCAGTCGCCCATGGCAAAGACATTCCCTTGGGCGTTGAGGTGGGGGTCCACCAGTATCCAGCCGTTCTTCTTGGGCAGGTCCAGATCCTGGATGAAAGGAGAGGGCTTGACTCCTGCCGTCCAGATGGCCATGTCGCAGTCCAGGCAAGAGCCGTCCGTGAAACTGATACAGTCCTCTTTGACCTCAGCCACCTGGGTAGAGGTGAGGATGTTCACGCCCTTCTTGGAGAGCGCCTTTTCCACCAGCTCCGATGTCTGCGGGGAGAACTGGGGCAGGACGCGCTCACGCGCCTCGATGATGTAGATGCTGGCATCCAGGCTTTCCGCCAAAATTGACGCGGCTTCCACGCCGGTGAGACCAGAGCCCATGATCATGATGCGCTCAGGATAGTTGTCTTCCACGAACCGGCGCGCCTTCTTGGTCTCCTCCAGGGTGTTGATGGAGAAGGTGTTCTCGATGCCCTTGATGCCAAAGTAGTTCTGGGCAGCCCCCGTTGCTACCACCACGTAGTCGAAATCGACACGCGACTTCTCGCAGATGACAGTGTTGCCTTCCAGATAGAGGGCCCTCTCTCGGATATGTGTGGCTCCCACGCGTTCGCAAAAGGGCTTGAGGGGGGCCGCCAGATCCTGCAGCCTGGCCACTCCGCCCAGGTACTCGGGATAGAGAGCCTGCATCTCCACCTGCTTTTTGGGCTCGATCAATGTGAACTGCAGAGGGCAGGGCGAGGCTACTCTTATCAGCTCTGCACCGGCTATTCCTCCTCCAATGACAGCAACCTTCATGATCTCTTGGACCTCTTTATTTGGCGCATGGTCTTACTAATTCCTCTAGTCCAGGATTGAGGCAAATCGGTTATAAATGCATCGTGCTCGGCAATTGCATACAATTTTATAATGGCATATTCATAACAGGCCGTTGAAATGATCACCATTTACTTCGACGGGCTGTGCTACCCCAAGAATCCTGGAGGCGTGGCCGCTTATGGCTACCTGGTCTATCGGGACGGTGAGCCGATCTGGCGTGGATTTGGCGGCGTGGGCGAGGGCCGGGGCATGACCAACAACGTGGCCGAGTATGAGGCGTTGATGGCCGCGGCGCAGTGGCTGGTTGATGAGGGGATCGAGGATAAGATCCTCATCAAAGGCGACTCGGAGCTGGTGATCAAGCAGATGAAAGGCCAGTACAAGGTGTCCTCCGCCACCTCCAAAAAGTACGTGCCCGAGATCAAGAGACTTCTGTTGGGGAAGGATGTGAGCTTTTCCTGGGTGCCGCGAGAGGAGAACGAGGAAGCGGACAAGCTCTCCCGGATGGGGTACGAGAGCTATTTGCGGCACAAAAAAGAAGCTGCAAATCAATTCGAGCGAAGATGAGAGTAAGAGATGTAATCAAGCTAATCGAGGCCGATGGCTGGCGTCTTGTGAGTATCAAAGGTAGCCACAGACAGTTCAAGCATCCATTCAAAAACGGCCGTGTGACAATTGCAGGCAAGCTCGATATGGACTTGCATCCCAAGACCCTGAAAAGTATATTAAAGCAGGCAGACATAGAGGATATCTTGAATGGCTAAATACACCATAATCATCGAAAAGGGTGAAAGAAATTACTCCGCATACTGTCCAGACTTGCCAGGCGTGGTTGCAGCAGGCGAGACTGAGGAGGAAACGACAGAATTGATGAAAGAAGCGATAGAGTTTCACCTGGAAGGGCTAAAGGAGGACAAGATGCCCATCCCAGAGCCTACGATTTCTGCCAGGTGCGTTGATGTCGTTGTTTAGAAGTTCGGTCTCTTGGATATAGAGGTGAGATGAGTTTGGTTGTTCTCGAAAAAGAAATATTTGCCGTATCAATGGTCAAATTCTTCAAAGAAGGTCACACCAACGAAGTGGAATGTGCTTCTGGTTTCTTTTATGAGCACAGCGACAACCTTTATTTTATCACAAATCGACATGTAGTTTGTGACTCAAATCATTCTCCAGAGCAACTTCGATTAAGATTGCATGTGGATAAATATGATTTAACTAAAAATAGGACATTCTCATTGTCGCTTTACGATAAAGACGAACCTAAATGGCTTGAACATCCTCGCTTTGGGAAAGACGTTGATATAGTTGCCTTGCCAATAGATAAAGAAGAAATCTCTAAATATTATATACAATCATTTAATATACACGATCTTAACACTAATAGGTACTTAGAGCTTGGAGAAGAACTCTTGGTTGTCGGTTATCCAGAAGGTGTGCATGACAATTTGCATAATGCCCCGATTGCTCGCGGCGCGACAATTGCGACATTATATAATCAGCCATTTCGCGGAAGACAGGGATTTTTAATTGATTCCATGTTACATAATGGCACAAGTGGAAGTCCTGTTCTGACAAAACCAACTACAATCATTCGAAATATCTATGGAAGAGCAGAACTTATTCAATATCATAAAAAATCTTTTAAGAAATATCTAATAGGAGTTCACTCCGAGAAATTCGATGAAAGATATCCCGAATTGGATCTTAGTTTTGTCTGGTTTGCATCACTCATCCCCGAAATCATCGAACGCGAATAAAAAATCAAGGTTGCCAGAAACCGGAAGGACAAAGAGTTTATGGATAGCCAACACCCATTTGCGAAAACTATATCTACAATTGCCGTAGTTCCCCTCATCCCACAAGTGAGGCTAGACGCGTGAAATGGCATTCAATTCCAACCGATGAGGTCCTCTCCGGCCTGAAATCCGGGCAAAAGGGACTTAGCTCTGATGATGCGGCCAAGAGACTCTCCGAGTACGGCCCCAATCAACTGGAAAGCCCCTCCAAACCCTCGCCTTTGAAAATTTTCCTGAGCAAATTTAAAGATTACATGGTTATTGTTCTGATTTTTGCTGCCCTGATCTCCTATATTGCCGGCGAGAGCACCAATGCCTACGTTATTTTAGGAATAGTTATTCTCGTGGCGGTCATTGGATTCTTCCAGGAGTATAAAGCGGAAAGGGCCATGGAGGCGCTCCGGGAGATGGTGGCCCCTGAGGCGGACGTCATGCGGGATGGCAAGATGAGCACAGTCTCCGCGTCGGACCTTGTTCCTGGCGACATGATCTACCTGGAAGCAGGCGATAAGGTGCCGGCGGATGGCAGAATTATTGAATTGACTGCTCTGCAGGTCATTGAGGCCCCTTTAACCGGGGAATCGCTGCCCATTAAAAAGAGTACAGAACAACTGCCGGAAGAGGCCGCTCTTGCCGACCGAAAGAATATGGTCTTCATGGGGACCATTGTCTCCTACGGCAATTGCAGGACTGTGGTGACTGCCACGGGCCTGGCTACTGAACTGGGCAAAATCTCGGGCATGATCAAACAGAGGCAGGCCGATCCGCCCCTCAAGATAAAGCTGGAACAGCTGGCCAAGAGACAGGCCCTCCTGGTATTTGCCGTAGCCGCAATTGTCTTCGTGCTGGACGCCAGCCGGGGCTCGCCCATCATGGAGTCCCTGATAACCGCCATCGCTCTTGCCGTGGCTGGAGTGCCTGAAGCTCTTCCTTTTGTGGTTACCCTGGCTTTAGCCTTCGGAACCCAGGCCATGGCCAAGAAGAACGCCATAATCAGAAGGCTTCCTGCGGTCGAGACCCTGGGATCGACTACGGTGATCTGTACCGATAAGACCGGCACCCTCACTACCGGCGAGATGACGCTAAGAGAGATTCAAACCTTTAGAACCATCTATGTGGAGGGACCGGGCTACACTCCGGTGGGTTCCTTCTCCGAGCAAGGCCTGCTCATCGACCCCCAGGAAGTGGATCTGGCCCGGCTTCTTAAGATTGGAACGCTTACAAACAACGCGGATATCGAGAAGGCCAACGGCAACTGGCGCATCGTGGGAGATCCAACGGAGGGGGCGATAATTGTTGCCGCCAAAAAGGCTGGCGTCCTGGATACGATCAGGAAGAGCGGCACCAGAATTGCGGAATATCCCTTTGATTCCATTCGCCGAAGGATGACAACAGTCGATGAGGTGCAGGGCGAGGGCCGAATTGTGTCCATGAAGGGAGCACCGGAGGCAGTGCTGGACAAATGCACCCGCATTGCCCATGCAAAGGGTGTTTCGCCCCTCACGAAAGAGGATAAACGGTCCATTTTGGCCAGAGCGGACGGCATGGCAGACAGTGCCTTGAGGGTACTGGCCTTTGCCGGCAAATCCCTGGAATGCCGCGATCCTCTGGAAATGGATTTTGTGGAATCTGATCTCATCTTTGCCGGTCTTGCCGGCATGATGGACCCCCCCAGAAAAGAGGTACTGGATGCCATTTCCGTCAGCAAGATGGCAGGCATCAGGACGGTCATGATCACTGGTGACCACCGCCTCACGGCCAAAGCCATTGGCAAGGAGCTGGATATCGGCAACGGGGAAGTCATCGAGGGTGCAGATCTGGAGAAGATGGGCGAGGAAGAGCTGCAAGAAAGGATCGATGAGGTCTCGATATTTGCCAGGGTCACGGCCGAGCACAAGGTGCGCATAGTCGAGGCTCTGAAAAAAAGAGGCAATATCGTGGCCATGACAGGAGACGGAGTGAACGATGCTCCTGCTTTGAAGGCAGCAGACATCGGTATCGCCATGGGTAAGACGGGCACCGAGGTTACCAAGGAAGCATCGGATATGGTCATCGCCGATGATAACTTCGCCACCATCGTCGGGGCAGTTCTGGAAGGCAGAAGGATCTACGACAACATAAGAAAGGGAACCACCTACCTTCTGGCCGTCAGCTTTGCCGAGCTGGCTACGATCTTTATTGCCGTTGTTCTTGGCTATCCCATTCCTCTTCTGGCCGCGCAGATTCTCTGGATAAACGTCGTAGCGGAGGAGTTCCCCGCGATCGGCCTGGCCCTGGAGCCGGCCCATGCTTTGATCATGACCAAGAAACCGCGCGATCCCAGAGAGAGTATGCCGTCAAAAAGCCTGCTAATTTATACCCTGGGAATTGCAGCCGCAATCGTAACTGGCACATTGGTCCTGTACATGGCATCGCTGGAGATGGGACAGGACCTGGTCTATGCCAGAACGATGGCCTTTGTGGGGTTGGGCTTTTTTACGGTATGTAACGCCTATAGTTGCCGCTCTCTGGATGAGTCCATATTCAGAATGAATCCCTTTGGCAATAGGACGCTTCTCTTGGGAATTGCCGGATCGATATCCTCGATTCTTGCCGTAGTGTACATTCCTTTCATGCAGTCCATCTTCCAGACCAAGCCTTTGACATCCGAGAGCTGGGCTATGGTTCTGGGCGTCGGTCTGCTGGTGGTAGTGGCTGCCGAGGTCATGAAGAAAGTGCTGCCTGGACTAAGAGCATAGGATTAACTTAAAGATTAAAGAGATGATATTATAGACTATGAACTTCAAAATGGCAAAATCACTGATCGGTGCTCGCATAGCACTTATTTTGCTTTTGTCTCTACCGTTGTTGATATTTCCAGCCCTCGCATATGATTTTACGGGAACGGTCGAGAAAGTCTCAGAGCCCAACGGCATGACGGTGAATGTTACCCAGCCAGGAACTTATGGATTGCAGGCAAAGGTCGAAGTTCTTCTCGATAAACCTCTGACAAATCTTATCTACTTCAAGGGAAAAGAGCTGCAATTCGAGATACAGGGACGTGATATCTTAGGACGGCCGGTATGTGAAGCTTATCTTGACGGGATTAGCATTCGGCAGGTATACTACTGCATACAAAATCCCGCTGATTGCAGCTATAGTCAGAACTATCCTGCCTGGGAATGGACGGGAAGATACTATATCCAATGCTATAATGGGCAATGCGGATCATATTACCTGCCCTTTAATCTGCCATTGCCTTGAGAATCCGGATTTTTCACCCTATCTGCTTAAGCCGGCCAATCATCGGCATCTGGCAAGCGAGATGACATGATCAGAGATTGTACTCTGGCCGGGTCCATTGCCTTGGCCAGAGTTTTTCCCTTATCTTTGCGCATCAATTGGTAGGCGATCTCCGGATCCACATTATATCTCTCCAGGTATTCACTTCGGGAAAGGTTGCCGCCCAGGCTGGAGACGTACAACGGGCTGCCGACAATTGGCGAGATCTTTCCTACCGGCAAAATCCATTCAAAACTCATAGGAAGATCGCAAAGCCAGTCCTCTTGACTATATTCTGGATCAAGAAGCACCTCTTTATCTTTTTCGTTCACTGAGCCACAATTTTTGCAGATGAATTTTATCTTCATGCTTTAACCTCAATTGCCTAGTATGAATTACTTAATAACAGTATATATAATTAACTAAACAAATCCAGATTTCCTGTCGCTCTCGGCCCAAAAGCTACACCTACTTTGAGCGCATCAGACTAGACTTGTGCTAAAGCCACATAACACCCTGGAAGAGGCCGTACTGGCCCGTCATGTTGTCTGGATGGAGAAGCGCAAGGTCTTAAAACAATACTGGGATTGGTGCTCTGTGCACAGCCGAGTGTTCGCGGCAATTGCCATCATCTCCCCACGCAGCCGATATGCGGTAGTGGAGATGGACCTCTATGGTCTAGGCGCAGGTGGCCTGGATAGATATGCAGGCAGGGATATGCTGCGCATTGTGCTGGAGCAGCCCCTGAAAGCCGGGTCGATCTTTTTCGTGAGCCCTGTCTATGTTTCGGCATGCGTAATGGAAAAATCGGCTATTGCGTTTGCCGTACGCATCTGCCGCAACGCGCAAGAGGCACTATCCCTCGACCAGATAACTCATGAGGAATGGATTCACGGCGATCTTATGAGATCCGAAGTGGGCGGACGAAAAAAGAGCGCTTTTGCGCCTATGAGTGGCCAGGCCCGAGCAGAGGTGATCGAGGCTCTCCTCAAGGACGATGAAGCGGCCATTATGTAAGCATATACCTAGAAAATTTCAGAGAGAGATGGCCTTGCGGAAATTGACAAGATGTCTTTAGAGCTTGATGTCACACAGACCGGGGCGCTTCCCATTTGGAGTAAGCAAGTAGACCTCTCCGTTAAGCTTGACCTCAACATGGTTGCCCGCCGGGGTTGCATCATAATTATGGGTAACAAGGAAGAACGCCAGATCCCGAGAATTAATGCCTTGGTCATCGAAGGAGGAGAGCAGATTCTTTAAGCTGGAGATATCCTCATTCTCGCCAAATGCCATTCCCGGGTTTAAAGAGACTGCAATTATGCAGATTGCCATCATTGTCTTCAACCATCTCATGGCAGACTACTTGGCACATGCAGGATATATAGACGATTTAGAAGAGGATTTGCCCTAATATGTCTGGAGATGTTCAAATTTCAGCATGCTTGGCAATATCGTCCTGGCGGCGTGTTTGGCAAGTACTGCGCAGTCCTCGTCTATTCGAAGGGAAAAGAAGAATATTGTCCCCTGTTTGACGACAAGGAGCTTTTCGAATGAATAATCAACTTGGCCTAAGCTTTCCCCTCGTTCTCTGCCTTCTTCGGCCTGCCCCTCTTGCGGCCCTCCGCCAGCCGCCGCAGGCTCCTCCGGCTGGGGCCAGACCGCCGATGCAACAGGCTCCGCCTTGGACGCCCACTCACCAAACGACGCTTTACTTTTCAGCGCTGGCTTGCACGCCCCCTCGCCACGTCCACGCCCACCAGCACCGCCGCGCACGCATCCGCCTGCGGGACCCGCGCCAGCGCGGGGGCGAGCGGCTGTTCTGCCGTGCCTGTGCCGTGGCCGCCCAGATCAATATCCTCGAACTCCTCTGTCGCCCGGATCTTCATCGCCTCCTCGAATACCAATTCCGATCTATTTGCACGTGACTGTAAGAAAAGCGTAGAAATTTAGTCGTAATGGTTTGAATAATACCACTCAGAATAATTATTGTTGCCAATATCGCATAAAGAATGGAGATTATTCTTACTTAGTATGCATGCCCAATATCCTTTTATAATTAAAGGTGATTTCTCTCGTTCGGTGAAGTAATGCATATTCCTGATGGCTATTTAGGGCCTTATACCTACACTGCATTTTGGATCATAATGATCCCCATTTGGTACTATGCGGGAAAGAGGCTCAGTGCCGAGCTGAAGTCCAGACAAGTACCATTGCTCGCGATGGCCGCGGCCTTCTCATTTGTTATCATGATGTTCAACCTGCCCATTCCCGGAGGCAGCACCGGTCATGCCGTGGGTGGGGCCATAATCGCCATAGTAATAGGCCCCTGGGCTAGTGTCATAGCTATCTCTGTGGCTCTTGTGCTTCAGGCATTAATGTTCGGAGATGGGGGCATCACTGCTATCGCCGCTAACTGCTTTAACATGGCAGTTGCTATGCCTTTTTGCGCCTATTACATCTATAAATTTGCTAGTGGCGACGCAGTAATCACTTCGTCTAGAAGGGTTATTGCTGCGGCTGTGGCGGGCTATATATCTCTCGTATTTGCGGCCGCCCTGACCGGATTTGAGTTTGGCATACAGCCGCTGCTACACATAGGTGCCAATGGATTGCCGCTTTACATGCCCTATCCCTTGAGCGTGGCCATGCCGGCAATGATTCTAGAGCACTTGGCTTTCGGATTCGTTGAGGCCATCGTTACGGCGCTGATTTTCTCCTACATCCAGAGAACAGATACATCCATTCTGTTTGGTGACGAGTCCCGGGCGAATAGGAACAAGTCTAACAAACCGGCAACTACCTGAGGTGAGAAACGTGGAAAAAATAGTAAAAAACTTTGCTAAAGGCTTGGTAGTATTAATAATCCTGGCGCCGCTCGGCCTCCTGGCAGTAGGCGAGACATTTGGCGAATGGTCGAATGAGGAGATTCACGAGAAACTGGGCTTTGTGCCCCAGGGTCTGGAGAGGCTCTCCTCGCTATGGGGTGCACCCCTAGCGGATTATGCTTTCCCCAATGATGAATCTCAGACCGGTGCAATAACGGCATATATATTGTCCGGCATATTGGGCGTTGCCATTTGCGGCGGTCTTCTTTATTACGTAGGAAAGAAGATTGCCAAAAATTAGGGTTTAGTTATTATGATACCAGATTGGATGAAGGAAGTAAATGCCGGTTCGTGCAAGTGTTCTGCCGCATCTCATGGCAAGAAGGGCTTTGTAGGAAAGACTATTGATGGTATTTTCGGCTTTTTAGAGGAGGCTTTTATATCGGAGAGCTTTTCTAAGCGGCGCGGCCTTCTACAGAGCCTGGACCCAAGAGCCAAGCTGGTTTCTATTCTGGCCGTAATATTTGCAACCAGCCTGATTAGCGACCTCTGGGTACTGATCTTCATCTATGTGCTGACGCTGCTTTTTTCCCGTCTCAGCAAGATCGAGGTGGGTTTTTTCATCAAGCGTGTCTGGCTCTTCATTCCCGTCTTTGCCGGCATTATCGCCGTGCCCATGATCTTCAACGTCTTTTTACCCGGCGATCCGCTCATCCCGGTAGCGTACCTGGGGCCAGGAGCACACCTGGGCCCCTTTTCCCTGCCGGAGAGCATCTTCATCACTAAACAGGGGACGATTGCTGCGGTGATCTTCACCATGCGTGTGGCAACCTGCGTTTCTGCCGTAGTCCTGCTATTTCTTACCACACCGCAGCAGATCCTCTTCAAGTCCCTGCGCACAGTAGGGGTTCCCAAGCTCTATGTTCTCACGCTGCAGATGACCTATCGATACATCTTCCTGTTCATGGAATTGATACGAGAGATGTATGTTGCCAAGAAAGCTCGGACCATCAAATCCGGAGGATTAATTGATGAGCAGAAGTGGGTAGGAGGGCGCATAGGATATACGCTTATCAGGTCTCTCTCCATGAGCGAAAAGGTACATATGGCCATGATGTCCAGAGGCTTTAACGGCGAAGTTCATATCATGCAGGAATTCAAAATGAAAAATCGCGATTATCTGGCCGGAATCGTGGCTATATCCTTAAGTTTGGTGCTGGTGTTGATCTCCCAAAATGTCATCCGGGTATAAACGTGGAATATATGATGAAGACAATAAATGAAACAATATTTAATTTGAAGAATGTTTCTTACTCATATGTGGGAAAGATCGATGCGCTGAGGGATGTATCCCTGAAGATAAACCGTGGAGAGCAGGTCACCATTATCGGCTCCAACGGCTGCGGCAAATCGACATTATTGGCCATTTTGGATGGGCTTGTTTATCCCAGCTCCGGCGAATTCTATGCCTTTGACAATCTGATATGCGAAGAGGTCTTTGATGCCATTAAAGACAATGAATTCAGAACCTATTTTCGAACAAAGGTGGGATTCGTCTTTCAAAACTCGGATGTTCAGCTCTTCTCTTCTACGGTCTATGAGGAGATTGCCTTCGGACCACTGCAGCTTAACCTGCCGATTGAAGAGGTCAAAGCTAGGGTGGAAGATGTCATGGAGATGATGCAGATCGGCAAGCTACGCGATCGCTCGCCCCACACTCTCTCCGGGGGAGAGAAGAAGAAGGTTTGCATAGCCACAGTTCTGGTCAACAACCCCGATGTGCTCTTGCTGGATGAGCCCTCTGCCGGCCTGGACCCCAGAACTCAGCTCTGGCTGGTCGAGCTGCTTCAGGAGTTGGCGCATGCCGGCAAGACGGTGATAACGGCCACCCATGACCTGGAGATCATCGATCAGATCAGCAAGAGAGCCATCGTCATGGGCGAGGACCACAGCGTTAAGATGGACCGGGATGCTGAGAGCGTTCTCTCCGACTACGAGCTATTGCTATCTTCCAATCTGGTGCACGAGCATTCCCATATTCACGGCAAGCTGGTGCATGAGCATCTGCATGTTCATGGAGTTGAACACAAGCATCACGATCACAAAGAGTGAGGCGATTTAATATTTTCCCAATAATTTTGCCAGTCTCCCGTGCATGGTGTGGATATTAAGGCCGTGGCTGAGATACATCATGGGGCATTTTCCAAAAATGCATTGCATTTGCAGCTCTTTGCATTTCTGTTTAGCCTGGACGGTCTGTGTCCTCCAGTGGATCCAGCATTTTTTGATGCCTTTCTTTTTGAGCTCAGCAATTGCATTTTCCGTATTTTCTTTTTTCAGCCCGATAATGGCACAATCGACATATGACGGAAGGTCTGAGATGCAAAGCATCATCTCGTTGTCGGGGCTATTCGACAAATCGACAACATAAACCCTTTTTCCTCTGCGGGTCAATTCGTCTATCGTCAATTTCATGGCCGGTTTGGTCTTATCTGTGATGATCGCAAAGCTATTATTTTCCCAGAATGACTCTTGCTCCAGCATATTGCATCACTTCGTTCATTGAAATATGGGCTCAAAGTATAAAGCTAAAGCTGCAGAAGGATGTTATGGTGAGAAATATTCCGGAAGAAATCCCCCTGGAATGGGCCAGCGTGCCTGATATGCAAGGTGCCTGGATTATCTTGCAGCCCATGGAGGCAGATATGCAATTGGTGCAGTCGGGCCATCTCGTTAGCGGGACGTATTGCAGCGCAAAAGTCGAAGGCACTATCGAAGGAGTTCTCCTTAAAGAGGGAGAAGACATCGTCTTTATCGGAAAATGGGCTGATCCGTTGGGCAAAGGCGACTTCAGTGTATTAATTCACAATCGCGAAAATGCCGAGGTTGGCAGAACCTTTTTCCAGGGAAAATGGAAGCATTCCCAAAGTCAGATTTGGGACGGCGAGTTTGTGGGAGAAATGAGATAATGCAGATAACCGATCACATTCACGCCCTGAAAATCCCCTTTCAGATAACCGATCCGTCCGGCCAAAAAATTCCCCGATTCGTTTACGTCTTTCTTATTTACGGGGAAGAAATTTGCCTTATCGATAGCGGGGTAGCCGGCTCTGAGAAGATCATTCTGGACTATCTGAAAAGAACCGGCAAAAGCCCAAAGGAGATCAAAAGGCTCATCCTCACCCACGCTCACCCCGATCACATTGGTGCCGCCGCTGCCATCAAACGCATTTCCGGCTGCACCGTGGCGGCTCATGCTGCGGAAAAGGCATGGATCGAGGACGTGGACTTGCAAGCAAAAGAGCGCCCCGTTCCCGGCTTTCGCACCCTGGTGGGCGGCTCAGTCCCGATCGACTGCATCCTGCAAGACGGTGAGATGCTGCATCTGGAGGATGGCCTCGCTTTGCGGGTGTTGCACACCCCTGGCCACTCCCCGGGCTCCCTCTCCCTGTGGCTGGCTGAGGACGGCGCTCTCTTCACAGCGGATGCCGTTCCCATTGCCGGAGATATGCCCATCTACCAGGACATTCAGGCATCTGTTCGCTCCATTGAGAAGCTTTCCGGCATTCCGGAAATCAAGCTTCTTTTGGCGGCCTGGGATGAGCCGCGCCAGGGTAGCGAAGCCTATCGCATCATGGATGAAGGGCTGCAATATCTGCAGCGCATCCACAGCAGCGTTCTCAAGGTGGCGAGAGATAATCCGGGGATCAGTCCTATGGAACTCTGCCTGC
>Ga0209777_10001371_pt1 | contig 35625 bp, 30 predicted proteins | sample FrelakmetHBP12HB_FD_187147 | JGI IMG/M metagenome (GOLD analysis project Ga0209777, IMG submission 187147) | Freshwater lake sediment microbial communities from the University of Notre Dame, USA, for methane emissions studies -HBP12 HB (SPAdes)... | ecosystem: Environmental > Aquatic >...
AAAGCCCGCAGCGCCGAGGCTCTCGACCAGGCCATCGCCGAAGCTCTGAAAACCATCACCGCCCAAAATGCCGCCGCTTGGTTCCGTCACTGCGGATATCAACTACAGAATTAACTAAAATGCTCTAGTGCAGGGAGTAGGCGTCCACGTCCACGATGACGGCCGTTCGCGGCATCTTGTGGCCCAGGGCGTGCGCCAGCATGGCACGCAGCACACTGTTGAGGCGCTCGCGACTGGCGGCCTTGAGCACGAAGTGAAAGCGGTAATCCTTCTTCAGGCGCACGATGGGCGCAGGCGCCGGGCCCATCACGCGCACGCCTTCGTTGCGGGTATGTTCGAACCAGCGGCCGAGGATGCCGCTCCAGCGAATCGCCTCCTCCTGCTTTGCGCTGCGCACCAGGACGTTGGCGAGGGCGGTGAAGGGCGGATAGTGCATCCAGCCGCGGAAGCGCAGCTCTTTCTCGGCAAAGCCACGGAAGTCGTGAGCGGAAGCGAACTTCACGGCGTAGTGACCGGGGAAGTAAGTCTGCAGGACGACCTTGCCGGGCATGGCGCCACGACCGGAGCGTCCGCTGACCTGGGTGAGGAGCTGGAAGGTGCGCTCGGCGGCGCGGAAGTCGGGCAGGCTGAGTGCGGTATCGGCGCCGACCACGCCCACCAGTGTCACCCCGTGCACGTCATGCCCCTTGGCGATCATCTGCGTGCCCACCAGCAGGTCTATCTCTCCGGCGGCGAACGCGGCGAGCAAGCGCTCAAAGGCGGCGTGACCGCGCACGGTGTCGCGGTCCATGCGCGCGATGCGGGCCTTGGGGAAGGCGGCGTGCAGCAGGTCTTCGAGCTTCTCCGAGCCGGTGCCGAGGAACTGCACGTAGTCGCTGCCGCACTTGGGGCAGCGGCGGGGAATGGGCTGCTGGTATCCGCAATAGTGGCAGATGAGCCGGTGTTCGCGCTTGTGGTGGGTGAGGGCCACGGCGCAATCGCGGCACTGCACGGTGTCGCCGCAGGCGCGGCACATCACGAAGGCCGAGTAGCCACGGCGGTTGAGTAGGATCATGGCCTGTTCGCCGCGCGCCAGACACCGCGTGACCTCTTCGATCAAACTGCGGGAGAGGACGCTCTCTTTGCCCGTGGCCTGGAACTCGGCGCGCATGTCCACCAGCTCCACCTCGGGCAGGGGACGCGCCATCACTCGGTCGGGCAATTCGATGAGGCTGAACTTGCCTTTCTGAGCGTTCTGCCAGCTCTCCAACGAAGGCGTCGCCGAGCCCAGCACCACGGTGGCGCCGAGCGCCTGCGCGCGGACGATGGCGACATCGCGCGCATGGTAGCGCGGCGTCTCCTCCTGCTTGTAGCTGTGGTCCTGCTCTTCATCCACGATGATGAGCCCGAGATCGTGGACTGGGGCGAAGACCGCGGAGCGTGTGCCGACGGCGATCCGGGCGTCGCCGCGGCGCAGGCGGTGCCACTGCTCGGCGCGTTCGTCGTCGGTGAGCGAGGAGTGCAGGACGGCGACAGCGTCGCCGAAGACAGCGTAAAGGTCGGCGGCCATGCCCGGCGTCAAACCGATCTCGGGGACGAGGAGCAGCGCACCGCGGCCGCTCTTCAGCACCTCCTGCATGGCGGCAAGATAGACAGCCGTCTTGCCGGAGCCGGTGACACCAAAGAGGAGCTGCACGGAGAGGTTGCGCCCGGCGACCGATTCGCGGATGCGGCGCAGCGCCTCCGTCTGCTCGGGCATGAAATCGAAGTCGAGGGTGGTGCGCGGTTTCATCGCCGGCGGCGGCGACGTGACGGCTTCGCGGACGATCTCCAGAACGCCGCGCTTGCGCAGGGTGAGCAGCGACGCGGGCGAGACCCGATCGCGCAGAGTATGGAGCGGAATACGACCGCCAGCCGCGGCAAGCAGTTCGACAATCTCCTTCTGGCGCGCGTTCAACTTCGCGGGTCCTGCATCTGCCGGTTGCTGCAAGGCCACGATCTTCACGGTGCGAGCGGCATCGCGCGCGGCGGAGAGGTCCTCGCGCTCGATCCACTTCCGGGTGGTCAGCTTTCGCAGCAGGGCGCGGGATGCGCCGGTGGCCGAGCACAGGGTTGGCCCGCGGACCTGCTCGTGCTCGGCGAGGTAGTCGAGCACGGCCATCTCGGCGATCTGCTGCTCCTCATTGCGGCGCGAAGCACCCGGGTCGGCGAAGAGCGCTTCTGTACCCAGATCTGTGATGGAATACGCTACGACGCGCTGCAACTCTGCCTGCAGCGGCAGCATGGCGCGGTAGACCTCGCCGATGGGTGCAAGGTAGTAGCGGGCGATCCAGCGGCCAAGCTCGAGCATCTTGTCGTCGAGCACGGGGCCTGAGTCGAGCACCTGCGCCACACGCTTCACGGTGAATCCCTTGGGCCGCTCGTTGTGCATGCGAGTGACGATGCCCGAGAGCTTCTTCTCGCGGAAGGGCACGAGGACGCGGCCGCCGAGGACGGGCATCTCATTGCCGATCTCGTACGTGAAGGTGACGTCGAGCGGCACGGGCAAGGCAACATCGCACAGTGCGGTCTCGGGAGCCGGCGCCTCGCCGGCGTTCCTGGCGAAGAGCGAAGGGGCAGACATGCCTACTCGCCCGACTTTTGAGTGATGGGCAGGCCCAAGAAGCGCATCACCAGCTGCAGGTCCTTCCAGGCTTCCTTCTTCTGCCGCGGGTCGCGCAAAAGGTAGGCCGGGTGGTAGGTAACGGCGAGCTTCGCCGCCCATGCGGAATCGTACTCGGACGCGCCGCGCGGGACGAGAGGGCGGAAGTCGTAGATGCGTCCGCGGAGGTTGGCCATGGCGTCATTCACGCCGAGCATGTTCTTTGCTGCTACCGCGCCCAGCGCGACCACGATCTTAGGGCGGACGACCGCAATCTGGCGCATCAGGAACGGCGAGCATGTATCGCACTCTTCGCGCTCGGGAGTACGGTTCTGCGGCGGACGGCACTTGACGATGTTGGCGATGTAGACATCCTCGCGGCGCAGGCCCATGGCCGTGATCATGTTGTTGAGCAACTGACCGGCGCGGCCGACGAAGGGCTCGCCCTGCTCATCTTCATCGGCGCCCGGGCCCTCGCCGACGAACATCAGCTCGGCGTGGGGATTGCCGACGCCGAAAACGATCTGCTTGCGACCAAGCTTGTGCAGCGGGCAGCGGGTGCAGTCGCCCAAGTCCCCGCGGATGACGCGCAGAGCCTCGGCGCTGTCCGTGATGGGACGCGCTTCGGCAGGAGCTGGTTCGAAGAGATCGGGCTCAGGCAGATGCTGGACGACCACCGGAGGTGGCGGCTCAGGTGCGGCAGCGGGCAACGGCGGCGCAACAGTCTCGACGTTCTCGGTGGCCTCGGGAGCATCGCTCGCCGGACGACGGTACAGATCGTAGATGCCGAGCTCGCGGTAGAAGCGCACGCGCTCGGCAAGTGCTTCACGGGTCGCGGTATCGAACGTGCGCGCCATCAGGCCTTCGTCGCCTCTCTCACGCCGGTCGAACGCAGTTCGACGGCGGCGGCGAGGATCCGAACCGCCATCTCCTGCTTGCTCATCTCCGGCAGCTCTATCGTCCGGCCGTGCATGACGATGACGCCGGCGTTGCGGTCGCTGCCGAAGCCGAGACCGGGAAGGCTGACGTCGTTGGCAACGATGGCGTCCACTTTCTTGGCTGCGAGTTTCTTGCGCGCACCCTCGACGAGCGAGCCGGTCTCGGCGGCAAAGCCGATCAGCGTCTGTCCGGGCAGGCGGCGGGCACCGAGCTCGGCGAGGATGTCGGGTGTCGGCTCAAAATCGAGCGTGAGGGCGTGCTCGCGGCGAATCTTCTCGCCGGAGACCGCGCGGGGGCGGTAGTCAGCGACAGCGGCAGTCATGATGACCAGCTGCGCATCGGGCGCATTCAGCATGACCTGTTCGCGCATTTCGGCGGCGGTGGTGACGGAGATGAACTTGACCCCGGAGGCCGGCTGTAGCGCAGTGGGGCCGCTGACGAGGATGACCCGCGCGCCGCGCCGGAGCGCGACCTGCGCCAGCGCGTAGCCCATCTTGCCGCTGGAGTGATTGCCGATGTAACGCACGGGGTCAACAGGTTCGAACGTTGGGCCAGCGGTCACCAGAACGGTTGTGCCGGCCAGGTCCTGAGATACGCCGAGGCGCGCGAATGTGGCGGCGACGATATCCTCCGGCTCCGCCAGCCTGCCGGCGCCGACCATGCCGCAGGCCAGGTAGCCCACGCCGGGCTCCACCACGGTGATGCCGCGCTCGCGCAGCGTGGCAAGGTTCTGCTGCGTCGCCACGTGCTCCCACATGTTGACGTTCATGGCCGGCGCGACGATGACCGGCGCGGAAGTCGCGAGGTAGAGCGTGGTAAGGAAGTCGTTGGCGATGCCGTGGGCAAACTTCGCAAGGACATCGGCGGTGGCGGGGGCGACCAGCAGGGCGTCCATGGACTGGGCGACGCCGATGTGCTCGACGCTGGACTCGACGTTGGCTTCACGGCCGGCTTCGCCGAACATGGAGGTGATGACCTTCTCGCCGGTGAGAGCGGCGAAGGTCAACGGCCGGATGAACTCCTGAGCGGCGGCGGTCATGACGACCCGCACTCCGGCGCCGCGCTCCTGGAGCAGGCGTACGATCTCCGCCGCCTTGTAGGCCGCGATGCCGCCACTCACCCCGAGCACAATCCTCATGATCGCCGCCTTGAGCTACTCATCATTGGATGATTCGCCAGCGTCCGCAGAAGCGGACGCGCATCCCGCCGGGCGGGACGCGCGCACGGGTGGAGCCTCTGGTCGCGGACCGTGGTCAGTGCGACCTACTTCTCCCCGCCCTCCCCGCCTTCAGGCTTCGGAGGGGTGTCGGGAATGTACCAGGGCACCTTGTGCGCTTCCAATTCCTTTTCGGCAACGCGGCAGGGCTTGGTGGATTCAGTCTCAACCAGGGGGCGCGCTCCGTTCTGCAGTTGCCGGGCGCGGCGCGCCGCCACCAGGATGAACCGGTAGTTGCTGTCAAATCCGTTCTTCAGATCCATATCCTGCCTCCGCAGTTCATGATTCGGGGGCCGTGCACTCTGCCGCGAAGCTCGCCAGGATGTTCTGGATGCTGGCGCGCATCCGCTCCAGGCGGCACTGCCCGGCAAGCTCGAATCGCAACTGCTCTTCCGCCGTGGCCGGGGTTCGGCCCTGATGCTGCATACGCTCGGAGAGCACAATGGCAATCAGCCGGTCTATGGACTCCTCTAACCGGTCGTTTACCAAAATGTAGTCGTATTCCCGGTACTTTTCAATCTCTTGTGACGCGGTGTGCAGGCGCCGCTGGATGATCGCCTCGCTGCGGACGTTCTCAGCCTGACTGCGACGACGCAGCCGCAGTTCGAGCTCGCGACGCGAGGGCGGAAGGATAAAGATGCTGACGGCTTCCTTCAACTTCTCCTGCATTTGGGATGCACCCTGTACGTCTATGTCGAGCAGCAGGTCGTGGCCCTTCTCCTGCGCCTCACGCAGGAAGCGGCGGGCCGTGCCGTAGTAGTTGCCGAAGACTTCGGCGTACTCCAGGAATTCGCCGGAGACGATCATGCGTTCGAACTCGGTGCGGCTGATGTAGAAGTATTCGCGGCCGTCCAGTTCGCTGCCGCGTGGGGCACGGGTGGTGTAGGAGACGGAGAAATCCAGGTCCGGAACAGTCTGCCGCAGTCCGTTCACCAATGTGGACTTGCCGGACCCAGAGGGCGCCGAAATGATGAAGACTGTGCTCATTCGATGTTCTGCACCTGCTCGCGGGATTTTTCGATGGCGGCCTTGAGGGCCAGCCCCAGCTCGGTGATGCGCAGCGCGTCGCCCGTGATTCCGCTGGTCTTGGAAAGCATGGTGTTGGCCTCGCGGTTCATCTCCTGGACGAGGAAGTCGAGCTTCTTTCCGACCTCGCCGCCGCCGGCTAGCAGCTCGCGGAAGTGCGCGATGTGCGAGGTCATGCGGACGACCTCCTCCTGAATGTCGCTCTTCTCCGCGAGGAGAGCGGCCTCCTGCAGGACCCGGTCGGGGTCGACCAACTGGCCGGTCAGCTCCTGGATTCGGGACTGGATCTTCTCGGCGAAGGCGCGGGAGACATCGGCGCGCTTGCCGGCGATCTCATTCGTGCAACGTTCCAGGATGTCCATCTGCGCTCTCAGCTCGGAAGTGATGCCCTTCCCTTCTCCAGCGCGCATCTCATGCAGGCGCTCAATGGCATCTCCGGCACACTGCACAATGGCCTGCTCCAATTCTTCGCCAGCGGGGACCTCGCCGTTGGCGGCGAGCACACCATTGATGCGGAAGATTGCGTTCAGGTCGGGCTCGCCGGGCACGTTGAACTCCGCGGCCGCGCGCCGGAAGGCCTCGATGTAGCCGGCGACCAGCTCGCGGTTCACGCTGACCGCAGCGCCGGCGGTGCTTTCCAAGGTGAGCGTGAGCTCGACGTGTCCGCGATGGAGCTGGTCTTTCAACAACCGCCGGAGTTTTTGTTCCAGGGCGTCTGCATTCTGCGGCAGTCGAAGATGCAGATCAAGGAAGCGGTGGTTCACGGACTTGAGCGAGACGGTGAAGGCAACGTCACCGTGTCGGCCCTTCACCTGCGCGAATCCGGTCATGGAACGCAGTGTCATTTCTTCCCGTTGACCCCCTGCGACATCCCGTTGGGCGCATCCAGGTCCACGAACTGCAGTTCGTAGAGGCGCCGGTAGGTTCCCAGACGGCTGAGCAGGTCCTCGTGCGAGCCGGCGTCGGCGATGCGGCCGTTCTCCAGAACAACAATACAGTCGGCGCGGCGCACCGTGCTCAAGCGGTGGGCGATGACGAGGACGGTGCGGCCCTCCATCAGGTTCCCCAGCGCCACCTGCACCATGCGCTCGCTCTCGCTGTCCAGTGCGGACGTGGCCTCATCCAGGATCAAGATGGGCGCGTTCTTGAGCAGAGCACGGGCGATGGAAAGGCGCTGACGTTCGCCGCCGCTCAGGCGGTAGCCCCGCTCGCCGATCACCGTCTTATAGCCGGCGGGCATGGCCATGATGAAATCATGCGCCAGTGCGGCGCGAGCGGCGTTCTCCACTAAGTCCTGCGAGACGTTGGGCTGCCCGTAGGCGATGTTGTTGCGCACCGTGTCATTGAAGAGGACAGTCTCCTGCGTCACGATGCCGATCTGCGAGCGCAAGGAGGCGAGCGAGACGTCACGGATATCATGCCCGTCGAGCAGGATGCGTCCGGCGCCGACGTCGAAGAAGCGCGGGATGAGATGGACGAGCGTGCTCTTGCCGCTGCCGCTGGAGCCCACGATGGCGACCACCGCACCGGCTTTGACCTCCAGGTCGACGTCATGCAGCACTAGCGGCGAATCGGCTTCATCGCGGTAGCTGAACTGCACGTGATCGAAGACGATGGATTGGTGGAAGGGCGGCAGCTCGCGCGCCAACGGCTTCTCACGGACCTCGTCCTGGAAGTCCATGAAGCGAAAGACGGAGTCGGTTGCGCCCAGCGCCTGCTGGAAGCCGTTGTAGAAGGTGGCGAACTTGCGGACAGGATCGTAGAGGCTGAAGACGGCGGCGATGAAGACAAAGAACATGCTCTCGGTCATCATCTTGTGGTTGATCTCGTTGCGGCCGAGCATGAGCAGCATGGCGGCGGCCACCATGGCCAGGGTGTCCATAAGCGGCGAACTGATGCCGGAAGCCAGCACGTAGCGCAGGTTGGCGCGGAAGAGGCGGCGGGCCGCGCCCTTGAAGCGCAGCACCTCGAAGAACTCCATGCCGAAGGCCTTCACAATGCGGTTGCCGGTGATGGTCTCATGCAGGATGTTCTGGATTTCGGCCAGCTTGTCCAGCCCGCGGCGAGTGGTCTTGCGCACGCTGCGGCCCACGCGCCGTGCTGATGCCAAGATGACGGGCAGAAAGATCAGCAACACCCACGAAAGCCGCCGTCCGTTCGTGATGACCACCATCAGAAGGAAGACCAGGGTGAAGAACTGCTGAAGGAATTCAGCCAGGATGGCCGTCATAGCCACCTGAACCTTCTCCACGTCGTTGATGATGGTTGAGACGACGAGCCCGGTAGGGTGGCGATGGAAGAACTCCGCCGAGCGCCGCATCACCGCATTGTAGAGCTCGTTGCGCATGTCGGTGACGAGGCCATAGCCGGCGTAGTTGACGAGGTAGTTGCCGAGGTAGTCGGCGATACCCTTCAGTACGGCGGAACCCACCAGGGCGACAGCCACGATCGTCCAAGCGTTGTGGAAGTGTGAGGGGACAATCTGCTGGAGATAGAGTGGATGTCCGAAAAACTTATCGAGAAGGACGATCTCATTCGACTGCGATTCCGGCCTGAGGACGCGGTCAAGCACCGGACGAATGAGCAGAATGCGAAAGCCCTGCACGGCGCCGACAAAGGAGAACAGCATCACCCCGGCGAAGAGCTGCAGCCAGTAGGGGCGGACGTACCACAGAAGCCTTATCAGGCGGCGCATGGGGCGCCTCCCGGCAGGCGGGTGGAGTGCTTGCACGCAGAAATGGACTGAGAGCGCGGCAAATAGGAATTCTACTGGAATGCGGGCCCTCAGGACACCAGCAGTTTCCCCGAGGATGGTGCCTAGTGGGGCGCGTCCCTGTGCTCGACCTTAACGCGATATCCGGCCTTGGCCAACCGTCTTTTCACCTCCTCGGCGATGAAGACCGAGCGGTGCTGTCCGCCGGTGCAGCCGAAGGCGATGGTCAGGTAGCTCTTCCCCTCCTCCACGTAATGCGGCAGCAGGTAGATGAGTAGGTCGCTGATGCGGCTGATGAACTCCTGCGTCTGCGGGAAGGAGCGTATGTACCTGGCAACCCTAGGATGGCGCCCTGTGTAGGGACGAAATTCAGGTACGAAGTGCGGATTGGGCAGAAAGCGCACGTCGAAGACGAGGTCGGAACCTTCAGGCACGCCGTTGCGATATCCAAAGCTGACGCAGGAGACGAGAAGCTTCCTGGCCTTGGGCACGCCTTTCTGGAAGCGTTCCATGAGGTGGGCGCGCAGCTCGTGGACGTTGAACTTCGACGTATCCATTTCCACGTCGGCGATGTTGCGGATGGGTTCGAGGCGGCGGCGTTCGTTCTCCAGCGAGCGCATCACCGAGCCGGTGCCACCCAGGGGGTGCGGGCGGCGGGTCTCGCTGAAGCGGCGCAGCAGCACGCTGTTGCTGGTCTCCAGGTAAAGCAGGGTGACGTTCAGCCGCTTGCGCAGCCCGGCGACGATCCTCGGCAATTTGTCGAGCCCGCTGCCCTCGCGGATATCCACGACCATGGCGCCGTTCATGGGCTCGCGCGCCTCGAGCAGAAGCTCGGCGAAGCTGGGGATGAGCTCGACCGGCAGGTTGTCCACACAGTAGAAACCCATGTCCTCAAAGACCTTGAGGGCGGAGATCTTGCCGGAGCCACTCATGCCGGTGATCATCACCAGCCGCGACGGGCCGGCAAGTGGCTCGGTGGAGGGCCGGGAGCCCTTCCGGCGGACCGGTTTGCGGCCGTGAATACTGGCCTCCATGATGCCACTCTACATGACCCTGCGGGCCTGCGGTAGTGGCAAGCAGAGAGCGCGGCCCGGGGAGAGAGCCGCGCTCTGCCTTTTGTTCGTTCGTCTAGGGCGCTTCGATGAGCTCGAGTTTACCGTCCTTGCGGCGGTGCAGCACCTTCACCTGGTTCTTCCGGTCGCGGAAGACGAGGATGCCGCGGTCGCGGAACTCGCATTCCTTTATGGCTTCTTCGATGGTGAGGGGGCGGAGCGCGACACAGTCGTCGCTGCGCACCAGGTGCGCCTCAGTCACCTTGTTCTCGCGCGGAAAGCGATGCACCACCATCGGCACGGCGGAGGTGGCGGTGGCACCCACGGCGATGGGCAACTCGGGCTCGGGCGCTTCGCGCTTCCAGTCGGGCTTGGCGGTGCGTTTGGTGTCGCGCCTGCGGCCGTTGAGCTTGAGCAGTTGCTTCTCAATGTGGCCGAGCGCCTCACCGACGGCGGTGCTGGCGTCGGCGGCCTCGCCCAGCCCGACGATGAGCTTGTCGCGGCGTGACACCGTGATCTCCGCGATGCGCCGCTGCTTGGATGCGATCACAATGACCTTGGCCTTGGAGTTGTCGGTGAGCATCTTGCTCAATTTCACCAGACCTGCCTCCACCTCTTTCTTCAGGGTGGAAGTGATGGTGAATTGTCTTCCGGTGTAATCGACGATCATGTAGTCCTCCCGCTCCACGTGCCCGCCGGTGGCCCGGCAGTAGCGTTGCGGAGCCCTGGTGAACCTGCCCCTCTGCACTCTCCGCCACCTCGGCAGAAAGGAACCGGGCTGATGGTTATACCACTTGGAGAGGCGGGAGAGCCAGTGGGCGGGCGGTACCCAGGTAATCCCCCCGGAGGCCGACGGAAGAGCTCCCAAACGCGGAACAGCGGCTGGAATCATCGCGATGAATCCTGGTGAGCCGGCGAGGTGTCTCGTGCTACTTTAATTGGGCCTTAGTCAAAGTTCGCTTGAGAGACCCATGCGACAGCCATTGATTGGCAGGCGGTTGGTGCGACTGTGCGCGGTGCTGGCCGGGGCGGTGGTCATGTCCTGGCCGGCGATCTACAACCGCTATCCACTGCTGTATCCGGACTCCGTCTCCTACCTGGGCGACGGGCGGCCCATTGCGCGGGCGCTGTTCCTGTACGAATTCTCGGATTATTACGGCTTCCGCTCCCTGATCTACAACCTCGGCATCTGGTTACTGCACTGGGGTATCACGCCCTGGCCGGTTGTGGCTTTCAACGCTCTCTTGACGGCCTACATGCTGTGGTTGCTGGTGCGCGCGCTGGCGCCGTCGCGAACCCTGGCGGCGTACTCCGGGCTGGTCATCCTCCTGAGTCTGCTTACGGGGCTGGGCTGGATCGTGGGCTGGATCATGCCGGACATCTTCGGACCAATCCTGTACCTCGCGGTCCTTCTTTTTGTCTGCGCCCGCGATTCCCTTTCCGTCTTCGAGCGCTGGGCCGTATGTGTTATCGCGTGGTGGAGCGCGGCCTCGCATCTTACGCACCTCATGCTGGCCGGTGGGCTGTGCGTCGTGTTGTTGGCAACGCAGGCCATCGCTGAACGCTCCATTCGAAAGACCCTGAGACCAATCGGCCTGGTGCTGGCGATTCTGGCGGCGGCTGCGCTGTCCCAGGTGGCTCTGAACAGATACCTGAACGGTGAGCTGTCGCTCAACAGCAACCGTCCTCCGTACTACCTGGCGCGCGTGGTGGTGGACGGACCCGGCCGGCTCTACCTGCAGCGGCACTGCGGCGAACTGCGCTCGGCGATCTGCGCCCAGTTGAACGAGCTGCCGGAGACCGACGACGACTTCCTGTGGGGCGAGAACGGGTGGGGCGCCGCCGACACCGAGCAGCAGAAGCTGTGGCAGCGCGAGGAGATGCCGGTGGTCCTGGGGACCTTGCGCGAGTATCCATGGGAGGAGTTGAAGCTCAGCGCGCGCCACTTCCGCGAGCAGTTTCTCCTCTACACCCTGTACAGCTACAGCGCCAGCCCATGGGTGGCGGAGAACATGGAGAGCACGATGCCCGGCCAGGGTGTGCCCTACGCGCACAGCCGTCAGGCGCAGAAGACGCTGCACGAGGACTTCTTCAGCAACGTGCAGGAGTGGACAGTGCGGGTATCGCTGGTGGTGATTGCAGCCGGACTGTTGATCGCGCGCCGTCGGATGCCGCGGCAGCTTGTTGCGCTGACGGTGACCGTTGCCTTTGTGGTGATTGCGAATGCGGCAATGACTGGAATTCTCTCTGAGGTAGATGAACGCTACCAGTCGCGGGTGATCTGGATGGTGCCGATGCTGGCGGTGCTCTACATGGTGCGCTGGCTGGAAGCGCGTTCCTGGTTCCTCGTTCCTAGTTCCTGACGCGGCGCTGGTGGGTGCTGGGGATCTTCATGTCCTCGCGGTACTTGGCGACGGTGCGGCGGGTGACCTGGATGCCCTGCTGCTGCAGGAGGCGGGTGATCTGTTCGTCAGTGAGAGGGTGCGAAGTGTTCTCTTCCTCAATGAGCTTCTTGACCCGGCGCTTGAGGATGAGCAGCGAGGTGACGCCGCCCTCGGGGCCATTCACGCTCTCGCTGAAGAAGTAGCGCAGTTCGAAGACGCCCTGCGGGGTGTGGACGTACTTGCTGGCGACGGCGCGGCTCACGGTGGAGGGGTGCACGCCGATCTCCTCGGCGACCTCCTTGATCATCATCGGCTTCAGGCAGTCAATGCCGTGGTCGAGGAACTCCGCCTGGCGGCCGATGATGGCGTAGCAGACCTTGAGGATGGTCTGCTTGCGCTGCTCGATGTTCTTGATGAGCTGGATGGCGGACTTGTAGCGCTCTTTGACGTAGTTGCGCACGTCCTTCTCGGCGGCGTCGCGGATCAGCAGCTTCTTGTAGGTGGGGTTCAGGCGAAGCGTGGGGATATCGTCATCGTTCATCACCACCAGGTACTCGTCGCCCTGCTTCACGAAGGCCACATCCGGCTCGATGAGGCGAGTCTCGGGCTTGTTATACCGCAGGCCCGGCCTGGGATCGAGAGTGCGGATGAAGACCACGCATTGGTTGAGCCGATCCAAGGAGATGCCCACGCCGCGGGCGACCTCCTTGAGCTGTTTGTTCTGCAACTGCGGCAGGTGGGTGTCCACCACCTTCTGGCAGTCGGCGAGGAGCTCCGGCGTCCCGGGCTCGCCGCCGCGGTCATCGTGCTGCCGGGCCAGGTCCTTGATCTGCGCCAGCAGGCAGTCGCGCAAGTCACGTGAGCCGACGCCGACCGGGTCCATCTGCCGGATCAGGTCCATCGCTTCGTGCAGGGCATCGCGGCCGAAAAGAGCCTTGCACGCCGTTTCCGGCTTGCGCAGCAGCGTGGGCCTCACCGCGGAAGCGTCGCCGTTGGCCGCCTGCGCCGGTTCTGTGCCGTTACTTGTCTGTGCTAGTTCAGCTTTCTCGGCTTCCGCAGCGGCCAGCTCTTCACGCGTCAGGGGGATCCGCGGCTTGCCATCCCAGGCGGCCTGGGCCAACAGTTCGTCGTCGGTGGCGAGAAGGTAACCGTCTTCCTCCAGGTTGCCGATGACCAGCTCGGCGGCGGCGCGTACGTCGTCCTTCAGGTGCACCGCACCCAGCTGCCACATCAGGTGGTCGGTGAGGGTGGTGGGACGGGAAAGGAAATTCTCGAAGGAGGGCTTCTCGATGCTCTCCATCTCGGCGCCGCTGCGGTAGCCGGGGTCGAGGTAGTCCTGGAAAAAGGAGCCGAAATCAATCTCCTCGAATGGGTCGCGCTCTTCGGGGGTGGAGGCCGGCGGCTCTTCGGCAGGGGCGGCGCTGTCGCGCTCGCGCTGCTCTTCACGGGCCGCAACCTCATCAATGGAGGGCACCGCGTCCAGGTACTCGTCGAGGACGGGGTTCTCCACCATCTCCGCGTTGATCATGTCCTTGAGCTCGAGCTTGTTCAGCGCCAACACGCTGACCATCTGCACGAGTCCGGGCGTCAGGATCTGCTTCTGGGAGACCTTGAGGTTTAGCCTGGGCTGCAGCGTTGACATTCTTGGATCGATTCTTGAATCTCTCGGAAGATTTTACCTCAGAAACCCGCTGACACGCAGGAACGGCATGAAAACTGCTCACAAAACTTAAGTATGGAAAATCAACTGCCTCGATGAAACCTATCAGACCAGCGTAAAGCTCTCGCCGAGGTAGATCCGCTTGACCTCCGGATCGTTTCCCAACTCCATCGGTGTGCCGGTGCGGAAGATGCGCCCCTCGTTGATGATATAGGCGCGGTCGGTGGCGGAGAGCGTCTCGCGGACATTGTGGTCGGTGACGAGGATGCCGATGCCCGAAGCCTTGAGCCCGGCGATGATCTTCTGCAGGTCGAGCACGGCGATGGGATCAATGCCGCTGAAGGGCTCGTCAAGCAGGATGAACGTGGGGTTGATGGAGAGGCAGCGGGCGATCTCAACCCGGCGGCGCTCGCCACCCGAGAGCGCGTAGCCCCGGTTCTTGCGCAGGTGGCCGAGGCCGAAGCGGTCGATCAGCGTCTCCAGGCGGTCGCGACGCTCGCTGGCGGGGATGGCCTGCGCCTCGAGCACGGCGAGGATGTTCTCCTCCACCGTGAGCTTGCGGAAGACCGAAGGCTCCTGCGGCAAGTAGCTGATGCCGTGGTTGCGCGCCCGCAGATACATGGGGAGGTCAGTGATGTCTTCGTTGTCGGCGCGCACGCAGCCGGTGTCGGGCGGCACAAGGCCCACGATCATATAGAAGGTTGTGGTCTTGCCGGCGCCGTTCGGTCCGAGCAGCCCGACGACTTCTCCACGCTCCACGGTGAGCGAGACGCCGTTAACCACACGGCGGCCTCGGTAGGATTTGCCCAGCGCTTCCGTTGAGAGGGTCTGCATCAGCGCGAGATATGCGTTTGAGTGAAGGTGCGCGAAGAGCCGCTGCTCTCCACGACCACCCTATCATCGGCCCTGTAGAAGGTCAACGAATCGCCGCGCACCGTGCCCTGCGCGGGGTCCACGAGCTGCGGCGGACCGCCGGTGAGGACGAAGGTCCCGCTGGCAGCGGTATAGACCAGCCTGTCACCGGAGGCGCGGCGCTCACCCTGCTGCAGAATCACACCTTCCTGGGCGATGATCTGGTCGAGCTGGCTGGGCCCGCTCTGCTCGCCTTTCTGGCCCGCGGGTTGCAGCAGGATGTCCGCCAGCCCGGCGGTGAGGACCATGCCGTTGCCGGTGGCGCGCACATCGCCGGTGTAGCGGGCGCGGCGCTCCGAGTCCAGGTAGCTCAGGTGGGTGGCGCGCACCACGACGGTAGTGCCTTTGCCATTACCGGACTTGTTGCCGATCTCGGGCTGCGCGAAGACGCTGATGACCGGCTTCTCCGCTGTGCCTTCGGCCACCATGGAACGGCGCTGCTGGTTGAACTCGATGGCGGGGGCTTCGATGGCGTTCATACCTTGCCAGAGCCGGGCCCCGCCGGAGTAGCGCGCCAGCGAGCTCTTGCGTTGCATGCTGGCGGCGCGGGCGGTCACGTGCACCGGTTCGCCGCCTGCGAGCAGCGCGCCGTTTGGATCCGGACGGAGCTCGCTATACGTGGTCTTCACCGACCCCTGGGCGAAAGCCTCGCCGGTGTGGCGGTTGAAGCGGATGCTGTCGGCGGTCAACGTCATGCCGCCGTCCTGCACTCGCGGCGAGCCGGTGAGGGTGAGCGAATCATCGTCGGGGGAGTAGCGGGCGCGCTCGCCAAAGGCCTTGCGGCCGCCCGCCTCGTGCGGGACGGCAGTAGCCTCCTCATAGCGCACGTTGCCTTCCTGAATCACATCCGCCACGCCGCCGCCGGGGGCGAAGTTCACCGTAAGTCTGCGCCCGGAGGAGACCTTGTCGGGCTCGCCCGGCACCACGGCCACAATGCGCGAGTCGGGCTCGCCGCGCATTCGCGCGATGCGGCCCTGGTCGTCGAAGTCGGCCTGTATCTGCTGCGCGGTGATGATTGCGTGCTCGCCGGGGACGCGGGGCTCGAGGGGCGTGAGAGTGAGCTGCGCCGCGCCGCCGGTCCCGCCGTGATGCAGGCGCGCGCCGCCTGCCATGTCCATGGTCAACTGGTCGCAGGCAAGCTCCGCCTGCTGGCGGTTCTTCTGCGCGCCCGAGGGCATCTGGCGCAGGCGGACGTGATCACTGGCCACCACCTGCTGCACGCGGTTGTTGCCACCAAAGTTCAGCTGCAACTTTTCGGAGTCGCCCTCGGCTGGATTCGAACCCTGGCTGCTGAAGCGGACTCCGCCGGTGAAGAGCGCGGTACGCAAGGTGTTGTTCTCGCCCAGAAAGAGCTCGCCCTGTGGCGCATGCACCGCCAGCCCGCTGGGCGATGCGTCGGTGAGCGCCACATTGCCGGTGAGCACGGCGCGCTCAATGTCATTGGCATCCGTCAGGTCGAGCCGCACCTGCTGACCCGTGATCTTGCGCTGCTCCTGCGTGATGACCACGTCGGCAAGGATGATGCTGCGGGGGTCTTTGGTGACCTTGCCGCGGGCGGCATGCAGAGAGGTCACCTTCTCGTGCCCCAACTGGACGTCCACCTGCGAATCGAAGGTCAATTCGTTGGTGTGCGAATCATAAGTGGCGCCGCGCGCGCGTCCGGTCGCCTGAGGCACGCGGAACTCCACCACTCCTTCCACCCGCGCAATGCCGGTCTTTTGGTCAAAGACCAGGCCGGTTGTCATCAGATGGATGGGATTGCGCAGCTCGCGGGGCGGTGTCTGATCGGGCGACAGCAGGCCCTCCGCGTTGCCCTGCAGGTCTATGTGAACCTCGCCGCGGGCGGCGACGATGCCGGCCCGGGGATCGTACTCGAAGTCGCTGCCGTAGATCTGATCAAAGCGGTTCGACCGGCGTCCGAAGACGACGATGGTCACGTCCTTGAGCGTCGCCTTGTCACTGGAGGCATACTGCACGGCCTGCGATGCACGGATGGTGAACAGGGTGTGTCCACCTTCGCTCTTGGAGAATGAAAAGCCCTCCGAACTCTGCTGCACGTCCTTTTCCAGCCTGGCCGGCGCCACCTCCTTGAGGACGCGCCGCACCTGCAGGCGGGCATGAACATAGAAGCCGGCGACGATCAAGACCATGAGCGCGGCGACTGCGACGATCCAGAGGCGCAAGCGGGAGATGGAGATGGGCATGTCAGAACATTCTAGCGGAAGAGATGCAGGAAGCAGAGCAGGTTATTGCGGCACGGCGGGGTGACGGCTGCTGCCCGCACAGGGGCGGGCAGCAGCAAAATGCGTCAGTCGAGCCGCACCAGCGTACCGGCCATGAAGTCGTGCAGTGCCTGCTTGCGCTGGGTGAAGCCCGCCATGATGAAGCCGATCCAGAGGATCATGCCCGAGACGATCTTGGCGAAGTGCCTGCCAGTGGCGCGGGCGAAGGAGATGCGGTTGCCCGCGAGGTCGGTGACCTTCATGCCGAGGGCCATCTTGCCGACCGTGGCCTGGCGCGACGAGCTCGTCAGCAGCGCCTCATAGAGCCACTTGACCACGATACTGATCGCCGCAATCTTGAACGTGGCGGCGAAAAGAGGAGTCATGGCAGCCATCAGCTGCGTAGGGTCCGGGTGGTCGGTGTTGCTCATGCTGAGCAGGCCCTGAAACAGACGCGGCGGGATGAACAGCAGACGGACCGGGGTCAGGACGATGCTGACCAGGATGCTGTCAATGATGATGGCTACGAAACGCCGCCAGAAGCCTCCGTAGCGCTGTGGCGCCACGTACATCGTCACCGGCGGTAGGGTGGAGCCGCACTTGGGACAAACGCTCATTCCGGTCGGAGTGGCCGAACCGCATTTTGAACAGAACAAACCAGGGGCGGGGGAGCCGGGTTGGCTCATGAGATTTCTCCTTGAAGTAGTCTGGTCCTCAACTCCGGCGGAGCACGAGAGTCTCCGCAACCAGGTCATGCAACGTCTGCTTGCGCTGGTCGAAGACCGCCATGAGAAAACCTAACATAAGGCCGAAGGCGGAGAGGAACTTGGTGCAGTGGCGGACGGAGGCCCTGCCGAACGTGAGGCGCTCGCCGGATTCGCTGACCACGCACAGCCCCAGCAGGCGCTTGCCGAGGGTTCCCTGCTTCGAACCGCTTGCGCTTGCGGCATCGTAGAGCCAGCCGATCAGCAGCCAGATGATGGCGGTGAGGAAGCCGGCTAGAGCCCGCGCCTGGGCCTCCGGAATGCCGAAGTCGTCGTGAACTGCCTCGATCAGCCAAGTCAAAGGAACAACAATCAGCGCGGTGAGCGCGGTGGCAAAGAGGAGGTCAATAGCGAGCGCCACGGCGCGGGGCAGAATGCCCGCCGGAACCCCTTCGGTGGCAATGGCACGGTCGTCGGCAACGGACGCACCACGGCCCCAGTTCTGTACGCCAAGCACTTGATTCATGCAGTGCCGAAGGATACTCGCCGGGCGGGCACAATGCAACGGCCTGACGGTGCCATAGTCCCAAAATGGAACGGACTGAGATCCGGCCTGCAGTTCTCAGGTATGCGTCAACGGGCGCCGCCGGATGCTGCCAGCGCGGCGCGGAAGTCGCATAGGATTAGTTGCAGGCCTCCGCCGAATTCAGGATGGTTGTTGCGCTCGATGCGGAAGGCCACGTCAAGCAGGGCGCCACTCCCCCGGGGAATCTCCGGCAGTCGCTCCCCCATACGCCAGCCGAGGGCCTCGATGTGGGCGGAATGTGTTCCCGGAGGCAGGTTCGCGCCGGGCCGTTTCAGCCGGAGCTTGAGGTGCTTCTCCTTGAGCACGCGCGGCTCACCGGTGCAGGAAACATCGCACGCGACGAAGACCGGCTCGGGGTTGGCGTTGCCAAAGGGCTGCAGTTCGCTGAGCTGCTCGTAGAAGAGCGGCGTCACCTCGTTGAGCGCCAGCTCGGCGTCAAACTCGAGCAGCGGTTCACAGTCCTCCGGCCGCAGATGCTGCCTGGCATAGCCCTCCACACGGCGGCGAAGCTCCGGCAGATGCTCGGCGGGCAGGGCGAAGCCGATGGCGGCGGCATGTCCACCGTGACGAATGAACAGATCTGCGCAAGTCTCGATGGCATTGAGCAGGTGGAAGCTGCCGATGGAGCGGCCGGAACCGAAGGCTTCCAAGCCTTCTCGGGCGATGACGATGGCCGGGCGGTGGCGACGCTCCACCAGGCGCGAGGCGCAGATGCCGATGACGCCGCGATGCCAGCCCTCGGCATCCACGATGATGCAGGCGGCGTCCCGCAGCTCCGGAGAGCGCTCCAGCTGCTCGACGATGGCCTGGTTGATGCGCGCCTCCTCGACCTGGCGCTCGGCGTTCAGACGATCGAGGCGGAAGGCGATCTCGCGCGCCCGCTGCTCGTCCTTCAGCATGAGCAGCTCGACGACATCCTCGGCCACATTCATGCGTCCGGCGGCGTTGATGCGCGGGGCGAGGCGGAAAGCGACTTCGGTAGTCGAGGGCGCGCGGCCGGTGTCGAGCTTGGCCACCTCCATCAGCGCCTTCAACCCGGGGTTCACCGGGCGGCGGAGACCCTCGAGCCCGAGGCGAACGATGGTGCGGTTCTCGCCAACAAGGGGAACGGAGTCGGCCACGGTGGCAACGGCTGCCACTTTCAGGAACGACGGGATCAGGCGCTGGCGGCCGGCGGACTCCAGCATTGCCTGGGCCAGCTTGAAGGCCACACCGGCACCGCTCAGCCCCTTGTCGGGATAGGGGCAGGCATCGTCATTCGGGTTGAGCACGGCGAGCGCCAGGGGCAGGCCTCTGTCGTGCGGCAGGTGGTGGTCGGTGACGATCAGGTCCACGCCGAGGCGGCGTGCGGTCTCGGCCTCGGCAAAGGCTCGGATGCCGGTATCCACGCTGATGACGAGCCGGACACCTTCGGCCGCCGCGCGCTCGATGACCTCGCCGCGCATGCCATAGCCTTCGCGCAGGCGATGCGGGACGTGGAAGTCGCAGCGGCCGCCGAGCAGCTCGATGGCCGTCTTCAGGATGACGGTGGCCAGCGTGCCGTCCACGTCGTAGTCGCCATAGATGAGAATCGGTTCCTTGTTCGCAATCGCGGACTGGAGGCGCGCCACCGCCTCCTTCATGCCGCGCATGAGGAACGGCGAGTGCAGGTCTTTGAGCGAGGGGTTGAGGAAGCGCAGCGCCTGCTCGGGATCGCTCAGTCCGCGCTGCACAAGGAGGCGCGCCACCACCGGCGAGAGCTTGAGAGCCCGCGCCAGTTGCGCCACTGCTGATTCGGTTGCAGCCGGGCTGGACTCAGCCGTTGCGGAAGCTCTGAGCGCCCAGCGCATGTCAGTGCTCGTCGTCCGGGTCGGACTCATCGAAGGTCATTCCGGGCGAGTCCTCCACGATGTCCTGCAATTGCTGGTAGCGCTCGTACCACTCGCAACTGATCTCGCAGACGAACAGCACACCCTGGAAGGGGAAACCGAGTTGAACGAATCCCGTCTTGCCGACCTTCGTCCGCAGGCGGCGCGCCGCTTCGATGTCGTCCTCGTTAGGGTAATCGAGCTGCTGCAGGCGGCGCTCGAGCAGTTCGACGTCAGAGGCCCCAAGGACTGCGGAATTCATCGTGAGGAACGGTGCCCCCGCGGCCTTGGCAAGCTCAACGAAATCCTTCCAGCTCTCCGCCTGATCATCCGCGTCCCAGACAATGATGCCCAACTCGTCCGGCACATGGCCGAGGAAGCGGCGCATGCCGTGGCCTTCGACGAATGCCGTCATGTCGTCATGGAGGGTGCTCAGGTCGTCCAGCATAAGCATTGGATGCGTTCGGCGAGCAGGGGCCATCATACCGTAACGGCGCGCGGCGGGGCGAAAGTGGGGCCGTGTTCCGCGTGAGCGAAATCGAGTTGAAAAGGAATCGGATTGCGGGGCGGTTGAGCGGCGGCCGGTCAGATGCCGAGCTTCTTTACCTGCTCGCTGTAGTACTTGCGGTAGAGAATGTCCCACTCGGGGGTGCCTTCGAGGATGATGCGGCGCTGCGATTCGATCATGTGGCGGGCGGCCTGATCGAGCTTGGCCTCCTCCTCCAGCAGCTGCTCCAGGACGCTGCGCAGCTCCTGGCGGACGTCGTCGTAGGGCTGAAGGAACTCGACCTCAGGCACCTCGGAGAGCATCTCGGTGGTGAGCGCAGCCAGCTTATTGAGCTTCTCGCGTGAGATCCTCATAGCACCGCCTTGTACTTGCGCACCAGCTCGTTCTTCACCCTCTTGAACATCTCCTGGTAATTGGCGCCGCTCTTCTGCATCTCATCCGAATAAGCTTCGAGGATCTTGCGCACGTCATCGTTGATGCGGTCTTCCATGCTGAGCTCTTCCAGTAGGGTAGCGTTGACCTTCTCGACGACGGCAGGGGTCTCCGGCGCGCGGACAAAGCCGGTAGCGCTCAGTTTCCTGACGATGTGGCGGGCAAGATAGCCCACATATTCCTTGGAGTAGAGCATGGCAGGCTCGAACAGGGGATAACAACACTTCAGTTTAGCACAGCAAAACCGCGCCGGAGAGCGGCGTTCCGCGCTCTTTCCCCACGCGTCACGCACTCCGCGCGATAATGACCCTACCCATGACCGCCCTGCCGCAACTCATCGAGGAGGCTGCCAAGGCCGAGGGCTTCGATCTCGCCGGCATCGCGCCGGCGGCGCCGCTGGCCGAGCTCGCGCACTTCCCCGCCTGGATCACTGCGGGCCGCCACGGCGAGATGGAGTATCTTGCCGCAAAGAACGAAGACGGGGAGTTAAAACGCGCATCGCTGGCGCACGTTGCGCCGTGGGCGCGGTCGGTGATCGTCTGTGCCATGAACTACAACGCGGCGCAGCCGTACTCCACGGAGTGCCCCGACCCGGCGCGCGGCTGGATTTCGCGCTACGCATGGAGCCGCAACGACTATCACGAGGTACTCCTCGCACGCCTGCGGAGACTCGAGGCGCGATTGCCCGAGCTGCTGCGCCAGACCGTGTTGCACGGCGGCGATTCACCGCGCACCTGGTGCTACGTGGATACCGGACCGGTAGTGGAGCGCGTGCTTGCCCATCACGCCGGCATCGGCTGGACCGGCAAGAACACCTGCATCATCAATCAGAAGCTGGGCTCGTGGCTCTTTCTCGGAGTCATCCTGACCTCGATCGAGCTGGCGGCTGCGTCGCTGCCTGCGCCCGACCGCTGCGGTGCCTGCACACGCTGCCTGGATGTTTGCCCAACGCAGGCCTTTCCCGCTCCGCGGCAGCTTGATGCCACACGCTGCATTTCTTACCTGACGATTGAAAAGCGCGACGAGATCGCCGAGGAGCTGCGCCCCGGCATGGGACGGCACCTGTTCGGCTGCGACATCTGCCAGGACGTCTGCCCGTGGAACCGGCGTGCTCCGGTGAGCGGCACGCCGGCCTTCCTTCCGCGCACCGAACTTGTCAATCCCCAACTGGAGTGGATATCAGGTATGAAGGTCGAAGAGTTTCGGCGCGTCTTCCGTGGCTCTCCGGTGAAACGCGCCCGATACTCGGGGTTGCTGCGCAATGCCTGCATCGCCATGGGTAACAGCGGCGACCAGCGCTTCCTGCCGCGACTGCGCGAGCTGGCGGAGGATGAGGACGCGGAGATTGCCAGCCATGCGCGCTGGGCGCTGGCGAGATTGAACCGGTCAGGGAGGGGATTGAGCCGATGAGGAGCGCGGCAGTTGCGGAAGACTTTCCGATGCACGCAACCGCCAGCGACCGTCGCTGGCAGCGGCGCAGCTTCGATGTGCGGGTCCGGGTGAACACCGCACACGGCGGCCGCATGCTCGTTGTCCCCGGACGCAGCCGCGACCTCTCGCCAGGCGGGCTCGGCACCGTGCTGACGCTCGCCTTGCCACGCGGTACGCCCGTCATCATCACGCTGCAGCGCCGCGGCCGCGAGCTCGACCTGCCCGCAGTGCTGCGACACCGGCAGGGCTTCCGCTGCGGCTTCCAGTTCCGCGCGCTCACGGCGGCGACGCTTCGCATGCTCCGGCGGCTGCACGCACAGCTGCCTGACTGATTCACACGCAATCTGATCACAGTGGTAGCATCTGCCGGAGGGGTTATGCGCCGGCCAGGACTGCTTGCGACCGTTTGCCTTCTACTTCTCTGCGCTCCAGTCTGCGCACAGGAGTGGCGCCAGATCGTGACTCCCGCAGGGCGAGTGGTCACCATGCAGCGCGAGAGCGAGGCGCAAGCCCTGGCGCTCCGCTTCGAGCAACTGCGGCTTCTTTTCGGCGTGATCATGCAGCGCCGCTCGCCGCATCTCGCCCTGCCAATGCGCATCGTGGTGGTGCGGCCGGAGGCCCTGGCACAACAACCTGGCCTAGCTTCGCTCGCGACACAACTGCTCGCAGCCGCGTTTCAACAGGACGACGACACCCTCCTAATCCTCACCCCCGCGACGTCAGACCCCGGCGCTGCTGCGGCGCTCTTCGCCAGCCGGCTGCTGGAGTACAACTACCCGCGCACGCAGCCGTGGTTTGATCTTGGCCTGGAGGAGTTGTTCGCCGCTCTCCACTTCGTCCCGGACGGCGTGGAGGTCGGCGGGCCGCACCCCGCTCTCACTGTCCCCGCTCATTGGATTCCGGCGCTCCAGCTCCTCTCCGCGAAGGCGCTGCCGCTGCAGCATCCGGCGACCGCCGCCGCCCTGCGCGCCACGGCGGAGGGACTGGACCCACAGGACTTCGCAGCGGAGTCCTGGATCATGCTGCGCTGGCTGCTGGCCAACCAGCGCCTTGGAGATGCCGGCCGGTACTTCGGATGCATCATGCAGCAACACATGACCACGGAAGAGGCACTGCAACAGGCATTCGGCCTGAGCGCCGCGCAGCTCGACGCCGAACTGCAGGCTTTCGCGCGCCAGCCCGCCAAAGCACAGAAGTTGCCGCTGCCCAGCAGCACGCTGCCGGAGTCGCTGGCAGTCACAAGACTGAAAGCGATTGACGGGCAGGCAATCCTCGCGGAGACGGCATTCGACTTCACCGGCGACTCGCAGGCGCTCATCTCGGAGATGGAGCCGCTCCTGCACCAGGGACCGCCCAACGCGAACGTGCAGCGGGCGCTGGCCATGGCGTACTACCGGCAGCGCAAGATTGACGACATGATCGAGCACGTGCGCGGCGCGTTGGAACTTTCTGACGATGACGCGCGCATGCACCTGCTCTACGCCATCTACATGAACCAGGGCGCGCGCGACCGGCTGCTGGTGGAAAGCGCTCTGGTGCGCATGCGTGGAGAACTGAACAACGCCATCGGTCTGCTGCACGGTTACGCCCCCGCCCATGAGCTTTATGGCCTCGCCCTGCTGCCGGAGAAGCGCGAGCAGGGAGTGGAGGAATTGAACCTGGCCGCGGCTGCGGCTCCGCGCGATGAGCTCTACCTGCTCAACCTGGCGAAGGCGTATAACGCGCCCGATTCCCTGCCGCAAGCGCGCGCGCTGCTCCTGCTGTTGCGCGAGAGCGAGCGGCCCGAGATTGCCTCCGCCGCGCGCCGTGAGCTCGAACAGCTTGGCCGTGTGCAGCCGCAACAGGAACGAATTGCAGAGGCTTACAGCCATCACTACACCGATCCCACGCTTCCGCAATGGCGCGGGCATGACGGACTGGGCGTGATCCCGGACGACGAGAAACCCGCTGAGCCGGTGGCGCCCGACACGCGCAAACTGGAGTTCCTCAAGGGCCGGATCGTGAGTGTGGACTGCTCGCAGGAACCGGCGGCGGTGGTCACTCTGAACGCGGACGGACGGCAGTGGAAGATGCGGGTGGCGGACCTGGCCAAGGTCCTGTTGATAGGGGCGGACCGCTTTGACTGCGATTGGCGAGACCGGCCGGCCAGCATCAACTACAAGGCGAGCGGCCCGGAGACGGGCGATGTTGTCAGCATAGAGATTGATTGAGCGGAAGCAATCGCCCGGGATCCCCCGCCGCCGCGGCAACATCCAACCCCACAGAAAGCGAGCAGAGCATGAAAGCCATTCGCGTGAGTGAATTCGGCGGGCCGGAGAAGCTAGTTCTCACCGAGGTCCCGACACCGGAGCCGGCTGCCGGCCAAGTGCTGGTTGCGATGCACGCCGTGGGCGTGAACCCGGTGGAGACTTACATCCGCACCGGCACCTATCCCCGGAAGCCCGCGCTCCCATACACGCCTGGCATGGACGGCGCCGGCAAGGTGCTGTCAGTAGGGGCCGGTGTGATCAGCGTGAGGCCGGGCGACCGAGTCTATCTCTCAGGCACGCTCAGCGGCTCTTACGCCGAGCAGGCCCTGTGCGCGGAAGCCCAGGTGCATCCGCTGCCGGAGAGCGTGAGCTACGAGCAGGGAGCGGCGATGGGCGTGCCTTACGCCACCGCCTACCGCGCCCTCTTCCACAAGGCACGCCTCCAGCCGGGAGAAACCGTGCTGGTGCACGGGGCAAGCGGCGGCGTGGGCGTGGCGGCGGTGCAACTCGCCCATGCTTTGGGCGCCAAGGTAATCGGCACGGCGGGCACTGAGCGTGGACGCAAGCTTGTGCTCGACAACGGCGCCGGCAAGGTGCTGGACCACGGCGCGGCCAACCTGCCGGAGCAGGTTCTCTCAGCCACCGGCGGACAGGGGCCCGATGTGATTCTGGAGATGCTGGCGGACAAGAACCTGGCCCGCGACCTGGACATGATCGCCAAGTACGGGCGAATCGTCGTCATCGGGAACCGCGGCAGCATCGAGATCAATCCGCGGCTCGCCATGGGCAAGGACGCCGTCATCTACGGCATGACGCTCTTCAACGTTGCACCGCCGGAGATGGCGGAGATCCACGCGGCGCTGGGCGAGGGGCTGGCAAAGGGCTCACTGCGGCCTGTGATCGGCGAGAAGATCCCGCTGGCCGAGGCCGCGCGAGCACACCAGGCGGTGATGCAGCCCGGCAGCTACGGCAAGATCGTGCTGATTCCATAGGGCGCACACGCATGAGACTGCCCTCCGTTTCCGGAGGGCAGTCTGCGCAAGTTCCAGTGATCGTTGGTTCGAGATCAACAACTCAGCCGCGGCTGACGTTCTGCGCCTGCAGGCCCTTGGGCCCGTTGACGCACTCGAATTCCACGGTATCGCCCTCGTTCAGGGAGCGGTAGCCCTCTTCCTGGATAACGGAATAGTGCACGAATACATCTTCTCCGGTGCTTCGCTGGATAAAACCATAGCCCTTCGCGCCGTTGAACCACTTCACAGTACCTTTCTCTCTCACAGCAACTCCTTTCAACCTCTTTGCCCCGCCGCCGAACGTCACTGCTGGTGTGTACGCCTCCGCGGTCGGACGGTCGCCGCTCCGGTCACGGCTTCCCGCAAAGCACTTCGAGCTCCCGAGCTTTCCCTGTACGGCAGGAAGATACGCTGCCAATCCCGGCCGCGCCGTGCATGGGGGGAAGACTCCGGAGCCCGGATAATCTCGCCTGCGGACTGTCCTGACAGAAGACAACAACCGTATGCCAGATCGCTACCACGACCCGACGAGGCATGATGGCAAGAAGTTCGCCGCTTGGCAAGGAACTGTAGTCACTGCAGAATGTGATACTGAGCCGCCGCTCCAGTTTGGCAAAATGAAGGACTCAAGGCCCTCGTCTGCGGTGATGTGGTTCCGCGCGTGCGGCGTTGCGAAGTTACTCCTCTCAAGCGGAGGGCGGACGCCCTGTGCGCACTACTTCGGCGGTGGTTGCGGCTGCGTGGGCTGCGGCTGAGTGCCCGGCGGAGCGTTCTTGATCTCCTGGCCCTCGTAGAGCACGCGGCTCGATGAGCCGAACTGCTTGTAGTCTGTGTACTTAATGACCTGGCGCAAGTGCACGTCGTTGCTGAGGTAGCCGCCTTCGGACGGGAAGTGCAGCACGTCGTCCACCTTGGTATAGGTTGGGAACCAGTACTTGCCGTCTATCTGCTCGCGCCAGGTGGTGAAGCGCGGGAAGAGGTTGGCCTCGCGCGCCTTCTCGCGCTGCTTCTCGCTCAACTCGGTGACGGGCTTGCCGTTGATGTAGTCGGGCACGCTCTTGCCGTAAGTCTTCACGATCTGGAAATCACGGTCGTCCACCCAGATGCGGCCCTCGAAATAGCGCTTCCCCTTCACGTACTGCTTGGGGCCGATGTCGAAGACGTAGGTGTTGATCTCGTCTTCCTGCTGCAGGCCGACGTATTTCACGTTGTACTCCGGCAGGTCGTCGGTGGTCATGGTGAAGGGCATGCGCTTCTCGAAGTCATCGAGGTCTTCTTTGGTCATCTCGATGCGGGTGAGGGTGTTCTGCGGGGCGAAGATGATGTGCTCGGTGCGGCGGCCCTTGTCGTCAAAGACCACGTCGAAGACGTTGCGATACTCGCCATCGGGCCGGTTGCTGTCGTCAATGGTCTGCACCCGGACGTCCTGCCGCCAGGTGTAGCGCTCGCGCGCCAGTTTGAACTCCTTCTCCTTGGCGGCAAAGCGCTGGATGATCTCCTCCACGGTGGCGCTCTTGGGCGGATCGGGGCGGAGCTCGCCCTCCTGCGCCGCCAGCGGCAGCGCCATCAGCAATGCGCCCATCAGGGCAAGCAGACTAAGGAACAATGCACGGCTATTCTTCATGGCGATTCTCGACAATAGAATTTACGCGGTGCGGTTTGAACCCACCGTCCGCTCATGATCTGGTAGAGCCGCGCTTTAGCGCGGCGTCTTCACCGCCGAACTGACCGGGCTTCAGCCGCTGGGGTAAGCCTTGTCAACGCTCAAGACCGCAGCCAGCCAGGCTCACCTCAGAGGCTAAAGCCTGACCCCAGTGCGCGGCCCAGTCGCAGGGCTAAAGCCCTGCTCTACCCATGCGGCTCAAGGCCGCGCCGAGCAGGCCTCTGAATCACATGGCGTTATGGATGCGGGCCTCGCGCGAGGGATTCGACCTGTCCCATATCTATTCGACGCCGGGACGCGCACAGAGTCAACCGGCGCAGGGCGGCCCAGGGCGTAGTAAACTTTGCAGTTCCCCATTTCAGAGCTACGGAGCACGCTCATGCGTCGCCTTCTGTTCGTTCTTTTCGCAATCCTCATCCCAATCACGCTGCTGGCCCAGACCGCGCCCGCACCTGCCGGCAAGCACCCGTTCACCTTTGAAGAGATGATGAAGCTGAAGCGCATTGGCGACTTTGCCGTCTCACCCGATGGCAGGTGGGTGACCTTCACCGCGACGGATGTCTCGCTGGAGAAGAACACGCGCACGCCGCACCTCTGGATCGTCCCGGTAGCCGGTGGAGAAGGACGACGCCTCACGCCCGAGGACGGCCCGGCGGTGGATCGGCTGCGCTTTGCGCCCGACGGCAAACGCGTTCTCTTTACCACGAGCACCAAGGGCGGCGCCTCGCAGATCTTCGTGCAACAGTTCGACCCGGCGACGGGCACGCTGGTGGGAGAGCCGCAGCAGGTGACGAACATCTCCACCGAGGCCGACGGCGCCATCTGGTCGCCGGACGGCCGGCAGATCCTCTTCGTGAGCAGCGTCTATCCGGATTGCGACGTCTCCCGAAACCCAGACGCCTGCAACAAGGCGCGCGACGAGGAGAGCTCGAAGAGCAAAGTGAAGGCGCAGATCTTCACCCATTTGCTCTACCGGCACTGGAATGCCTACGGCAGCGGCAAGCGCTCGCACCTGTTCCTGGTGGACGCGAACTGCGACGGCAGCGCAGCCAACGCCGCCTGCGCCGGGCGCGACCTGACGCCGGGCGACTACGATGTGCCTCCCTTCTCGCTGGGCGGGCAGGACGAGTACCAGTTCTCGCCTGACGGCCGGGAGATCGCCTACACCAGCAATCACGACCCGGTGGAGGCCACCTCGACCAACGCCGATGTCTTCATCCTCTCGCTCACTGACCCCAACGCGAAGCCGGTGAACCTGACCGCTGATAACCACGGCTATGACGGCACGCCGATGTACTCGCCTGACGGAAAGTGGCTCGCCATCCGCTCGCAGTTCAAGGCCGGGTACGAAAGCGACAAGTTCCGCCTGCGGCTGATTGACCGCAAGAAAGAGCTGGCCACGCGGCTCTCCGCGTGCGAGGTGACGGACAAGCAGACCGGCGCGAAGGGCCGCTGCCCCGAGACGCAGTACATCACCAACCTGACAGAGGACTTCGACCGTTGGGTAGGCTCGGTGGCGTGGGCGCCGGACTCCCAAAGGCTCTTCTTCACGGCGGAGGATGCGGGGATGTCGCCGGTCTATGAGATCGGAACGGGCGGATTCCCCGGACTTCCGCTGAAAGGCGTTGGACAGACCGACATGCCCCGCCCCGTGGTCGAGGGACACGTTGGCGACCTGCTGGTCACATCCGACGGACAGACCCTGGTCTTCAGCCAGGATACGGTGAGGGGTCCGGCCGGCCTCTACAAGTTCGATCTGCCCGCGTGGGACCCGCTGCGCGGCTCGGGGGTCTCGCAGGGCTGGCAGGAGACACATCGGCAGCAGCGGCCGGCTCCACTCACCCACATGAACGATGCCGTGCTTTCGCAGGTCCAGATGCAGCCGGTCGAGCCCTTCTGGTTCACCGGCGCGAACAAGGACAAAGTCGAGGGATTCATCCTCAAGCCGCCGGACTTCGACCCCAACAAGAAATATCCGGTGAAGTTTCTCGTCCACGGCGGGCCGCAGGGACAGTGGGGAGACGACTGGAGCTACCGCTGGAACCCCAACCTCTTCGCCGCCGACGGTTACGTCATCGTGATGATCAACTTCCACGGCTCGACCGGCTACGGGCAGAAGTTCATTGACGCCATCAACGGCAACTGGGGCGGCGCGCCATTCGAGGATCTGATGCTTGGCCTGGACTACGCGGAGAAGACCTATCCGTTCATTGACAAGGACCGCGAGTGCGCGCTGGGCGCCAGCTACGGCGGATACATGGCCAACTGGCTGCTCGGGCACACCACGCGCTTCAAGTGCATCGTCTCGCATGACGGCATGTTCAACTCGGAGAGTGCCTGGGGCACCACCGAGGAGCTGTGGTTCAATGAGTGGGAGTACAAGGGCACTCCGTGGACGAGCCGCGAAGTGTACCGCAAATGGAGCCCGCACCTGAGCGCGGACAAGTTCAAGACGCCGACGCTGGTCGTCCACGGACAGCTCGACTACCGGCTCGACGTGAGCGAAGGCTTCCAGCTCTTCACCACGCTGCAGCGCATGGGCGTGCCGAGCAAGATGCTCTACTTCCCCGACGAAGGCCACTGGGTGCTGAAGCCGCAGAACTCGCAACTGTGGTGGAAGACGGTGACGGAGTGGTGCGACCAGTGGGTGAAGAAGTAGGTTTCGAGAGGTTTTGAGACGTTTCGAGAGGTTTCGGAAGGTTAGGGCGCCGCGGCGTGCGGTGCCCTTTTCTATAGCGGCATTGGGCTGTCATTCTGAGGCGTAGCGAAGCGCAGCCGAAGAATCTGCTGTGGGAAAAGCAGATGCTTCACTTCGCGGCCAACACCGGCCGCTCGCTCAGCATGACAGCCACTCGATTGACATTGATTCCGCGAACGGACAAACCACACTGCTGAAACCGGCCTAAACGTTCCGAAACCTCCCGAAACGTCTCGAAACTTCCCGAAACCTCCTGATTCACTCCACCCGGTAGTTGGGCGCTTCGCGGGTGATGGTCACGTCATGCACGTGGCTCTCGCGCAGGCCGGCGTTGCTGATGCGGATGAAGCGCGCTTTCTCCTGCACCTCGTGGAGCGTACGGCAGCCCAGGTAACCCATGCCGCTGCGCAGTCCGCCGACGAGCTGATAGACCATCATGGCGACGGTGCCGCGGTAGGGCACGCGGCCTTCGATGCCCTCCGGCACGAGCTTGCCAAGCCGGTTTCCTTCCTCGCCGTTGTCGCCCATGCGCGGTGAAGGTTCGGCGGAGTCGTCAATCTCCTGGAAGTAGCGCTCACTCGAGCCCGAGGCCATGGCGGCGAGCGATCCCATGCCGCGATAGCTCTTGAAGGTGCGCCCCTGGTAGAGGATAGTCTCGCCGGGACTCTCCTCGGTACCGGCGAGCAGCGAGCCGATCATGACGACGCTGGCCCCGGCGGCGAGGGCCTTGGTGATGTCTCCGGAGTACTTGATGCCGCCGTCGGCGATGATGGGCACGCCGGTGTCGCGGGCGGCGCGGGCGGCCTCGGCGATGGCGGTGATCTGCGGCACGCCGCAGCCGGTGACCACGCGAGTGGTGCAGATGGAGCCGGGGCCGATGCCGACCTTGACGGCGTCCGCGCCGGCGGAGATGAGTTCGGCGGTGCCTTCGTAGGTGCCTACGTTGCCGGCGAGCAGGGCGATCTCCGGCAGTTTTGACTTCACGAGCTTCACGGCTTCGATCACACGCGTGGAGTGGCCGTGCGCGCTGTCAATGGCCAGCACATCGGCCTTGGCCTTTATGGCCTCCTGGGCACGCTCCAGGAAGTCTCCAGTGGCGCCGATGGCGGCGCCGACGCGCAGGCGCCCGTGATCGTCCTTGGCGGCGTTTGGATACTTGAGCTTCTTCTGGATGTCTTTGACGGTGATGAGGCCCTTGAGCTCGTACTTGTCGTCCACCACGAGGAGCTTCTCCACCCGGTGCTGATGGAGAATGGCCTCGGCCTGCTCGAGGGTTGTGCCTACGGGCACGGTGATCAGGTTGTCCTTGGTCATCACGTCGCGCACGGCGATATCGGTGCGGGTCTCGAAGCGCAGGTCGCGGTTGGTGAGAATTCCTACCAGCTTGCGGTTCTTGGTGACGGGCACGCCGGAGATGCGATAGCGCTTCATGAGCTCGAGCGCCTCGTAGATCTTCTGCTCCGGCCCCACGGTGATGGGATCCACGATCATTCCGCTCTCGGAGCGCTTCACCTTGTCAATCTCGCCCGCCTGCTGCTCGATGGTCAGGTTGCGGTGCACAATCCCGAGTCCGCCCTGCTGCGCGAGGGCGATCGCCATGCGCGATTCGGTCACCGTATCCATGGCGGCGCTGATGAGTGGGATGTTCAGCGGGATAGTGCGGGTGAGCTGTGTCCGGGTGTCGACTTCGGAGGGAATCACGTCCGAGCGGGCAGGCAGGAGGAGGACATCGTCGAAGGTGAGAGCTTCCGGAACTGGAAAATGAATCATGAGCGCTTTCCGACGGCAGGATAGAGTCTATTGTAGAAAGCGCGCTGCAATCAGGCAAATCGCTGTCAATCTTCGAATCGACAAATAGTCGCGTGTTCGAATTGAAAGACCTGATGAAGAGACTCGGCTCTCTGGTACCACGAAGGACTTAGGCTCATTTTGCGTGCGGTGGCGCAGGCGTGGAGACAACGTCCGGCAGCGGCTTTGGAGTGCGATGCAGCACGCGTTGGAGGTCAGGCACGAACTCCTGGCCCACAGTGCCCAGCGCGCTGATCAGCGTGACGATGGCGTCGCTGCGGAAGGTGAGCCCGACTCCGCGCTCGTTCCGCGGATAGTAAGTGTTGGAAATGCCTCCGGCGATGAGATGGCCCAGCACCTTACCGAAGTTGAAGCTCCGGCGGCCGGAGTCGTTGTAGCAGATGAACTGAGACAGGAGCGCGTGGCCGATGCGTCTGCCGGCGGGATGGCTCGGACCGAGGCTGAAGTACCGCGGGTCTTCTTTGAAAGCCACGGGCAGGACGAAATCGCCCCAGAATGCACCGTCAACAGAGTTCGCATACGACGCGCCGAAGCGTTTGCCGAAGCCTTCTGCGCCCTGTCCGTAGGCGGCGTGGTTGTTTCTCGCCTGGCCGATGCCGGCACTCAGCCCGGCAACGGCGAAGGTGAATGGGTCGGTGCTGGTGCGGAGAAAGAGGTGGAACTTCCGCCCGGCGGTGAGACCCGGCGTGGCGCCCTCCATCACGATATTGAAGCGCGGAATCATACCGAGGGCGCGGCTCTTCTCGGCGCCTCCACTGTTCGGGCGCAGGGAGCCGGGGGCGTCCGGAAGTTGCGCCGGAGCCGCCGCCGGAGCGGAGGGAGCGGACTGGGCGGCGAGCGGGGCAAGCAGAGACAGCGAGATGGCGGCGATGAGGGTGAAGCGCGCTGGCGTCACGTGAATCCTTAGGATGGGCAGGGAATGATAACGAACGGCCAATCATAGCGCACTTCACCGTCTGCAGACGGATGAAAGCGATTCCCGCAGGGTGCATCGGCAGGGGCAAGTCCAATCTGGACCTGCCGAACGCAGGTTCAGAGCGAAGCTGAAGCGGTCGGCGGAGCATCCAATGAGTGCGCGGGTTCTCGTTGGTTTTTAGGATCCTTTGGAGTAAACTCTGAGGTGGTATTCGTATGGTCCCCGCTGCCGGCGGGAGGGCTGAGCTGAAAGTCGAAGCTCGCTGAGCCCCTGGCGAAGTTTCCTGGTGGGCAATCGCCCACTTTTTGTTTAGTCCCTTTTCTAGGACGACTGGCCGGTGCAGGCAGCCGCTGGGCCTGAACAGGGGGACTCTGGGCTGACGGGGAGGACGGCAAAGATGGCAGCATCACTGGATCACGTGAGGGAAGTCGCCGAACGGGTCGCCGGCTCCAGCGGGCTGGAGGTCGTGGAGGTCGAGCTGCAAGGCGGCGGCAAGGCCCGCCTGCTGCGCATCTTCATTGACAAGCCCGGCGGCGTGACCCACGAGGATTGCGCCGCCTTCAGCCGAGAGGTCGGAACCATCCTGGACGTGGAAGACGCGGTGCCCGGCGGCCACTACACGCTTGAGGTCTCTTCGCCTGGGCTGGACCGCAGGTTGCACAAGGCGGCCGACTACGAGCGCTTCCAGGGCAGCCTGGTGAGGCTGAGCACGTTTCAGCCGGTGAACGGAAACCGACACTTCGAGGGACGGCTGACGAAGTTTGAGGGCGGGAAACTGACGCTCGACCTGGACCAAGCGAAAAGCCGCAAGCGCGCCAAAGAACAGGGCGCAGGTACGGTGGAGCTGGAACTGAGCAACGTGGAGAAGGCGAACCTGGTGCCGGAGTTGTAGCACCGCGCCGGGAGATTATTGAAGCTGGGTGAGGACGCAATATGGCAAGTGAACTTTACAACGTGATTGAGACGCTGAGCCGGGAGAAAGGCATTGACCCGCAGATCGTGGTCTCGGCGGTCGAAGACGCGATTGTGGTCGCCACCCGGAAGTTCTACAAGACGCAGGAGAACCTGCGTGCGGTGCTGGACAAGGAAACGGGACAGATACGGGCCTACTCGGTGCGGCAGATCGTACCCACCGAAGACGATATCGAAGATCCACAGACGCAGATCTCGCTGGAGGAGGCGCAGGCCATCAACCCCGAGGCCGAGGTGGATGGCGAGTTGCTGCAGGAGAAGTCCACCGAAGGCCTGGGACGCATCGCCGCGCAGATGGCCAAGCAGGTCATCTTCCAGAAGGTGCGCGAAGCCGAGCGCGACACGGTTTACAACGAATACATCGGGCGCGTGGGCGAGGTAGTGACCGCCACGGTGAAGCGCATTGAAGGCCCGGAGCTGATCTTCGATCTGGGGAAGGCGGAGGCGCGCGCACCAAAGAAGGAACAGTCAAAGCTGGAGTCATTCGCCATCGGGGAGCGGGTGCGGGTGGTCATCGCACGGGTGGAGAAGGCATCCAAGGGCCCGGCGGTCGTAGTCTCGCGCGCCGCGCCGGAACTAGTGAGCAACCTCTTCCAGACGGAGGTCCCGGAGATCTATGACAACACCGTGGTGATCCGGGCAATTGCGCGCGAGGCCGGTGAGCGCACCAAGATTGCGGTGATGTCGCGCGACAAGGACGTGGACGCGGTTGGCGCCTGCGTGGGCATGAAGGGCATGCGGGTGCAGTCCATCATCCGCGAGCTGCGCGGCGAGAAGATCGACATCATCGAGTACCACGAAGACCCGCTGGTGTTCGCCGAGAAGGCGCTGCAGCCGGCCAAGGTGAGCCGCGTGACCGCGCTGGAAGGTGAGGAGAAGCACCTCGAGGTCATTGTGGATGACAGCCAGTTGTCGCTGGCCATCGGCAAGAAGGGCCAGAACGTACGGCTGGCGGCCAAGCTGCTCGGCTGGAAGATCGACATCAAGAGCGAGGAAGAGAAGCGGCAGGAAGTGGAGCAGCAGATGACCGCCCTGGTGGGCGGCCCCAACACGCCGCTGGAACAGCTCAAGGATGAGCTGGGCGCGGGACTGATCGAGAAGCTGAACGGGGCCGGCATCACGACCATTGAAGGCCTGGCCGACATGCACCCCGAGGAGTTGGAAGCGATCCAGGGCATCGGGCCGAAGACCGTGGAGAAGATCTCGCTCGCGGTCAACAACTACTTCTCCAGCCTGGAGGCAGCCGCGGCCGCAGTTCCTGACGAAGCAGCAGCCGCCGAGGTAGCACAGGAGACTGGAGAAACTGGAGAAGAGGCTCTGACCGAGCCGGAGTCCACGGGACCAGCGGAAGACAACCAGGAGCTGGCGGGCGAAGCACCGCCGGAGGCCGCGGAAGCAGCCGAGGAGCAGGCGAGCACGCCGGCGGAGCACGCCGGCGCAGCCGAGGAGCAGGAGAGTGCGCCGACGGAATCCGCGGGCGACGAAGAGGCTCCCCCGGAAGAAGAACAGAAGTGATTCTGCCGAAAGGTGGGACAACCCATCGCCGTAAGAGGTTGCCATGAAGGCTTAGAACGGTTTTTGCGGTACGGAGGAAACGAGGGCGGATGAAGATTCGAATCAACGATCTGGCTCGTGAGCTGGAGGTCAAGAGCAAGGAGATTCTCGAGGTGCTGCTCAAGGTGGGCGTCACCGAGAAGAAGACCCACTCCAGCTCTCTTGAACCCGATGAGGCCGAGCGGGTCAAGAAGTACTTTGATGAGCGGGCCTCCGCCACACCAAAGTCGCGCACGGCGAGCGGCGCACGCGCGGCGGAAGAGTTCAAGCCGAAGATCGATCTCTCCAAGATCTCGAAGCCGGGCGACGTTCTGAAGGCGATCACCGCGCAGGCGCACCCGGCGGCGACAACTCCGGCCCATCCTGCGGAGCACAAGCCGGCAGACGCGCCCAAGCCCGCTCACGCCGCACCGAAGACTCTGGTGACCAAGCCTGGCGCGGTCGCCGTTCCTCCCAAGCCCGCGGCACCACCGCCTGCAGCGGAAGGGCCCAAGCCGCG
>Ga0209777_10001372_pt1 | contig 35608 bp, 31 predicted proteins | sample FrelakmetHBP12HB_FD_187147 | JGI IMG/M metagenome (GOLD analysis project Ga0209777, IMG submission 187147) | Freshwater lake sediment microbial communities from the University of Notre Dame, USA, for methane emissions studies -HBP12 HB (SPAdes)... | ecosystem: Environmental > Aquatic >...
TCCATTATCGCAATTGCAGCAGGGCATTGGGTAAACTGAAATGGCAGATAGAAGAACGTATGCGCATGCAGTTGCGCAAACGCCATAAGATCAGGCATAGAGTGACGGGTTATGTTCGATTCAGCCGTAGTAAACTCTATGAGCAGTATGGTTTGTACAAAGTGCCGACAACAGCAGGCTGGACAACTGCGCATGCCCTGCGGTGAAGAACATCGGAAAGCCGTGTGCGGGAGAACCGCATGCACGGTTTGATGAGGGAGGGCTGAAGCATCCGTGTTCTTGATTTCGTAGTAGTCGCGTGCGACGAAATGACTTCAAGAATGCGAGGTTGCTGTCAGCTCTCTACTCTACCCTATTTGTTCCTCTGCGACGAGTTGATCTTTGGTGGCGGTTTTTTTAGGCTCCCTCAGCCCCAAGTGGTGAAATATGCAAATCTACCACCGAACTATTCCTTTCGGTTGCTAAGATAGCTTGTGCGATAATGCTAGCACCATCAGCCTCTTCACAAGCATACGGTTCTTGAATTTGGAGAGCGCTAATAGCAGCAAACAGTTCCGAATCTTTCAGATCAGGCATTGTGCGGCCTAACTTCGGATTAATAGCCCAACTCGAGAGACCCACTGTTGATGCGATCCCAGATCGCCCCGCATGTACTGCCATCGTTGCCTGGTCAACTTCCGTAGGGATAATCAGTTGTGGTGTTCCATATTCTGCAAACGTTCCAACCGTTCCTATGCCTCCATGACTTATAACCGCTCTCACCTTTCCGGCCAATGAAGAACTTGCAACAAATGGATAGCATATAGTAGTCGGTTTCTTAGAAGCGAGCTTCTGTTTGCCAGCAGAAACTATCACCTTCGAGAATACTGCTTCAGCAGCTCTGACAACTTGATCTATGCTGCAAGGATTGCCAGATCCAAACGTCACATAGCAAGCATTAGTTAAAGAGGCTTCTTCTAATTGCGCTGGGGGGCCAAAAGAAGCACGAATAAAATGTCCGACATTAAGATTCCCCCAAGAAGGCAAAGGCAAGGAAGGTTGGGGAATATAGATGTTTTCCGTTTGGAGATATTCTTTGTATGTCAACGGTTTAAAACCAAACACCTTGTGTAGATGTTCATAAATTGCATTGACACAATTCCCAAAGAACTGTGATCCAAATTCAATAACTCTTCGTTCTAAGTCTGAGAAAACCGCTAAAGGGAGCAAGGGGCTCAGATATGGCCCATGTAAAATAGATGAATGCCTTGCCCCTACATAGCGTGCACACTGTACTGAGAATACTCCAGGGAATCCAAGCACCACGTCGGGCTGTAACTGGTCTAGCAAGTGCACAAGTTCTCTATTAACGGATGCCACCACATCACGTAATTCCTTCGTTGGTACGCCTGTTGTCATGCCATTGTGAGAAAATGGCCATGATATAGGATAATGTCGAAACCTGTTTCGCCATGAGCTCAACAACCATTTAGCTTGATCATCACAAATGATCTCTACCTGAACATTCCGCTCAGCAAGTTCGTCAGCTACGGCAAGTGCTCGTACTAGGTGACCAACGGTTTCGCCGATATGTACTACCAAAACTGCGTGCATGTTACCCTCCGCGTTCCTAGATTTAAATCTTAGAACAACCCATCCCGTTGTAGTTCCGGGACGAGTTCGTTAAATATTGAGTAGAGCCACATGTCAAATTGTTCAAACATATTTTCCGGGACGTCTTGCACGTTGATTATGAGAGGATGCCTTCGAAGATAGAATGCGGTTCTGCTTTTTAGACGCTTGATTATGCTACGTAAGATCCGAATACTAATTAACGGTATCAACGGCGAACCGAATTGCCCTGCAAAACGCACTGCCAGTTTATCAACAAATTGCTCAGACATAAGTATTTTAGTATCTATTGCTTCATTTTGATTAGAAGGATATATTGAAATACTCTTACATTTTCCAGTCCAAAAAAGGAAAAAATAGTCGGCAATCACCTCTTCACGTTTTAAACTAGTGCTGTCTATTTGTAAAGGATGCTTCAGTTCTATGGTGTGTTCTATCCTAGTCCACAAGTCGGGCGGTTTCAATTTCCTCAATTCCTGAACTGGTTTGCTGGCTGCGAAAACATAAAGAATTTGGTCGCATGCTAGTCGCTTGTCTTTCGAATCCGTGAAAGAGCCGGCCTCCATCATCCGGAGCAAGCCAGAGCGGAGATCCGAGGCTGCTCCGTGGTGGATTTCATCAAGAAACAACATAAGACGCTTGTTTTTCCCATCTGCAGCATTTGAAAGTGCGCGAATTGGATCTTCTATCCTCTTAGTTAACGCACCGAAGTTTACCAGTTCTGGTGCAGACACTTCTATCACTTGATCCTTCCCTAGACGGAGAGCACTCACCAACAGCTTCTCGAGGACTTCCTTGCCCGATCCTGGTGCTGCAGAGAGTAGGACCGTGTTTGCCTCTGGATTCAGCCACACATCCGCGAGGCCTTTAATTGCTTCACGAACGTTAGGACTTCCAACCAAAATGGGCCTTTGGTCTGGTGGCATGGTAAGGTGTTTCGTCTTGGCTATGTGCGGTGATACTTCAAAAGAAAGCTTTTTCTGTTTTTCACTCCACTTAGTTACCTTGATTTCTAGTGAAAGATCAAACCACCCCAAGTAATCTGCCATTTGTTTGGTAGCCCCTGAAAAGATCGGCGCTAAGAATAGAAGTGTGTCTGTAATACCCCGAATATCCTCTTCAAGATTCTTATCGTTCTTCCCAGGAGGTGAGGCTTTTCGGAAGAATGGATCGTGAAGCAGTTCCCAATCTATATTTCTGTTTGTGCCTCTTGCTCTTTTCGATGTTATGGAGCCGGTTAGTTTATAAAAATAGTACTCACGGCATGCCTTAATATTTATGTTGAAACGACGTTTGGGGTTGAGCGTGTGTTCCCTTTGGATCGTGCGATAGAACTCACTCCAGAACCAATGCACAGGCTGATTGCCAAAGTAAACACCCGGATCGGCAAAGAATTTTGTTAAAATTGATGTAAGATTTGTTGTGTCAGACCCATGGACTTCGGCAAAAGCCTTAGTAATCGCATCAATGCGGCTTTTCATCTTATGGAGCATCACGCCAAAGCTCGTATTCTTATAGTTTGGCGCAATTGACCGCGTGACATGCTGGTTCAAGATAACAGTCTCGCTAATCCACATTTCATGGCTCCTCGCATAAAGAAGTCGGCCTTTTTAATCTATTATCCAAAATTCCAATACTGTATTATAAAATCTTAGCAATGGACTAGCGCTTCAATTCTTTCAGTTCGCACCGAAGTTTTTTACTGAACAGTAGATGTAATGAAATACGCTATGCATTACCGTTTTTTGCCAACACCAAATATTTTATATTTAAGACCCTGCTCCTGCTGCTGGTACTCCTTGGTACTCTGGTACTGGTCAAGCTTCTGTTATTTTAGATAATTTGTCGTCAAGATAGTGTTTTACATATTTTTTACTACGTGCCGCAGGGTTTGTTTGTAGTTCGCTTGCGAGGCTGCGGAGTATAGCAGTTCGGCGTGCTTGGTTTTTAGCTTTATGCTCTTTCATTGCTTGATGAACACAATTAACAATATCAGGTGCTAAATGGTAACTTATATTCACGCCTAGTAGGGTGGGGAACATCTGGTTAAATGATTCTCGCACTGCCGCTGGCTTTGGAGCTAGGCTGATGTAATTGTAAAGAAAATCGGGTCGCATGTAACAGCTGACTGGGTATTTTTCACCAAACAAATCATTAACTGCACGTAATGTTACTGTATCTTTGGAAAGCAGCCAAGTCCGATATCCGAAAATATCCCCGGTTCCTTTCTCATTCCGTTGGGAACGGATTGCATAAATCGTGAGGATCATCCTTGCATCACTTCTTGCTTTCGCAGGGGAACTTTTGTAATTTTTTAGCGACTGAAATAATTGTTCAATCTCATTTTTGTCTGGCTTTGCAATAAGTGAATCATCAGAGACATACTTAATGCCAAATTCCTCTTCAAGCCAGGCTATGAGTTCATCTTCTGCGTTTTTAAAATCAGGTGATAAAAAGTTGTTGATAAAATCACTAAAGCTACCAACTTTATTGCGCAATTTTGCATAGAAATAAGCGCGAATTAAAATTTCATCAATGTAGAGTGTTAATATCTCGTTGGTCAAATAGGCTTTTTCATCATATTTATATTGTTCTTCATAAGTGTTTTTAATTAGTTGAAAATGTGCCATTAATTCTCTAAGTATGGTTTCATTAATAATAAGAGTTACTCCGGAATCACGTGCTCCCTTTAAAAGATTCCAGTGCCTGCGGTTTGGTGGATCTAAATAAAATTCTGACATTGCAGGAATTATTATTGACGTACAAACATATACATGGAGTTTGCCAGCCATTGAGGCAAAAAAAGTGCTAACCTTAGGATCGCACTGAAGAAGAAATAACATAAGATATGTATTTGAGAGGCGTTTTAAAAAAATTTTCTGGTCAGGTGAGCCATTATATACAATCTCTCTTATAGTAATCATTAAGGCTGCATGAACTTGCTCGCGATTCTTACCTACTATAGAACTCTGTTCTACAACATCTCGTATAGTAGCCGTCAATTGTTTTTCAAAAGCTTCTCGATTTTCTCCGTGCAAAACGAAATCCGTAAATTCAAGTCCTTGCTGATAAAAAATGTGGTTAAAAGCAGATTCGAGAAGCGCAAGAATATCAAGTATTTTCACATTTACATGTTTTAATTGCCTACTAAGCATTATTTCAGACTGTTTTTGAAAATTTTCATGGAGCAACGCATCGCTCAGATTTCTGTCCTGAATTGAAAGCCGAGTATCGTAAGGCAAGCAATAAGAATCTTCAACTTTATGAAAATTGATTTTCCTGGGTTTAGTCGAGAGAACCATAAGACGTTCATCTAAATTTTTTTCGGATAGTAAATTGCCTATAGTTAAACGTTTTGCAATGTTTTCAGAAATTTCTTTTCTAGTTTTCAGAATTCCCTTGTTTGGATCAGTGTCTTCAAGTGCAAAAAGAATGAGTCCATCTAATATGATCTGGTCAAGTTGCTGGCCACCTCCTTCAGCATCCCATTGTTGTCTTAAAAAAACAAAAAGCCTAGGATCATTTATTAAGTCACCCACTATATAGGATTTACCGGGGTTTGAATATTCATGAAGATGCTTGTCCACAAAAACTTGAAATACATTCAGAGTTCCCTGGCTGTCATTAACATGGGCAGAAAGCCAATTAATATCGCGTATGCGAACTGTTTTGTCATAATTTTCAAAAAGCTCATCTGTAATGGTATCTTGATTTTTTATTACACGACTAGAGATAAAATAAAGTTGATCATACTTAACACCATTTGCTTTGAGCTTCTCTATAGAAGCACGAAGTTTGCCTTCAGCATTAGACTCTATAGAAACCTGATAGATAGTCCTTTCCATACCATTACGATGAAATATATGTTCAAGGCCATCAATACCTCGATCGTGTATACCTCCTGCTGGGACAAATTCATAACCCTGAATTTGTGCTAAATAAGCACAAGCAAAATCCTCGAATACAAAGCCATTATCTATCCTTGATATTGCGAACTCAAAGCTTTTTGGATCAATACCCATAGCACCCCCATAGAGAGAATAAAAGAGCTAATCAGGGACACTACCCTATTTGGCATATCCCCCGCCTTTGCTTTTATTTCCCAGCGTACACCGCACGTTTTTGATTGCCGGGAAACCGATTTTGCGTTTCGACCGCGACTCAACTCTCAGTCATCGGTGCGCACCCTTCAGCCCCCTTCTCGTATTCACGTTTCCTGCGCGAACAGCGTGGCGGCACGATATAATATAAAACCCTGCGATATCCAAGCTGCAGCCTAAGGCGTTTATTGCAAATTTTAATAAATTTGTCACGTGGTTTGTTTTTAACACAATGCTTGTGGGGCGTATGGCCATACGCCCCTACGGCTTCATTAAACTTGCATGTTACCTGGCCTTGAAATTTTTGAGCAGTGTATGTTCTATGAGTTGATCAAGTGTCTTGAGCGTGAAGACCTTGCCTCTTGTTGCGAGAATCATCTTTTTCATATCTTCACGGCGAACGCCGAACCCTCTGCCGCCTATGCAGGCAATGACCTCATATTTTGGTTTGTCTGCCGGACGACCGGCAAGGCTCAATTGGCCGAGATGCTGAATGCGCGTCACTTTGTCGCGGGCCGTGCCGTCATCTTCGGTGATTTTTGCTTCAATTATGATTTGGGGGTTGAACTCGCTGGGAATGATGAAATCGGGGGTTTGATCGAACCCCTCGATACGTTCCGCCCGCTTGGTTTTACGGTAACTGATTCCGGCTTTTGAGAGCACATCCTCGATGGCTGATTCAAGGCTGTCACCAATCAAATCACTGACTGAATCGCGATGACCGGCAAAGGGGCGCCCGAGAAAACGTTCGTACAGAAGCATTGCATAGGGCGCACCCATAGCGGCAGTATTTTTTATACTGTCAAGCCCTTGCCTGGTATCGGCCTTATTTAAACGGTGCAGTTGATCGGCCTCAACTGTGGGCGAGCCTTCGGTGAGCATAAGACAAGCTGTTTCTACAAGCGCTTGCAGCCTTTCCCGGGTTTCTCCGTTTGCCTTGAGCGGAGTTTCCGGCGACATTCTGATCTTTCTGTCAAGCGTTCTGACAAAGCCTTGCGTAACATTCACACCGGTTCGCTGGGTCGCCACATAAGCCCATTCGGGCGGCGTAAATCCGAGCATGGTGCGAAGAACAACAAGGGAAATCGGCTCCGTTTCTGTTGCCGACAAAATTTTTGCCGGATCGAGCTTGGCAAAACTTTTTGTTGCGATTTTTAGGGCTTCATATCCCCGTTCAAATGCCGGATACTCAACAAACCCAACGCCCTTGGGCATTATGAGAAATTCCGACTCAAGACATGAAAAAACAGCATCAACATATCCTTCCGCATTTCGCAGTATTTCGTCAAAGGGCGCTTCAAAAGGATATTTCTTCATGCGTGGCTCCATAATGTTTGCGGTCTTCGCATACGGCGTGCAAAGGCGCATTGTGGCTCGATTTTACCGGCTTCTGAAGGCGTTTCTCAATCTCCGGCCATCCGCCAAACCCCTGAATCCAGGAGGCAATCGCTGACAAGCGTTTATTAATATCGGCATTTTTGTCCCAGGTTGTACGAAGATTCCATATTGCCAGGCGAATGAGGTGGCCATAGGCAATGCAGCGCATATCCCCTGCCGTTGGCGTGACATTGCCGGAGCGCAATTTTGCCAGGTCCTCGGCAACGAGCTGGGCGACAGTATCCAGTGAATCAACAACCCACTTCCGGGGTAACTTGCCGGTTGACCGGCAGACAAAAACAGTGTCGATGATTGATGAGCCCGTATTGTTAATATGAATGGAAGCTCCCATTTCCGCCGGGCAAGGCAGGGAGGCCGAACAGGTCAGCCCGGCATCGAGTATGGCGATAGCAATGGGGTAGTATGCCGCAATATCGTTATGGTGATAGGTGAATGCAAGCGGGGCTCCAGGCTTCAGGGCTATCGCCATCTTCTGGAATACTGCCGACAATCCTTGAGCAAAGTGATCAATGCCCCTGCCCATGTCTTCATTGCCCGTCAACTCCTGGGGATGGCGTGTCGAAAGATTGGCAAATGCGCCGGGCTCGGTATGTATGAGACGGCGGAGCCACACATAACAGAAATCCATTAATTCCGCGTATTGCACATTGCCGAAATACGGAGGGTCCGTCAGGACCGCATCGAGTGAGGCCGGCGCCAGGGCCGCCTGGGCCGCGTCATCGCAGTGCAGCTCAACGCTTCGGCGGCCCGACTGATGTTGCCCGTTTGGGTTGTCGCCTATCCATTCACCCTTGATTGCAACAATTTCTTTTTTCCCTTTGTGATGTCTGATTTCAAACGGACTGTCGCAATACGCCTTTGCCTTGCGAAACTTTTCGATAATATTGGCCCAGCCGCCGCTGCCCACACAGATGCCCGAGGGCTCCTGCACTATGCCAAGGAAATTGGATTCACAGTGAATAAGCCCTACGGGAAATCCGTGAACGGAAAAGATATCAAGTGATTTCAGGGCCATGGTGTCATAGCGGCAGAGCATATTCTGATAGCGCAGCAGATCGGAGAGATTGGTTGCAAGAGAGTTTCGAACGCGGTCGTTGGTTGTTTGCGCTATCATCCGGGCCGACAATTCAAGGCCCAGGAGCTGCCGGCTATTAAACATTTCCCGGTAGTGATTGTACCCCCAGCGATGGAGGCGGTTTGTCTCGTCACCGGTTGGTATTTTGTCATCCGGGACATAGCGTGACCGCATTTTTGACCAACGTTCTTCCGTCTGACGTGCTTTGGCTACATCCTCGGAATCCGGGACCTTGAAGAATCTGCCGCTATGTTGTCCCTTGCAGGAAGGGCAGTAGAACTCAAGAGCGAAAAGCCGGTGCTTTGGCGGCCCCAGGGTCTTGTTGGGAAATGTATTGGTTGTGCCGCAATCAGGGCATTGGCAGTGACTGCGTTTTGCTGGGCCTTCTACCGAAAGCAGGGCGCCGCAATGCTGGCAATCCCCGGGACTTCTTCGGTCGATTGTTTCGGTCAACTGCCCGCATTTGTGACAGAGAAAAATGTTCTTTGGATGCCGTGCGTCGGTAGCCACAAGGTAGCCGGGGAACAGGTCTATTGATGTGCTGCATGTGCGGCAGGCTATGGTTTTAACCCACAGAAAATACTTAACATGCGCATCCTGATTATTGCAAAAAATACAGCGGGTACGGTACAGCTCTCCTATTTCCTTTTCCAACTGGCCGCGTAAAGAGTTGGCTGCCTTAACGTAGCCAGGTAAATCGAGATGCTCGATTTCCTGTTTGACGATCCAGTAGGCCATTGGGTTGATGTCAAATCCCGAAGTATCACAGCCGAGCCTGTTGGCTTCTATGAGCGGCGTGCCGCCACCCATGAAGGGATCGCCAACTTTCAGCCCTTGCAGGCTGTTTGCCGTATAAAACGCTTCTTGAAGGGGTTTATCAAGAAATTCGGCAAGCAGCAAACCGCGAAACAGTGTGCCGGGTCTTCGGGCAAACCACTTGTGAACCGCAATAATTGGCCGGTAATTCTGCTGAATCTGTTTTTCGCGCAGAGCAAGGTCGGCTATGAACGAGATGTCGAAATCTTTTTCTATCACGCTCGGGAGCCTTTCATTACAGGATGCTTTTTAAACGGTATAAACATGCTAAACTCTTATTACTGGTCTGGAGCCCAAGACGTTTATTGCAAGTTTTAGCAAGGTTGTCGAGGGGTTTGTTTGTACGAATTTTTTTTAATTAGTGAGTTAAAACGGTTCTATTTTTTGCTTTTCAGGGAACTCCAAGGGGGGGGTGCAATAGTGCGGCTGGCTTACATAGTTCGACCAGTCTCAGAGAAAAAGCTTATAGCCAGTATTGCCACGGGATCAGCTGCACACATTTTATACATCAGCCCCCATATCATCGCCCGCCGAAAGCTTATACGCGCTGCAATCATGTGCGCTGATCGCGTGCTTCCTAAAATCCTCGCTGCGGCTCAGGGCCTGCCCTGTTCCGTCTGGATCTGTGCGGCTTCATCAATGAGCATGACGGGGATATCATCCTTGATGTGATACAGCAGCTTGCATGCGTCGCAGATGAGGCCGTCTCCGGCCTGGTTCAGATACACCTCTTTCTTGCATTTGGGACAGGCGAGAATGTCCAAAAGTTCTTTGCTGATGGCCATAGGTGTCTATCTCCCATAAACGATTCAGTATAGAGACATGCGGGCAGGCGCCTGATTGTACAGCCTCGTGTCAGGCCTCCTGCCGCAGATAATTAGAGCATACCTCCAGCACATCTTCAACAGTAATGTCGGCCATGCAGCGGTGATGCCCGAGCGGGCATGTTTTCTTTCTATAACAGGGGCTGCAGTCGAGTTCTTTTCTGATAACGCTGTGCCGACTGCCGAAAGGTCCGGTGCGCCATGGCGCTGTGGGGCCGAAAAGTGCCACAACCGGCACGCCCACGGCGCAGGCAAGGTGCATGGGCCCTGAGTCCATAGTGACCATAAGCGACGATCGGGCAAGCAGGCAGGCAAGCTCCCGCAGCGTTGTTCTGCCGGCAAGATTGTCGGCAGGGCCCTTCATAGCCGACATAATACCGGACACCTGCGCCTGATCCGCTGCCGTGCCTGCAAACACGATACGAGCATCATACCTAGCGATCAGACCGTCGCACACTGTAGCCACCCGGCCAGCATCCCAGCATTTGGTGGGCCAGGTTGAAAAGGAATGCACAACAATGAGCGGCTTTGCATCCTGCCTGCCCTGAAAGCCCGCAAGCCGCGCCACGCTTTCCTGCTCCCGGTCCCCCCACAGCGGAGAAAAAACCACCGTATCATCCCTGATGCCCAGATACCGCACAAGTCCCATGTGCCGCACAATGGCATGCTCGCTGAAATCAGGCGCTGGAGCTTTCTCGGTATAAAAAAGCGTCGCGCCTTCCCGTGCATGTGCAAACCCTATTGTGCGCTTCCCGCGAGCCAGACCTGCAAGCAGGCCGCTTTTGAAAAGCCCTTGAAAATCAAGCACCAGGTCAAATTCATCGCGCCGCAGCCTGCGCAGAAAAGCCGCTGCTTCTGTGCATGCTGCGAGGGCATTTCCCCTGCGCAGCGCGGCCATCCATGCTGTGCGCTTCGAGACGATGACATCCTCTATCCCCTCATAGCAGGCGACAAGGTCAGCGGCAACCTCCTCAACCGCCCAGGTAATGCGGCAGGCCGGAAACTGTTTTTTGAGAAGATGCACCGCCGGCAGGGTATGAACGACATCGCCGATGGCGCTGAGGCGGATGATTAAAATCCTCATCATGCAGGGTCAATAATAGTTTTCAATGCAGGGAGGATAGGCCGGGGGCAGTACCGTGTCAATACAAATATTGCCGCGCGGGCCACAGGGGTGCTGTCATTGCGAACGAAGTGAAGCAATCTCTGCCTGTACGTAGGGGCTTAAAATTTTAAGCCCCTACAAAACTGGATTGCCGCGTCGCTCCGCTCCTCGCAATGAGATACGCCGGGACTTTTTACGGCGGTATCAATAATGCTTGTGCGCCGGCTTGCCGATAGAGAACACATTAAACCCAATATCAAAAAGCTTCTTGTGATCCAGAATATTCCTGCCGTCAAATATAAAAGCGGGCTTCTCCATGCTGTCAAATATCTTCTTGTAATCAAGTGCCCTGTACTGCTGCCACTCGGTGCAGATCGCAATGGCATGGGCGCCCTGCGCGGCCGCGTACGGATCACTGACCATCTCCACCTTGTCGAGACAGTCCGCGAGGTCGATTTTTGCATTATCAAGGGCTTCCGGATCCGTAATAACCACCCGGGCGTGCTCGTCCAGAAGCTGCCTCACCACGTCGATTGCAGGCGATTCACGCGTGTCGCCGGTGTCGGCCTTGAAGGCAAACCCGAACACGGCAATTCTTTTGTCAGCCACCGTGTTGAACATGGTCGATATCATGGTGGCGACAAACCGGCGCTTCTGGTAGTCATTCATAAGAACGACGCTCTCCCAGTAGCGGGCAACTTCATGCAGGCCGTAGCTCTCGGCAATGTAGACAAGATTGAGAATGTCCTTTTGAAAGCAGGAGCCGCCGAAACCGACGCTCGATGCAAGAAACCGCGAACCGATGCGCGAATCCATGCCGATGGCGCGTGAAACCTCAGCCACATCAGCCTCGGTTTTTTCGCACAGCACGGAAATCGAGTTGATCGACGAGATGCGCTGAGCAAGGAAGGCATTGGCAACGAGCTTGGAAAGCTCGGCGCTCCAGACATTGCTTGTTATAATCTTTTCGCGTGCAACCCAGTTGGCATATATCTCCACGATAACATCGCGGGCCTTGATGCCTGCAGGCGTGTCCTGCGCACCGATGAGAACGCGATCCGGGTTTTTAAGATCCGCAATCGCAGTGCCTTCAGCCAGGAACTCGGGGTTGGAGGCGACCTCAAAGTGCACGCCTTTTTTTTTGGCGTTCAAAATGCGCGACATGGCTGCCGCAGTCCTGACCGGTAGCGTGCTTTTTTCAACGATGATCTTATCGGCTGTCGATACCCGCACGATCATGCGTGCGGTTTTCTCCCAGTACTGCAGGTCCGCGGCCTTGCCCACGCCCGCGCCGAATGTTTTCGTCGGCGTATTGACCGAAACAAAAATCACGTCCGCTTCTTTAATGGCAGCCTCTACGTCGGTGGAAAAGAAGAGGTTGCGGCCCCGGGCCTGCCTGACCACGTCAAGGAGGCCCGGTTCGTAAATGGGCAGATTGTCTGAATTCCAGGCCGCGATCCGGGCGGCATTGATATCCACGACGGTCACCTTATACTGCGGACAGCGTGCCGCGATCATGGCCATGGTCGGACCGCCGACATACCCGGCGCCGATACAAAGAATGTTTCTGGCATACATTGCATGGGGTTGCATCACTCGAGTTCCTTCTCTTAAGATTATAACTTCAAAAAAAACTGTTTGTGCGGATCGGGACACGCCTGAGCCTGGCCGCTGCCGGTCTTATCCAAACACCCGCTTAAAAATCGTGTCAACATGCCGCGTAAAAAAATCGGGCGTGCACAGCTTTTTGATCTCTGCCTCGGGAATAACGGCCGTCACGCCGGCATCCCGGCATATGGTGTCGACAAAAGCCGTGCGGTTTTCCCAGGCCGCATGGGCGCTGCGCTGCACCATGCGGTAGCCGTCCTCGCGGGAGACGCCGCGCTGCGTGAGCTCAAGCAGTATCCGCTGCGAGTAGAAAATACCGCCTGTCTTGTTCATATTCTCCAGCATGTTCTCGGGGTAGACAAGCAGTTTTTTCAAAAGCCCCATGAACCGCGCGAGCATGAAATCAAGTATAATAGTGCTGTCGGGACCGATGACGCGCTCGACCGACGAGTGGCTGATGTCCCGCTCATGCCACAGCGCCACGTTCTCCATGGCGGCAAGGGCATTGCCCCGCAAAAGGCGCGCAAGGCCTGAAACATTTTCCGAAAGAATGGGGTTCTTCTTGTGCGGCATGGCCGAAGAGCCCTTCTGCCCTGGAGAGAAATACTCGGACACCTCAGAGACCTCGGTGCGCATGAGGTGGCGTATTTCGGTTGCAAACTTTTCAAGCGAGCAGCCCACCTGCGCCATGGCGCAAAAAAACTCGGCGTACACATCCCGCTGCACGATCTGCGACGATACCGGCGCAGGCTTGAGGCCGAGCTCAGCGCAGACATACTCCTCCACAAAAGGCGGGATATAGGCGAATGTGCCCACGGCGCCGGAAATTTTACCAACGGCGACATTTTCGGCTGCGGCCTGCATGCGGCGCTTCTGCCGCTGCATTTCGTCAAACCACAACGCCATCTTGAGGCCGAAGGTGATGGGCTCGGCATGGATGCCGTGGCTGCGGCCGATCATGACGGTATCCTTGTACTGAAAGGCCTTCTCCTTAATGACCGCCAGCAGCTCGTCAATATCCTGAAGGATAATTTCGGCAGCCTGCTTCAACTGTATGCTGAAGCTCGTGTCGAGCACGTCTGAGGATGTCATGCCCCAGTGAATGTACCGGCTAGCTTCACCCACATACTCGGCCACACAGGTCGTAAAAGCGATCACGTCGTGTTTGGTCTCCTTTTCAATCTCCAGGATGCGCTCGACATTAAAATTCGCCTTTTCCTGTATGGTTTTCAGGGCAGCCTCGGGCACCTGCCCCAGTTTGCACAGCGCCTCGCAAGCCTTAATCTCGATCTGCAGCCAGGTTCTGAACCGGTTGTCGTCGGACCATATGCGTTTCATTATCTCGCGGCTGTAGCGGTCTATCATGATGCATCCTCCCGTTTGTTTGGTGTGCGGCACATAGTTTTAAAAGAAAAGCCGTCCCCCGTCAATATAAATCAGCCCGGCCTGCCGGGTGCGCGAAGTCAGTCTGTACATTTTTAAAATTTTGCTATAGTATTAATGCAATTAATAACGCAACTGTGGCAATGAATCAGCTTACCAAACATATCAGTGCCTGCATCGAGCAGCTATATAAAGTCTCTGACCAGGGCATTTTCTTTGTCGATGCCGGGGGGCATATCCTGCAGACAAACGCCGCCTTCTGCGACATGCTCGGTTATGCCGAGCTCGACCTCATCGGCAAAACGTTTCTAGACATCAACCAGGGCGGGCTTCAGCACCTTGACAAATCGATTCGTGAAGGCATTGCCAATTTCGCCCTGTATTATCTCTACCTTGCCGAACAGAACCCCCTGCCGATAAAACTCAGCTGCAGCGACGGCACGCCCGTCCAGGTGACCATGCGCTCGGTTATAGCGCGCGATAAGGCCGGCGAGCCTGCCGTGGCCGCGGGCATCATCAGCCCGGCAGAGAAGCCGCTCCATGAGGAAGCCCCCTACGAGCAGACCGACCTGAATGGCATCTGGGAGCTCGAGCAAAACTACCGCAGCATCCTGCAGCACTCGGGCGACGGCATTATAATCACGGATTTCAACAGCAAGATAATCACTGTCAATGATTCGCTGGTGAGCATGCTCGGCTATGAGCACAGCGGGAAAATCGTCGGCAGGTATTTGCTGGAGCTGGCTGCGTTTGAAGGCGCCCATATGTGCACAACCGGAGACCTGATCAGCATCGACAGCGACTATTACGACAAACAGATTGAAATCACCAATCAGCTTTTTGAAACCGGCCGCTCGCAAAGCCTTTTCTACATGTTGAAAAAAGACGGCGTTGTCGTGCCCATAGAGGCGACGCTGTCGCTTCTGACCGACCCCGACGGCAACCGCCGCGGCACCATCGCCATCTGCAGGGATATCACCCGCCGGCTCAAATCCGAGAAACAGACGCTTGATACAAAGCTTTTCCTGGAAAACATTTTCAGCACGACGCGTGACGGCGTCTATGTGACCAACTCCCTGGGCCAGTGCATCATGATCAACCAGGCTTTCTCCGATATTACGGGATATACGCAGGATCAGCTTATCGGCAGCTCACCGGCATCATTGCTGGCCGATGATTCTGATGCTGAACTCACTCAGCAGATCATGAAAGCCATGGACAACCGAGATGACCTGAGCCTTTTTGAAGCCCGCTGGAAGCGCAAAAACGGCACGATTTTTCCGGCCGAGATCCGGCTTGCGGTGCTGAAAAACGCCGCGGGCGACTATAACGGTATTGTGGCATCCGTGCTCGATATAACCGATCGCAAGCGCGTCCTGGAAGAGCTGCGGCGCTCTCATGAAATTCTCGAAGAAAAGGTGCTTGAGCGCACCGAAAGCCTCGAGGACGTCAATACCGCTCTGCGCGTGCTTTTAAAGGGCCGCGAAGAGGACAAGCATAGCCATGAGGAAAAGATACTTGCAAATATCAATGAGCTGGTGCTGCCCTATCTTGACCGTCTCAAGACAACGCGTCTGGATGAGCGGCAGCGGGCCTCTATCTCTATCATCGAGGCCAACCTGAAAGATATCATTGCGCCCTTTGGAGCCAAAAACACGGCGCGCAACCTGTCGCTTACGCCCTCTGAAATTCAAATCGCCAACCTGATCAAGCATGGCATGACGGTCAAGGAAATCGCTGACATTATCAGTCTCTCACCCCGCACCATCGAATGCCACCGCGCGAGCATCCGCAAAAAACTGGGTATCACCAACCAGAAGGTAAACCTGCGAGCCTTCCTGATGTCCTCATACTGAAACAAGCCACGAAAACCCCCTGGACCTTCTTTTCTTTTTACCACGGCTTTTGTAGGGAACGGTCGCGACCGTTCCCTACGACTACGGCTGGAGCAGCCTGTAAAACAAGCAAAAAAAGCTGTGCGGTTTGCTGCCGCACAGCCATGCTGCATGCAAAAAAAATTACCCCACATACTCAAGAACGATTCGCAGGATGCGGCGGATGGGCTCGGCAGCGCCCCACAGGAGCTGGTCTCCCACGGTGAAGCAGGTGAGATAATCGGGGCCGATATTCATTTTATGGATTCTGCCCACCGGCACGGTAAGCGTGCCTGAAACCGCAGCAGGCGTCAGCTCGCGCAGCGTCTCTTCTTTGGTATTGGCGATGACCTTGACCCACTGGTTGTCGGCGGCAATGATAGCTTCCAGATCCTCAAGGGGCACATCTTTCGTGAGCTTGATCGTCAGGGCCTGGCTGTGGCAGCGCATGGCGCCAACGCGAACGCAGAGGCCATCGATGGGAATCGGATTTGACTCTCTGCCCAGAATCTTATTGGTCTCCACAAGGCCCTTCCACTCCTCGCGGGTCTGGCCCTGCTCAACGCCCCGGTCTATCCAGGGAATAAGGCTTGCCGCCAGCGGGGCGCCGAAGTTTTCCGTGGGCAGGCTGCCGTCGCGAAGCAGTGACGTCACCTTCCGGTCAAGGTCAAGAATTGCCGATGCCGGTTTTGCCAGCTCGGCCTGCGACGCCTGACCGATGCCTGCCATCTGCGCCACCAGCTCGCGCATATTTTTTGCCCCAGCGCCGGATGAGGCCTGGTAGGTCATGGAGGTCATCCACTCAATAAGGCCCTTATGGAAAAGTCCGCCCAAAGCCATAAGCATGAGCGAAACGGTGCAATTGCCGCCGATATAGTCTTTTATGCCGCTGGCAAGCCCCCGGTCGATGACATCGCGGTTGATCGGGTCGAGCACGATGATGCTGTCCTTTTCCATGCGAAGCGTCGAGGCCGCATCGAGCCAGTAGCCCTTCCAGCCCGCGGCGCGCAGCTGCTTGTAGACGCTGCCCGTATAATCGCCGCCCTGACAGGTCACGATGATATCCAGGGCAGAAAGTTTCTTTATGTCATGGGCGTCCTCAAGCGGCGGAATGGCAACGCCGATATCCGGGCCCTTCTGCCCTGCCTGTGAGGTTGTAAAAAAAAGCGGCTCAAAGCCATGAAAATCTTTTTCCGCGAGCATGCGCTCCATAAGCACAGAGCCGACCATGCCCCGCCAGCCCACAAATCCGACACGTATCATGATACTCTCTCCTTACACGTATTAATAACCACAGACGCGTGCTGCGCCTCATCCACCGGGGGCACATTATATATTTTCGGCTGAATAAATCAAGTTGCTAATGAACCCCTGATACACCATCAAAATCTCAAACAGGGCGCAAGACAAGGGCAAAATCGCTTTTCATCGTAACAGGAGGGTGAAACAAAAACCAGGAAAAAATAAGTTTTGTTTGATCGTTAAAAAATCAGGCGGTGGATTTTGGGAACTCTCGGGCTTTCCGGAGGCGACGCGAATCGAGGGAAAAGTAGCGGTAACTGTTGTCAAAAGTCCGCTGCGGCGAATGCCCAACAATCTTATAAGGTAAAGATAAAACCATCAACCGCTTGACGCCAATATATTCAGGATGTCCCCTATGCAGCCCGTTTCTTTTTCTGCACTGCAAACTGCAAACCGGACACCTCAAGCACTGCGGCAAGGGTAGACAGCTGCGGATTTCCTGTCGGAGAGAGCGCCCGATACAGGTTCTCCCGGTTGATATGGGCTTTTTTTGCAAGAGCGGCAATGCCCTGCACTTCAGCTACATTTCTCAAGGCCAGCAAAAACACTTCGCGATTTTCTTCAATGGCGGCATTGAGATATTCAGCGGCATACTCAGGGTCTTTAAGCCGTGCCAGTAAATCTTTTTGATAATCAGCGCTTATTTTTTTTCTCATGGCCAGACTCCCTTTGGGAAAGCTTTTTTCTTGTCATGTAATCCCGCCAATACTCTTTTGCCTTCAAGATATCCTTCTTTTGTGACCTTTTATCTCCTCCGCACAAAAGGATTATGAGCGTTCTGCCCTCGTTGCCGTAATAAAGCCGATAACCAGAACCATAGTCGATTCTCAGTTCGTGTACGCCGTCACCCACCGGCTTTTAATCGCCCACATTGCCAAGCTGCAATCGTGCGATGGCAATATCAATTTTCGCCTGCGCCCGTATATCATTTAGATCTGCATGCCACACGCTGAAAGTTTTTTTATTATCGCTGGAAACATATATGCCGACTGTTTTCATCATCACTTAAAAATGTAGCTTAAAAGCTACGAAATGTCAATTGCATATTCAGCTCTTATCTGGCTGTTGAAGCCAGAGTCACCCTGTATGACCAAAAGAGAAGCTGCGCCCAACGTGGGGTTCAAGAAAGCTCTGCCCGTCTCGAATTTTTACCGAGTTTTTTATATTTAAAAAATTGGGTGGACAGTTTGTCTTGCCACCCCCGGCAAACTATGTTAAAAATTAAAGCACTCTTATACAGTTAAATTTTTATTTTCAGGCACGCATCGCATGGACACCACAGCGTACACGCCTCATGCCATTGAGGAAAAGTGGCAAAAATACTGGGACAACACAAAGACATTCAAGGTCGGTGAAGATACCGGCAAAAAAAAATATTATCTGCTCGAGATGTTTCCCTACCCTTCAGGCCGTATCCACATGGGCCATGTGCGCAACTACACGATAGGCGATGTGGTGGCCCGCTACAAAATGATGCGCGGGTTCAATGTCTTGCACCCCATGGGCTGGGACGCTTTCGGGATGCCTGCGGAAAATGCCGCCATCAGCAACAAGACCCATCCTGCCGAATGGACCTACGCAAACATCGACGCGATGAAGCAGCAGCTCAAGCGCCTCGGGTTCAGCTATGACTGGGACCGCGAGCTTGCCACCTGCTCACCTGACTATTATAGATGGGAGCAGCAGCTCTTTATCAAAATGTGGGAGAAGGGCCTGGCCTACCGCAGGAAGTCTCTGGTAAACTGGTGCGACTCATGCCAGACAGTGCTGGCAAATGAGCAGGTCGAGGGCGGCCAGTGCTGGCGCTGCAAAAGCCAGGTGCAGCAGAAGGAGCTTGAGCAGTGGTTTTTTCGCATCACGCAGTATGCCGATGAACTGCTGGAAAGCCTTGAGAAGCTCACCGGCTGGCCAGAGCGGGTCGTGGCCATGCAGCGCAACTGGATCGGCCGCAGCTACGGCTCTGAGATCGACTTCCCGATTGAAAACACCGACAGAAAAATAACCGTTTTTACCACGCGGCCCGACACGCTTTTCGGCGCCACGTTCATGAGCCTAGCACCGGAAAATCCCCTTGCCCTAAGCCTTTCAAAAGATACGCCGCAGGCGGCAGCGGTACAAGCCTTCATTGAAAAGACCCTGAAGCAGGACAAGATAGTGCGCTCATCCGATGACCTTGAAAAAGAAGGCGTCTTCACCGGCAGCCACTGCATAAACCCCGTGACCGGCTATCGCATGCCCGTGTATGTGGCAAATTTCGTGCTCATGGACTATGGCACGGGAGCTGTCATGGCAGTGCCTGCCCATGACCAGCGGGACTTTGACTTTGCCAAAAAATACGGCCTTGAGATCAAGGTGGTTATTGAGCCTGAGGGACAAACACTTGATCCTGCGGCCATGGCCTGCGCCTATGTTGATGCGGGCATCATGGCCAATTCGGACCGGTTCGACGGCATGGGCAATGACGGGGCCAAGGCCGCCATCACCGATTCACTTGCTGAAAAAAATATCGGCAAAAAGGCGATTAATTACCGGCTCAAGGATTGGGGCATTTCGCGTCAGCGCTACTGGGGCGCGCCTATTCCCATGATATACTGCGACGGCTGCGGCACGGTGCCGGCGCCTGAAAAAGATTTGCCCGTGCTGCTGCCCGAAAAGGTATCTCTCGAAGTGCTGGGCCGTTCTCCGCTTTCGGATGTGCCGGATTTTGTGAATGTGGCCTGCCCGACATGCGGCAAGCCTGCCCGCCGCGAAACCGACACGATGGATACCTTTGTGGAGTCATCATGGTATTTTGCCCGCTATACCTGCCCTGACTTCGACAAGGGTATGCTGGACAGGAAACGGGTCAACTACTGGATGCCTGTTGATCAGTATATCGGCGGCATCGAGCATGCGGTGCTGCATTTGCTGTATTCCCGTTTTTACACGAAAGTGCTGCGCGACTTTAGCCTCATTGACGTTTCCGAGCCTTTTGTAAACCTGCTCACGCAGGGCATGGTCTGCATGGAAACCTACCGCTGCGAAAAATGCGGATGGCTTTTCCCCGAGGAAGCCGACAACGGCGCGTGCCGCAAATGCGGTGGCGCTGCGCAGGTTGGCCGCGTAGAGAAAATGTCAAAATCGTGCAAAAATGTTGTCGATCCCGAATTGCTGATCAAAAAATACGGCGCTGACACGGCGCGGCTTTTCTGCCTGTTTGCCGCCCCCCCCGAGCTCGACCTTGCCTGGAACGATAAGGGCGTCGAGGGCTCCTTCCGTTTTCTGCAGCGCGTCTGGCGAATTGTTGCTGAAAATACGGACATGCTCAGGCAGAGCGCTCTGCGGGATGCCCGTTTTGTTCCCGATGCCGAGGTGAAAGCTCTGCGGCGCAAAACCCATCAGACGATCCGCAAGGTGACCGAGGATATCGACAAGCGCTTCCATTTCAATACGGCCATCAGCGCCGTGATGGAGCTTTTGAATCATCTCTATCAGTTTGATCTCGGGCATGACGGCGACCCCGCCCGCGCAGCTGCTTTCAAAGAGGCGGTGCAGGCAGTGGTGCTTCTGCTGGCGCCCATGGTTCCCCACATATGCGAAGAGCTTTGGGGGCTGCTGGGCGGCCGGGGCGCCATCACGGGCATGCCTTGGCCGGACTTTGATCCTGATGTTGCCAGAGAGGATGAGGTGGAAATCGTCATTCAGGTCAATGGCAAGCTTCGCGGCAAGATCGTGACGGAAGCATCTGCCTCAGAAGAAAGCGTGAAACAGCAGGCCCTTGCCTGCGAGCAGGTAGCCCCATGGGTGAGCGGCAAGGAAATCAAAAAAGTCATTGTTGTGCCGGGAAAACTGGTCAGCATTGTCGTAAAGTAATGTGGTGCATTTTTTTTAAAAAGCTGCAAGCGAGGTGTAACGTGAAAAAAATCAGTATTTTTTTTGTAATCGGTTTTGTGAGCATGGTATGTGCCGGCTGCGGCTATCACCGGGCACGGCTTGACAATCCGCTTCTTGCAAATGTGAAAACGATTGCCATACCGTATTTCAAAAACAAAACCTTCGAGCCCGAAGCGGAAAAGATTTTCACCAATGCCTTCATGAATGAGTTTATCGAAAGCCGCAAACTGCAGATAGTCGGCCCGACCGAGGCGGATGTGATACTCTACGGCACGGTGCGCAGCCTGAAAGAGGATGCCCTGGGCCATAACAGCGATGACAAGGCTCTGGAATACATTGTTCAGATGGTGCTGGATCTGCAGCTCGAGGAACGCACGACGGGCAAGGTGCTCTGGAAGCGCAAAGGCATGCGCCACGCCGAAGACTTTCCCGTTTTTAGCGATAATATTCAGGCATCTGAAGCATCCAAGCGCATGGCGCTGCAAAAAATAGCAGCAGACCTTGCCGAGCGGGCGCATGACAGCATCATGATGGGTTTTTAAATGACCGTCGACGACCTGAAAAAAAATATTGCGGGGGGAGTTGTTGCCCCCCTTTATTTTTTTTACGGTGACAACGGGCCTTCTATCGAGGAGGCTGTACGCCTGGTTGCTGCAGTGCTTTTCCCTGCGGGGGCTGCAGATTTTGATGTCCGGCAGCTGGACGCGCAGCACCAGGGGCCGGGCGACATACTGCAGGCCGCGCGCACGATATCATTCTTCTCCCGAAAAAAACTTGTCGTTGTGCGGCAGGCGCACCATCTCAAGCAGCCTCAGTGGGATATGCTTACGCCGTATCTTAAAAAGCCTGCGGGCTCATGCTGCCTTGTTTTTATTCTACAGCTTGATGAAAAAGATAAAAAGGATAAGGGGCGGCTTGAGGCGCTTAAAAAATTCGGCTCCGCCTTTGCATTTCAGAACCCAAAGGGCGACAGGCAGATAGCCGTGCTTGTGAGATCCCTGCTTGCCCGGCACGGCAAAACCATTACTGCGGACGCCCTGGCCTATTGCGGCGCAATTCTCGGGGAGAACGCGCAGGTTATTTCCGGCGAGGTTGAGAAGCTCGCGCTGTACTGCGGGCAGCGCGCGACCGTTGAGACAGCAGATGTCGATGAGGTTGTCTGCGGCGGGGGCAGGGGCACAATTTTTAACCTGGTCGATGCCGTAGGGCAGGCCCGGCTTGAGCAGTCACTGGAGCTGCTTGGCGGCATTCTGGGCTCGGGGGCGCATCCTCTGGTGGTGCTGAAAATGATCGCCCGGCAGTTCAGGCTGATCGGCGCCGCCCGGATAATGCTCGATCAGGGTGAATCTTCAACCCGTATCGGCCAGCGGCTGCGGCTGCCGGAGTTTGTCGTAAAAGGAGTTATGCAGCAGGCCAGAGGCTGGCCTGCTGAACGTCTGGGCATGGTCTTTGAGGAAATATTTCAGGCAAGCAACCTGTGCAAGTCAAGCCGGGCCGGTGGCAGGACCGTGCTTGAAAGGCTGCTGCTGCGGCTGCCGGAACTGCGCGCTTAGGCTTTTGCCTGAAGCGCTGCGTTGGCGCGCTTCGTGAGCCGGGAAATTTTGCGGGCAGCGGTATTTTTATGAATGAGCCCCTTGGTAGCCGACTTTGCCACAACGGAAACAGCCGTGCTCAAAACGGCTGCGGCATTTGCATCCTTTGCCTCGACTGCCTGAACGGCTGCTTTAATGGCGGTTTTCATGCGTGACCGCGTCGCACGGTTGCGCTCCCGGTTTTCAAGACTCTGACGATGGCGCTTGAGTGCTGATTTGTGATTTGCCAATGAAATACTCCTTTAATAGAATGGTAATTATTTTTTTTCATTTTAGAATTGAATATAGTAGTGAAAATTGCATCTGTTGTCAATAGTTTATTAATCTGGAGACGGCGGTTCTTTTTCGGCATATATGCCGAACACCCGCACCAGCACAAACCATTATGAAAGTTAGCCGGTTATGAGTCGGTATGCGGCCTGTTGTTTTTCGACTCCCTTTGGATGGGGCGGCATTGTCGGAGGAGCTGCGGGACTGCAAAGAATCTATCTGCCGGAGCCGGACCGCCGCGGCGTGCTTGGCCGCATGGCATCACAATTTCCCGGCATGAGCTTCGGGGAAACCTGTTTCAAAGACGAGGTTCGGGAATTGCAAAGATATTTCAATGGAGAAATTCCCTGTTTTGACTGCCGCCTTGATTTGGCCCGGGCAACGGCATTTCAAAAAAAAGTCTGGCAGGCTGCCCGCGCCATTGCCTATGGCCAGGTGCGCACATACGGCTGGCTTGCACATGGTATCGGCAGCCCCCGGGCCATGCGCGCGGTAGGGACGGCCCTGGGAAGCAACCCCTTTCCCATCATCATTCCCTGCCACAGGGTCATACGCCATGACGGCGGCATGGGCGGATTTTCAGCAGCCGGTGGCGTGGAGTTCAAACGGGAGCTGCTGAGGCTTGAAGGCGTTGATGTCGGAAAAAAATGCGCTGCGGGGTAATGTGGCTTTGAGCGTCCTCACGGTCTTTTGAAAAATGGGCTTTTAATCACGTAATGGAGCTTGTATGACCCGCACACCTGACTGGAACAGCATTGAAAAAGAAGCCGTAGAGCTGCTGGCTGCATATCTGCAGATCAATACGACCAATCCGCCGGGCAATGAAACCGCCGGAGCGGTTTTTCTCAAAGAGGTGCTTGAGCGGGAGGGCATTGCCTGCAAGGTTATCGAATCGGCGCCGGGACGGGGCAGCGTTATCTCTTCTTTTTCAGGTGGCGGAGCCTCTGATGTGCTGCTGCTGCACCATATCGATGTCGTGCCTGCAGAAGCCGACAAGTGGCTGCATCCGCCGTTTTCCGGCGCCGTGATCAATGGCGACATCTGGGGCCGCGGCGCCGTTGACTGCAAGTCGCTCGGGATAATGGAGCTCATGGCATTTGTGCTTTTGAAGCGGCAGGGCCTTGAGCCGGAAAAAAAAATAATATATGCGGCTACCGCTGACGAAGAGATCGGCGGCACATGGGGCGTGCAATGGCTTTTGCAGCATCACCCCGACAAGCTGCGTACGCGCTATGTTGTCAATGAGGGGGTGGGGCTCGGTTTTTCAAACGACACAAGCACCATGTATCTGTGCCAGGTTGCTGAAAAAGCAGCCTGCTGGACGCAGATCACCTTCAGGGGCAGGCCAGGCCATGCGTCGGTGCCCCATGATGACAATTGCGTGGTTGCCATGGCAAGGGCTGTGCAGGCTCTGGCCGATTACGGGTTCCCGATAAAAATAACATCACCTGTTGAAAAATTCCTTCGCGGCTTTGCAGCCGTGCAGCAGTTTATGCCGGAAGCCGACTGCGCCGGCCTTCTTGATCCTTTCCGCTTCGAGGCCGTGCTTGAGCGTATTGCCGAGCCTGTGCTGCGGCGCATTATTGCGGCACTGGTAAAAAACACGGCAGTGCCCACGCTGATTGCCGGCGGCAGTAAAACCAATGTCATACCGGGGCAGTGTTACTGCGAGGTCGACTGCCGCATCCTGCCCGGAGAAACGCCCGAGCAGTTCAAAAAAACGCTTGCGGCCATTCTCGACACGCATGGCTGCGGCGACTATTCTATTGAAATGTCGGGGTCCCTTGCATCCGAGTCGCCCTGCGACACCGATTTTTACCGTGTGCTGGAGCACAGCTTTACCCGCACTGATCCCACAGCGCGCATGCTCCCCTACATGTCGCCCGGCGCAACCGACTCGCGATTTTTCCGGCAGCTGGGCACCCCCTGCTACGGCGTGCAGATGGAGCCGTCCATTGACGCCATCGACCGCGTACACGGTCACAACGAGCGCACGAGCATCAGGCAGCTCACCTTCGGCATCAAGGTGCTCCATGATGCGCTCAAAACCTTTTGTTATGAGGGCATAGCATGACAGGCGACAAAATCCGTTTAACACTGCAGTCGCACAAAGCCGGCTGAGCCGCCAAGCTCAGTCCGGGGTCCCTGGACGATCTGCTGTGCGGCCTGCATCCGGTTGAAAATCCCAATGTTATTGTCGGGCTGAAAGACCCGGATGATGCCGCCGTTTACAAAATCAATGACGACACGGCGCTGGTGCAGACGGTGGATTTTTTCACGCCCATCGTCGATGACCCCTATACCTTCGGCATGATTGCCGCGGCAAACGCCCTGAGCGACATCTACGCCATGGGCGCCGAGCCAATCACCGCCCTCAACCTGGTGGGCTTTCCGCTGGACAAGCTTGACCACAGCATCCTAAAAGACATCCTGCGCGGGGGCATGGACAAGCTTGCCGAGGCCGGCGTGCCGCTGGTGGGGGGGCACAGTATAGATGACCTTGAGGTAAAATACGGCCTTGCCGTTACAGGCCTCGTGCATCCCGAGCGCGTGCTTACCAAGCAGGGTGCCCGGGCCGGCGACAAAATTGTCCTGACCAAGGCCCTTGGCACCGGCATTATTGCAACGGCCCTCAAGGCAGGCATGGCATCCGATGAAGCCGTGCAGGCTGCAACCGCATCGATGCTTGCCCTCAATAAAAATGCAGCCCAGGCAATGCGCGCGGTCGACGTGCATGGCTGCACCGATATAACGGGCTTCGGTCTTGTGGGGCATGCCAGAGAGATGGCCAGGGAAAGCTCCAAGGCGCTGGTGTTCTATCTTTCTAAACTGCCGCTGCTGCCCGAGGCGCTTGCATATGCCGGCATGGGGCTTGTGCCGGGCGGAACGCACAGCAACAGGTCGTTTTATGAGCCGTGGGTAATCTATGAGACGGAACCAAGCCCGGAGCTACGGGACATCCTCTATGATCCGCAGACCTCGGGAGGGCTCTTCATAACTGTAGCAGGTGACGCACTGACTGCGCTGCTTGCAGCGCTTGCAGACCGGGGCGTTGCAGGCGCAGTTATCGGCGAGGTGCTTGAAGAGCCTGCCGGTAAGATTTTCATACAGGAATAAGGCACAATCGGGGTGCGCGGTATTCCCCCCCCCCGGCTTTTTGGCTTGTTCCCATGTTACCGATTCAATTATTTTGACATCCGAGTTTTTGTCGGTTATATACGAATTATCCGGCCTGTTGAAAAACCCTCAGCACGTCATTCTGAGCGCAGCGAAGAATCTCTATCTTGTTGAATTTTCTAAAGAGCAGTTAATCAGAGATCCTTCACTTCGTTCAGGATGACCCTATTTCAACAGGCCCTTATCCGGCCATTTTACTCTGTTTGTATCTTGCAATATTTTAACGGTATCCTAACCCATTATGAAAGGAGAGCTGTCATGAAAAAAGCATTTTTCATTATTCTTCTTGCAGCATGGACTATTTCAGTCACTGCATTTTCAGTATTTGCAAACGACCTTATCGATGCATTACCCAAATGCTGCTGCGACCTCACATGCATCTATTATAAAACCTCAGACCGTAGTAATTATTATACTTACGCAAGTGGGGATTATTCTTCGGGTAATTGCAGTGTGTTTTGGTTGTTCGACCCGTATAACTGTCACGCAGAAAAACTCTACAAGTTAGTCTGCCCGCCGTCTTATAACCCTTTTAATGTGTTTGATCCCTTTCCCCTTCAAGTCTGGTCTGGCGATTGCAATCTCGATTGCCCCGGTGTTACAGCTTTAGGGGCACAACATCCGGGTCTTAACACTTTGCGGCAATTTCGCGACAGGCAACTTACCCAAACTGCTGTCGGGAAAAAGCTGACAAATCTTTATTACAAGTATTCATTCCCGCTGGTAGTGGCTTTTATAGAAAACCCTTCCCTTCAGGAGCATGCAAAGGAGCTGCTTGAAAAGGTGATTCCCCGAATCGATGCTTCGATGAAGGGCCAGCTCAATGGCCCCCTACTTGACGGCGAGCTGTATGCCGAGGCTGAGATGCTGCTGGATGAGATTGACCTCGTGCTGTCAAGCCCGCTGAAAAAAGATCTCATATCTCTGAAGGATGAAGCCCGCGAGGCCGGGCTGGTAGAATAAAAATTTTCGCAGCGGCAGAGCTGCATGTCTGCCCGGATCTTTCAGGCATAAAGGCAAAGCCATTGTCGGCTTTGCCTTTTTTATTGATTGATAAGGCCCCGATGTGGCACAAAGGGGGGGCAAATGTCATACGGTTTGCTGTTCATCAAGCAAGGTTCAAAACATCTGGAAACCAGTAACTGTGGCGTCTCCATGAAAAGATACTCGGCGTTTCTGACATGCATTGTCAGTACACTACTATTTTCAAATTCATCGCAAAGGCCCGGAGAGCGCTGAGGTTGAGCTGTTACCGCTGCGCAATGCGCCCGGCAAACTATATATCGGAATTGCTGCGCATGAAAATGTCAGCCCCTCTTACGCCTGGGCCACTTGGTAAATCACCGGGCGATAATGGGGCTTCGGGACTGGTTTTTTGTTTGCCCGCGCCGAAGTCAGCCAGGCCTTTTTGGCTATCAGAACCTCTGCAAGAGCCACGTCAGGAGTTGCGCCGAAGGCGGAACAGTGATGCAGGTCGGGTATGTCGGCAATATAGCCCTCATCTTCATCACTGTAAAAAATATTTATATGATAGTCCTTCATTGCTACTCCTCCATATGAAGATTGTGCTGCTCTATAATACTTAAAAGCTGTTTCAGCTGATACGGCTTTGCCTTGCCGTTGACATTTTGCAGATTAATTAATTCTGGAATGCCGGGATGCGTAAAATGTGGTGGCTTCCGCTCACACGATTCAGACTGAAGCCAAAGGCTTCTGCGATGGCACTTGCTTCAGTGAATCGAATATTAGCCGAACCCGCAAGTAATTTTTCAAGAAGCTTTCGTTTTTTCACGGCACTTTTCTACCTGAGAACAGTAGCGTTCCGAGGAGACGCTCGGTGCAGGTTGTCCCTTTCGGTTCGCGCTTAAGTCAACAGGCACCCGCATAGCGGGTGGCTTGATTTCGCCCTGAAAGGGCGGAAACAAAAAAAAACACGCAGTGTTTGAGTTGCCTTCTTCAGAAACCATCGCCATAGGCGATGGTTTGCTGGAGACAATCAAAACAGTTCACCGCAAAGGCGCAGAGGATTGAATACTGTTTTTCGTTTTATGTGCCCTGCGGGTATATCAGCACGTTATGCAGGTGTATGTTTTTTTAGAGATGCTTCTTTAATTCATGAAGCGTAATTTCGCAGTCCCTGAGAACCTGCGCAAGCAGCCCCCTGCCTGTACCCCAATGAATTTATTGGTAACGGGTTTTTCAACTTCAAGACAAAGCTCGATCGCCTCTCGTACGCGCTTCATTAACAGATCAAGAGATTTGGCCTGTGTATGGCATCCGCGAAGCGCAGGAACCGTTGCGACGAAATAACCATCCTGATCTTTTTCAATAATAACATTGAATTCATGCTTCATCGGCCAATTCTCCGAATAACTGTCAGTAACAATTTCAGGCCCGGCAACTTTGCGCCCTGCGCTTACTGCGCAGTTTGCTCTTTTCGGTACAAAAAAATTTTTTGATTTTTTTCCATCATATAAAATTTATGCCTATTGGTTAAATAAATAAATTAAATAAACTTATTTCAATTAAAAAATTGTTTTTGCCATCATATTTATCTTCCATCATAAATATAAAAAGGCCGGAAGGCCGGCCATTCATTAAAAGCATTACAAACATTGGTGCTTATGCGTGTACCCGGTACACCGGCAGGATGCGTAGAGACAATTCATAAATTGTCTCTACACCAAAGATTGCCATCCGCCGCGGCGGCCCCCCCGCAAAGGCACTCACCCGGGATTTTTTACATGACCATCAATCACTGGCATTACGCAAACTTATACATACCGTAAAGAAAAGCCACATACGAGATGAACCAGCCGATCTCGCTGGCGGCAATAAGGTTGTGATAGAGACTGAGCCGCCCCTTCTTCCGCACAACAAGGGCGGTGAAAAAAATTATCCAGACAGTAAGCCCGGAAACAATGGCAAATATGAGCAGGCTGTTCATGCTCTTTATATCCGCGCCAAGGCTTTTCACGCCGAACATGGGCAGAAAGCTCAAAAGTATATCAAGGGCAACGCCGGCCGTCATGATCCGGACCGCAGCAGCGCTTCCCTGCTCCCTGAACGACTTTGCCGCACCGAAAAGAAAAATACAATATGCGGCAATTGACAGGCTCCCTATCGGTGTCATAGCAATACCCTTTCTGGTGAAAGTATTTTTTTTATTGTCTTCATGCGCCTCCGGCAGGCAATGCTACAGAAAACTGCTGTTTGCAGTATTCCAGGAGTCAAGCCGGCCGGGTACCGTACAAAAAAAGCCGCCCGAAGGCGGCTCATATGGACATGTAAAGAAATGGGCTAAAAACGGTGCCGATGCCTGTTATCCTGCCCGGTCGCGTCAACTCCGTTCATGCTCCGGAAATCAGCTCGTTGGCAACCTTCATCAACGTTTTGAGATCAAAAGGCTTTTCCATAACCTGCTCAGCCCCGAAGAGCTTTGCCATCTTGAGGCAATCTTCAAAATGCAGAATCCCGCCGCCGGAAATGGCTATAACCTTCACATTGGGCTTATGCCGTTTAAGCTCGATTATAAGCTCAAGCCCGTCTTTTTCCGGCATCAGCACATCGGTTATAATAAGATCAAAAGCCTCCGAACAGGCCGCCATCAGCCCGCTCCTGCCGTCTGTGGCTGCAGAAACCGTATGGCCGGACTGCTCAAAAGCTATCTTCAGCAACTCAACACACTGCGGATCATCGTCAATAACAAGAATTTTTGCCATAAGCCTCCAGTAGGAAAAGAATCGTCATCGACACTTGATGCCATCGTTAAAAAACTGGAAACCCGCAGCAACGGGCCTTTCTGAGCACAGCAAAAAAACCAGGGGCTTCATTGCGTTACGGGCCCCTTTGTTGTACTCAGGGCGGCATTTTTATTTTTACGGGGCATCAGCTTACATTTATAGAATATAGAATAGAACAAAAAACTTTTTTTATCTATCAATTTTTTAATATCACGCCATCGCAGGCCGGGCAGAGTCTGTGGAGTATATCCAGCAAAGCTCATACCTCATCAGGTAAAACGTATGAGCCCGGGGCTTTGCCGCCGCGGGATCATAGACACAGAGTTTCGAGGAGCTATTTTTTTTGCTCTGTTTTAAGCTCTTTTTTTTCCGCCTTAGTATGAGGCTTGGGGTCATAGGCTATGGTTCCAACGCCCAATGCAAAAGGCAGGATGCGAACACGCGCGCCGAGGAGACCGATACCCACACCCGCCAAAAACGGTATGTCGAGGGTCAGCATCTCTCCCGGCCTCTCGTTATCATCAAAAGTGGCGATTTTCAAAAAAGTGCCGTCCCATGTGGGCATTTCTTTGTAGCTTGCATAGCCCTTGAACCAGCCCTGAAAATCAGCCTTGTATGACTCCGGATAGAACCCTGTTTTCAGGCGGATGCAGCCGCTGGTCAGCACGAGCACGGCTGCCAGCAAAAAAACAGTGCGTTTCATAAAAATCTCCTCTGCTGTTGCGTTTTTAATTTCAAGCTGCCATTTCCAAACAATCTACCCTGCCTGAGGTCGACAGGCCGGGCAGAGGATGAGCAGACTTTGTGCCGGGATTTATGCCTGCATAACTAAATAGCGGTTAGATTTTTTCTTCATAATTTGGTACATTGTACACCAAACGCGCCAGATAAGATATACAAACCGGCAACATGATCATTTACCAAGAAGGAGAATCACTATGGACGACCAGAAGCCGCTCATTGATGTGAGCATTGATAAAAACAGCCTGTACCGGGAAGAGACATTTACCGACCTGCATGCAGGAACGGTCAAGCGCTTTATTCCGATCAAGCCAGACGGCTCAGATGACACGAGCCGCACGGCCGTTTACATGGGCCAGACGCAGATCATGTCGGGCGGCGGCCCGCTGCCGATCCAGTGCATGCTCGAAGCAAATAATCTTGACGAGGCCGTAACAGCATTTCCCGCCGCAGTCAATAAGGCCGTCGAGGAGCTCATCGAAGAGGCCAAGCGCTACCAGCGCGAGGCAGCCTCGCGCATTGTGGTGCCGGGCCAGCAGGATCAGAAAAAAATAATTTTTTAGTTTTGTGAAAAGCAGCCGCCGGTGCTGCTGTACCGGCATCCGCAGCAAAAGGCGCATGAATTTTTTAAAGGTGGGCTCGCAAAAGCGTGTCCACCTTTTTGCTGCTCCGGGCGAGAGCCACGGCAGCTACTTCCTTCCCCAGGTAACCTGAAACACCCCCTCCCGCGGATTGCCGTACTTGATTTTATCGGGGATGATTTCAATGATCCGGTAATTAAACTGCGGTAGAAGGTTGTTGATCTCTATCTTGTGGTACCCCTTTGCCGCGTTCATTTTCTTAAGAGCAGCATGGAATTTGGCAGGCTCGTCCCGCAGGCTGTACACGGCTGCCGTGCCCCAGGCCTGCATGCCCTTGTTGCCGAAAAAATCGCCCCGCGAGTCATAGGGCTCGGCAATGCCGAAAGAGACGCGCTTGTTCTCTTTAAGGTTTGCGAACTTGCCGCCGCCTTCTGAAAGAATGTAGAAGGTCAGTCCATTGAGACGGTACTCAAGCGGCGTCACCCGCGGCACCCTGCCCTTGCATGTGCCCAAATGCAGCACATGGTTGCGCGCAAGAAATTTTTTTAAGTCTTTTTCAAATGACGCAGGGGTGAAGAATTTTTTGATCTTGATGCCTGCCGCTTTGAAGTACGGTTTCACGAACTCCGGCACCGGCTGCTGCATTATTTTTGGCATGATAGTCCTCCCTGTTGGACAATGTATCTTTGCAGATCATTTGCGGCGGGTTGGCAAACGCTCTACAGTCTGAAACTACTCAACGGGAAACCGTTGAAAAAAAGCATCAAGATACTGCAAGATCAATTCTCTGCCGGCCGTGCAGCCGGCTTGTTCCTCATTATAGTACAGAATTCTCTGTGGTCGGCATGAAATTAATCAGGATCGCCAGCGCGGACCCTTTTCGACCCCGGCCCGTAGCTTGCGCAGGATTTTATATTGACACACAATCGCCCTCACCCTATATTCACGCCATTCCTAAGCGGGTTTTTGTCAATTGATGTGATTAGGGGAATTTTTCACGGAAAAAGCCCAAAAGCACCCCCGGGATATTCTCTGAGAGCACGTATAGTATTCTGAAAACCGCAGGATGTCCTCGGATGTCGTACTGTGTTTTTCTAAAGGCGCTGCATAATGAAAAAAAGCTTATCATATCAGGCAATAGTGCGTGCCAAGCTGCTTAAGTGGTTTCTCGTGCGAGCAAAGCGGAATGCAAAATTTATTTTTAAAAAACCGCCCGCCATGAAACTGATCGGGCTCATGTGTGTCAGAAACGAGGATTGGATACTGGGTGCATCCCTTCCCGCCCTGCTCATGTGGGCCGATGAGGTTGTTGTGCTGGATCATTGCTCCGCCGACCGCACGAAAGATATCCTGGCTGCGGTCAGCCGGCAGCATCCCGGGCGTGTACACCTGCTGGAAGAGAGATGCGATGTTTGGAATGAAACCCGCCTGCGGCAGCGGCTGCTGGAAAAAGGGCGCCGGCTCGGCGGCACCTGTTTTGCTGTTATTGATGCCGATGAAATACTAACCGCGCACCTGCTTTCTTACATCCGCAAAAAGGCTTCCGGGCTTAAACCGGGTCAGGCGTTAATGCTCCCCTGGATACAGGTCTGGGACAGCCTCACAACATACCGTGATGATGAAACCAGACACTCGGACTGGCACATACCCCTTGTATTTGCCGACAACGCCTCCATAGAACACAAAAATATCAAGGCCGGGTATTTCTTGCACACACGAATACCTGGCGGTGTTACTCTTATGCCCAGCATGAAGATCCAGAGTGACGGGGGCATTTTGCATTTCTGGTGTACACCCAGAAAGCGCTGCGCTGCAAAACATGCCTGGTATAAAATGAATGAAGCGGTTTTGTTCCCGTTTAAAACAAATAATGAAATTGAGATTTCTTATAGTTTCAGGGATTTCAGCATAAGCCCACCCCTGTCCGTGATGCCGGACGAGTGGTATGCACCCTATGCGCCTCTGCTTAACGCCATTGATCTGAATGCAGAATCATGGCACGAGCAGGAATGTAAGCGGCTGTGGCGGCAATACGGCGCTGAAAAATTCAGAGGGCTGTCCCTGTATGGTATTCCGCAGGAAATGTGGCAGGATGCGGTAAATCCGGCAGGCTCGTAGGTTGGGTTGAGGTACGAAACCCAACAATGTTTTCCGGGCTTAACCCAACCAAAAACGACTTTTCGTTTAGGCACTATTTTGGTGAATATCACGCCAGCCACGCTGGTGATCCGCTGCGCACCCACGCAGGAGGGGCCAGTCGCCCGCCGGAAACATCCTTCATCGCAACACCCTTGACCATTTCCCGAAGCCCACCGCACGAATCCAGCAGCCATATATCAAACGTGATAACTCCTTCATGCACTGATACCGGTATGACAGTGCAGCTGACTATCTCTCCGGCTGCAATCGGCTGCGCAATCACCCGCTCGTCAAACCCGACCGGAAAGGCGACAATGCCGCAGTAACGCTGGGCCCAGGCGCAGGCAGCATGCAGGGAGCCGTCAAGCGGAAACGGCGAGCCCAATGGGCCCGTTGCGCCGGGGTGATCGAAAGCCTGCACGTGGGCAACCGCCGCGCTTTTTGTGAGAACCACCTTCTCCTGCACAGACTGAAATGCCGGGCCGAAAGGCACAAGCTCGCCGTAGAGCCGACGGGCTGGAATTTCAAAACCGGGGATATGAAGGGCTGCAAGCGCCTCTGCGGGCGGTTCCATAACGGGCGATGCCGTTGGAGCAAAAAAGACGGTTGCGTGCTCTTTAATCCTGGTGACAGCGCCGCTTCCGACCTTTGCAGCGGTTGTAAACGTTACGCGGATAACTCCGCCTGCTGCAACGGCCAGATTGCAGAAGGGCTCGATGACAGTACAAGACGGTTCGATGCGCAGAAAATGATAAAAGGATGCATGCTGCAGGCAGGATACCGGCGCCCCGGGGAAATGCGACTGCACGGCACGGGCCATGTGCTGCAGCATTTCAACGGCGGGAAGCACGGCATTGCTCTCAAAGCGGTGATCAAGCAGCCAGGGTTGCACAGTAAGTGCTAACAGCACGGTTACGGGCTCATCATCGGTCACTGGCGTAGTCTCCATAAATGAAGATCCCAAAAAAAATCTAAAATGATCCGCAGCCCAGCAGGTTCAGTGTCGGTGCATGCCCGCGCCTTCCAGCAGAGCCCTGGCCTGCCGCATCATGTCTGAAATGGCAATCGTGTCGTTTTCCGGAACAGGCTCGATGCTGCCTGCAAGGCGTATGCTGATTTCAACAGGATCGCCCGTGTTGAAAAGAAAGCGGTCGGGCGGATACACCCTGTTGGTGTTTTCGATGCGCAGCACCTGTATGGGGGCGCGGCAGAGCTTGGCAATGGTAAATGCCCCTTTTTCAAAAGGGCCCACTGAGCCAGAGCGGCTGCGGGTGCCTTCGGGGAATATGAAAAGATTGCCGCCCGCGGCAAGATAGGCGCGCATGGCCTTGACCTGCTCCATGAGGTCGGGAGCGTCGTCGGAGCCCTGCCCAAGCGATGGCGAGATATAGCCCGCGTTTTTTAATATCCAGCCGAAGCATGGAAATGTAAAATAAGCGCTCTTCACGATGGTCTTATGCCGCCTGAAAAGCGAGATAAGCAAAATAGGGTCGAGAAACGACAGGTGGTTCGAGATGATGATCGACGAGCGGATGCTTAAAACTTCGGGGGCGATGCTGATCCCCACCCGCGGCATGAGCAGCTTCAAATATGCAAAGAAGCAGCGGTAGTACATACAGTTGAGATTCTGGAACGCGGCCTCGCGGTCGGCGGCAAACAGGGCGGCGGTGCCATAGGCAGGGGAAAAAAAGAAAAAAAATGCCGCGAAGTAGTATGTCCAGACAAGCAGCGTGACGGCGAAATCAACTGCAAGCCTGAAAATTTTGGTGAACATACGGGCCGCCTATTCAGGCTTTTTAATGATTATATTCGTGTTCACGCCGCCGAAGGCGAAATTTTGAATGGAGGCGACGGCTATTTTCTGCTCCCGAAGCTGCATCACATGATTGATCATGGCGCAGCGCTCATCAACGGTTTCAAGGTTGAGCGTGGGGGCTATGCAGCCTTCGGCCATCAGGTACAGGGTGATGATGGTTTCGATGACGCCGCAGGTGGCCATGGTATGGCCCATGTAGCCCTTAAGGCCCGTTACCGGCGGCCGGCTGCCGTATGCATTATAAATCGCCTGAGCTTCGATGATATCGCCCATTATGGTCCCGGTGGCATGGGCGCTCACGAAGTCGACATCGCCGGCGTTGATGGCGGCATCTTTCAGCCCGAGCTGAATGGTCTGCGTGATGCCCGCCAGGTTCGGCAGAATAAGGTCGCCGCCATTGTTGTTGCAGGCAAAGCCTATCACCTCGCCCAGTATGGTCGCCCCTCTCTTTTTGGCAGACTCGTACTCTTCAAGCAGCACCGCGCCCGCGCCTTCGCCCACCACGAGGCCGTCGCGGTCTTCGTCGAAGGGCCGCGGCGTGCGGCTGGGGGAGTCGTTAAATGCCGTGGAGCAGATCGGA
>Ga0209777_10001373_pt1 | contig 35594 bp, 27 predicted proteins | sample FrelakmetHBP12HB_FD_187147 | JGI IMG/M metagenome (GOLD analysis project Ga0209777, IMG submission 187147) | Freshwater lake sediment microbial communities from the University of Notre Dame, USA, for methane emissions studies -HBP12 HB (SPAdes)... | ecosystem: Environmental > Aquatic >...
CCTTTGCCTTGAATGCCGGTGCATGATTCCTTCTCGGTCTTTTGCTCATACTCTGATCCTCCTTTGTGGGTCATTGTAGAGCAGTTTCCTCACTTATGCACCTGTCCAATTTTCCCAGACCAGCTCTGTGTGCAGTACGCAACGTGGTTTAGAGCATTTTTCTTTTTACTATAGCCGTTGTATCCTGTCATCTCGACCGCAGGGAGAGATCTAGGCTGAAGTACAATCAAGGTGTTAGGGTTTCTCATCCCGCCTGCGGCGGGATTCGAAATGACAATGGGGCTACACTATTTAGAAAAATGCTCTAGCTCGTTTCCAATGATGTACGCATCATCTTCACCAGCATAGCGGATTGAGTCACTGACAACCGGCCGGGCCGGAGGTCATTGACCTGACGCATTCTGATCCAGCGGGGGTAGTTGAGCTGAACCCGGCTTCTTTTTCTGCATCTGGCTAAAAGCCTTTTTAAGATTGTCCGGCGCAAGGGCATCAATAATTTTTTGTGTCTGGCCTGGATCAACAATAAGCGGGTTTTCTTTAGATGGAATATTACTATTGTTCTGCATCTCAAGCAGAAAAAGTCCGACCTCACAGCTTCCCTTACTGTAGCTGCGCACTACAATAGTGAGCGTTTGCAGCCCGTTTTTAATTTGTGCCAGTTCCCGTATGCCGCCGATTCCTTTCTGCTTTTCCGTCAGGTCGCGAGCCCGCACAAGCGCATCCCGCAGGGCTGATATTTTTTTCGAAGGAAAGCTGTAGCGATATCCGTCCTGGCCGGATACATACAAAATCAGGTCGTCCTGCCTGCCAAGGGCAAGGGTAAGCTTCTTGGGGCCGAACACAAGGTGCACAGCCGTTACCGCGCAGATTTCGATATCTTCCGCGGCTGTATTGCGTGTCTGCAGTATCTTGTCATCGGGTATCCTGCCCTGACTGTCAAGCTTCAGAACCCAGAGGCTTCTGTCTTCGAGACCGAAGGAATATGTCCAGCCGGCAAGAATGTAGCCGCCATCAAGTGTTTGCAGAACAGCCTCAGCATAGTCATCGGCTTTTCCGCCATATGATCTGACCCAGCTGATATCACCGTCCGGCTGCCGTTTCATGATCACGAGATCCCGATCGCCGTCGGATGAGGGTTTTGTCCCGCCCGCAGCAACAAATCCTTCGTCCTTTGTCTGATACACGGCATATATCTGGTCACATCCAACTCGGTACTTCCCCGAGTACGTTTTTCTCCGGTCAATATCACCATTCTGCTTGAGCTGCAGCGCAAGCACCTCATAATGATCCTGCAGTAAATTGCAAGACCCCACAATATACACTCCGTCGCTGCCCTGCTTAATCGTATAGTTCGAGTCGCGCTTGCCGCTTTCATATATTCGCTGCCACTGCAGCTCTCCGTCAGGCCGCAGCTTCAGCAGCCAGATTTCACGATCATCCCCTCCAAATGAGTAGGTCCATCCGACCATGATATAGCCGCCGTCATCCGTCTGGAGAATGGAGGTTGCCTGGTCGGAGTAGGCGCCGCCATACGTGTTCTGCCACTCTGTGTCGCCGCTGCTGTTAAGCTTTATAAGCAGGCTGTCATAGTTGACGCCATTAAAAGATACATTGGTCCAGCCTCCAAGAATATAGCCTCCGTCCCGTGTCTGGCGGATAAAGAAAGCCCGGTCATTGCCGCTGCCCCCTAATCTTTTCTGCCACTGTATGTCGCCGTTGTCCTGCAGCTTTAGGAGCTGAATATCTTCATTGCCGGGGCCAAACGACCGGGTGCATGCAACCACATATCCGCCGCCCGGGGTCTGCTGCATGAGCAGCCCGCTGTCGGTAAAGTTGCCGCCGTCGCCGTATGTTCTTCTCCAGCTGACAGTGCCCTTTTCGTCAACCTTCAGAAGCCAGAAGCAATTATTGGCGCCCCAGTCATTAGTAAATCCTGCAACCATGCAACCGCCGTCTGCTGTTTCCTGAATGGCTGCTATCCGGTCACTTTCCCTGCCCGGATAGATCACAGACCATGTTTCCGTGCCGAAGGCAAAACGTGCGGTGCACAGCAGCCCGAGTATGATGCATAGTGCTGTCTTCATGCTGGTGGCTTTTAGAATTGCGTTCAATATATGCGGCTCTGCCCCCCCATTAAAAAGGGATGTAATACTTTAACAGTATTTATTAAAAGCCGATATATCTGTCAAACATAAAAATACCGTTGGGCATCGAATCTTTCAGGCTGGCAGGGAAAAAAAGTCAGTAGTTTGCAGGCTGCGTAAAGTCCGCCGCGGCGGATGCCCGGTATTAATTCTAAGCATGTACAGCCCTCTAACACCCGTATTGCTATAGTTGTCTATAAATGTTATTTTATTGAAAAAAAACCGCTTCAACACTGCGTGCAGCTATTGACCGGTAGAGCGGCCCTGTCAGCCTGCTGCTGACGCTGCGCTGGGGAATAGAACTGAAGGGGTTTTATACATTTATTGGAGAGAGCCATGAAAAATACGTGCATTACTATTTCAAAAAATGACCTTAAAAAGTCGATGCCTGATGCGGCCTGTAATGAAGCAGAGGATACCTTTTTTGCTGTCTGGGCCGCCGCTCCGGGCGAAGAAAGCACAACCGCGGATTACTTTATTTCCGGGCAGATGATTTCAAGCTCGGGCGAAGCGCTGGGCTCACCTGTTACGGTGCTGAAAACCGACGATATCGTGATGCTGCCTCGCGTGCTGTACAACCCCGATAAAAATCAGTACCTGGTGATCTACTGCCGGGGGGAAAGCTATTTCAATATTCGGGGCGTCATCCTGGATTCAGGCGGCAAGGCTGTGGGGGAGCACTTCAAGGTTACTGATGTGCCTGCAAACCAGTTTCATTACACCATGGCATTCAATTCCAGAAGAAATCAGTTTTTCATAACCTACAACGACTTCAGAGACGACATCAGCAGTGCTTACGGTGTTATCATAGATGACACCGGCGCGGTCGTGAAAGAAGAATTCGCCATCAGCCGTGCCCCGGGCCATCAGGTGAACCCTGTGGTCTGCTACAATCCGGCTGATGATACCTACCTTGTCAACTGGGAGGATTTCAGGGCCCACGGCAACAGCCTCGAGCCCCTCGGAACGCTGGAAGTCATGACCGATATCTACGGCGCGCTGCTGGCCGCAGACGGCGCCATTCTGGTCAATGATATCGCCATGTGCGTTGATGCCCGCAGCGCTAATGCCGATCAGCGTTTTAACGGCTTAGCCTACAACCCGGATAAAAACGAGTTTCTGGCCAGCTGGACCGATACCCGCGACAGCCTGCACAATGTCGGCATTATGGGCAGAATCGTGAAACCCGACGGCTCCATGCCTGCGGGAGATTTTACCGTGGTGGACGCCCCCGGCGCACAGATGATAAGCCATACCCTGTATCTGCCGCAGGAGGATACATACTTTGTCGCCTTTGAGCGCGACCGCAATGATGTGGATAAATTTTATTTTAAGGACATTAAAGCGCAGCTGGATATAGCTGCCATATGGCTTGATGCCAATGGCCAGCCTCAGGGCGGCATGATCGGCATTTGCAGCGGCGCCGGCAATAAACGCTTCGTGCGCTTTGCCCATAGCTTCACAAGCAACACTTTTTTAATGGTCTGGCAGAGTGATTTTCCGGGTGTGTCCGATACTGCAGAGGGCCATATCATGAGCGCCGGCGGCAATATTATGGGCGCACTCTACAAAAAGTAATCTGCCCTGATTCATATACAACAAAAGGAGCGGTGAAGACCGCTCCTTTTTTATGCTGCAATGGCGCCGCCCACAGGGTTTGCGCTGCAAACCTTTAAAAAAAATAGAACCGCTGTACTAGCTCAGTAATCAGGTAATTCTTGGGCTGCTGTCTTCAGTTGCTGATTTATTTATGGATGTTTCCTGGTTGCTCACAGAGAGAGCATTAAAAAGAATTTTTTTTTAGATGATTATCCGCTTTTCGCGAATAATTGTTAGAAACCCAGTGCGGTTTCTGACGTTAAATTTACTAAAAATGCTTGTTGCATGGTGCTTAACCGTATTTTTAGAGATATTGAGCTTTGATGCGATATTTTGATTTGTATAGTTGTGGTAGATCAATGATGCCACCCTGTTCTCCATGGGGGAAAGATTGTAATCATGAATGGATACAAGGTTCGAAAATTTCTGGTCCGCAGGCAGCAGTGCAGAAAAGTCATGCAGTTCCTTATACACATCCTTCAGCTTTGCAATAACATTTGAATTGAAAATTTCAGCCTGCATGCGGCCGGTTATGTCTTCAATCAGGACAACAAGAAAGACAAGCGCATCTGTTTTGCTATAAATGCCCTGCGCATATTCTTTTACATAGGCCGTGTGACCGTCACGAGCGACATAGCGCTTCTCATACACGGCATGATTGTGAAGCTTTTCAGGGGAAGACAGCATGACCTTGATGCTTCTTTGCTTATCCTCGTCGTGCAGGTGTGCATCAATTCCCTGCGCTTTCAATGCATCCGCGGAATAGCCGAGAATGGTTGCAAAAAAAGAATTCACATTCACGACAGCGCCCCGTTTGTCAAAAATTGCAATGCCGATAGGGGCGCGCTCAAAGGTCTGCCTGAACAGCGCTTCGCTTTTCCGCAGCTGCTGTTCAATGGCTCTTCGCTCAGTTATGTCGGTAAAAAAGCCCACGTTGTATTCACGGCCCTCAATTACCATCTTTGTGCCGCTGATATTTGCATAGACAACAGAGCCGTCCTTATGCTTGCAGGGGATATCATGAGCAGTTGATGCGAGCCCCCGGGCAATTTCTTCAAAACGCTTTTCCACCCCTTCCATAGCTTCCTGTGTGTGGATGTCGCGCAGGTGCTTCCGTTGCAGCCCCTTAAGGGTATATCCAAGCATTGCGCACATTGCCTGATTTGCATATTTTAAGCGCAGGCTCTCAATGTCGGCGACCAGAATCCCCTCGGCGCAGGTTTCAAATATTTGCCGGTACCGCTCCTCTGATTCTTTCAGGAGCATTGCAGCCCGCTTGTTTGCCGTGATATCAACGGCAAACCCTATGAGCTGCACTATCTCACCGCGCGCACCGGTAACCGGGATAAAGGCGTTGTCGTTCCACATGCCCTGCCGCTCATCTTCCCAGCGCACCATTTCTGCCGTTGACAAAGCCTGTGCAAAATAACCTTTCCGGAGCTTCGCGACATGCGGCGGCAGGATATCCCACAGGCATATCTTCTGCATTTGTTCCCGTGTCCTGCCGAAGCGCTTCGTCATGGTATCATTGACTTCAATAAAATTGGCTTTTGTATCAAGCAGCATCATGGCGGTGCTGGGTACATTCAGAAGCTTGCGCGCCGTGGCTTCACTCTTGCGCAGCGCATTTTCTATACGCTTTCGCCCGGTAATGTCACGGGTCAAACTGACCATTCTGCCCTCCCCTGCGCCAAAGCACGCCACGCTTACCTCCACATCCATAATGCATCCATCTCTGCGCCGGTGCCTTGTTTCAAAAAGAGCGTGGCCTCTCTCTTTTATTTTGCTGATGCGGTCTTTGACCTCCCGGGACGTTTCAACCGCATCAATATCTCCGATGCGCATCCGCAAAAGTTCGTCCCTGCTGTATCCTGACATGGCGCAGAAGGCATCGTTGACATCCAATATACGGCCCTGCATATCCAGTATGCTGAAGCCGTCCTGCGTTGTTGCAAGAATCGTCCTGTATTGGTCCTGCGTCTTTTTTTGAATGGTGACATCCTGTATGGTGCAGAGCATTCCGTTAAAGCGGCCTTTAAGTTCCAGCGGTATCAGCCAGCCCGCCTGCCAGGTTTCCCTGTTTGAAGGCGTCATCACCAGCGCCTCATATTGCAGCGGCTGCAGTGTTTTCCGCGCCTGCTGGTAAAAGGGCCGGAAGTTTTTTAAGGTTTCTTCCGGGAAATCCCTGAGAACATGCAGGCCGATAATTTTAGATTTGGGGATGTCGGCAATCTCTGTCATCCCTTTATTGGCATAGGTGATGACATCCTGCGGACTGGTAACCCAGATGCCGTCATTGACGGTTTCAAGAATTTTTTCATAGAAATTTTTCTGGGTTATCAGATTGTGCTCTATTGATTTGCGGCGGCTGATATCCTGGACGTGAAAAAAGCCGTACTCCTTGCCACTGAAACTGATATGGGTTGCCATAACCTCAACAGGTAACAAAAATCCGTCTTTCCTGACGTGATGTCTTTCAAAAAGACATGCGCCCTCCTGCTTTATTGCAGACCAGCTCTTTTTCCATGCGCCCGGGGGAGTGTTGGGATCGAGCTCTCCCATGGTCTTGCCTGTCAGCTCTGCAACGGAATATCCGAGATTTGCTGCGGCTGGGCCATTGGCATACAGGATTTTGCCGGTGGATGAGGTCAGGCAGATGCTGTCAGGGACTTTGTCGAGACAGCACCGGACGAGAGCCTCGACCTCACCTGGTGCTATTATTTCAGCCGTGTCAGGATCGAACGCGAGTCTTTTTCCTTTTTGGGGAGCATTGTTCATCCCAGCCCGGGCGGGCGTGCCCGCCGCGCCTTCAAGATCTGCAACTTTATTGCGCAGCAGCGCCAGCTCTTCAAGAAGCTGCCGTTTGGTTTTGCCATCATCGTTCATCGGATTTTCCTTCTTTCCGGTTAGTGAAAAGGGTTCTCTTTCTGTTGCCCCTTTCCCTGCTGCCTGCCGCCACATAAATCCCTCGCCCAAGCGGCAGAATCAAAATCAGAAGCTAAAGCCTCCGCCCTTGATGCAACTGCGCACAAATGCTCTTCCAGCCCCTGCCATTTTCCCGGCGGCTCATTCGGTAAACTATGGGCATAGAATTTTTTAGTCATAATGCACCCGTTTATAGCCGGCGGTTTTGTCATATCAGGTCAAAAACAAAATAAAAATCCTCCAGTAAATATATTGCTTTTGGAATTTATTTAATAGCATTATTTATAAAATTTTAACTATTAAAAAATAGCGGTGATTGTATTGCAGGCAGAGTTTTTTCTTTTTCACAAAACTATTTCATAAATAAGGCGGGGCTGTGCTTGAAGGGAACTTGGGGTATCTAAATATCGGTGTTCACAGCATCGAGCGCAGCGCTCTGCGCACTTCTTTGTCTACATATGCGAATATGCGGTGAACCGTGTCGCGGGCTGCAGGGCGGGTATGGCCTGCCACCTTGATAATGTTAAACCCCAGTTGATCATGAAGTTCGTAAAAAGCTCGATACAGGGGGGCGTTTTTCAGCGGACGGCCTGCCGCCCTGGAAACATAGCTTGCGGCCTCCAGCGCGGCCCTTCTTCCCGGAAGACCGGCAACGCATTGAGAATCACAATACAGGCGCAGCTGTGCCGGAGCAAAATCACGCAGCTTCATGCGATACTCTTCAAGAGCCCAAAGAACGGTCCGGACTTCAAGGGCTGTAGATGAAGTATCTTCAAATCTTTGTATCCTTAGCAGCTCAACCATGGCGGATGCTTCAATGCTCTCTGCCGGCTGCTCAAGAACTGCAGCGGGAACTACAATACAGGCGCCTGCGCCAAGATGCAGCTTGGGGTTCAGGCTCGCATCAGTGAAAAGGGCAAAACTGTTCATAGAAAAACGCTCTCGACACATGGTTTCTAGCAGGCTCTACTCTACCATGCTCGGCCGGCTACATCCAGAATTAAGACCGGGGACAGGCTGAAGCAATCATTACTAAAAATATTTGTGTCCGCAGGTACCAACAGGTTCATTTCCGCTTATAATGCCATTTATGGCCGCAGACATCCCTTGGCTATTGACAGACTCATGCGCTCATAGTATCCGTAGCGATAACAGCGTCCGAACAGCAATCGTTTCACATTTCAAGGGGATATAAGACTATGAGTCCGACCATTAAACGACGATCACAGAAAGCATGGGCCTCGCCCGGCAAACTGGTGCATGTGGGCGAGCAGAAAAAAGCGGCTGTGGAAATTACGGCCTTTCACTATGCCGAGACCGCATGCCAGGAGTCTGTTCTGAAAACAGCCGTTGAGTGCCGCGTCCTGCAGCGGCAGCCCGGCAACACGTGGATTAATATTGAAGGGCTGCACGACACTGGGTTCATGGAACAAATAGGGGCGCAGTTCGGCCTGCATCCCCTCATTCTTGAAGATATCCTGAACACCGATCAGCGCCCCAAGCTCGACGACATGGGCGACTATATCTCCGTTGTCATGAAAATGCTTGATTATGATGAAGCCACAGGCGGCATCGTGACCGAGCAGGTCAGCCTGATCCTGGGGGACAATTTCCTCATCACCTTCCAGGAGGGCCGGCAGGGCGATCTTTTTAATCCCGTGAGGGAGCGCATCCGTAGCGGCAAGGGGAAAATAAGGAAAATGGGACCCGACTACCTGGCCTATGCCCTCATAGACGGCATAGTGGACAATTATTTTACTATTACCGAAAAAATCAGCGAAAAAATCGAAGAGATCGAGGAAACGCTGCTGTCTGATCCGAGCAATGAAACCATTCATGCCATTCATCATCTCAAGCTTGCCATACTGCACCTGAAAAAATACATCTGGCCCCTGCGGGAAATCATAAATGCCCTTGCCAAAGGCGAGTCGCCCCTCATCAGTGAGTCCACGCTCATATACCTGCGCGATGTCTACGACCACATCATCCATGCCATCGATACGATTGAAACCACGCGGGACATGATATCGGGTATGCTCGACATTTACCTTTCATCCGTGAGCAACCGCATGAACCAGGTGATGAAGGTGCTGACAGTGATCGCCACGATATTCATCCCGCTGACCTTTATCGCGGGCGTCTATGGCATGAACTTTAAGTATATGCCCGAGCTTGACTGGCCGTGGGGATACCCGATGATAATGGGTTTCATGGCGGCTGCGGCCGGTGTGATGCTGCTTTTGTTCAAAAGAAAGAACTGGATGTAGCGGCGGGGCTTTCGTGCAAGACGCGTGCTTTTCAATACTGTACCGGCGCCGCTGCTATCTGCCTGCCGCATGTGCTGGCGGCAAGGTCCATAAATTTCTACCGAAAGTTTCATACGGTCTTAATCCAGCCCAAAAAACGTTTATTACTTCATACAAAAACTACTTTTCAGTACAGGCAGTTTTATTGTCAGGATAGGTTGCATAATAATCTATTGCGGCATCCGTCAATTTTGCTCCTCCCGGTAATATTGCGCCTTTCAGCATCTCGAGGTCAATTTCCCTTGTATAATCAATAAAGTTTTTTGACACATCTCCTGAAAGGTCAGCGCTTATATCCAGAACCTTGACCGGTGTGGTGCAGGAAAAATCAAATGAGCTTATATCAAACCAGCGTATCCGGTCATTGTTCCAGGAGCGGAAGTGTACCTGCTTGTTTGCACTGTCATACACAACGCTCCACACCGCTGATTTGAGGATAGGCCTCATTTCAACAGCCTGCAAAACTTGAAATGCATAATCAACCGCATCTCCTGAATCTTGCGGCCTGTACTTTTGCACCATATCAGCTGCAATGACAAATCTTGGCAGGGAATCTCTATAAAAAACAGGATGAAAGATCGGGAAAATACCGCCATACCCCCAGAACCACTTGAGAAAAGCAACTGATTGATCGTAGGTGCTGTTTGCAAGAACTTTATACGGCATGGTCGCTCCGGTATGGCAGACCAACTTCCCGCCAAGGAACTCAATACTTGCACAGTTTCCCTTGCTGTCGCTTACCAGATAATGCCCGCCTCCGGAACCCTGCCCCGGGATTCGCACGCTAGTATCGCTTGCAATTACCTCCTCGACCGTGCTGAAGTTGTCAAGCTGGTATTGCACCCATTGAAATACATTAACGGGAGTCCGCGAATCCGGTGGCGGGTATTCGGTATCTTGAAACAGCCCCATTGAGGAAACGAAAAGCCCTGCTTCATTTATTCCTTCAAAAGGCTCTTCCCGCCCAAAATAAGGAAATGTCACACTGCCGAATTTTGATGTCCAACTGATCTGTTGTGCATCAGGCTCAAGCTTAGTAAAGGGTATTGAGGTTTTTGCAACCCCCCGCTTGTTCACAATCACAAAACAGGGCACATGCTGCCAGTCAAAGTTCTTTCCGTAGACAGGCTGGCCATTGTTATCAAGAACAAAGGTTGTGCACGCAATTCCCGCCCCCGGCATTAGACAAATTGATACTAATAAAATAATTAAAACGGTGGTTCCCTTTTTCATCATGCCCCCTTACTTTTTTTAAGATTATGAACCGTACAAACCTTTTAACGTATCAGCTGCCCTGGCCGTGCCCTGCTTTCCTTGCGGCCGCAAATGATTCCCTCGTCTTCATAGTGTTCCAGACCGCCGCCTGCAGCTTTATCGTCTCGCCTACCGCAGGCAGAGTAAACGGAACATAGCCGTTTTCTTGCCAGCAGAACCACCGGAGCTGCGCATCATCGAGTGGAACTTTGAATCGGAAGCGCGCTGATGACGCCATGCCGTCACGCGCTTCAAGCACCTCGACGGCCATAGCATCGAGCTCAAAGCGGTCTCCCGGCCGCTGGCCGCAGCTCGGGTCTTTCACCTGCAGCTGCTCCAGTCCTGTAAGCGAGCCCTCGTCCGCCGTAATCGTCAGGGTATAAGGATCAGGGCGGGTAACGGTCAGGGGTTTCATCCCCGAGGCAAGTCCCGTGAGGGGCTTTAAATGATTATGAATGGCGCTGAGAACAACCACATTGCTGACAAAATAGAATTGCACCGGGGTGTTGACGAGAATGAACCTGCTGGCGTTTTTTTCGGATTCGAACGGCAGGGACTTCTCCGCCATGGCAACGGCATGCTGTGTAAATGAGAAATAGGTGTTTTTAAACTGATATACTGCGGCCACGAGAACAATATGAAAAAGGATGAATTGCCAGACCAGCACAGTGCAGGCAGCCCGCCAGAGGCGCGGCATTGGTGTTGCATTTTCCCGGAGCCATAAAAGAATCTGTGCCATAAGACCCATTGCCCCGATGCCGACAAAAAGCAGGTTGCGCTCATCAACCTCAACAGCACAGACAGGAAGCAGTGCCAGTATTGTTCCTACTGCCCAGAACCGCACTGCCCGATTATTGCGGAAAAGGGGGATTATGACGATCAGCAGCAGCGCAGTAAAAGCATAGCCGGCATTCTGCATAAACCTGGGCACGATATATATGGTCGGCGAGATGGGTAACATGCCAAGCTGCCCCAGAAGATAGACAGGAGCTCGAAGCAAAGTGGCAATGGCATACAGCAGTGGATGATTCAAGGGGTCGACATAAAAACCCGGTACATTATCAGCGCCGAAGCCCATCATGCTGTACGGCAGCCGCCAGGCAACCAGTATGACCCCGTACGCCACAAGCCCTTTAAGGCGGCCCCGCAGGCTGCCCTCTTCAAGAAACAGGGCATGGGCAGCAAGATAGGCACAGGTTGCAATGCCTGCCTCAGCCGACAGGAGGGACAAAATGAAAAAGACCGGCCCCAGGTATGCGAACCCCATTCGTTTTGCAATACGCCATCGGTTATGGCATATGAGGCACAGCACGCCGAATACACAGGCAATCAGGGAATTCCGGTTTGCGATAAAACCCGTGACAGCGCCGTGGCTCCAGTCGATAGCATATAGCAGCACCGCAAGGCCTGCCGGCCACCCGGCGCCCATGGTAAGGCGGTAGAAAAGCCCCGCGCAGCCGACAAGCGCTGCCAGCCACAGCAGGCTCTGAAAGAGCATCAACGACGGATTGTCAGGCCAGAGCAGGTAGTCAAGGCAGTGGCTCAACGAGCTCAGCGGCCGGAAAAAGTAAACCTTTGCCTTGAGATTGAACCACCAGCCGCCCATCCCCATATTCTTGCTGGCCCTGTTCTCCTCAGGAATGCCGCTGGCAAAACAAAACAGGTTGAGCGGCGAAGAAGCAGCAGGCGTTAGCCGCTTGTCGCCTTGAAAGATGAGGCGGTGCAGGTTATCATCCAAGCAAAAGCCGTTTTGCAGGATTGGGAGCGTCAGCACGACCGCAAACAGCACGGCAAACACGGGCATCCAGGGATGGCCAAGCCAGATAGTTATTTTGCCGATTATCTTTTTCATAATGCCTCCTTATGGAACATCATTTGGCGCTACTAGTGTATTTCCAGAATTCGTTGCACGATGATTCTTAATTAGGCTCAGCTGTCAGAATGGGCGCAGCCTGTAGAGCCCACTGGTTTTCTTATGTGCATCAATAGCGAATTGCGCCCGCGCTGGCCTTCAATTATTTATTATTCATGGAGGCGCAGTAGGTGTTAATCAGCGCGCCCACTCCTGCTTCAATTTCAGCGCATTTCTTGAGGCCCGCAACCAGCCCTGCATGATCATCAATATTGATTGCGCCGTAGATGTCAGACGCGTTTTTCAGCTGGTCGGCTGCCTGCTGCAGCAGCGCATCAGCAAAATTCGCTTTAATGAAAGCACTGTTGTCCGCCCGAGTATAAACAGACATTTCTAAAATTTTCTTTAACCACTCCCTTTCACTATCAGTCAAATCACGATCCTGAAGGGCTTGCACAAGCCTGAGAATCGCTTTGCTGCCATAGGCGAAGGACGTATAATCAAAACCGCTAATGTTGTTGGCGTTTCTTTGCCAGACTTTTACCAGATCAGTCTCGGTTTTATCTTTGACGAAAACAGTGAAATTATAGGTCCAGGGATAGGCAAAAAAAGAAGCCATGCTTTCAGTAGCGGCAATAAATGTGTCCCATGACATGGTCTCGCCCGGATAATCCGGGATTCTTCTGTCGCTGTCAGTATGCGTTTCATAATAATACACCGTCGAATCGCTGTACCCCACCACAACTATGGCGTGAGGAAGGACTTTGCCGAGTTTGCGATACAAGCCGGAATCCAGCCCAACCCGCAGTGGAACATTTTGGGAAAGATACGACTTGAGCGCTTTGACGTAGAGATCTTTGTTTTTTGTCACAAAGTAGTCTCGTTTCAGGCCAAGGAACGGGGCTGCGAATTTGTTTCCCGGCTCCGGATCGGTATAGGGCATATACCTGGCAAGATAGTCAGGCGCAAAGGTGCCCACACCGTAGGTGAATCCCGTGAGCCAGTTATAGTAGTGAACGGGTTTATCGATCCCCTGTTGCAGGCCGATCATTTCAAGGGCTGTGGTGTTGCAGTAGGATTTATTGTGTGAAATGCAGGTAAGGCCTTTGATGAAATACGCATCCGGGTAGTCTTTAATGTCTTTCTGGGATATTTGAATGGGCTCGTATTGCTGAGAAAAATATCTGAGCTGAAAATACCGCGTAATACAGTACCGCGCAATACAGCCAAAAGCACAAAGCAGGCAAAGGGCCAGTATGATGTTTCTGAAATGACGCTTTTTCATGTTTTCTATTTCCCCCTAAATAGTTTTTGTTCAGTCGGCTTAATCAGTTTGCAGGGCACCCGCCCTGCAAGCTTCATTCTTTCATCATTCTGTGCAGACCGTTGTATCAGGATAAGCTGCAAAATAATCTATTGTCGTATCTGGCAATTTCGGCACTTGGCCTTTCAGCATCTCAAGGTCAATTTCCTTTGTATAATCAATAAAGTTATTTGATACATCCCCTGAAAGATCAGCGCTTATATCCAGAACCTTGACCGGTGTGGTGCAGGAAAAATCAAAGGCGCTTAGATTAATCGAGCGAATCCGGTCATTGTTCCAGGAGCGGAAATGTATCTGCTTGTTTGAACTGTCATACACAGAGCTCCACACCGCCGATTTGAGGATAGGCCTTATTTCAACAGCCTGCAAAACTTGAAATGCATAATCAACCGTATCCCCTGAATCTTGCGGGCTGTACGTTTTCGCCATATCAGTGGCAATGGCAAATCTAAGCAAGGAGGATCTATTAAAAAAAGGATGAAAGATCGGAAAAAATCCGCCATACCCGCTGAACCACTTGAGAAAAGCAACTGATTGATCGTAGGTGCCGGAAGCCCCCACCATCACTTTATACGGCATGGTCGCTCCGGTATGACAGACCATCTTTCCGCCAAGCAGTTCAATGCTTGCACAGTTTCCCTTGCTGTCACTTACCAGATAATGAAGTCCCATGGAATTCTGCCCCTGGATTCGCACACTGGTATCGCTTGCAATTACCTCCTCGACCGTGCTGAAGTTGTCAAGCTGGTATTGCACCCATTGAAATCCATTAACGGGAGTCCGCGAATCCGAAGGCTGGTATTCGGTATCATTAAACAGCCCCATGGATGAGACAAAAAGCCCTGCTTCATTTATTCCTTCAAAAGGCATTTCACGCCCTTCAAAGTTAAATGTCACACTGCCGAACTTTGATGTCCAGCTGATCTGTTGTGCATCAGGTTCCAGCTTCGCAAAGGGTATTGAGGTTTTAGCAACCCCCCGCTTATTTACTATCACAAAACATGGCACATGGTCGGTCCAGTCCATATTCTTTCCGTAGACAGGCAGCCCATTGTTATCCAGCACAAAGGTTGTGCAGGCAATTCCCGCCCCCGGAATGAGACAAATTGCTGTTAATAAGATAATTAAAACTATGGTTCCCTTCTTCATAATGCTCACTCTCTCCTTTTAAGATTTATGAACCTTGCCAACCTTTCGACTGTATTAACCGTTACGCTTTTCCCTTTGCATGAAATCCCGACTTTTCAGGGTTTTACCGGCGCCGCTTCGGTCTGCCGGCCGCATGTGCTGGCGGCAAGATCTGTGAATTTCTTACGGTAGTCTCCGTTGCCAAAATCAGAATACCTGGTTTTTGTTGCCGCTATCACCTGGCAGGCATCAGCCTGCTTGCCAAGCCGGTGCAGCGCGTCAGCCTCCCGGTAGCGCGCTTCAAACCATTGCGCGCTGCCCGGCGCCAGTCCTTTTAAAAAGCGCTGCCACGTTTCAAAAGCATCCTGCCACTTGCTCTGCTGTTCATAGATGAGGCCCAATTTATATATTGCGTCACCTGATGCGGGGTCCTGCTCAAGCCTTTTGCGGTACAGGGCTGCTGCCTGTTCAGGCTGGCCGGTCATGGTGTAGAGCTCGGCAAGCCGCTGATCAACAGGCGCTGCAAGTTCCTTGAACGAGTCGTGTGCAGCAATACTGTTGCCCAGTTTTTTATAGATGGCAAGCGCAGTCTGCGCATTTTCTGCAGCCTGTGCACCTAGAGCTGCATCCTTTGCCTTCGTGTAGTATGTGTCAGCCAGATCAAGCACAAACGACACTGTCTCCCGGTCTAGAGAGGGTGTGCCTGCGAGGGCGCCGATCTCGCGCTCTGCCTCGGCAAGCATACGCAGCTGCAGGTAGCATTCAAGCCGCAGCTTTTTTACCATGCCGTACAAAAGATCACGCTGCCGGGTGACCGGAAACCGGCTCTCGAAATTCTCGAGCAGCGGCAGCGCCTTTTTACAGTCCGGCTCAGGCCCTCGCACGTAGAGCCGCGCAAGAAGGCATACCAGGTGCGAATCACTGTCCATGCTTCCGGCGGCATCGGTTTTTGCTCCCAACTGTTTGTACCATTGCTCTGCCTGTTTGACGGTCTCCCGGTACAGCTGCAGCGCCTCATCTGATTTCCCCCTGCCCTGGCGCTCAAGCTCCTCAAGCTTTTCACTGTTTGCCTGCAGCCGGTCCGCCTCAGATGCACGCCCGGCATTTTGCGCCTCGGCAAAATGGGACGAATCGTTTTTTACCAGCGAAAATTCCTGCAGGGCCTCTGCGGTCCTGCTTTTATGCTGATAATACTGGCCGAGCTGGAAATGAGCTTCGCTTTTATCCTGCCCGTCAGGGCAGTTTTTCACATAGCACTCGGCCGCCTTGATGTAGCGGCCATAGGTTGCCTCTGCCGGGCTTGCCTTGTACAGGCGCGCCGCAACCGCGTAATAGAGGCAGGCTGCCTTGCCGCCAAAGGACGATTTGGGGAATTTTTCAAACAGAGTCTCAAGACAGGTGAGCGCCTCCTGCCACTGCTGCTTCTGTGACAAGCAATATGCCAGCCGAAAGCAGACATCATCGTAATGGCTTTTGACGGTCACGTCAGGCGAACCGTACAGTCTCCGGTAATGCTCGATTGCCTTGTCATACTGCTTTTTATCAAAATACCAGTCGGCAAGAGCCATCGCCCCCATGCCCCCCAGCTCTGCATCCGCCATATCGGCAAGCTCGGTGGCATGCTCAAACGCGTAGCGGTAGAGTATGGCCCCCTGGCCGGGATCAGCCTCGGCGATTTTTTTCAGCTCTCGCACCGTGTCCCGTCCCGACTCTTTGCCCCCGCCAGTCTGCGCTGCCGTCTTTTTTTCCGCAATGCCAAGGGCAATGGTCGTCTGCAGGTTTTTAATTTTTTCCCTGGCTGCCTGCCCTGCTGCGCTGGGCCGGGCACCCTCCTGCACCTCCTGCAGCTGTTTTGAGGCAAGCTCCTTTTTCCCTTCCTGATAGCTGATCAGGGCACGCTCATAGCCTGCCTGCGCATACAGGACGTCCTCGCGGGAAACCTTTGCCATCAGCGACTGCAGCTCCTGCTGCGCTTTCTCATGGCGGCCAAGCTCTTTGAGGCAGAGAGAGCGGCCAAACAGGCTCCGGTTGACAACAGACTGCTCCTGAAAATCCATCATGGCGCGTGAAAACCCGGTGATTGCCTCTTCCAGCTGACTTGTGCGGGGGGTTGAGTACTCCGGATACAGAAGCCCGCCGTAATAGCCGTTCCACCCCAGCCAGTAGCTTGCAAGCGATATCAGATACTGCGACTGCCGCCATTCCGTCGAAGCAAAAAAAGCGCTTTTATCTTCCGCGCTGCCGGGCCGCTCCTCCAGCACCGTGTCAATGCGCGTCTGGTTGTAGCTGACCATGCCGTGCAGCAGCTCTCCGTTTTTTAAAAAGGCTGCCGCAAAAGCTTCCTTCTGCGCAGCCTGCGTCATATCAGCCTTCTGAGAGAGCTCCACAAGCCGCGAGATGCAGTCGCCTGACTTTATTGCGAGCTGCTTCTGCTGGTCAAATGACAGCGCGTTCTGTGCTTTCACCCCCGCAAAGCCTGACTCAAGCACGCTCAAAGCGCTTTTTATTTCGGAAAGGGAGCCCATCTGCGCAATGTTCAGGCTGCTCACATCACCTGAGACTGCCGCTGACCAGGCGCCCTGGCAAAACACCAGAATCATGCTTAGTACAGCGCCCCACACAAGAGGGTGCAAAAAAATTCCCCCTTTAGCAAAGGGGGTTAGGGGGATTTGTTTTGCAGCAAATAATCCCCCTGCGTCCCCCTTTTTCAAAGGGGGATTAAATAGGAATATTTTTCGTGTAAAATAAATATTGCCCCCATGTTTCTGTGTGGACGCACTTACGGCCATAGCCCGTCTGATTGCTGCCGCAGGTCTGTTCATGCTGAGAGTTCCCCGCTGTTATAAATTTTTTAAAAACTCATCAAGATAGGATTCCCATTTTGTGCCGAATGCAAGCACGACCATCTGCTTGATTACCTTTTCTTCATCAACCATGCGCGCGCTCTCCCCGCCTCCGGCCTCGGCGATCTGACGGAACTCCGGCTGGACCGCACGGCTTACTGCTGCCGCGGATAGCTTATTGGTTTGGACACTTGTATCAAGGGTTGCCGCCATGCCGCCCATCTGCGTTCTGAACTTAGCAACCAAATCAAGTGTTTTTTGCATGTCCTGCTTATGCGGAGGAGCATCGCCGATAATCAGGATTATCTTTTTTGAATTCTTGTCCCAGTTAAACTCGTTGATGGCGACACGAACTCCCTCGTCCATGGCTTCCTCCCGGTCGCCGCCTCCCACCGGGTCAATGCCCTGCAGAAACTGCTGCAGCTGCTGGGTCTTGTGGGTGAGAGGATATGCTTTTGTCACAAAGTCATCACCGCGGTCGCGATATGCCACAAGGCCGATGCGTGTTGTGGGCACAAGGGTCTTGAATGACATGACCAGGTTTGTTATCTTTATCTTCACCTGCCGCAGGAATTCAGCCATGCTGCTTGTAGCGTCAATAATAAAAACGACATCAAGGCCCATTTTCCGAGCGCCCTGAATATCGCGCACAAATGACCCTGAAAATTTTTCGCCCGCCCCGTAGAACGGCAGCCCCTGCGCGCCGATGCTGTTTGCCGCGCCTTTTGGGCCGGCAAGAAGCGAACGGTCAAGCGTGGGAGCGCCGGCAAGGCCCGCGTCCTCGCGCACCTGTATATCGGGCGTAAATTTCACATCGGGAACCGCTGCATAGGTTTCAAGCTTCGGCAGGGGATTGTCCTGCTTTTTTTCCGCCTTCAGCTCGTCAAAGGCATCCGTGCCCTTGACCCTGAACTCTTCAAGCGCCTGCGGCGCAAGGGGCTGCTGGAAGAGAAACTCGTTTTCGTTCTGCTTCTGGGCGATGATGGATATGGTCGGAGCCTCATTCTCACTGCGGCTTCGTATGAAGGCCCAGTTTGGATTGCAGAGAGCCAGCAGAATCACCGCGTGTACGGCGCAGGACAGCGCAAATGATCGCAGCGGCCTGCTGCTTTGTCCCGTTGTTGTGCCAGAATGCATGATGGCGGCTCCTTTATGAATTGTTGACGGCCTGTGGATCGCCCGAGGTTACCGGCTGCTCCTGCTGCCTGCGTTCGGTTGTCAGGCTGATGGTGTGCATGCCGCCTGCCTCAATCTGGTCGATCACATCCACTAACATGGAGACGGCAACCTGCCGGTCGGCATAAATCACGGCGCACTCGGGATGCTGCTCCATGAGCAGCGTTATTTTATCGGTGAGCAGCCCCGGGGTTACCTGCTCATTGTTGAGAAACACGGTCCCGTCGGGCTTTACGGTAATAATAATATTTTTTGTCGGCACCTGATTGACCGACGATGACTGCGGGAGCTGCACCTGGATGGAGTTCATCACCATGACAGGGGTAATGATCATGAAGATGATCAAGAGCACTAGCGCCACATCAATGAAGGGAACCATGTTGATCTCGCTTAGAAACGGCGTGTCATTGGTGGTTTTTATATGCATGATTATTTGCCTCCCTGAATGGCGATCATCGTCGAGATGCGCTCAAGCTCAAGGCCGAGCCTGCGGGAGCGCTTCAGGAAGTAGTTGTAGGCGATAACGGCAGGCACGGCCACAAAGAGGCCCGCTGCGGTCGAAATGAGCGCCTCGGCAATGCCGCCAGCCACAACCGACGGGCCCGCGCTTGCTTTAATTGAAATTGCCTCAAATGCGCGGATGACCCCGATCACCGTGCCGAACAGTCCGATGAAGGGTGCAATGTTTGCAATCGTCCCGAGCGCTGCGAGCCGGTGCTCAGCCTCCCACCGGAGCCCCTTTGTCTCCTCGGTCAGAAGGGCGCTCAAGGCTTCCACGGGCTGAGCAATATGCTTGAGCCCGGCCTTGATCAACCTGCGGTGGGGCGTGTCCTTTGCTTGCAAAAAAGATACAAGGTCCCGGTATCCTTCCTTGCCGGCCTCAAGCAGCCGCAATAGCTCGGGCATCTGCTCCCTGTTTGAAAACAGGTAATATGCCTGGTTAATCATCACGGTTACCGAATACAGTGACAGCAGCATGAGCGCGATAAAGGTCGGATTTGTAAAATACATACTGAGATCATTGGTCATCATGGTTTTTCTCCTTTTATGATTTGTATATGGTTATTTCTTCTTACCAATAAAAATCTAAGGGTTTCGCCCTCAGTAGCAATAAATTCAGGGATGTAGAACAATGCCATAATCTCCCAATGCCTGAATGTCAAACATCTTTGTTTCGTCGTTCCATCTTTCATCTTTTTTATGATCACAATTTCCGTGCCGTGCGTTAAGCATCTGCCTTTTTAAAGTTCCACACTGCTTCTTTAAGCTTTACTATCTCACCCACGGCAGGAAGGATAAACGGAACATATCCATTTTTACCCCAGCATAACCAGAGAAACCTCGGGTCCTCGAGAGGCACTTTAAAACGGAACAGCACCTCTGAAGGTATGCCGTCAAACTCTCCAAGCACCTCGACGGACATGTCCGCAAGCTCAACCTTGTCTCCGGCATGCCTGAGGCTGTTTTTATCCAGTAAATAAAAATTCATTTCCTTAAAAGCGCTCTGGTCTAGCACGATTTTGAGCGTCTTCGCATCAAGCCGTGTTACGGCAAGGGCGTTTTTCCCGGAGATAAGCGAAATGAGGGGATTGAACTGCTGCTGGAGAGCCCGGGATGTCATAACATTGCCCACAAAAAGAAATGCATAGGGATTGTTGATAATAACCATGGTGCGGTGCAGGCTTTCGGGACCGGACGGCAGCGTTGCGCTTACCTGATCGACAGCATCCTGCATATGCCGAATCCCGACATTGCCCTGCAGATACCCCATCGGCGCAAGCAGGCCATGCATCAGGAAAAACTGCCCGAAAAGCAGCCAGGCTGCCTGCTTCCACAGCCGCGATTGGGGCCTGCATTGTTTATTTCGAAAGCAGAAAAACGCCTGCGCCATCAAAGCCGCCGCGCCGACGCTGACAAACATGAGATTGCGGTCTTCGGGATGTACGGCGCAGACCGGCAAAATTGCGAGAAGTGTTCCCGCTGTCCAGAACCTGAGGATCCGGTCATGCTGTATCAGGGGCACTAGAATACAGAAAAGCAGAACAGTAAATACAACTCCTGCGTATAAAAATAGACGTGGGGCAAACACGATAAAAAACAGCGGCGGCGCGGCGAACTGTCCGAGCAGATAGACAGGGGTCCGCATACAGATTGCCTTGAGATACACCAGCGGATCATGCACCGGATCCACATAAAAGCCCATCAGGTCACCGGCGCCACACCCCATAAGGGTATATGCCGCCCTCCAGACAACCACTATGACAACATAGGGAAGAAGGCCTGCAAGCCGGGTCTTCAGCGGGCCGCTTTGCAGCACCAGCGCATAGGCAAAAAGATACGCCGCGGTTGCAATACCTGCCTCCGCGGAAAGCAGGGACAGGATAAATAAAAGCGGCCCCAGGCATGCCCACGCGCTCCTGCCGGTTTGCCTCCAGCGGTCATGGCAGACAAGGCACAGCACCCCGAACAGGCAGGCGAGTATCGAGTTTCGATTTGCAAGCCATCCCGCGGTTACGCCATGCCCGGGGTCAATGGCGAAAAAAATCGCCGCAAGCCCCGCCACCCACCCGGCGCCCATGATAGCGCGGTATAAAACAGCAGCGCCTGCGGCAAGCAGCGCCAGCCACAAAATGCTCTGGGCATGCATCAGCACCGGATTGTCAGGCCAGAGCATATAATCAAGGTCGTGGGAAAGCGCGCTGAGGGGCCGGAAGAATGCGACTTTCGCCTTTTCATTGGTCATCCAGGAAAAACGGCCGGTATTCATCAGCCGTCTCGTATCTTCGGGATCACCACTCAAAAAATAAAACAAATTCAGTGGCGAAGCGCTTTTGGGAACCAGACTGGTATCCCCCTTGAAGATAAGACGATGTAAATTGTCATCCAAACAAAAGCCGTTCCACAAAGTGGAAAGCGTCAAAACGACCGCAAGCAGAACGGCAAATGCGGGCAGCCAGGGATGGCCGAGTGCAGCGCTTATTGTGTTGAAAATTTTATGCATGATGCTCCTCCCCAAATACAGGTCCTTTAACCAGGATTATTCATCAGCAGAATGATCACGGACAGGCATGGTGAATAATCCGAGCTATGCGCAGGTGCATCTCTGCTTATCCACCGCCGCGCGACAAAGCTCCCAGAGTAAACTCCAAATCATCAAGTCCGACATTCCACTTGAAGTCATCAATGGTAAAAACGGATGTATCGCCTGTCTGAAAATTTTCCGAAACAGCCTTCTTTACAGTCCAGTCACCGTACTTGCTTTCCATTTCAGCATGTATGGTTTTGAATATGTTGCCGTTTGGCCCGGCATAGTAGTCTATCTTGAGCGGCGAGAAGGTATCGCGCCAGATCCGGGTGATGCGCTTTGCATACCCCTGATCGTTTTCCCTGGGAATGCTTTGCACGACAAAGCACTGCCGGCCCTCGAATTCTTCCTCGCCGAGCAGCTCATGGGTTTCATCCTCGATCAAGTTTTCCTCGAAAAAAAGATGTCTGAACTCATTATTTTTTGCTTCAGGCGGTGTTGTACGGCTCGGGTTTCCCCGCTGCCACCGCCACCAAACCGCTGTGTCCTGCTTTTTTACCCCGTTCCATTGCAGTATTCGCAAACCGGGATAGATCCGCATATCCATGTATATGACAACCTTACTTACGAACCCATCCCGTACCCGGTAATTTTTTCTTTTTGACAAACCCTTTATGTGCATCGGGTGACCGTATTTCGAAATATTTTCAAAGTTCCAGGCAATAATAGTATCATCAGCCTTTGAGCTTTTTTGGGCCACGATTTTCATGATTTCATGGCCGTCAAGGTGCGCGGCAGGCGCCTGCGCTTGTTTTGGTACGGCTCTTGCCATAAGCTGAGCGGATTTGTCCGGAACAACTGTTTCGGCCTGCGCCAGAAGCTGGCTGCCGTCAATGCGGTTCTGTGCAAAAAGCTGAACGCTGCCTGCAGGAAAGTAATATTCAAGAAGCACCACCTTGTCTCCATGAAACCCATGGTCTGAGAACGAAACATCAAAGCTGAATCCGTCAACTCCCTTTTTATTTGCAAATTTTTTGTCAAGATAGACAAGCAGCCTGGAAATAATGGATTTAAAAAAAAGCTCAGGCGCCTCTTTTGACGTCGCATCAAGCCGGGACAGCTCCGGGCCGTATATCAGGTGGGTGTGAAAATATTTTTTCCCCCTCACCTCGTCAACCGAGGCAAACAGCGTAAAATCAGCAGGGTTTATGCCGCCTGAAGGCTCAAGCTCTTTCTGCAAGCGCCCCACATTGAGCCGGTAGAGCATCAGGTCAAACCCGTACTTTTGCTGAAACAGCTTGTCCTGCGCGCGGAACTCAAGCTCCTGCAGGCGCTGCTGCGCAAGCAGAGTAAAAATGTTATAGGGATTTTTTTGAAGGAATTCACTGTATGCCTCCACGGTATCAATTTCTTCGATCCGCTTGAACTCTATCTGATCGATTCTTGTGGCGGCTTTTACAATGTTGCTGTTACCTGGAAACGCCTTGATAAACCCACGGTAGCCTTCAACGCTGTCCTGCTTTTCATAGGGAGCAAACTCAAGGGTTTCAAGATTGTATCTGGCAGTGGAGACAAACATGTTATCCGGATATTTCTGGATGAATTCGCGGTAGGCCTCGACAGTATTTTGCTCCCGGTAGGGAGCATACTGCTGATCCATCTGATCGCGCCGTTTGTGGGCATACTCTTCCTGCGTAAATGCCGGCAGAAAAGCGCAGGATGACAGAAGCAGCGCAAGGATGCAGACAGTCACCATATGTTTTTTGTTCATGATAGCCTTCCTTCCTGACAAAAATAATTATGTCATATTATTTATAGAAAACAGGTCCGCCGCGGCAGATTCCCTACAAACGCATTCGATCCAGTCCGGAATGAAATTCTGAAAACTTCAGCTCAGCTCTTTCCGCACAGCTCCTTATGAAGAAGCAGAAAGCGCTGCTTATACTCCTCATCCCGAAGCGCCGGGTGCAGAACCTCGGTCGTGGTCAGTATCTGACATCCCTCAGCGGGCCTGTCGAGCATCCCGAGGCAGCGGGCTGCGCGGTAGCGGGCCTCAAACCAGTGATGGCTACCCTCCTGCATCCCCTGCCCGAAGGTGCACCACATGCCGAGCGCATCCTCCCAGCGGTTTTCCTTTTCATAGATGAGCCCCAGGCTGCAGACAGCGTCGGCCGAAGAAGGATTTTTTTGCAATGTGTCCTGGAATATCTGCTGTGCCTGCACAAGCTGCCCCGTATCGTTGTAAAGTTGAGCTATTCTGAGCAGTAGCGTATCGCGCTGCTGAGCATAGGCGGGCAGACGATCCGCCATGCCTGCCAGGCGCTCATAAACAAGGAGCGCCATGGCGGCCCGGCTGTCGTCCCCCGCGCCATAGCCCGTATCTCTGAGCGCCCGGGACTGGTCGTACAGCCTTCCGGCAAGCGCGCTCAGAAGCGGCCAGGCCGTGGCATTGTCGGCGCATCGCGCAGCAAGCGGCTGATTTCGGTTTCAGCCTCACGGCCCTGCCCCAGCCGCAGCAGGCACTCAATCCGCACGGCCTGGGCCGATGCGCGAAGCTGCTCCTGCTGCCGGCACCCGGCACAGCGCGCTTCATATCCCGCAAGCGCCTGCAGGGCTTTGCGGGGTGCGGACTCATCTGCTCCGCACGCGAGAATCCGCGCCTGCAGCAGTGTCATCTGCGCCTCGTGCTCTTTTTTAGCGCGCCCGTCCTTCAGCTTCAGCACTGCGGGCCGCACCTGCTCGATCTGGCTCAGCGTCTCATTGTGCAGCACCCGTGCCTGCTCGGCTCCTGACCTGCCCGCGCGCGCAAAAGACTCCAGTTCGTCGACTTTAGCTTGAATAACTCTGAAGCAGGCCTCCGCGAAGTTGGGGGAGTCGGCGGCAACCTGGGCAAATTCCTTCAATGCTCCGGCCTGCTCCCCGGTCTTCTGATAATATGCGCCGAGCTGAAAGTGCGCCTCGCTGCGGTCGCTGCCGTCGGCGCAGATGCGCAGATAGCTTTGTGCGGCGGCAATGTAGCGGGCGTAGGAAGCGTCGATCGGCGCCTGGCGATAGGCATGTGCAGCCGCGGCATAATACAGGCAGGCAGCATTTCCTGCCAGCGATGAAGTTGGGAACTCTTCGAAAAACTGCTCGATTGTCGCCACTGCCTCGGCCCAGCGCTCTTTCTCGGCCAGGCAGCAGGCAAGGCGAAAGCGGATTTCGTCCCTGCGCTTGCCAGCAAGCTGGTCAGGTGCGTCGTTCAAGCGCCGGTACCGCTCAAGCCCATCATCATAGCGTTTCTGCTGAAACAGCCAGTCTGCAAGGGCAAGCCGTCCGATGCCGCCAAGCTCGGTATCAGAGATGCCGTCGCGCTCGGCATGGGATATCTGGTCGATCTCCGCGGCATGGTCCTTTACAAACCGGTAGAGCTCGGCAGCCACGGCCTCGTCAGTTCCGGCGGCACGGGAAAGTTCCTGCAGCGCCTCGCGGTAATACTGCCGCCGGGGCAGATTCTGCTGCGCAAGGCGCTTCTCCATGCGGGAAAGAACAATCTGCGCCTGTATCTGCATGAGCCCGTCGTGCATCTGCTGCGAAAGCCTGTCGGCGGCGACATCCTCCCCGAGCTCCCTTATCTGGTTAAGGGCTGATTCGTAATTGCCCACCAGGAAGGTAAGCCTGATCTTCTCGTACTGGACCCGCGCGTAGAGCGGATTGCTTTTTCCGATTTTTGCCGCCACCGAATTCATGTCCTGCAGCGCACGGTCATATTTGCCCATCTCGCGGTAGCACAGGGCGCGGCCGAAGAGGCTACGCGCAGTGACTGTTTCCTCGCGGAAATCAAGAAATGTCAGGGCAAAGCCCGCCGCCGCGCTGTTTAAAAGCTCCGAGCGGACCGCGTCGCCTGCCGGATACAGCTGCGAGGCATAGTACCCGTCCCAGCTCAGCCAGTAGCTGGCAAGCGACACCAGGTATTGCGGCTCCTGCCATTGGGGCGAGGCGAAAAACGCAGCCTGGTCTTTGACCGTATCCAGCTTGTCTTCGGCGAGTTTTTCAACCTTTTTCCGATTGTAATCATGAATCGCCGTCAGCGTGTCCCTGCACTGCATGAAAAGAGCCTTAAGCTCTTCCTGGCGGCCCCCTGCCGCGGGATCGGCATCCTGCATGATTTCCGAAAGCCTGCTGATGCATTCTCCGGATTTTGCAATAATGAGTTTCTGAAGCTCAAGGGTCAGTTGCCCCCGGTCCCGCGCTTCGGTGAAGCATGCCCTGATGAGATCAAGGGCCGTTCGCATCTGGGCCGGGGAGTTTATCTGGTCGGCCTGAAGGCCGGGAAGGGCTCCGGAAAATGAGCCGGCATACGCAGGGGAGAAAGAAATGCAGAAACCATACACGGCAAAAACAATAAGAACGAGCATGCTGGATTCCCGCTTTCGGGGCAGTGACAACCCTTTGTCTACAGATTGCATACTGTATTTTTCATGAACAGTTTGCATGCTCACCCCTGACGCACCGCAAATACGATATTGCGCCTCTGAGCCTTGAGGCACGTATTGTAGGCGCCGATCACGTATTTGTACGGCACCTTCGGTTCGGGCTCTATGACCAGCAGAATGTCATCGGGCAGTTTTCCCAAATACAGCGCCAGCTCGTCATAGCTGGCGATAGAGCGCTCCTGGAGATAAATCTTCGGCTGCTCCGAGCCGGTTATGGCCAGCTTGATGCGCAGCTTCACGATTTCCACGTCCTGCTGCAGCTGGGCGCCGCCCGGCGCATCGGTCTGCGGGAGCCTGTTCTGCAGAACCCCCTCCGGCGCCTGAAACTGGATGGTCAGCAAAAAGAAGATCATCAGCAGAAAGAAACAGTCGATAAGCGACGTCATCCGCAGCGATATGCTTGTTCTGTCAGCGGGCGGCCTGCGCGGGACCTTCACTTTCCTATCTCCTTTGATAGGGGCTGAGCCGGTTCTATAAGCGCTGAAAACTCTATGCGCGAGATACCCCGCCGGGCTGCTTTCTGCAGCACGGTTTGAACCACTTCATAGGGTAGATTCTCGTCGCCGAGCACCTGGATCACGGTTTTCTGCGGATCAAGAGAATGCTCCACGAGAACCTCGGCGATGCCGGCTTCTATATCAGAGAGCGGTATGCTCCGGGCCCCGACAAAAACGGCATCCGCCGATTTGATGGTCACCGCGATCCTGCCGGGCACCCGCCGGTCGGCTGCCTGCGCCTCATCGGCTTTGGGCAGGCTGATGGAGCGCGAAATGACATCGGAAAAATTGATGGTCAGCAGAAAGAAGATGTTCAGCAGAAAAATAACATCGATGAGCGGCGTCACATTCAGCCACAGCGAGGACCAGGGGCGTTTTCTGTAGGCCCGCATGCTATTTTTCCTTCTCTTCAGGTTTAAACGCCCCCACCAGCTCTTCGGCAATAAGGGACGCCTGGCCCGTGTATTCATCCACGCGGTTGCGGAATATGGCGAATAGATACAGCGTGGGAATGCCGACGATAAGCCCTTCAACCGTTGTAACCAGCGCTTCAAAGATGCCCTGGGCCAGCTGCTGGGGCTCGACCGTGCCCCGAATCTGCGAAATGGCGTTGAAGCAGCGCAGCATGCCCGTCACCGTCCCGAGCAGGCCGAGCATGGGCGCTATGTTGCTGATGAGGTTCAGGTGCTCTACCTTGCGGGCGATATGGGCATTGAGCATCTCGCTTGCGTCCTCCATGGACTTTATCATGGCGTCGTAGCCGAAATGCAGATCGTTGAGCCCTATAACCACCACCCGGGTGAGATACGACATCTTCCGCTGATCCATTTTTTTGAATTCTTCGACTTTGTTCTCGCGAATAAGCTTTTTTATGACTGCGATGTCCTTCGGCGGAGCCAGCTTTGCAGGCCGTATGGTGTAGGCGTATTCGATACTCAATGCAACGGCCACAAAAGAAAGCACGATGATGGTGTGGCCAACAATGCCGCCGTACTTGATGAGCTGCAGAAGGTTCATGCCCTTCTTCCCCTGCTGCTCAGCCGGCAGCGGCGCAGTCTGGAGCGCTGCCTGCGGGACCGGAGGCGGTGGGGTCTGCTCAATGCTCTGTGCGGGAGCCGGCGCTGCCGGCTGCTCCTGGCCGCAGCAGATGCAAACGGGCAGCAGCAGCTGGGCCGAGAAGACCATCAGGGCTGCATACGCGTAGAAACGTTTCTTTGTCATGGCCAATCCTTTCGTGCTCTATGTTTTCGTTATAAACTTGTCAAAAATTCATCCAGGCACAGCTCCCATTTCGTGCCGAAAACGAGAAGCGCCATCTGCCGTATGACTTTTTCTTCTTCAAACAGGCGGGCGGTCTCGCCGCCGCCGGCCTTGGCAAGCTGTCGGAACTCCTGCAGCACCTGCGTCTCCTGTCTGCCGTCGATGCTGGTGAATGTCTGGGGGCTTGTATCCAGGGCGCCGACGATGCCGTCCATCCGGTTTTTAAATTTTTCGACAAGTGCTATGGCTGCGGGCATGTCCTGCGGGTGCGGGGGGGCATCGCCGATGATGAGAATTATCTTTTTTGACTGCTGCTTCCAGTTGAGCTGCTCCACAGCCACGCGCAGGGCTTCGGCCACGGCCTCATCCCGGTCGCCGCCGCCGGCGGCTTCAATGTCGCGCAAAAAATCCTGCAGCGCCTGCGTGCTGTAGGTGAGCGGCTGGCTTTTTGTGACAAAAGCATCGCCCGCATCGCGGTAGGCCACCAGGCCGATACGCGCCGTGGGCACCAGGGCCTTAAAGTTCGCCGTAAGGTTTGCGATCTTGAGTTTGACCTGCCGCAAAAAGCCGGCCATGCTGCTCGTGGCGTCAAAAACGAACACGATATCAAGACCCATCTCGCGCATGCCCTGCACATGGCGGCTGAATGATCCGGACAGGCGCTCGGCCCCCGTGTACACAGCCTTTGGCCCGTCTGCGACTTTTGCCCATGAACGATCCAGCACCGGCACGCCCAGCAGATTGATATCGTCCCGAACCTTCATGTCGGGCACAAACTTCACATCCGGCATTACGGGCCTTGGTTCTGAATGCGCCAGCGGGTAGGTCGTCCTGTCTTCGTACTTGAACCTGGCAAGCTGCGAACTGTCGGCAAACTGCAGCTGCCTCCTGCCGGGCTCCTGCATGATGATTGCCGCAGCCTGCGTGTCGGCAGCCTTACTGCGGGCCGGCACATCCCAGGTGATATAGTCAAAGGCGGTAAGCAGAGCCAGGTGCAAAAGCAGCGATATCATGTACGGGAGGCTCCGCCTTGCAAACTGAGCTGTCTGTTCAAAAAGCTGCATTCTTTTTTCCTTATTTTTTACTGAGCGGCCGAGAAAAAATCATCGACCAGCATACCTATTTCACATCCGTTGCTTGCTGTATCGGCCATGTTTCAATACGTTGAGATCTGTAAATCCACTCCAAAGGAGGCAACTGATATTCCCACACCGTTTCCTTTTCCGGCGTTACCTCGACAATCCTTCCATTTGTTGCATCAGTGATCAGGGTATTGCCGTTAGGCAACCGGTCAGCATCTCCCATGACATCACAATAGAACGATGGCGTCGGATTATATTCCCAGACGATCCGGGCATCCTTCTTTGCAGGATCAAAGGCGATCTCGATAGCGCGGCTGTATCCCGGGTTGGGATCTCCATTGCGATGCTTGCCGTCATCAAACAGCAGAATATTCCCATTCGAGAGAAACTCGGGGTCATGGGCATGACTGAAAAGTCCTTGCCCAAAGTCGCCCCCGTCACCCAGACTCCACAGAACAGTGCCCGACGGGTATTCAATCTTGCAGATTCTGTTCAGGTTCCTGAAGTTTATATATATCGCTTCGCCTGCTGCCTCCTTGCGATACGAAACGGCGTTGGCATGAGTCCAATCGGCTCCTTCGCATCCTATCCCCTTTTGAGTTATGCACAGAGGGCAATACTGGTTAAAGGGTATATGATCTTCTACTTTCCATTCCCATACGACCGCATTGGTTGAAGGGTTAACGATCTGAATCCGGTCGGCGCACCGCGGCGAATAGTCGGGCGCATCTACAAGATCCTGGGTTAAGAATATGATATTCCCATCCGGCAATAGGCTGACCTCCTGTATGGCGTTTGCCGCAGGGTATTGCCAAACTGCCTTGTTTGTCGCGGGATCAATCTCAAGAACAGGGCCCGGCGCTCCAGAGGTAAGAATATGGCCGTTTGGCATAAGCTCTGCGTCATTCCAGTAATTCCCGGGAGATGTTGTATCCAGAATGGACCAGACGATATTTCCCTGCATATCGATAACATTAAGATATTTCAGAGAGGGAGGACTCGCCAGGGAATAGATGCTATGGAGCGTATAGCCCTTGTAGGCCTTATCGGGATCATATTTCGTTACCTCCCCCTGAGGATTAAACTTGCAACCCAGTAGCAGTCCCATCAATCCAACAGCAGCTATGCAAAACCACTTTAATGAATGTTTGTGTTGAGTATGCATCGTGTTATCCTTTCAAAAATAAATGCTGGTTAAGCTTCCATAATCCTGTTTTTATGACTGCTTACGATATGATTCCCGCGTCTTTTTAAAGTTCCATACAGCCGGCTTGAGCGTTACCGTCTCGCCGACTGCAGGAGGCGTAAACCGGACATAGCCTGTTTCATCCCAGCAGAACCACAGCAGGCTTTCATCCTCAAGGGGAACGCTGAACCGGAAAGAGGCTGCAGACGGCTGCCCGTCAAACAGGTCAAGCGCCTGCATGGACATAGAGTCAAGATCAATCCGGTCTCCGGGTTTCATCATATTTTTCGTGCCCGGCATCATTATTTTGGGAAATTCGAACAAAGCACCCCGCTCTGCCCTGATCGTAAGCGTCTGCGGGTCAAGCCGATTAATGACAAGGGGCACGCTGCCGCCGGTCAGGTCATACACGGGCTTTGCCTGATGATGAAGCGCATTGGTTAAATTGACAGAAATCACAAACAGCATCGGCAGGGGATTATTGACAATAATAATTTTCCGCGTATCACCGGCGGGAACAACAGGCAGCGTCCCGGCTGCCTTGTCCACGGCATATTGCGAAAAAGCAAAAGAACTGTTTTTTATCATATACAGCGCGGGGCTGCAAACAACGTGGATAAGTATAAACTGACCAGCAAGCACCAGGGCCGCCCAGCGCCACACGCGAACAAGCGGGAAGCCGTTTGTTTGCTGTATGCAGGCGAGCAGGTGCGCCATGAGCCCGGCGGCGCCGATACCGGCAAAGAGAAGATTTCGCTCATCCGCATTAACCGCGCAGATCGGAAGCAGGCACAGCAGGAGTCCTGTGGACCAGAACCGAACAGTGCGCTGGCGGCGCAGCAGGGGCACTGCAACAATCCCCAGCAGCGCAATGAACACAAAGCTTGCTTTCTGCAATACCGACGGGATTATGTACATGGTTGGCGTTATGGGCAGTGTTCCCATCTGACCCATCAGATACAGGGGCGCCCGCAGTGCAATGGCGGAAAGATATGCCAGCGGTTCCTTGAGCGGATCAATATAAAACCCGAATATATTCTCGGCGCCAAACCCCATGACCGTATAAAAAATCCGCCACACAACCAGTATGATTCCATAGGGCACAAGCCCTGTAAAGCGGCTGCGCAGGCTGCCCTGCTCAAGAAAAAGGGCATGGGCGAACAGATAGGCGCATGTTGCAATCCCCGCCTCCGCCGACAGCAGCGACAGCACAAAAGAGAGGGGCCCCAGGTATGCCCCGGCTCTCCAGCCGGCAAGCCGCCACCGGTTATGACAGATAAGGCACAGCATGCAAAAGACGCCGGCAAGCAGGGCATTGCGGTTTGAAAGCCATCCGGTAACAACGCCATGAATGTAATCAACGCTGAAAAAAACAGCGGCGGCACCTGCAACCCACCCGGCGCCCGTAACGAGCCGGTAGAACAGTCCGGTGCACAAAACAAGGGCCGCCAGCCACAAGAGGCTCTGGCCGTGCATCAGCGCCGGATTGTTCGGCCAGAGCATATAGTCAAGCCAGTGGCTCAGTGAGCTGATGGGCCTGAAGAAATACACCTTTACCTTTTCACTTATTACCCAGCTGTTATTGCGCTTTCTACTGTCTTGCGGTGTGCCGTTTTCAAAACAGAAAAGGTTCAGGGGCGAGGCTTCGGCTGCGACAAACCGCTTATCCCCTTTGAAAACAAGGCGGTGATAGTTGTCATCCAGGCAGAATCCGTTTTTCAGGATCGGCAGCGTCAGCACGAGCGCAAGCAGCACTGCAAAGGCAGGCATCATCGGATGTCCGAGGCAGATACGGATTTTATCAAGATACTTGTGCATCACCACCCCTTAGAAATGAATCTGACGTGCTCATCCACACATTAAAAAAATCAGCTGCGCAATTACGCGCGGAAACGGCCATTCTTGCTTCAATCTGCATTATAGGCGCTTATCCCCGCTTATTTCTTCTTCACCGCAAGCAGGCAGTCATTCAAAAGCAGGCCCCCAAGCGCCGCACCCGTCGGGTTCCATGCAGTGACAGTTATCACCATATCAAGGTGAGGTATGACATATATGCTCTGCCCGCCAAAACCGTTGGCGTAGAATATATCATTTTTTGCAGGCTTGCTTCCCACCCACATTTTATCAAAATACTGGTCATTAAAGCGCCACCACTGATATCCGTAATCAAACATGCCGGTCATGGGCCAGGGCATACTGTTCATGGTAATATGTTTTGCGGAGGATTCCTGAACCCATTGTTCGGGAACAATTTGCTCACCGGCAAAACGCCCGCTTTTTAAAAACAGATACCCGAACAGCGCCATATTCACAGGATGCAGGCTCAGACCCCAGCCTGTATTAGTAATGTTATCGGGTGCAGTAGCCCATTCCCAGGAAGTGATGCCAAGGGGAGTAAACAGCTGTTCTGCTGCAAGCTGCTCGGCCGACTTGCCGGTTGTTTTTGAAAGTATTCCTGAAAGCAATATGGTGCAGCCTGAGTTATACACAAACTTCGTGCCGGGCTCGGCACCCATGGGCCGGTCCAGCATATACTGTATCCAGTCATCGCTGAGCGCCATCTTCATCGCGTCATTTGTAAGATTCGGCTTTCCCTGGCTGTCAACATAAGAGGTGGACAGCTCATCCCACTGAAATCCCGCCGACATGGTAAGCAGATCCCTCAGGGTGATCGCCCTTTTTCTGTCATCAAGATTTGCGATCAGGCCTTCATATTCCGGAAAAAAGCCGAGCAGCTTTTCATCAACGCTTTTAATGAATCCGTTTTTAATTGCATTACCTGTGAGCGCAGACGTAAAGCTTTTTGTCACTGAATAGCAGGGATGATGCATATGCCTGGTCCACCCCCTGAAATATTTTTCCAGAGCCAGGCCATTATTGTGAATAATGATGAGGCTGTGGACATTCCCATAATACCCTTTCTCAATACGCTCAACGACTCCGGCCAGCGCTTCCTCATCAAGTTCATATGTGACATTGTCGGTTGCCCTCAGACTGTCGATGGTATAGCTGTCCTGGGGATGCTCTTCGGGCAGCTTCATGTCCGGAGTGCCGCAGGCACTGCACAACAAAAGAAGAAAGACAGCGATGATTGTTGATGGTAAGAAAATTAGTTTTTTCATGGCAGTACCCCCCTTCAAATTAAGGGTTTATCATGTTCTTTACCGGTCGTTTATCTGTTGCAGTATTGCTCTGGTCCAACCACTGTCCATGATTTTGATTCATATTTTCTGTGTTCTTCATTCCATACCAAGCCTCCCCTTTCCCTCAAGCTCATCTGCAACATACCTAAGATCAAGCCCCTCAAGCGTACTGCGTTTTCCGCTGCCTTCGCCCCCTGCATCAAACCCGTCACTAAAATCAGCCTTGCCGCTTACCTCTTTCCATATTTCATTCTGAGTCTTCCATGTATCAAGCCCCCACAGGGATGATTCATCTTGTATCCGCACCGAATCATTGCAAATATCCACCCATACCGTTTTATCCGCAGAACCTTCTATGACAATCCCGTCCCAGCCTTCGTATTTAAGCATCGCCCCAAATCCGCCGCCGGAATTACTGCGTGTAAAACACCCAATGGGTGACAACTGCTGCACGCACTTAAACTTAACAGCACTGCAGCCACAGCACATATCAGCCATAACAGCAAATTCTTTTTCATCCTACTGCTGCAGTAAAACAGTCTGATTGATTTGTGAATTCACGATTCCAGCACTTTTTTAAACGGCCGGAGCATCCCGGCAACAGCATTCTCAAAAAATGCCCGCTTTATGCCCGGTATCAGGAAAATCAAGTTAAAGAGTGTATTTTCAACCCATACTTTAAAGCTGCGGTTCGGAAAGTCGTAAAACCCTGTTTTTTTGTAAAACCGGTGATCTTCCTGAAATACAAATCTTTTCTCATAGACAAGGTCACGAATGATCTTGCGATAAGCTATAGTCTGGAACATGGGTGGTTTTTCGCACCTGTTTTCATGGCACCAGAGAAGGTTTTGCCCGAGCTGGGCGAGCTGCGCGGTAATGCGCGGAGAATCGCCGCTTTCATCGGTAACAAAATCCGGAAGGCTTCTGCCACCGCCCATGAACTCGATAAAATCTCTCAGCTCCGGAAGCTGCTGCAGCGGGCCTGAAATAATATATCCGGTCTGCCTGCCGGCAAGCACGGGCTTATGGCTGTGATAATGAGACCGGTCCCAGAACTGTTTCATTTTCCAAGAGAAAAACCTCCCCCGGATTGCTGCGGCAAACACGATGACATGGGCGGGCAGGAGCTTCTCATCATATAAACACTTAAACCCGTCATCATACATGCACTGGCTCGCAAGGTGGCACCTTCCGCACCCCGTGCACCCGCCCCGGATGTCAAGATCATACAGATTTACCACCTCAACGGGGCCGGCAATGCTTCTGCAAAACACCTCTATCATGGCCTGAAGGTTTGTGTCCTTGTCTGTTGCATCGGTCAGCACAACAACACGCTGTTTACCCATTATAACCGGCTCATGAACTGCACCCGGAACATACAAGGGCGCATTCCAGGAAACCGGCATGTGAGAGCGCTGGGTGAGCGCCCTGCTCTGCACTGTCTTAAAAAAGAACGCGGCAAAATTAAGCAGATGCTGCTGCTTATCGGGCTTCACAAGGTCAAACATTGCTGAGGAAAAACCCGGCAGAAAGTTCATGTCAAGGTCTTCGCTTATGGCCTGAATGTAGCGGTGGGCCGTATCGTCAAAAATTTTTCCAGATGTTGAAAGTGCGGTCGCATATTTGCCCGAAAATGCCCCTTGCGCGTTTCGCTCGAAAACAAGCTCTATAAAGCGCATCATCTGGCTGGGGATGAGCACCAGATACACAGGAAATGCCCAGACAACAGCATCAGAATCTACTACTGATGCAATAACCGCCTTGAAATATGCTTCATCTTTTTCAAACCTTGCAATTTCACGGCTTACGTTGAACTGCACATAGTCATGATCAGGAGAGTGCTTCCTGATAAAATTGGCATACTGCATGGTTACACTCGGATCACCCTTAGGACTTCCGTTGAGAATGGTTATTTTCATAACGCCCCTTTCCGTTGAGAATGGTTATTTCCATAACGCCCCTAACTTTTAATACAAAAGAAGTGCCACATATTTTGTTTTAAAAAATGATGCAATTACAGCGTGTTGCCTGTAGCAACGATAGTCGACGCGGCAAGCGTCTCTCAGTTTCCAGGAAAGCCTCACGGCTTGAATTGCCAACCGTCTAATTTGGCTTTATTTTTTATTTCTCAAAAAAAGGACGACTTTCCCGGAAAGTAAGAAAAAAACGGGCATTAAAAAGCGTATGAGTGCATGTTTTCTCTTCATGGCACAGCATCCATGTGAAAAGGGTTGGGAGGGTAAAGTGCTCGTATCGGTTTGCAATCAGCTTGTACAGCAAAGCGCCGACAATACCGTTAAAATTCATAGCGGAGCCGGAATATAAGGCTGTCGTGGGCCCAGTAGGTAGAGCGCACATAGCCGCGCTTGGCATTA